>Ga0213826_1000184_pt1 | contig 57067 bp, 57 predicted proteins | sample MC6MC0899MG_FD_180668 | JGI IMG/M metagenome (GOLD analysis project Ga0213826, IMG submission 180668) | Enriched soil aggregate microbial communities from Iowa State University, Ames, United States - MC6-MC0899-MG | ecosystem: Environmental > Terrestrial > Soil > Unclassified | place: USA: Iowa...
GCTGTTGGATGGGAATGAAACGAGGCGTAATAAAAGTAGTAGATGACCTAAAGAAAATCAATACCACAAGCAGTGATGCAACGGGAATTGATTCATCCACCGGATCTACTGCTTCAACCGCTAATCAAACAAAACCAAGTATTTTTGGAACTGATATCAGTATGGTGCCTACTGAACGATTAGTACAAAAAGTACAATTGGCAAATAATGAACAAACTATTGCCATAAAAGGAATTGGGTATGAACTTGAGCCGCTGATTATTATCGCTAATCAAGACAAACAAACAAAGATGTCAATAGACCTCACTTCCTTTGATCAACCCGATGGATCTTTTTTAATTATGAATGCAGATACAAAACAAATTGTAACTGAATTCAACGGTACGAAAGGGATCGTTGAAGTTGAATTTACCTTTGAAAAAGCCGTTACGTATGGAATCTATCTAAATGAAGAGGAATTGCTTGGAGTAATAGATGTTGTGAACGATTTGAATACTGCCAACCCGGAGGATATCAGGAGCAAATACCTTCAATAGGGAAAATTTAAATAAAGTGAGGGATTTTTATCCCCTACTTTATTAACTTGTTTCATTTTTTGTAAAATATATCGTAAACTTGGTCCCTTTTCCTTTTTTACTTTCTACGTTTATTACGGCATTATGAAGCTGGAGGATATTCTTGACGATGGTTAAGCCAATCCCGTTTCCTTCTATTTGCTGCCTGCTCATATCTCCCCGATAAAGCCTTTCAAAGATATGCGGTAAATCCTCATCCTGAATTCCCATTCCATTGTCACATACTTCCACGACAATATTTTTTCCATTTTCATATAAGGTGACTAGCACCCTACCGTCCTGTTCAGTAAATTTAATGGCATTCGAGAACAAGTTAATAAATACTTGTTTCAGCTGATTTTTATCGCCGGTCATCAAATATTTATAATTCGGTTGAATACGATAATAAAAACTAATATTCTTTTTTTCAGCATCAAGATAAAAATCCTTACAAATTTCAGGAATGAATTCATCAAGATAGATGGTTTCATACGTTAACTTTGTACTTTCAGTTTCAAATTCGTTTAACATATTTAAACTAGAAATTAATTTTCCGAACCGGATGACTTCTTCATTAAGATCATATAATTTCTCTGTTGTCACCGGATAAACCCCGTCAATCATTGCCTCCAGGTTATTTTGCAGGATATTTAATGGTGTTCTAATTTCATGTGATATATCAGAAACTAACCTTCTTCTCAGCGTATCCTGATATTTTAATTTTCCCGCCAAAATATTGACGCTTTTTTGTAACTCTTCGAGCTCTAAAAGATTGGTTTTTATGCTTGATTGGGTTTCAAAATATCCTTTTGATAAATTCACTGACATCTTGGCAACTTCTTTAATCGGATTTGAAAATTGTTTAGAAAAATAAAGACTGAAACTGCTAATAATAATGAGGGTTAAAACTCCGCTGGCAATAATACTTTTATTAATAGACTCTTTAAAATTTACATCCTCTTCTGTTAGGAGTATGGATGAATACTGGCCAATATCGACAAATCCAACAATCTTATCGTTTACCTTAATTTCAAATGTTTTTGTCGTGTACACACCATTATTTTGAAGGGGCATTTCATCCATATGCATCTGTTTTTTTATCGCATCACGATTCATTCCCCATACTGGCTTTTTATTTTCATCCATGAGTGTTAAGCAATAATTGCCCATATAGGCTTCATGCATGAGCTCAATCCCGGTATTTTCAGTCCATTTATCTTCTCTCTTATAGACATCTTCAAAATAGGCGACGATTCTTTGATATCTTTTACTCTGTAAATCTACCATATATTTATTAAACTTTTTCGTTACCGTGACGTTAACAAATAAAGTCACTAAAAGAATAGCCGCTATTGTGCAGAGGATAAATAATATACTTAATCTTTTACTGATGGAATGCATTTAGCACACTCCTCCAAATTTATAGCCTGCTTTCAGCACGGTTACGACATATTTCGGATTCTTCGTATCTGTTTCAATCTTTTTACGAATATTTTTAATGTGGACATCAATCGTCCGATCAAAGCCGCTAAAATCTTCACCATATAGTTTATCAAGGAGCTGTTCTCTGGATAAAACCTTTCCCTTATTTGCTATAAGGATTCTTAATATATCAAACTCATTTGGTGTAAACGCTCTCTCCTTACCACAAACCTTAATTGTCCTTTTCTCACAATCTATGTGTAGATTTCCGTCATTAAAAATAACACTAGATGTATGAAACTTACCGTTTATTCGTCGGAATAGAGCATTTACTTTGGCAGTCAGCTCTCTAGGGCTGAATGGTTTGATCAGATATTCATCAGCACCAATACTTAGTCCTTCGATCCGGTCATTTAATGACCCTTTTGCCGTTAACATGAAAATATGGACATCCGAGGTTTGCCGAATGATTTTACAGACTTCTTCGCCGCTAATATCCGGAAGCATTAAATCTAGAATTATCATGTTATATTTTTCAGTCATAAACAGGTCAATTCCCTTTAATCCTGTTTCAGCGCTATGAACCTGGTAACCTTCTTTTTCTAAATATGCTTTAATTACGCCTGAGACGCTTTGTTCATCTTCAACTAATAATATCTGATTCATGTTTATCACCCAGCTATCGAAATGGAATATATTTAGTATAATAGCTATTGAGAGTGTAAAAACTGAAAAAGGCTGACAATTCTGTTTCAGCCCTTTTCAACTCTACCCTCCATTTTTGAATACTAATTATAATTTTACTTTTTGTAATCGCAATGCATTCAGAACGACTGAAACCGAGCTGAAGGCCATCGCTGCACCGGCAAGCCATGGTGCGAGGAACCCAAGAGCAGCAATCGGGATGCCCAGTGAATTATATGCCAATGCCCAAAATAAATTTTGTTTAATATTGGTAATCGTTTTTTTACTCATGAATATCGCATCGGCAATACTATTTAAGTCACCGCGAATCAAGGTAATATCGGACGCTTCCATTGCAACATCAGTCCCGGTGCCAATGGCCATACCGATATCAGCAATCGCTAATGCAGGAGCATCATTGATTCCATCTCCAACCATGGCGACCTTTTTACCCTGGGCCTGCAATTTCTTAATTTCATCCGCTTTACCTTCCGGAAGAACCTCGGCAATGATATGATCAATCCCAGCTTGTGCAGCGATTGCTATTGCTGTCTGTTGATTATCTCCAGTAATCATAATCACATCGAGGCCCATATTCTTGAGGCGGCTGATCGCTGTTTTGGATGTTTCTTTAATCGTATCGGCAACAGCAACTGTTCCTGCATATCGACCATCAATAGCAGCGAGCATTGCCGTTTTTCCTAACCTTTCCAATTCATCCATTTTTGTAAGTGCTTCTGTAATTTCAACGTTAAATTCAGTCATTAGTTTTCTGGTACCAACTAAGATTTGTTTTCCCTCTACGTTTGCTTTAATCCCAAACCCCGGAACAGCCTCAAACTCTATGACATCTTTTAATGGAATACCTCTATCTTTAATACCTTGAACAATCGCTTGCGCAAGCGGATGTTCTGATTGCTTTTCCGCTGACCCTACGAATGCTAAAAATTCCTCCGGAGTATACAAGTCTTCGGGGAGAATATCTGTTAAAACCGGTGTTCCATTTGTTACCGTTCCTGTTTTATCCAACACAACTGTGGCCACACGATGGGTCATTTCCAAATGTTCTCCACCCTTAAATAGAATGCCATATTCAGCTGCACGACCTGACCCAGCCATAATTGAGGTTGGTGTTGCCAATCCCAATGCACAAGGACAAGCGATAACTAGAACCGCAATCATTTTTTCTAATGCATCTGCAAAATCGCCAGGGGCAACCCAAACATACCAAACAATAAAGGTGATAATCGCAATTGCAACAACAATCGGCACGAACACTCCAGAAATTTTATCGGCAAGGCGTTGGATAGGAGCTTTTGAACCTTGCGCCTCCTCCACCACTTTAATAATTTGCGCCAGTGCCGTATCCCTGCCTACTTTAGTCGCTTCGATTTGTAAAAATCCATTTTTATTAAGGGTCGCACCGATTACCTGGTCACCTATACTTTTATCAACGGGGACACTTTCACCCGTCAGCATTGATTCATCTACGGCTGAACGTCCTTCAACAATAATTCCATCAACTGGAATTTTTTCCCCTGGCTTAATATAAAGGAGATCTCCTACAACTACTTCATCAATCGGTATTTCCAATTCAATACCGTTTCTTACAACTGTAGCTGTCTTTGCCTGCAGCCCCATTAATTTCTTAATTGCTTCGGAGGACCTTCCTTTTGCTTTGGCTTCAAAAAGTTTACCTAAAATAATCAATGTAATGAGAATAGAACTCGTTTCATAATACAATTCGACTTCGTGGGCACTATTCATTACGGACATAATCGATAAATATAAACTATAAAAATAAGCTGCCGATGTACCTAACGCAACTAGGACATCCATATTGGCACCTTTATTCTTAAGTGCTTTATACGCACCTAGGTAAAACTGACCGCCAATTACGAATTGGACTGGTGTTGACAGCGCCAACTGAAACCAAGGATTCATAAAAATATCCGGTACCCAAATAAAAGAGGTAAAGGAAAAGTGGCCAACCATTGCCCATAATAACGGAAATGATAAAATGGCAGAAAAGATAAACTTCCCAGTTTGTTTGGCAATTTCTTTTTGGCGATAATCTGTCGCATCTGTCGCATCTTCTTTAATATGGGCTCCATACCCAAGAGCTTCTACTTTTTTTATAATATCCGTATTCGTTAACATGGAGCCGTTAAACTCAATTGATGCCTTTTCAAGCGCCAAATTCACATTTGCCTTAACAACACCATCTAATTTATTCAGGCCCTTTTCAATCCTTGTCGCACATGCAGCACAGGTCATGCCGGTGATGTCAAACTCTGACTTTTCTGTGACAACATCATATCCTAAATCCCTAATTTTCTTTTCAATATCATCAACCTTTATTTGCAAAGGGTCATATTTAATTGCGGATTTTTCCAATGCGAGATTAACATTGGCTGACTCTACGCCAACTAATTTGTTTAGGCCCTTTTCAATTCTTATTGCGCAGGCTGCACAGGTCATACCAGAAATTCGTAAATTTGTTTCTTTTAGACTATGACTCATAAAAGCCAACTCCTCATACCCCATATAGGTATAAATTTTTGGAAAAAGAACGTGCTAGCAGATAGCACGTCATTTTACTACTTATTTCACATCGTAACCTTGGTCATCGATGGTTTCTTTTATTTGATCTAAGGAAATCTTATGCTGGTTATATTCCACATCGACGGTAGCTGCTTTTAGGTTTACTTTAACTACCGCAACACCATTTAGTGCTCCAACACTTCCTTCTACCGCTTTCACACAATGGTTGCAGGACATTCCTTGAACGATTAATGTTGCTTTTTCCATTAATAATCTCTCCTTCTTGATAGGTAATATGCTTTCCATACATTCAATTTACCATACCCCCCTACCCTATGTAAAGGGATTGATTTTTATTTTTTACCTATTTTTTAATTCCTTTTCAAATTTTGTTCACAGGTTAATCAAATTGGTTTTTGACCTATATATTATTATAATTTTTTGGATTGACGCAAACAATGTCGAAAATCACATAATTTTGTTACAAATAATTGCGGCTTTCTTAAGCGTTCCAGTTTTCTTTTCAACGGTCATAATATTGACATAAAATCTTCATGCGTTCTACAAATTACAGCTATATGATTAGGGTAATAAAGAAAGGAGTTGCAGGAAGATGAAGAAGCTATATGTTGGTTTTTTAAGTGCTGCTTTGGTCCTTGGTGCAGGAACGGCCGTTTTTGCTGCCGGAAATAATGACTCAGGTGATGGTCCTAGTTTTGAAAGCATGCTGCCTTTTATGCAAAAAATGCATCCAGGTTCCTCTAAAAAAGATTTGCAGAATATGTACAAAGCCTGCCACGAAAATGGCGGCATGATGAATGGCTCGAACGGGATGAATATTGAACGTGAAAATATGATGTATAGTTTTTAAGCATGTCCAAAAAGAAAGCGTTGATTTTCAGCGCTTTCTTTTTGATTAAACCATGTGCTTGTTCATAGTGACCAATAAGTTAGAGTATCAAATATACCTAGGAGGAGCATCAAGATTCCTGCCAGCCTTTGTACAAAGGTTCCAAGTTTCCTCCCCTTCTTCAATAACATGCCACTCCCGCCGAGATACCAAATGATAAATATAACAATTAAGAGGGGTAGGGCTGTTCCTAGGGCAAATATGGAGGGAAGAATAAAGCCATATGGGCTTGTCAGCACCACAGGCATTAAGGTAACGAAAAACAATATAAACATCGTCGGACAAAATGCTAAAGAAAAACTAAATCCGAGCAAAAAAGAACCAAATCGGCTTTCCCGTTTATATTCCTTGGATTCTTTAAATAAATTTAAAGTGCCTCTTACTTTTATAAAGCCTAACATATAAAGTCCCACAACGATTAAGACAGGACCCATCATCTTTCGAAGCCACGGAAAGTACAGCGTCAGATTTTGTTCTATTCCTTTGCCTAGCAGCCAAACTATTCCTCCTAACAGAGAAAAAGCAACCACCTTACCGAAAGTAAAACGGAGAACATCCTTCCAGACAATTTTCTTTTGAATCGAACTGTTTCCATAAAGAGTAACAGCACTGATATTGCCAGTCAGCTGACACGGAGCAAGTGCACCAACAATTCCTAAAAGTAAGGCAAATACTATCGGCCAAGATTCTAAACTATTTGCTATATTTAAAAATGGTTTACTTAAGAAATTACTAATTTGACTAAATAAATTGTACATATCCTCACCCTACTATATCGTTATGGAATTACGATAACATAATAGGATGAAGAACGTGTGAAGATTATCGGTTGTTCAAATAATCGTCGTAAATAGAAGCCTTTTACATAGAAAAGAGGATGGCATATTACCATCCTCTTAAAAATCTATAAACCGCACTTCAATTGTGCACCACAATTGGTACAAGTATTACAGCCGCCGATTTCTTTTACTTTTCCTTTTCGGCAGACTGGACATGTATTTCCAACTTCGGAACCTATTGTAACATCTGTTGATCGTAAGTCAGTGATCGTATCAACCAGGACGACATGCTGTTTTGGTTTATCATCAAACATAGATAATTGCTCATTAGTATTTTCCTCAGCTTTCAGTGTTAAAACCTGAGAATCTCGTGATCCGTCGACATAGACAGTACCGCCTTTGGCACCGCCACGATACAGGCGCTCATAAACCTTTTCCACCTGTTCTACACTATAGCCTTTTGGTGCATTGACGGTTTTACTTATTGAGCTGTCAATCCAACGTTGAATCACACATTGTACGTCTGCATGGGCTTCAGGAGCTAATTCCATCGCTGCTACGAACCAGTTTGGAAGATTATCTGCATCGGCTTCTGGATGCTGATCTAAATATTCTTGCACGATATCTGCTTTTACTTCAATAAATTTACCAAGACGTCCGCTGCGGAAATAAGAGAATGAGAAATAAGGCTCTAATCCTGTTGAGACACCAACCATTGTTCCAGTGGACCCCGTAGGAGCAACCGTTAGCAAATGGGAATTTCTTATTCCGTTTTCTAAAATCGATTGACGGACATCTTCGGGCATTTTTTTCATAAAGCCTGTTTCAATGAAAGCATGTCTTAAGCGGTTTGTATCTTCCCTTGTTTCTCCGTTTAGGAATGGGAAGCTTCCTTTCTCATTAGCTAATTCAATGGAAGTTCTATACGCCGTAGTGGCAATCGTTTCAAAAACTTGATCTACTAGTTCGTTACCTGCTGGAGAACCATATTCTGTTTCACAGTAGATTAACAAATCATGTAGGCCCATTACACCAAGTCCAACACGGCGCTCACCTAGGGCTTGCTTTTTGTTTTCTTCTAGAAAGTATGGCGTAGCATTAATAACGTTATCCTGCATTCTCACGCCAACAGCAACAGTTTTCTTTAGTTTCTCAAAATCAACAGTTTTCGTTTCCTTATCCGCCATTTCTGCTAAGTTAACAGCAGCAAGGTTACAGACTGAAAAAGGAGCAAGTGGCTGTTCCCCACATGGATTTGTTGCAACGACTTGCTGTCCATATGCTTTAGCATTTGTCATGTCGTTGGCATTGTCAATAAAGAAAATTCCTGGCTCCGCGGAGTAGGTCGCACAAATATTAACTAAATTCCAAAGTTCTTTTGCTTTGATTTTTTTGTAAACTCGTACTTTGTGACCAAGTTTTTCCCACTCTCGGACGTCGCCGACTTGATGCCATTCTTCATTGTAAATTTTCATTTCCTCTTCGTTGTAGTGTTCAACAAATGGGAAACGAAGTTCATATTCACCATCATTTTCAACAGCATCCATAAACTCCTTTGTTAAACAAACAGAAATGTTTGCGCCAGTTAGGAATTCTGGATTATGAACAGTGTAATTTCCGCCTGTTGCTAATTTTTCTTCTGCATCAGCAATGATTTTTTCATCAAATCCACCATAGCCTGGAATGTTTTTATAATTTACGATTCCTTGATACATTGCCGTTTCCTGTAAGGTTAGCGGGGTGAATTTAAGCTTATCTTTCGCATGTTTCTTAATTGTTTCATCGTTTGTATTATCAATTAAGAATCGTAAAATTCTAGGATTTTGCATTTTCGAAATAATAAATTCAATAATGTCTGGATGCCAGTCCGCCAACATTATCATTTGCGCTCCGCGTCTTGACCCGCCTTGCTCAACCAAATGCGTCAACTTAGCAATATCATCCAACCACGAAACCGATCCTGATGATTTCCCATTCACGCCTCTAGCCAAGGTGTTTCTAGGTCTTAAAGTCGAACCATTTGTTCCGACACCGCCGCCGCGGCTCATGATTTCCATGACCTGTTTACGATGGTCAGAGATCCCTTCGCGTGAGTCCGGAACGAATGGCATTACGTAACAATTAAAAAATGTCACGTCAGTATTTGCCCCTGCACCATAGAGGACACGGCCAGCCGGAATAAAGTTCAACGTTACTAACTCTTGATAGAACTTTTCGAACCATTCAATCCGCTTCTCTTCCGTTTCTTCCACCATTGCTAAGCCTGTAGCATTCCGCTTGGCAATTTGCTCGTAGAAAAGCTCCAACGGCTTTTCAATAACATCTAAAGACCGGGTAATGACTCCTGTACTTGCTTCGTCCGGATTATCGAGCGCACCTCTGAACTCCTCTTCAATCAAAACCTTCGCCTTTTTATTTTCCCAATCAATTTCCATGATCGTACCTAAGCCTCGTGCTGGAAATTTCGGATCTTCTTTAATGGTTAAAACAACAAAGTCACCATTTGTTAGGGTTATTTTTGCTGTGTCCTTAAAGGTGTATCGGTCTAGCATGACCAATCTAGATACTCCCTTGTGTGTTATTTTCATATCTGGGGTAACCGGATGCACTTGGGGGAATAAACGGATATCCTCATTCAACCTTTCAAAATCAATATTCATTTTTTGTCTAAAAACTACAGACATGAGAACAGCTCCTTCAATATTAAATCTCAATCTTGTGTTAGATTTTAGTATGTTTTGGTATATCTAGTTGCTTAATAAACTTACGTTACCATAGATAAACAATAAAAATCAATATATAGTACCGAAAATATTTTCGACACCACTATATATTGTATGTTGAGCAAATAACAATTATTTTGTCAAACTTAAAAAAAACTAGATTTGGGAGAAAACAAAAGCTATTATTTGTTTTTTACCCTAAAACAGGAAAATTCAACAAATTTCGCGACTTGCCTCTTTTTTTGAAAAGTAATATCAGCAAAAAGAAAAAAGCAGCCAGCGCCGCCCCTGTCTACCTTTTAAAATTCCATTCATCACTTTCATATCGCTCTTTAGCTAATCTTTGAACGTAAGCGATCTCTTCTTCTGCTAGTTGGTATGGTTCAAGTTCAATATTTAATCCTTCGGCAAACCCTTTATAAAAAGCCTCTTTTGCTTCCTCAAGAGTAATCCTTCTTGGACTAATCGCGTTGATAGCAACCGCCTTATCCTTAAATGCTTTCTTCATCCGTTCCTTGACCCGTTCATTTGGATATTTGAACAAACTAAACAGCTTGTCTTCATCTAAATCCAATAGAATCGACCCATGCTGAAGAATAACACCTTTTTGTCTTGTTTGCGCACTGCCCGCTACCTTTCTACCTTCTACAACAAGCTCATACCAGCTCGGGGCATCAAAACAGACAGCAGAGCGAGGATTTTTCAACGCATCCCGTTCTTCAGCTGTTTTAGGCACCGCGAAATAGGCCTCAAGTCCTAAATGGTGAAAACCTTTTAGTATTCCTTCAGAAATAACTCTGTAGGCCTCTGTAACGGATTGCGGCATTTCCGGATGATCTTCTGAAACAATTACACTGTATGTAAGCTCATGTTCATGGAGAACACCTCGTCCCCCTGTAGGTCTCCTGACAAATCCCAGCTCATGTGATTTCACGGCCTCCATGTCAATTTCTTTTTCAACCTTTTGAAAATAACCAACAGATAGGGTCGGAGGATTCCAGCCATAGAAGCGGATCACCGGGGGAATTTTCCCCTCGCTATGCCAATCTAATAATGCTTCATCTAACGCCATATTAATGGATGGTGAACAATTTCCAGAGTCAATAAACCGCCAAACCTCTTTTTTCATGAACAAACCTCTTTTTTATAAAATAATTTCAAGTTTTAGTCTACCAAAATCTGATATGATTTCAAAATGAGATGTTTCTGCTATAATTTTATTATACAAAAAGAAAAGAATTTTTCTCATTCATCTTTATCTTTAGTAGAATGACTTATATAATAAAAACTAGTGCAGGAAAGCTTGAAAGGAGCAAAAAGAGTTGAGTTCACTTTATGTTTTATTAATCATTATCGCAGCAGTTATCATCTACTCCGTTTTCACTTATTTTTATCAAAAAAGGATTGTAAAAACGGTAACAGAAGAAGAATTCCGTGCAGGATACAGAAAGGCTCAACTAATAGATGTTCGTGAAGCGAACGAATTTGATGGCGGCCATATTTTAGGAGCACGTAATATCCCGATGTCACAAATGAAAATGCGGATGAAAGAAATCCGTCCTGATATGCCGGTTTACCTGTATTGCCAAAGCGGTATGCGCAGTGCCCGTGCAGCGCAATTTTTACACAAAAAAGGTTATAAGGATCTTACCCAGCTGCAAGGCGGATTCAAAAAATGGTCAGGTAAAGTAAAAGCGAAGAAATAATGTAGAAATTTAAGGTTTATCCACAAAAAAAACGAATCCCCCAACAAAATACAAAAGGTCAGATTCACTATAGGAATCTGACCTTTTCCATGTACTAAGCCTTTTGATATTTCAAAATTGGTTTACGTGCAGCAGTTGTTTCATCTAATCGGCCGACTACTGTTGTATGTGGCGCTTCTTGAACAACCTCCGGATTTTCTTCTGTCTCTTTAGCAATTTGGATCATGATATCAACGAAGGAATCAAGTGTTTCTTTTGATTCTGTTTCTGTCGGCTCAATCATGATACATTCTTCCACATTTAGTGGGAAGTAAATGGTTGGTGGATGGTAGCCAAAATCAAGCAGACGTTTCGCAATATCCAAAGTCCGGACACCTAATTTTTTCTGGCGTTTGCCGCTAAGGACAAACTCGTGCTTACAATGTTTATCAAATGGTAAATCATAATATTCAGCCAATCTTCTCATCATGTAGTTTGCATTTAATACCGCATACTCGGTTACTGCTTTTAAACCGTCAGGACCCATGGAACGGATGTAGGTATACGCACGAACATTAATGCCGAAGTTCCCGTAGAACGGCTTCACACGGCCAATTGATTGTGGGCGATCATAATCAAGCACAAACTCATCGCCGCGCTTCGAAATAATTGGTTTTGGCAAGTAGGGAATAAGATCTGCCTTTACACCGACAGGACCAGAACCGGGGCCGCCACCTCCGTGTGGACCTGTAAAGGTTTTATGAAGATTTAAATGAACAACGTCAAAGCCCATGTCACCAGGTCTAGCTTTTGAAAGGACGGCGTTTAGGTTTGCCCCGTCATAATAAACTTTCCCGCCTGCATCGTGAACAATTTCCGCGATTTCAAGGATATGTTCTTCAAATAGTCCAAGTGTATTTGGATTAGTTAACATTAAGGCCGCAGTATCTTCGCCAACAACTCTTCTTAAATCCTCAAGATCTACAAGACCCTTATCCGTTGATTTGACTGTTACTGTTTCAAAACCTGCGATAGTGGCAGATGCAGGATTGGTACCATGGGCGGAATCAGGAACTATTACTTTTGTACGGTTTAGATCCCCATTTGCTTCATGGTAGGCACGGATCAACATTAATCCAGTCCACTCCCCATGCGCACCCGCTGCAGACTGTAATGTTACTTCATCCATTCCGGTAATTTCAATTAAATGCTGCTGCAAATCATATAACAACCCGAGTGCACCTTGAACAGAGCTTTCGTCCTGAAGTGGATGTACATGAGCAAAGCCATTAAAACGGGCGACATTCTCATTAATTTTCGGATTGTATTTCATCGTACAAGAGCCCAAAGGATAAAATCCTGAGTCTAGCCCGTGGTTTCTTTTTGATAGAGCAGTATAGTGGCGCATAATATCAAGCTCTGAAACCTCAGGCAGTTCAGCATCCTCCTCGCGCAGATACCCCTCGGGTAGAAGACCGCTAAGATCTAATTCTTGTACATCCATTTCCGGAAGACTATAACCGATTCGGCCGTGAGTACTAAGTTCAAAAATGAGTGCTTGGTCTTGATTATTCATGCAGATCCCCCAATTCTTTCACGAAAGTATCGATTTCTTCCTTCGTCCTCTGTTCTGTTACGGCTATAAGCATATGGTTAGACAGTTCTGAATAGTCACGCCCTAAATCATAGCCACCGATGATTCCCTTTTGTAACAATTTTTGATTTATTTCTTTAACAGGTTTGTTTAACTTAACAACGAATTCATTGAAGGCATAGCCATCATTAACGATTTCAAATCCGGCTTCCTTAAAAGCAGTTTTTGCATAATGTGCCTTCTGCAGGTTTGCGGCAGCCATTTCACGGACACCTTTTTTACCCAATGCCGTCATTGCGACAGATGCAGCGAGTGCGTTAAGTGCTTGGTTTGAACAGATGTTTGATGTCGCTTTTTCACGGCGGATATGCTGTTCACGTGCTTGAAGCGTCAAAACAAAACCACGGCGCCCCTGATCATCTACTGTCTGGCCAACAAGACGACCTGGCACCTTCCGCATTAATTTAGTTGTAACCGCAAAATAGCCGCAGTGTGGTCCGCCAAATGCAGTTGGAATACCAAAGACTTGAGCATCACCAGTCACGATGTCAGCACCAAACTTTCCTGGAGGAGTTAATACCCCAAGGGATAGCGGATTGCTGTTAACAACAAACAAACCTTTATTAGCATGAATGATCTCCTCGACCTCTTTTAAAGGCTCGATTCTTCCAAAGAAGTTCGGATATTGCACGATAACCGCTGCTACATCTTCATTTACTAATGCTGTTAGCGCTTCTATGTCTGTTACCCCGTCTTTTACAGGTGCTTCTATTACCTCAATATATTGACCTTTTGCGTATGTTTTAAGAACATCACGATACTCTGGATGAACAGCACTTGAAACAACTATCTTTTTCCGTTTAGTATGGCCGGCACTAAGCATGGCAGCTTCTGCAAGAGCTGTTCCGCCATCATACATAGAGGAGTTCGCCACGTCCATTCCGGTTAACTCGCAAATCATCGTTTGAAATTCAAAAATGGCTTGGAGCTCACCTTGAGAAATTTCCGGCTGATATGGTGTATACGCTGTATAAAATTCAGACCGAGAGATGACATGATCAACGATAACAGGCATGTAATGGTCATATACACCGGCACCTAGAAAAGATACATTCCTTTTAAGGTCGGCGTTTCGGTCTGCCAACATAAATAGTTCTTTCATTAGCGCTGTCTCAGACTTAGCCGCTTTAATGTTGTACTCACCCTTAAATCTTACTTTTTCAGGGATATCGCTAAACAGTTCATCAATTGAAGAAACACCAATCGTTTCAAGCATAGCCTTCTTATCTTGTTCAGTCATAGGTAAATAACGATGTTTCATAAACCTAACTCCCTTCATGATTTACTTTTCTCTTTTATAAAAAGGTGTTGGAACTACTGAAGCTTTTAATCGCTTTCCGCGAATTTCAACTTCTACTTCGGATCCAATACCAGTAAACTCCGTCTTAATGAGCGCAAGGCCGATATTTTTCTTTAATGTAGGTGACTGCGTCCCTGTTGTTACTTCGCCTATCAACTCTTCCCCTTTATAAACAGGATATCCGTGGCGCGGGATTCCGCGGTCGATCATTTCGATTCCGACTAACTTCCTAGATAAACCAGATTCTTTTTGCTGCTTTAAGGCATCCTTGCCAATAAAATCAGCTTCTTTATTCAATTTCACAGCAAAACCAATACCGGCTTCGAGCGGTGAAATTTCTGGTGAAAGCTCTTGTCCATAAAGAGCGAGATTTGCTTCAAAGCGAAGCGTGTCGCGCGCACCTAATCCACATGGAAGCACGCCTTCTTCTTCACCAGCATGTAAAATGGCTCTCCAGAGGTCGACAACATCTGTTGCATCACAATACACCTCAAACCCATCTTCACCAGTATAACCAGTTCTGGATACAAGCGCCTTTTTGCCGTTTATGTTTACTTCCTGTTGGAATTTAAAAAAGCCAATATCACTTAAATTTGTGTCGGCAGCTAGTTTTTGCAGTACTTTTTCAGCAAGCGGGCCTTGAATAGCAAGCTGAGCTGTTTTTTCTGAAAGGTTTTCGATGCTGACATCACCTTCTAGATGCTCTTCAAGCCATTTGTAATCCTTTTCAATGTTGGATGCATTTACAACAAGAAGATAATGGTTATCTTCAATTTTATATACAAGTAAATCATCAACTGTACCGCCGTTTTCATAGCACATAGCTGTATACTGGGCACCGCCGTTTTTTACTTTTGAAATGTCATTTGTCATCATTTTTTGCAAGTAGCTTAAGCTGTCAGACCCTCTGACTTCAACTTCTCCCATGTGGGATACATCAAACAAGCCTGCACGATTACGGACGGCTTCATGTTCTTCCTTTATGCTTGAGAATTGGACAGGCAGCTCCCATCCTCCAAAATCGATGGTTTTTCCCCCATTTTCTTTATACACATCGAAAAGCGGAGTACGTTTTAATTCAGTCATCCTAAAATCCCCCTTCAATCTTTTACTTGGCAAAAAGGAAAGTAAATCTTTCCTTTCAGGCATAACTGCAACTATGCTTCTGTCTGCGCCTAACTCCTTGCCAATCGGCAAGTTTTCTTTATTCATTATTTGTTAAAAATGAACTCTTTAAAAGAGATTGAACCCATGAATAAAATCAGGCAAAAATATTACCTTTTTTTATCGAGAAAAACATTCAAACGAATAACTCTTCTAAAAAATGGCATAAAAAAGGACAGAACCCCCCCTTGATATTTAAGAAGGTCTCTGTCCTTGCACCTGAAAGTTTACCTAAAATGGTTTTCCCCTTTGGTGGCTGCTCGAATTAGGCAGCGCTCTCCAGAGCTGCGTCAAACAAGAGTTCTTTTGCCTGAGAGATTCACATATCTGCTTGCTCCTTCGGCGCTACAAAGGTAGTCTCTCCCCTTGTTGTCATTCGCATTATAATATTATCCAAATTGGTCATACTAATTATACTTCTAAATAAATTACCTTATTAAAATATTTAAAACTTTCAAAGCTATTTTCATCCTACCATTAAACCAATACATTGAGCAATAACTTTATTAGAAAAGTGAAGGCGCATAAATCTGGTAACGGTTGATAGATCCCATTAGAAGAGAAGGAGCTGAAACAATGTCGGTTGAAATTGAATTTGATACCTCATGGCAGGATGATTTTTTACATAGAATTGACAACGATGGTCCATGGGGGAATTGGGAGCTTTTTAAGCTGGCAATTGGGGTTGAACAACATTTGGTGATCCCTGAATTTGAAGGTCTGCAAGCCCCAAATCATTTGCCAAATTTAACACCCCTTCCCCACCAGCTCGAAACAGCAAAACAAGTAATTGAAAACATGAATGGGAAGGCCATCCTTGCTGATGAGGTAGGACTCGGGAAGACCATTGAGGCCGGGTTAATTTTAAAAGAATACATGATTCGCGGATTAGTAAAAAAGGTCTTGATTCTTGTCCCTGCTTCATTAGTAACCCAATGGGCGATTGAGCTGAATAGCAAATTTTTTATCCCTGCGATTACACAAAGGAAAAGTTATGTCTGGGAACAATGTGATATCGTCGTCTCCTCGATTGATACGGCCAAACGAAACCCGCATCGAGATATTATTTATAAACAAGACTATGATCTCATCATCATTGATGAAGCCCATAAATTAAAAAATAACAAAACGAAAAACTACGAATTTGTCCAAAATCTAAAAAAGAAATTTTGTTTACTATTGACCGCCACACCAATTCAAAACCGAATCGAGGAAATCTTTAATCTTGTTTCCCTGCTTAAACCTGGACATCTTGGCAGTGAGTCCGCATTCTATGAAAAATACAAACGTGATGCAAGGTCGTTAAATGATGATGAGCATTTAAAGGAATTAGTCAACAAGGTGATGATCCGTAACCGCCGCGCTGATACAGGGATTGAATGGACTAAACGACATGTGGAAACCATTCCAATTGAATTTACACCACCAGAAAAAGAACTATATGAGGCGATTAATACAATGAAAAACGAAGGTGATTGGCTTCAGACTAGTGCATTCTCTGTTATGACACTACAGCGTGAGGCATGTAGCAGCAGGGAAGCTGTTTTTTATACACTGAAAAACATGCTTCAAAAAAAGGAAAAGCCAACTCCTGCTTTCGAGGAACAAATTCAGTTTTTAATACAAAAGGTGGAAGCTGTTCAGCAAAATTCAAAAGCCGAAAAAGCGCTTAAATTAATTCAAACCGTTAATGATAAAGTCATTATATTTACCGAATATCGCGCCACACAAATGTACCTGCAGTGGTTTTTAAAACAACATGGAATTTCCTCTGTACCATTTCGCGGCGGCTTTAAACGCGGGAAAAAGGACTGGATGCGGGAATTGTTTCAAAAGCACGCACAAGTGTTGATTGCAACAGAAGCCGGTGGTGAAGGAATTAATTTGCAGTTCTGTAATCATATTATAAATTTTGATTTACCTTGGAATCCAATGCGGCTTGAGCAGCGAATTGGCCGAATCCATCGTCTTGGGCAGGAAAAGGATGTCATGATCTACAATTTTGCTATCAAGAATACTGTTGAAGAACATATCTTAAAGCTCCTTTATGAAAAGATCCATTTATTTGAAAAAGTCATTGGTGAACTCGATGATATTTTAACAAAACTGGAATTTGGTAATATTGAAGATCATCTAATTGATATTTTCGGACAATCCGCTTCTGAAGGTGAAATGAGAATCAAAATGGAAAATTTATCGTCGATGATTGAATTTGCCGAAAGTATGAAGAAAGGAGATTCACATGCAGCAGCAGGAAATTCATAATTTTCTTTTGAATTATTTTGAAGCCAATGAATGCCCGATAGTTGAAAATAAACCAGGCTTTTTAACTGTCCAGTTAACGATTGAACTAGATAAAGAACTGATGAACCGGCCATTTTACTGGCACTATTTAGAAAAAACAGGCGGGATTCCAAATCCCATGTTGCTTACTTTCATCACCAACAAAGAAAAAGCCCCCGATCAAATGAAGGGCGAAATCATTCATTTTGGTTCACCGCGGCTGCATCAAATTTTTGAATCAACAAAAAATCTCGCCAGTTACATTCGTCTTTATGAGAATCATCGCCATCAAGGGAATCAAACTCCCTTGATGCCATGGCTGTGCATGAATGTAAAGATTTCCCATCAATGCGACCGCAAACGCGATGTCTTTAAATCAATCGGCTTACAGCTTATTAATGGGCAAATGGTGGAAGATTTTCACGACCGATTGAAACTAATATCGTTGACACCAAAAATACCAGACTACACCTTTACACTATCCCCATTAGTACGACCAAAAAGCGGTATGTTAAGGATAGAAACGTATTTAAAATCAGTAATTTCAGATGATGACCATTCATGGGCAGATGATGCACGGAAGCGATGGGAACAGGATTTGCGCCTGTTAGATCATTTTTATGAGGACGTAGAAGATGGAAATGAAAGTTACGAGACCGAAAAAAAAGCTCTCCAAGAACAATACGAACCAAAAATAAACATCTCCTTCATCAACGGAGGCCTTTTCTATTTAACGGAAAAAGCTATATAAAAAACGAAGGTGTCAGGCACCATGTGAAAAATTCACATCGTGCCTGACACCCTTACAAATTATTTGCCGAAAATAATAAAATTTATTTAAAAATAAAGAAGGAAAAGAAAGAACCTAGTCGAAATATAAAGCTCATCTCAATTTTTTACTCTACCAATTTTCCTTTTTTTAACTCTACGAACTTTCAATTTGTTACCTCTACGCATTTTCTTAATTGTACGGTACATCGTTTTATCTTGGAGTTTAAAAAAGTGAGACAAAGCAGGATGTAAGTTTGCCTCGATAATCCAAATGTGTCCATCACTGTCTATCCCCATATCAAACCCATATATAGGATGCCCTTTATAAAGTGGCTCTAATGTTTTCGTTGCAAGCAAGGCAATTCGTTCTAATTCTGATACAAGCTTTTCACCATTACCATCCGCTTTATGAATATTGGAGGCTTTGATTGCTTCGACAACAGGCAATACGGATCCACTGCTTAACTGATTATTCGTAACAAAGAAGCCTTGCCCGGCTAATTTTGCAACTTTACCGGTTACGACCCAATTATTCGAGTTCTTTTGTTTTTGGACAATGACCCGAATATCAAATGGACGACCCTGGATATTGGCTAGGGAGATATACCTCTGAGCAAGATAAGTTCTTCGTGAAGCTTTCTTTTTTTTAAAGTAGGAGTAAGCATTATACCTTCCAATAAATTCCATTGCACTATTTAAGTAATGAATTTCGAACTTATCTGATTCAAGTGCAGATACTTTAAATATCTTTCTCCCCCTGCTGCCCATTATAGGCTTTAAGATCACTGAAGGATACTTATCAGTAAAGTCCCATAGTTCCTTCTCTGTTGAAAACCTCATCGTTTCGGGAAGATGTTTTTCAAGTTCTTTATTTTGGATTAAGGTTAAATATTTATTCCATTTGTCCCATGTTGGCATTCTTCATCATACCTTTCCCTGGAGCAGTAATCTATTTTTTGTAGATACTTCTCCAATAGTGTTAGAAATAGGTCCATATCATCTGGATTTAGGTCACCAATGTTCGCTATTCTAAAATATTTTAAATGAGTAAGCTTTCCAGGATAGATGGTGATTCCATTTGCATAAAAATAATCATGCATGTGGTTGAAATCATATGCCGCACAATCAGGTTCTATAATAGCAGTGATTAGTTTTGAATGGTTCTCTTTTGAAATGAGATGTTTTAAACCTAACCGTGAAAGGCCTTCCACTAACATTTCCCATAACTCACTATATCGCTTATACCTTTCCTTAATCCCTTCCTTTTTTAATTCTATGATAGCCTGTTTTAGGGCACAGATTGTCTGGACGGGAGGGGTAAAACGCATTTGGCCCTTCTCGATAAAGTATTGATACTGTGCGTATAGGTTTAAATAGTAATTAGCAGGTTGTAATTCCTTTTGTTTCTGTAAGTCAATTTTCTTAGTGATGACAAATGAGATCCCAGCCATTCCCTGGAGATTTTTATTTGAGCTGGCAGCAAGATAGCTAATGTTCATTTTTTTCATTTGGATAGGAATGGCAGCAAATGAACTCATCGCATCTACAATCATTTGAATATTTTGTCTTCTGCAGATCTCGCCAATTTTTTCAATATCATTCAATAACCCGGTTGTTGTTTCATTATGAACAATTGCTAAATAGGAAACTTTGCAAGGAAAATTTGAAATAAATTCTTGAAGCTCTTTAATGTTAACAGCACAATCGTAAGGACTTTGAAATTCAACCCAGTCAAGTCGATATGCCTCCGCAATTTCGCACATCCGTTCCCCGTATACACCGTTGTTGATAATGACGACAACGCCATCATTCGCAACAGAACTTAAAACAGATTCTACAGCGGATGTTCCAGATCCGCTGAATAATACAGTTGTATACTCCTCAGTATCGGCGACAAGCCTTGTCAGTTCTAAGGACACGTATTTCATAATTTGGCAGAACTCTTTTTCACGAGGGCAAATATCAGGAACTACTTGTGCATATTTAACTGTATCGGTTGTGGTAGCAGGACCTGGATTTAATAATATGTTTCGTTTCAATTTTTTCATAACGCAGCTCCTCATTGTGTTTTAATTGATAAATAGTTGTAGCCGTGCTTTTACCTCAGCTGGGGTTATTTTGGGGCGTCCGAGATTTTTTTTGGACCCTGGAGAAATTTTCAAATATAAAAAAGTAAGCCCCTTTGTTTTCTTCCATTCTTCTATTTTTGCTTTCAGCTCTTCTAAACTGTGTACATAGTATGAGTTCTCGTAGCCACTAGCAGCAGCAATTCTAACAAAGTTAACATTATGGGAAACGGTACGCTGCCCTCCAGTTGAATCATGAGACTGATTATCCAGCAATATATGAAGCATATTTTCAGGCCGATAGTAACCATTTGTTGCTAAACTTCCCATCCTCATTAGAATGGCACCATCTCCATCTATGATAACAACGTCTTTGTCTTTACGGGTGCAGGCTAATCCAAGTCCAAGAGAACAAGCACACCCCATGGAACCGACCATATATATATTGTTTGGCGCATCTTCAATTTCATATAGTTCCCGACCTGTTTTACCTGTTGTTGCTAACTGGATGGTATTCTCATCTTTACATTGATTGATTGTCCATAAAGTTTCATAGCGGCTTGGCACTTCATCACCAGCAGTTTTCCTAGTTTTTTTCTTATTTTCGCTTTTCTCAGATACGTCATTTTTTAACTTTTCACTTTTGAATGTCCCTTTTTTGACTACAAAGAAAAAGGTTTCTTGATTTTCAATGAAATCGGCTGCTTTTTGAACTTGTTTTCTAGCCACATGGTCTACTGGGGATAAAAATTCCCATTTTATTTTCATTAAATCTAACATTTTTACTGTAATTTCACCCATGAGCTCATGCTGGGGTTCATCCTGCAATCCTGGTTCTCCCCGCAAGCTAACGAACCCAAGAATTGGAATTCGAAAGGGGTAGGTTAAGGAAGTTAACGGTGAAATAGCATTTGTTAATCCTGAGTTTTGCATTAAAACAATTGGTTTTCTCCCTCCAAGATAAGCCCCCGCAGCTATAGCAACCGCATCACCCTCATTTGCTGCAGCTATATATTTACATTCATTTATAGAATAATTGATGAGATTTTTTAAAAATGAGCATGGAACACCAGTGTAAAAGTCAAAACCAAGTGCTTTAAGGTGATTTCCAAACGTTTTTGTTTCCAGCATCAACCATCTATCTCCTCACTCTGTTCTTTTTTCGTTGTTCCAGGCAAATATTTTTTTTCTGCTGTTTGAAGCTCCTCAGCATTTTGAAGTCGGAAAATTTCCTCAACGCTTACAATTTGATTTTCTACATGAATGAGGTTTTCCTCTTGCAGAATTTGTTTTGATATGTTTTGCATCGCTTTGACCGATGCTCTTAAGTTTTGATTCGCCCAAATAACAGCATTTACTCCCAATTCTCTAAACTGTTCTGTCGGAGTGTTATAATATTTCGTAGGAACGATGACAACTGGGTGCCTTCCACTCCATTCCTTCATAAACATTTCTATTTCCTCAATTGTGGATTTTTTACTATGCATTAAAATTGCATCTGCTCCTGCTTTCCGATATGCCTCCGCCCGCTTTAATGCTTCCTTGAGACCCCATCCAACAATAAATGCCTCTACTCTAGCAACAACCATAAAATTTTTATCTAGCTGAGTATCTTTCATTGCTTTTATTTTTCCTGAAAACTCCTCAATTGAAGCAAGAGGCTGTGCTTCTCCATTAATAAACGAGTTCGCTTTCGGAAAAATCTTATCCTCAATACAAACTCCTGCTATATTTATTTGTTCGAGTTTCTTAACAAGCCTCCTGGCATTATTAAAGTTTCCATATCCTGTATCCCCATCTAAAAGTATTGGTATTTCCGTCGCATCACTCATATATTCAAGGATATCTAATACTTCCGTCCAAGAAGCCTCATTATTATCTCTGAGCCCCATTGAAGCAGAAATGGAAAGGCCGCTGGCCCATATCCCATTAAATCCCGCTTCTTCTACAATCTTTGCTGATAGTCCATTATGTGCTTCCATTAAAAAATTCAGTTTGGGAGAACTTAGTATATCCTTGAGTTGAGTAGTCTTCTTCATTATCTCCACACCTCGGAACAATAGTGTATATTACCTATTTAGTTAAAAAAGAAAAAATTTATTGGTAGTCCCTATATTCAAACCTTATAAACTCTAACCAACACATTTTTAGTCCGTTGTCTTTTTTCCACTACAACTAAATACATTAATTAATGTATGAGAGAATAGAATTTTTGCTCGGGCTTTAATAAGTAGAAGGAAATTTCACACTAAGAAAGGCGTTTTCACGAGTAATAAAACTAGGTAAATCATAAAGCTTTATCCCACGATTAAACAGGGGATTAAATGCAGAGTTAGGGAAGTAAGAAAAAAGACCTACCAACAGTTCAGTGAATTGTTGAAAGACCTTTTCATATAAGCCGATTTTTCTTTTGTCGCACTTGTCTATTTATTAAAGGAGGACAAATATTAACTCCGGAACTCTTGTTGTAAAAAAGTTTTATGGACCGATTTTCTTATTTTTTTATGCACATAAAAAAGGGGGTGACCCTAAAAGTTATACTTTTGGGATCGAAAATAATAAAATTTATTTAAAAATAAAGAAGGAAAAGATAGAACCCTGTCGAATATATGCAAGGACAAATAAAAAAGGGGGTGTTACCCATTGTTAGTGCAATTGAAATTTTAGCTAATCGGATCATCACAGATGCCGCACGGAACCAGGCGACAGATATTCACATTATACCTCGGAAGAAAGACACACTTGTTCAAATCCGTTTAACCAACAAACTCATTCCCCGGTTATCCCTTCCAAAAGATGAATGCGACAGATTAATCTCCCATTTTAAATTCACAGCAAATATGGATATCGGTGAAAGAAGACGCCCGCAAAGCGGAGCCATTTTTTGTGAAGTGGATGGACAATTAATGGGTCTAAGGCTTTCCACTCTTCCATCAAACAACCGAGAGAGTCTTGTCATCCGGCTATTACCCCAACAAGAACAAATCCCATTTCACCAACTCTCATTATTTCCGGCCATGACTCGGAAACTACTAGCACTTCTTAAACATGCTCATGGTTTAATCATCTTCACAGGTCCAACAGGATCCGGTAAAACAACAACCCTCTACTCGTTATTAAATGAAACGGCCCACTTATTTCATCGCAATGTCATCACGCTTGAAGATCCAATTGAAAAAAACTACGATTCTGTTTTGCAGGTACAAGTGAATGAAAAAGCAGGTGTAACCTATGCGGCCGGTTTAAAGGCTATTCTTCGCCACGATCCCGACATCATCATGGTTGGTGAAATCAGGGATGCTGAAACTGCAAAGATTGCCGTCAGAGCGGCCCTCACAGGTCATTTGGTGCTTTCGACGATGCATACGAGAGATGCCAAAGGGGCAGTATATCGTCTTCGTGAATTTGGCGTGAATTGGTTAGAGGTCGAGCAGACATTGATTGCTGTTACAGCCCAAAGACTTGTAGAACTTACATGCCCGTTTTGCGAGGGAGATTGTTCGCCAATTTGTTTTTCCTATGGAAGATGGAAAAGAGCGAGTGTGTTTGAACTGTTATCGGGAAGAAATTTAAACTCTGCCATGAAAGCGGCAAAAGGTGAAAAAATCGAAACACATTACAGGACACTTAAAAAAGTGATAAATAAGGGAATTGCCCTTGGATACATTCAAGAGTCGGAATATGAACGGTTGGTGTATGATGAAACCCCGTAAATGGTCTGTTAATGAACAAGCGAGTTTCTTAAAGAGAACGGGTGAACTACTAGTTAGAGGATATCCAATTGCAGAAGCAATTGAGTCCGTAGCATTACAATTACCAACAAAACGAAAGGAGGAATTAAATGGTTGTTTAGTAGAGTTAAAAAAAGGATTACCGTTCCATGATGTCTTAAACAATCTTGGATTTCACAAAGATTTAATCGGCTATGTTTATTTTGCAGAGCAGCATGGAAGCTTCGCCGATGCCTTGTTAGAAGGGAGTGAACTCGCACTTTTAAAGGATAAAGATTTACGAAAGCTGCTAAAATTACTTCAATATCCGATGTTACTAATGTTTATTACCGGTTTTCTATTTATTTTCATTGAAAACACATTGCTGCCTAGGTTTACAACGCTTTTTTCATCACTGGGACTTGAAGCAAATTTTTTCACGAAGGTCATTTATGCTTTTGACCAATATTTTCCGATTGTTATCGGTGCTGTACTAGTACTCCTCCTCCTGACAGCCATTTATTATTTTCTTGTTTTCAGAAAACTCACTATCCTCCAGCAAAGGTCACTGCTTGTTCGTATCCCTATTGCTGGCAGAATCCTCAAAATGCTGTTTACACACTACTTTTCCATTCAATTAAGCTTCCTATTATCCGGTGGAATTTCGGTCTCAGAAGCCCTGCTGCTTTTTGAAAAAAATCAACGACAGCCATTTTATAGCAGAATAGCTGAAGAGATAAAATATAAGCTTGTTACCGGAGAAAAATTGGAAACGATTTTAGCTGCCTTTTCATTCTTTGAAAAGGAATTTCCGATGATTGTTAAACACGGCCAAGAAAATGGAAAATTAGAGCAGGAATTACTATTTTTCAGCAAACACTGTATCACCAACATGGAGGAAATGATCAATAAAAGTTTAAAAACCATTCAGCCCCTGCTTTACTTGTTTATTGGATTTCTTGTTGTTTCCATGTATTTAGCAATACTATTACCCATGTTCCATCTGCTTGATGGAATATAAAAAAATGGAGGATTAATAAAAATGAAAAACAATGAAAAGGGTTTCACACTAATTGAAATGATGATTGTTATGCTTGTAATCTCTGTCTTGTTAATTATCACGATTCCAAACGTCACCAAACATAATTCTAATATCAACAACAAGGGGTGCGAGGCCTATGTAAAAATGGTACAAGCTCAAGTCCAAGCATATGAAATGGATAAGAACAAGGTTCCAACACTTGCGGAGCTTAAAACAGAGGGATATTTAAAGGATGATGCCAAAGGTTGTCCTAATGGTAATACAATTGAAATAGATTCTAAAGGGAATGTAACTTCGGTTGAAAAAGTAGCATCTAACTAACAATGAGCCGACATCAAAAAGGTTTTACCTTAATTGAGTCCTTAATCGTTCTCTCGGTTTTTATGATTATTTCCTCGGTTACAGTCTTCTACTTAAAGCCACAGCACACTGTAATTGAAGATAAAGCATTTTTTACTCAACTACAGGCAGACCTGCTTTACGCACAGCAATATGCAATATCCCACCAACATGAAGTGTCAGTTGTATTTGTGCAAAATGAGTATAGATATTATATGGTTTTGCAATATGGACTGCCGCCGTTTATCGAAAGAAATTACTCAACAAATATTAATCTTAGGGAAGGTACGATCCCCTTATATTTCAAATTTCTAAGTGATGGGAATGTAAACAAGTTTGGTTCCTTTTTTATCTATACTAAAAAGAAGAGCTATCGACTAACCGTTTTTATTGGAAAGGGACGGTTCTATGTTACGGAGCAATAAGGGATATTTTTTGCTTGAGCTGCTTCTCTCGTTGTCAGCATTGTTAATGCTTAGTTTATATTTACTGCCATTATTAATGGAACTAAGAGACCAATCCCGGCAAGTGGAAATTGAGAATACGGCAAGAGTGCTGATGTATGAAGAATTACAAGCTAAATTAATTGAAAGTCAATCATTCAAAAATTACACAATCATTCGAAACAAGGTAGAATACAAAATTATTTGGAATGATTCAGGAACGGCTGGTCAAAAGGAGGTGTGTGTCAAGGTTGAAAAAAATGCATTCCTTCCAGAATATAAAATTTGTGGTGTCCTCGAATGAAAAAGCTTTTACCCTCATTGAAGTATTAATTGCTTTTTCAATTTTTTCCACAATTATCTTCTTTATGACACCTATTTTTCAAATTATCCTTAACACGAAAGGGAATGACGCTGAATTACAGGCGATGGAGTGGGAAGTATTTTGCAGCCAAATAAAAAAAGAGATCAGGCTGTCCTCCCGTGCCGAAGTAGTCTCGGGCCGCTTAATTCTTACTAATGATACGGAAAAAGTTCAAATTGAGATGTATGGGTCCAACTTAAGAAGACGTGTGAACTCAACGGGACACGAAATTATCCTTCAAAATGTTTCACAGTCCTCTTTTTCACTCACCAATAATGCTGTTAAGATAACTGTTATAGACACCAGGGGGAAAGAATATGCCGTCACATGTTACTCGTTAGTGAATTGGAATAGAGAATCATGAAAAATAATCAACAAGGATTCACTTACCCACTAGTTCTGTGCCTACTGATCCTTTTTCTGCTATTTTTCTCGATGCATATTGAACAATTACTAACTGAAAGAAAAATGGCACAAGAAACGGCAGCTATCCTCCAACAGGAATATTATTTTCTTTCATCAGTAAAGAAAGTAGAATGGCTGCTCCAAACAGGAGGAAATATCCCAGCCAAGGGAACGATTGTATATTTAGATGGAACCATGGACTACCAGACAGAGCCCATAACCGGAAATGTTCAAAAGGTAAATTTCACACTCAGACTCAATAATGGCGAAGCGATCACTATTACTGGGCGCGGATTTTTTGATATAAAATCAAAGAAAATGGTCAAATGGGTAGAATTAAAATAATAAGTTTGAAAAAATAATACATGGATATACTTTTAGTGTATAAAGGCAGGTGTGTCCATGAAAACAAATGATTATGTAAAATACATGACCCAAACCATTGTAAAATACGCTGACCAGCCGAAAGATGAACGAAAACGACTTCGGATCGAGAAAAAGCAAACAAAGGCTGATTTTTGGTATCGATGGTTTGGAATACTACCCTATATTCTTTATACTGAAATGAAGAAACGGCGTAAAGTCTAAGAAGTGGATCCTAAATCCGCTTCTTTTTTCCAAAGTTTACAATAACACCCACTTGACAAAACACAAATTTCTAAAAAGGACATCATTTTACTAATATTGTTACAATATAAAGTCAGTAATTGTGAACATTTTCTAAACATATAGTGTTAACATTGTTAACCTCATTCCCTTGTTATTATTGCTGTATTATAATGGAATAAATTATGGGGGTCAGAGGTGAACAGAGATGGAACAAACATTAAAAATTACAAACGTTTTGTCAGATCCAACACGATACTACATTTATCAATACATTACCAAACGCCATCAAGAAGTAACCGTTCAAGAGGTGGCAGAAAATTTTAATATTCATCCCAATGTTGCGAGACTGCATTTATCAAAGTTAGAAGATGTTAACATGTTAGCATCGGAAACAAAGAAAACGGGCAAAGGCGGCCGGCCAAGCCGGTTATATCGTTTATCCGAAGATGTCATACAGCTTCATTTCCCATACCGCGACTATATGCTTTTATCCAAAGTGGCCATCCAAACCATGATTTCACTTGGTGAAGCCGGTAAAGAAGCACTTTACTTAACGGGTAAACGATTTGGTACGGATGTGATCGAGCAGGAAATGGCCAAAAGATCACTCGGTGACGAATTAGAATTCGACCAAAAGCTCACAATATTAAAAAGTGCCGCAACACTAGCAGGTTTTTACCCGGAATTTGAAGCAAATGGTGATAAAACAAGGATTTATTTCCAAATTTTCAATTGCCCATTTAAAGAAGTTGCAGAAGAGCATTCGGAAACGGTTTGCAGTATGCACCACGAATTCTTGAAGGGCATGTTCGAGGCCCTCTTCGAATCTGTTGAATTAATCGAAAAAGAAAACATGCTTACCGGATGTGATACTTGCTCTTATCAAGCACTTGTAACAAACTAATTCGAAACCATTATTTACATTACACCTCCTTTTACTTTATAATATTGTAATGATGGTATCGAAGGGGTAAAAGGAGGGATACATATGGATCGCATGTTCAGAGTTTGTGGTTTCTGGACTGGCATTTTTACCGTTATGTTTTATCTTGGTGATATGGATAAAACTGCGATGTTATTCTTAGCTCAAACAGGATTCTTCGTTCTGCTAAGCTATCTTAAACTTTCCGAGCGTATGTATTTATGGGTGTTCGGAGCATATTTAACTATTTTCTTCGCAGGCTTCACATATTGGACTACATTTATGATGCCGCTTGGCGGAGGACATTGAGAAAAGCGGAAGCGCCTTGCTTAGGGGCAACAGGCATAAGACGAGCCGGCGAGAAGGCTGCTTTTTAGCCTTCTTGACGGATTGGCTTATGACTCCGAGCCCCTAGGCGCTGGAGCTGGACATTAAGAAAAAAGCTGGAGCGTTAACTCCAGCTTTTTTCTTTTATCCAGTAAAAACGTCACTTTCACATAATTGCATTCTTTTTTCCTGAACAATTACATGAAAATAAGAGCTCATTCCAGAGGGAATAATTAAGCTGCGAATCGCCCGATTCCGCTTACTGACCTCTGAAAAAGGATTCGGATCATAATGGTTTTCTAAATCCTCTAGAATACCTGCTTTTAATAAAAATTCATCCTGTCTTAGCTTTGTTAGCAATTGTAACTCAACTTGTTTCCCTTTTTGAATGAGATAATCAAAATGGATATGTGTTGTAATGTCCATTTCCCCAGGATGCTGCAAGACATCATTCATCATCATGTGTTGATAATAGCCTCTCAAACTCCCCTCTGCCCTCAGTGGATCCATCCATTCCTCATTCGTATAGCCATAATCAGCTGTCACAACTAGTCCTTTTGTTAAAACGGTTGAAATCTCTTGGATCATCTTCTCCATTGCCAATGGTATTTCAATCCGCTGTTTTTCCTTTAAAACAATTTTACTTTCCTCTAAAAATGAAAGAATTTCTAAATTAGTTAATGGAATATACTGCTCGTACAATTTGTCGTTTAGAACCCCTACCATCACTTCAACTAGTTTTCCATTTATTTTTTTTATCACATGGACTGGAAGTGCATCAAATAGTTCGTTTGAAAAAACCATCCCTTCAAAGGGGTTTAACTCACTAAGACTCTCCACTTGAACAACGGAAAAATCGGGCAGCAACAATTCACTTTGTAATTTCCGATGATATGGGCTGCTTTCCACAATAAAATAGTTCAAGGGGGTTTTTATCGTATCATTCCACTCCTGCAAAAAGGCCTTTGCAAAGCGACCATTTCCAGCTCCTATTTCGCAAAATATCGGAGGAAGATTTGTTTTTTCACAGGTGCGGGAAAACCATTTTGCTACCAGCCTGCCGTATACATCAGAAATATTGCTAGTCGTTATGAAATCTCCTTGCCTTCCTATTTTCTGTTTGTCCTTCATATAATAGCCAAATTCATGATGGTAAAGTGCAGCCCCCATATAGTCAGCGTAGGAGATAAGCCCCATCGGTGAACGTGAAATTAAGTTCTGTAAATATGTAATCATGGCAACTCCTCTTTAGTTAACACTATTGACATAGTGTTAACTTTATTATATTGTTAGGATAGTAGCTTAACAATATCCCCTCCCATTATATGAAAAAAGAACATCCCCCAGAAAGACCCTTCTCATCGGCGAGAAGGGTCTTTCTATATTTTCCTAAAATCCATTCAAGAATGGATTGTGATCCATTTCCTCGCCAATTGTTGTTACAGGACCATGACCAGACAAAACATATGTTTCTTCAGGCAAGGTTAACAGCTTGTCGTGAATGCTTTTTAATAACTGTGCTTGATTTCCTCCAGGAAGGTCTGTGCGGCCGATACTGCCTTGAAATAAGGCATCACCGGAGATAACAAATCCATCCTTTCCGAAATAACAAGAAATACTGCCTGGAGAATGTCCAGGTGTATGAAAAACATCAAACTCAAAATCAGCAATCTTCATTGTTCCTTCATTCGTAATAGTGTAATCAGCAGGATTTACGCGAATAGGTTCAACATGCATAAACAATTGTGAACCGTTTAATGCTGGATCGCCAAGCCATTTTTCTTCCTGTTTGTGAAGATAAACAGGGATTTTATATGTATCTCTCACTACATTTACCGCGCCAATATGATCAAAATGCGCGTGTGTTAATACAATCGCAATTGGCTTTAATTTTCTTTCATTCAGCAAATGTATCAGTTTTTTTCCTTCACCGCCTGGATCAAAAATCAAACATGTCCTATCCGAATTTTCAACAATATAACAATTTGTTTGCACTACTCCTAAAGGAATTTGCTGCCATTTCATAAAAATGTTCCTCCAATACAAATATCGATAGGTTTATTTTACAGTATAACATGAGGACAGGGAAATTAACGCTCTAACATAGCTCTATTTTTGCCCTCGACAAATGCAAGAAAAGAATATAAAATAGGAAAGGAATGTATATAATATAGTTACATAATTTTTTTGAACAAATGGTTAAGCATCTTACCTGCTTATACTAAAAAGGGGGATTTTATAATGGGTTTAGTTATTATTTTTGCGATCGTAACCGTGCTAGCTGCCGTTGGTGGATTTAGCGCACTAAAGAATAAAAACTTCTTAGGCGCATTTTGGGGAGTTGCTTCATTCTTAGTTTTCGGCTGGTTCACAGTCATGACAATTCTTAAATCTGGATTCCCTACTGGAACACATTAAAGAAAACTTGCCGATTGGCAAGCTGTTAGGCGAAGATTAGGTATAGTTGCACTTATGCCTGATAGGAAGGAATTCCTTCCTGTCAAATAAAAAAGACTGTCAATTTTTCGACAGTCTTTTTTATTTTTCCTTTATTAGTTCATATATTTTTTTAGCATTGATATCGATCATTTTTTCAAACCGGTTGCCATAAAGAAGCGCTTCACCCGATGGTGAAAAATTGATTGGTTCGTTTTTCAATCCTTCCATAATCAGTTTACTGCTCCCTTTTTTAAGATCATAACTTAACAGTTGAAAGCCTTCTGAATAAGAATCCAGTTCACCACTTGTACGCGGACTAAAGGTGATAAATTGTTTCTTCTGCTCATTATAGTCAAAAAAAGGCACTAACCAATCTGAAAACTTTGTTAGTTGTGGAATTGAAAATGTGAAAAGCTTTGTCATCTCTTTGTCAAAAAAGGAATAGGTCGCCATCGACTGATCTTGCTCATTAACAGAGACCGTCATAAGCAGATTATGAAATGGTGAAAATTGTATCACTGAAGGTAACACTGTTTTTTCGGTTCCATTTTCCAATCCTTTTACTTTTAGCGGGGCAAATAACGATGGGTTTTGCTCATCCCAATTTAAAAAGGCAACATCGCTTTCATTTATCCACTTCACAAATGGCTGAGGCAAGAAAATCTCTGTAGTTTTTGCATTTTTCATTTCAAGTAAAAATAGTTGAAAGCTCCAATCCTCATAAAATTTTGAAACAAAAACCTCAGATTCATTATATGGATTCCATTCAAACACTAATTCATAAGATGGAAAAGATTTCTTCAAATGTTCATTTCCTGTTGGATCGATAATGGTGACAAGTCCTTCATATGATGATGGTGAGGAATGCACCAATAGATATTTTTTGGAGGGACTGATTTGTACTGTGACAATCGGATTCTCACTCTTATAGATTAATTTACTTTTACCTGATAATAGATTGTATTGAAAGACACTTGAAGACTGTTCAAGATTAGTAACATAAAGAACTTCGCTGTCAGAAAGCCAGCCGACAAATTTGTAAAATTCACCTTCACCTTCTGGAATTGAAATAGGTAATTTCCAGTTTTCCCCTAGTGAAGTAATGGGTCCCTTAGGTCGTTCATTTTTAGTAGGAATTTTATGTTTGGTCTGTTCCTTTGGTGTGCAAGCACCTAAAAGGAGGGTCAATAAAATGAAAATAATTGTAAAAAAAACACACTTCGTTCGTTTTTGCTTGTTCATTTTTATCAAGCCCCCTCCTCCCTTTTCTCTCTATTGTTAGTACGTTTATTTAACAATAATGTTTCAATATTTCAAACATATTAAAAAAAATAGGAAAAAAGCCGCAAGTTCCCGGCTTTTTTTATAAAAAATTCTTCGATGATACCTTATTGTAATGAGTATTTTTAGATATTACAAGTTAGGTGTATATGATTATTTAATAATGAAGGGCAGCTAAAAATATCTCTTCTGCACAATTAAGAATTTGTGGAAATTGAGAAAGCGGAAGCGGATTGATTCCCTTACCAAGCTCTAGTGTAAATCCCGAACGCTTAAACTCTTGAATAAACCAATCTTTATATCCTGCATGACTGTTTACATAGCGAATTGCTTGGTATCCGCTTACTCTTTCAAATTCTTTAGCGAGGTTCTCTGATTCTGAAGGTTCAAATCCTTCATACCCCCAATAAAATTCCTCGCCTTGGGTGTGGAAGGCGATTACACAGTCAAATGAACTATTTTTCGCTAATTCAACCATTGCGGCAGCCTCAGGTTCTGTTAATGGTGCATCCCCTGGGAAATCTCTGGGGGCAGGTGCCTTTGGCTGTTTATTTTTCTTACAAATGTCCCAGTTAGCCGGAAATTGATTATTCAAGTCAATTCCATTAATATTGGCTTTCCAATGTATGAAGTCATCGCTGCCTTTATTGATTTCCATGATATTTTTCCGCAAATTGGAACGTGGACCGTTTAAAACAAGATCTACCCCGTCAGGATTAACCATCGGAACAATTGATAACTGGACTTCATTATACAGATTATTGGCCTGAATACCTTTCATTAAAATTCTATTGGTTAAAGACAGTAAATACTTATTGACCAGGGTCATCAGCACCATGGTTGTAATCCATTCATTTGCATGGAATGAGGCATTCATATGTATCTTTTTTGCCCCCTTTCCAATCCTGATTTCTTGAATTGGATTACCTAAAACACTCCTGCCTATCGTATTTACGGAAATAAAAGGATAAACCCTTATAAGGTTATCAATCAATTTAACCAAACTCTTATAATCACAAGGAGATTTTGCTGTTGTAAATGGAGACATGACTTTTTCAGGTACAAAAATGGTCTCACCCACTTTTAATTGACCTTCTTCCTTGTTTTGATTAAGCAATAAAAGTGTATCAACAGCTAGTTTTTTTGCAGCAGCAATTTTCCAAAAGGTATCTCCCTCTTTTATCGTATATGCAACCGGGACATAGCCTGGCAAAAGAATTTTCTGTGATACTTTTAGGTTATCTGAATTAATATTTGAGTTGGAATCTACAATGAGATTTAGTGGCAGCTTAAATAAACTGCTGAAATAAGATAGTGTATCCCCAGGGCGTATAATAACTTCCATTTTCCTTCTCCTCCCATCATAAAAAATCATATGAGGGATTATAGAAAAAATGATAAAAAGAAAAGCCCGAATCTCAAGAACGGACTTTTGTAAGAAAACCTATTGATTTAATTTATTCTTGATAAGCCAGGCAGCACCAAGCACACCTGCATCATTTCCTAAAGTAGCCAAGGCTAATTCGGTGGAATCCTTTACCGCTGAAAAGGAATATTTTGCAAAGTTTTCATTTACTGCCTCTAATAAAATATTTCCCGCTTTTGAAACGCCGCCGCCTAAAACAATTTTTCCCGGATTCAATGTGTTAGCAATGTTAGCTAATACAAACCCTAAATGAAAGGAAACTTCAGCCAATACTCTTTTAGATAATTGATCTCCATTTTTGGCAGAGTCAAATACATCTTTTGCGGTAATTTTCCCATTTTCCTTCAACAGCTTGCTCAATTCCCCTGATGATTCATGTTTATTCAGTTCTGCCATCGCTAAACGAACAATTCCAGTGGCGGAAGCAATCGTTTCAAGGCAGCCTGTCTTGCCACAATTACAAGGAGAACCACCATTGGGAGCTGCTGTAATATGACCAATTTCTCCTGCTGCACCATTAATACCTTGGACAATATTTCCATTAGCAATAACACCACCGCCAACACCAGTTCCTAAAGTGACACAGACAAGATCTTTCGCACCGTTTCCGGCGCCCTTCCACATCTCACCTAATGCCGCACAGTTAGCATCATTTTCAATCGCAGCCGGGAGGGATGATGCCGTTTCAAGACTGTCTTTAAGTGGATAGTTATCCTTCCAGCCTAAATTCACCACGTTTAAAATAATTCCAGTTTCATAGTCTACAGGCCCCGGTGCACCCATTCCAATTCCTGCTAACTTGTTTTTTGTTTCGCCGAGCTTGGCGAGTTTTTCATCGATTGCTTCCGCAATATTTGTGGTAATATTTTGACCCTCATTGGAATTATCCGTAGGAATTTCCCATTTATGAACGATTTCCCCATCCATCGTAATAAAAGCTATTTTAGTAGTTGTGCCGCCAAGATCGACACCAGTTATCCATTGTTCTGCCACGAATATTTCACCTATCTTTGTTTACTTTTTTCTTTTTGTATTTGGATTTCGTGCCGTAAAATTAAAAGTGCTGTTTGAAATTCCCTCGCTTCGATCAGCTGTGCCTGATATAACTCTTTTAATTCTGATTCCATCAGTTCAAGGTCTCCGACATGATCACCAACATAAATGATTGTACCAAACTGCTTTAAAAATTGCTGAATCTCATAAATCGTTTTCATATCTGCTACTCCTCCCCTCCTACTCCTCTGGAAGATTGAAGATGTTGATTAATTTTACGTACCAAATCAGAATATTGCTTTTGCTTTGGTTCCAGTTTAGCCGCCTTCTCAGCATTTATTTTAGCACTTTCCACATCATTTTGCTCCAAGTTTATTAAAGCAAGATTAAAATAGGCTTCATCAAAATCTGGGTCAAGTTGGATTGCCTTTTGTAAATGTTCCTTAGCATCATTAAGCATTTCCTTCTTGATTTCCACAAAGGATAATAGAAAAAATGTTTTTTCGGACAGATTGTCTGCCTTCGCTTCGGATTCCTTTAAAACCCTATAGGCATGATCATAATCACCCTGTTTAATATATTCTTGCGCCATCAGTAAGTTAGCATTTTCATCATTCGATTGAGCAGATGAACTGAATCCGTAGGTTAATGCTCCCCATATAATCGCTGTTGATGCAATGAGAAACAGCATTTGCCATAACAGCTTTTTCTTTTTTGGAAAATGGACCATTCCGGCTGCCAGAAATCCACCTGCTAACCCGCCTAAATGTGCGGCAACATCGATTCCTGATGCTGTGAAACTAAAAACAAGGTTTATTCCAAGAACAACAATCAAATTTATGCCCATTGTCCGAGAAAATAATTTTGGAAAGATCGCACCAAAATACAATAATGCACCGAAACAGCCATAAATTGCACCACTTGCCCCCGCTGAGAGGGTCGGACTAAAAATAAAACTAGCAATACACCCCATGACACCCGCAAACAAATAAATAAATAGAAAACGAACATTACCAAATATTTTTTCGACTGTTGTCCCAAGAAAATACAAGGCAAGGGTATTCATAGCCAAATGCACAAATCCAATATGCAAGAAAACGGGTGTAATAAATCGCCACCAATCTCCTTCATAAATTAATTGATTTACCATTGCTCCGTATTTTATAAGCGTAGAAGTATTAGTACTCCCACCATGCAGTTCAAGCCAGAAAAAAACAGCTAACTGTATAACAATAAATACATAGGTAAAAAAGGGTTTTCCATTTGAAAAAATGGTCCTTTCCGTTTTTACTTTTTTCATCACAAAATCTAATGCTGCTTTCTTTATGGACTCAACATCTTGTTCAGAATATTCTTCATCAAAGGAAAAGTAAAGCTCTTTTCCCAACCTTTCGGAAATTCGCCCAAAACCTGAATCATATTCCCCTTTTGCTAACAAAATTGAGCTAACTGACGATTTATTTCCTTCTGGATAAACAAACGGTTTTGATAATCGGTATTCATATTCATCAACAGGTGGATATTCGCTGATGTAAATATTCATCACATTTAAATCAGGACGGCCAATTTGTTTACGGACTCTTTCCCCATTGGATGCCGTAAACTCAATATCTCTCTGCATGGCATTACTCCAATTTAAATCATGGAGCAGCATGCGAATTATTGGTGTCTTTTTATCTTCTACCTTTTCTAGCCATAGTTCTTTTTGATTTTCAAATAATTGAATTATTCGATAACCATGTTCAGAGATGAAAGAATAGGCCAGTCTCCAAAAGATGTAACTCTCTTTATTATTCATTTCTCCCCCGCTTCCTATCATAAAAGTGCCATACTGAAATCATTCTTAATGACAATTTGATTATTAATATGTACTATTGTTACCGCATTACTTTCATTATAAACGAAGGGTGTGGTTAACATTACTGAAACAACCTGAAAGAAAGATATTTAATAATTTCGACAAAAAGTAAAAAACCATCTGTGGTTTTCACCAATCAGATGGTCTTCCAAATACAGTTTGCATCATTTTATTTTTCACGCCAGGAAAGCTCATGATGGATCCAACTGCAAGCCGGCGCATCCAGCCGGTGCCCAGCAGCAGATTGATGATTCGATATCGATATCGGAAAGCAAAATAACCTATGGAACCAATCATAAAAATTGATGTTAACATTCGAGACATCATACATCCCTCCTGCTAATATTCTGTGATGGCTGCAGCTATTTTATCCAAGGTTTTAGAAAAAAAGGAGCGAATTCCATTATTATTGGTTATTTTTAAACACAGGCTCCATTGTTTTCTTTAATACTTGTACAGAATTCGTGAATTTTGCCATTTCCTCTTCATTTAAATCAAGCTCAACAACTTCCCTGACTCCTTTTCGGTTTACAACTGCAGGAACACCGATGTATATATCGTCTTGTCCATATTCCCCTTCAAGGTAAGCCGAAACAGTAAGAACAGAGTTTTCATTTCGTAAAATTGCCTTTGTTAATCGAACTAAGCCCATTGCGATTCCGTAATAGGTGGCACCTTTCCGCTCAATAATATGGTAGGCAGCATCACGGACATTTAAAAAAATCTGATTAAGATCTTGTTGATTAAATCCATCTTTATTTTTTGTCCACTCAGAAATGGAGGTACCTGCAATATCAGCGTTGCTCCAAACCGGAAGCTCTGTATCACCATGTTCACCAATAATATAGGCGTGAACATTCCGAGTATCAACATCAAAATAATCTCCTAACAAAAAGCGAAACCGTGCGGTATCTAAAATTGTTCCGGAGCCAATTACCCGTTCTTTAGGCAGGCCGGAAAATTTCCAAACGGCATAAGTTAAAATGTCTACCGGGTTGGTGGCAACGAGGAATATACCATCAAATCCACAAGACATAATTTCTTCGACAATCCCTTTAAAAATCTTGGTATTCTTTTCAACTAGATCAAGGCGCGTTTCACCAGGCTTTTGGTTTGCCCCAGCTGTAATCACAACGAGATCAGCCTCACCGCAATCCTTATAATCTCCATACCAGATTTTTGTACGTGATGGAGCGAACGGAAGTCCATGATTTAAATCCATTGCGTCCCCTTCTGCCTTTTCTTTATTTAAGTCAATTAAGACAAGCTCTTCGGTAATGCCTTGATTTAAAAGGGCAAACGCATAGCTTGAACCTACAAAACCAGTTCCTATTAGTGCTACCCTGTTAACACGTTTTAGCATGTTCGTCACTCCATTAGAAAATTTTTTAAGCTATCTAGTAATGATATTGAGCAAAATGGCTAAAACTGCTGCAAGAAAGCCCGAAAGAAAATTCACCATATCATTATCCACTAAAGTAAGTCCTTTTATTCTGGTTGTTGTCCGCTGACAATGAACCTTTTTTTCCGTCTCTATCCCACAATGTTGACAAGTATACATTTGTTGATAAAAAGCACCGATAATGGTATCTATAACATTACCTATATACCCAAATAGAAAAACAATAAAAGTTAACATCAAATCTAAATCGAATAGCCAAAAACTGATAACAGAAATAAGGAAAGACCCTGCAAGTGCAGCCGAACTTCCTAAAAGGCTGATTGCACCTGAAGTCCCTTTTTCAATTCGTTTCCATGTACGGATATAAATAGGATTTTTTTTGCTTAGACTGCCGATTTCTGATGCCCATGTATCTGAATTTGCACTGGCAAGGGTAACGATGAAGCCTATTAGCCATATTGTATCAGATTGATAATTATAGACAATACTAAAAAGTCCTGCTGTTCCCCCGTTAGCAAGCACTTGACGCCAATCCCTTGTTGCTCCTTTAGCCAATTTTTCCTCGATGGCACTTTTAACAAAGCTTTTATATTTTGACCAAAAGCTTGATGAAGCAAAAAAGGTGCCAAGTATGATAAGTCCTTTTATACCAAAGCCTGTATAGATAGCAAGTCCAACAAAAATGGCTGCAACTGCTCCTGATTTTGTCAAAGATTTAGTGTGATAAGCACCGATTCCTGCTACGAAGATCCCTATAATAGTGAATAATACTTTTATCATTTTATTTTTAAGGTTTCTTTGTTTGTTATAATTTTCGATACCGGAATGTCATGCTCTTCAACAGGGAATGGAGAAATGATCTGATCATGAAAAGCAAGTGACAATGTTTTACCAGTGTAATTTGTTAAGTATCGATCATAATAACCACCACCAAAACCCAGGCGGTATCCTTCCATTGTATAAGCCAATCCAGGGACAATCAAAAGATCAATTTGGTCCGCGGTGACTTCTGTAGTTAATGCTTCAATCGGCTCAAGTAAACCAAAGAAGACAGATTCTAGCTGTGAAAATTCCTTTAACGTTCTAAAGGATAGTCTTTTTTCTTTCGGATGACATTTTGGGATCACCACTTGTTTTCCCAGTTCCCATGCCTTCCGAATAATTTGGTATGTATCGACTTCAGGTTGTTTTGAAACCGTAATCCCAATAACGGTTGCTTTTTTAAAATCTTCATCATCAAAAATTCTAGTGGCAATTTTATAGGAATAATCTTCGTAGAGAGGTTTGGAAAGCTTTGAGAGAGACTCTTTTACCTGTTTACGGATCATATTTTTATTATTCACTGACGAAGAACCTCCTAACCTTTTTAGACAACAAAAAAAGCAGCAGGAAGCCCCACTGCTTATTTTGTTTCACGGTGTGTTGTTGATTTTTTATCTCTTGGGCAATATTTCTTAAGCTCAAGACGATCTGGATTGTTACGTTTATTTTTTGTTGAAATATAGTTACGATCTCCACAGTCAGTGCAAGCTAACGTAATATTTACACGCATGTCAATTTCCCTCCAAACGATTAAGCTAGTTCGTGCATACGACTTTTCTATAATATCATTTTTTAAAGGGAAATGCTAGTGTTTTTCAAAAGAGCTTTTTCCATTAACATTAACTCGTTTTTATTTGAACCGGTTATAGCCCATGTGTTCATTTTACTAGTTTCGTGAGGTGCAATAGACATCTTTATAGCTAAAATACTAGCAGCAGGCCCTTTTGCCATTGGCTGATACTTTAAGGTCCCCTTTTGCAATGAACCCCAGATTTGATCTGTGTGAGCACTCCACAATGGCATGGCTGTGTATTCTGCCAAATCTGAATTATTATATTGTGCGTTAACAAGAAAAACCTTTTTATTTACGTGGTGAAAGATGTGATGATCAATTGGAGAAACAAATGCTAGATGATCTTGTCCGACATTAAAAAAATAGTGCATCCCTAAAATTTTTATCTCTTTCGTCTTATTACCGTGATTACTTACATAAACGCTAGAAAAACGAATTTTAGAGTGGATTTGTTCCTGCTTTACTTTTATAATTAATTCTTCATTGTAAATGACCTTTTCCGTACAGTTTTGTAGCCAAAGGTACTTGCCATTTACCCAAATACCAGGAACAAATTGGAGTATATCGATTGGCAATTGCGATTTTGAAGTCAGGTTATTTTTTTGGAGTTCAATTAGGTTCATTATCGTTTACACCTTTTTTACAATTATTTGGTATTTCCTTTTGCTCATTTCCATTTACTCGTTTGTTAATTAAAGTATCTTCCATTATTCTACTTGTTTCTGAAGCAATGCGTTTCCAGCCATACAAGCACTTGACAATTTGCCTTCCCTTTTCACCAATCTCTTCTGCTTTCTTATGATCATTCATAAAGAAATCGATTTGTTCGAGCATGCTTTTAGCATCTCCAGGAACCATCAACATCCCCGTTTGTAAATGCTTCACAATCCCTTTCATCCCACCGGTATTGGAGACAATCGTAGGTTTCCCAAGGATCATCGATTCCAGAGCAACAATACCAAATGGTTCATACAGGCTTGGAATGACTGCCATCTCACTTCCTTGGATAAGCGCATTTCTTTGTTCATCAGTAATATAACCTATAAATGTGACATATTTGTCCAACTTTCTTGCAGTAATTTGTTGCTGATAGGCTTCAAGCAGCGGACCTTTCCCTCCTACAACGAAAAAACACTCACGTTCCTGCTCTTTGGCAAATGCTGCCGCCTCTAAAATTGTTTCAAAACCCTTCTCCTTAACCATTCGACCAATTGAAAAAATGTATTTTTTTTGCTTCAGCTCAGGAAAAATATCCTCGATTTTTCGTTCTACTTTCAATGCTTCAATTCCATTTGGAATGACGGTGATTTTTTCATCTTGGGCATTAAAAATGGACATGAGTCCATCCCTCATGTATTCACTGCAAACAATAATCTGATCAGACTCTAAGATTAACTGGTGTTCCTTATCATGGATAAACTGCTGCATTTCCGTATAAATCCCATTATTCCTTCCATGCTCTGTGGCGTGAATAGTCGTTAATAACGGGACACTGAGTGACTCTTTTAATGCAATTGATGCTGCTCCTACCAGCCAATCGTGTGCATGAAGAAAATCAAATTTTATCTCTTCCGCTAGTTGTTCAGCTTTAAATGCGATTGCCAAATTAAGGCCGGCAATCCATGAAAGGAATTGATCATCTTGTTCATTTAGTGGTTTCACACGATGTACATATACACCTTTCATTCTTTCAAATGTGGGATTCTTGTTGTTTCCTGCCGTTAAAACATGAACTTCATGTCCCATCTCTGCCAAATGTGTTGATAATCCGAGAACATGCCTTGAGAGACCACCAACAATATTAGGTGGGAATTCCCAACAAAGCATCAAGATGTTTAATTGCCAATGATTTATTGGTTCATCGACCAAATCAACTTGTGCGGAAAGTATGTTATTCATTTATTTCCTGCAAGCTGTTTGATTTCAGGTAGTAACTATAGGTGCTTACCTGTTCCATCCATTTTGGGGGCTGTTCTTCATACTGTTGAAATCGCACTAAATCCTGACTGTATCCATTATCATTTGGTAGTTCTGGTGGCGGTGTATGGAAGCAATTGGAACGATACAGTGGGAAGAATTTCGTTTCTGGACAATAAACGCCTAATTCAGCCAAATAGGTTCGATTCTCTGCCAATCCTTTAATAAACCAATGTCCACTGTTGTAAGGAACAGGTATTTCATGTATATGATGAGCGTTTTTTCCATTAAAAAATACATCGGTGACATCATTGATCCTGATAACAGAAACTAGTTCATGAAACCTTCGATTAAAAAATAATTCAATAATCTTTTTAGGCAATTCGGAAACGTCCCAGAAAAGAATTATTTTTCGAGGTGTTACAAGTTTTGCCTTCAGCTCTCCCTTCTGTGGCATTAATCCTTCTTCTCTTAGTTTGAACATTTCCCTGATCATTTCTTACCTCCATTCTGCAAACTATCTATATATGCAAACTAAATTCAAATTATTCATAAATAATTGATAATTTAATCGTATCATCTGAATAGGAAGCAGACAATAAACACAATTTGTCGTATCCTGCTAGTCCATACAGCAAGCATGTTCAAGGTCTGGAAATTTTTTAAGGTTTTTGGACAAATGCATCTTTCTACAAAAGCCAACATGCCTCATTTTTAACGCGTACAACTTTTTCGACAATATTTCCCTTAAAATAAAAAAAATGAAGCTAATAATTAGCCTCATCTTAACATCCTACTTCACTCTTTACGCATTTAAATTTATGCGTTTTCCGGTTGCAAGGTAAATAACGTTCTCAGCAATATTCGTTGAATGATCCGCAATCCTTTCAATAAACCTACAAATAAATGCTAATTGGATAATCTGATTTGTTGCATTTGGATTGTGTGGGATATAGCTCAATAGCTCGTGCACCAAGTCTCCAAACATTTTGTCCACTTCATCATCTTTTTCCGCGCATTTTTTTGCCAGCTCAATATCTTCGGAATAATAGGCAGATATGGAATCAGAAACCATTTCTAAAGCCATCTCCATCATCTTAGGTATATCAATGATTTCTTTAAAATGCTCTTTATTGCCGATATGCAGTGCAGATTTGGCAATATTTACAGCAATATCTGCAAGCCGCTCCACTTCGGATGAAACTTTTAACGCTACACTAATTTTCCTAAGATCGGTTGCTACAGGTGATTCCCTTGCAATCAATAATAATGCCTTATCGTTAATTTCATCATCCATATCATCGATTTCATTATCTCCATCAATAACCTTCTTCGCCTTGTCCATATCCTGATTTAAAAGAGCAATCATTGCTTCTTTGATTGCAATTTCCGATTTATGAGCCATTGTTAAAAGCATTTCTTTTAATTCTTTTAAATTTTGATCAAAATTTGCTCTTGCACTCATTTTTGCCACCTCTTCATCCGAATCTTCCTGTAATATAACCTTCAGTACGTGAGTCTTTTGGATTTGAAAAAATAGTAGAAGTTGAATCTAGTTCGATTAATTCACCCATCAAAAAGAAGGCAGTCTTATCTGACACACGTGAAGCTTGCTGCATATTATGGGTGACAATGACAATTGTGTATTTATCTTTTAATTCTAAAATCAATTCCTCAATTTTCAAGGTAGAAATTGGGTCCAATGCAGAAGTTGGTTCATCCATTAACAAAACATCAGGTTTTGTCGCTAATGCTCTAGCGATGCATAACCTTTGCTGTTGTCCTCCAGATAATCCTAGAGCAGGTGCAGTCAATCGATCCTTTACTTCCTCCCATAAAGCCACATCCATTAATGATTTGATGACAAGCTCATCAAGGTGCTTCTTTTTTTTGATTCCGTGAACTCTTGGACCGTAAGCGACATTGTCATAAATAGATTGTGGAAAAGGGTTTCCCTTCTGAAAAACCATGCCAACATGTTTACGAAGTTCAACTAAATCGATTTTCTCGTCTAGTATATTTTTTCCGTTTAAATTAATTTCTCCGGTCATTTTAACATTAGGAACCATATTGATCATTAAGTTTAGTGTTTTTATAAAAGTAGATTTACCGCATCCTGATGGTCCAATAATTGCCGTAACCTCTTTTTTGTTTATTGGAAAGTTGACGTCTTTTAATGCGTGATGATTTCCATACCATAAATTTAAGTCCTTTATCTCAAATACTTCTCTAGTCAACGTTGAAATAGTCATACTAATTCCCCCTTATCCAAACCTTCCAGAGATATATTCCTCCGTCTTCTTGACAGAAGGATTGGTGAAGATTTTTTCAGTGCCATCATATTCAATTAAATCGCCGTTTAAAAAGAATGCCGTTTTATCGGAAATACGGGAAGCTTGTTGCATATTATGGGTGACAATGATAATGGAATAGTCTTTTTTCAAGTCAACGATCAATTCTTCTACCTTTGCGTTTGATATCGGGTCCAATGCTGAGGACGGTTCATCAAGCAGCATCACAGTCGGTTTCATTGCAATCGTCCTTGCAATACATAGACGTTGCTGCTGTCCTCCGGATAATGAGAGCGCGGAAGTATGAAGTCTGTCCTTCACTTCATCCCACAATGCTGCTTTTTGCAAGCTCTCTTCAACAATTTGATCAAGTTTGCTTTTATTTTTGATTCCTGCAAATTTAAGGGCATGGGTAATATTTTCAAAGATTGATTTTGGAAAAGGATTGGGCTTTTGAAATACCATGCCAATTTCCTTCCGTAATGCCACCACATTTATTTGTTCAGACAAAATATTAAGATCTTCATAGATAATCTCACCTTGGGCCCTTGCACCGGGAATCAGGTCATTCATTCGATTGATACTTCTTAAAAACGTCGACTTTCCACAGCCTGAAGGTCCAATCAGAGCTGTTATAGAATTTTTTCCTATTTCCATTGAAATTCCATTAACTGCTCGTTTTTCCCCATAGAAAATTTCTAAATTATTTACTTTTAATATATTTTCCATTTGCAACTGGACGGTTGAATGTATAGTTTTTTCTGTCGATTCCTTTTCCAAATATGTTGTAACCATCCGAACTCACCTGCCCTTTATTTAGTTGCAGTTATTTTTTTTGTAATAATACTGCCAATCCATCTTGCTAATAAGTTAAATAGTAACACCGATATCACTAACACGGCTGCCGAGCCACTCGATACTTCTTCAACATCAGGTATTAACCCTTGTGTATTAACTGACCAAATGTGTACTGCAAGGGTTTCGGCAGGACGAAAAATATTCAATGGCGATTGCTCAGAAAATGGGTTCCAATTGGCATAATCAAGTCTTGGTGTTGAAAGACCGGCTGTAAATAAAAGTGCGGCAGCTTCACCAAATACCCTGCCCGCAGCAAGAATTACTCCTGTTAAGATCGAAGGGAATGCACTTGGTAAGATAACCGTTTTAATCGTATGCCATTTAGTAATCCCTAAGGCTAAACTTGCTTCCTTTAAATCGCGAGGCACTGATCGAATGGCGTCTTCACCAACCCGTACAATGGAAGGAAGGTTAATAATAGTTAACGCTAATGCTCCTCCTAAAATGGTGTACCCCCATCCTGTTGTATTAACGAATACCAATAATCCGAACATACCGATAACAATAGATGGCAATGAGGCAAGTACTTCAATACAGGAACGGATAATATCAGTGACCTTGCCCGGCTTAGCATATTCAGCCATATAAATGGCTCCGCCTAATCCAAGCGGAATCGCAATTAACATCGTAATAAAAAGTACATAGAAAGAATTAAATAATTGATCGCGAATCCCCCCGCCAGCTCTTACATTGCTAGAAGGAGAAGTTAAAAAATCAAAAGACACATGTTTAAGTCCATTCACTAAAATAAACGAGAATAATCCAACTAGAAGTGTAATAATTATAATGGCAATGGCAATAAACACTCCTGTAGCAATTCTGTCAGCTGTTTTGCTCTTCATTACATCTTCCTCCTTGATGAGAGATAACGAATCAGGAGAATAAACACGAAAGACATCACTAATAAAATTAAGCCCATTGACCATAGAGTGTTATTTTCAACACTGCCATATGTGGTATGACCCATGTTTAATGTGATAATGGTCGTTAAAGTTGCCGAAGCATCTAAAAGATTTGAAGGTAAATCCCTCACGTTTCCGATTACCATTTGTACGGCTAGAGCTTCTCCAAATGCCCGCGCCATCCCAAGGACGACCGCTGTTAGCAGAGAAGGAAGTGCTGCAGGGATGAGCACCTTACGAATCGTTTGCCAGCGGGTTGCACCAAGAGCATATGAGCCTTCTCTTAAATTCTTTGGTAATGCACTCATCGCATCAGTTGCAATAGTGGTGATCGTAGGTAAAATCATTATAGATAGGACAATGACACCTGAAAGTAAACTAAAACCAAGGCCTCCAACATGACCCCTTACAAATGGAACTAATACTGTAAGCCCGATGAATCCATAAACAACAGAAGGGATTCCAACTAATAGCTCAACGACTGGCTGTAATATTTTTCTTCCCCAAGATGGTGCAATCTCTGTCATGAAAATCGCTCCGCCAATCCCTAATGGAGCAGCTACAATCGCTGAAAGAAATGTTACAGCAAATGAGCCGAAAATAAACGGGAAAGCTCCATATTCCGGATTGGCTTTATTTGTAGGATTCCATTGTGTACTGGTTAAGAACTCAATAAGACTGACACCATTTTTTATAAATGATTGTAAACCCTTAGTGCCTAGAAATATGGTAATGGATATGGTGGCGGATATCATGATCACGGCACATATAATCACAAGAATCTTTCCACGTAATTCCCCGTCCATCCAATTTTTTTCGGATTTTAACAATCTTTCCTTTGCCGGAATTATTTTTCCCATAATGCACCAAACACTCCTAAAAATACGTCATAATAGGGTAAATGCCTAGCGCATTTACCCCATTTATTCATTTACATCATTTTATATATTCTTTTGATTTCCTTTTGCATCACGTTCTACTTTCATTTTGGTTACAGGTAGATATCCTTGTTCTTTTAATAAAGTTGTTTGGATATCATCTGACATTAAATAGTCTAAGAACGCTTTTGCTAAACCATCAGCTTCACCTTTAGTATAAGAATGTTGGTACGCCCAAACCGGGAATTTCCCAGATTGTACATTTTCAGCTGTTGGTTCTACGCCGTCAATTGATAGAGGTGTTACAGAATCATCAGTGAAGTATGAGAAAGCAAGGTAACCAACTGCACCATCTGTTTCGTTAATAATTTTCTTAACTGTGTTAGAAGAATCTTCGGTAATTCCTTCAGCTGGTGTCGCACCATCAAGAGCAAACTTATTGAATATTGCACGTGTTCCAGATGAATCTGGACGGTTTACGAGCACGATCTTTTGATCTTTTCCGCCAAGTTCTTTCCAGTTTGTAATTTTGCCAGTGAATACTTTAATTAAATCTTCTTTTTTAATATCTTTAATGCCAACTTTCGGATTAACAGCTGCAGTCATTCCTACAACCGCTACTTTATGGTCGACTAGCTGATCCGCTGGGATTCCTTCTTTTTCTTCAGCAAATACGTCTGAGTTACCAATTTGTACAGATCCTTCAGCTACTTGTGATAAGCCTGTACCAGATCCACCAGCATTTACTTGTATATCAACATTTGGATTTTCGTTCATAAATTCTTCAGCTGCCGCTGCAATCAATGGCTGCATCGCAGATGAACCAGAAACGCTCAATGAGCCGGAAAGTTCTTTCTTTTCTTCCGTTTTTGGGGTTGTTGATTTATCTTTTCCTTCGGTCTTGTCTGTAGAAGCTCCGCCTCCACATGCAGCTGCGAATACCATTAACGCTGCCAATAATGTAAGTAGGCTTAATTTTTTCAAACTTTTCATTTCCTTTATTCCCCCTAAGGTTTTTGATGGTGATGATGTTTGTCTGCCTTACAAGATTAAGAATAAGGGATGACTGTAAACTGCGTTTTAATGAAATGTAAAGGTTTTGTAAATATATGTTGTTCTTTTGTAAATTCGACAAATTTCATCGATTGTCTACCTTTTCTACCATTAGGATACAAATTCTCTATATTATGATTCTCATAAAGATTGTTATGTATGTAAAAAACACCTGCCTCAAACGAGACAGGTGTTTCAACATATTATTGTCCTGATTGCTGGCCGTTTTGAGTAGTGTCAGCATTACCTGATTGTTGCACACCTTCTGCAGTTCCTCCTACAGGACGGGATTTCTTCAAGTCAAAGTATGCATCCATTACTCTCTTACCGATGGCCATATTAATACTTGGACCAGTATTCCCTTGATATGCCCAGGGTACAACAACGGCCATAGCCACTTCAGGATTGTCAAATGGAGCAAAGCTGACAAGACTTAGGTTCATTACCTCCGCATTCTTTTGCGATTTAACAGGACCGTCGTAAAACGCTTGTGCTGTTCCTGTTTTACCTGCTGGGTTATAGGAAACACCTTTAAATGTACCAACCCCAGTACCGTCACCAACCTGCATAACCATTTTAAAGCCTTCTTGAACCCGCTTGATCCATTCATCTTTCATATCTAAATGATTCAGCACTTTCGGTTGGATTTCTTCGACAATAGGTCCCAATTCATTATTTTCCATGATCGGTTCACGAATTTCCTTTACAATATGCGGCTGCACCCGATTACCTCCATTTGCAATCGTGGACACGTACTGTGCGAGTTGGATTGTTGTATACGTATCATATTGACCAATGGCAAAATCAAGAAGTAACCCAGGTTTATTGTCTGACCCTGGAAAACCGCTCATTTCATTAGGCAGGTCAACCCCAGTTCGAGTCCCAAGACCAAACTGGCTAAAAGATTGGCGCATCGTACTAAACGTCTTCTCTGTGTCTATTACAAGCGGACCTTTTGGAATATACTTTCCTTGTCCCATTGCAATGACCGTTTTCCACATATAAACGTTGGAAGAAACTTGTAATGCTCTAAGGTCATTTATGGAGCCAAATGTCTTCCAGGATTTTTTTGGCTTTGGTGTCCCTTTGAAAAATAACGGCTCATCAACTAGGTAATCCCCTGGCTTAATAGCGCCGGTTTTATATCCAGTTAAAATGGTTGCTCCTTTAACAGCTGAACCAACGTTATAGGAGGTAGTAATATTCCCGCCGGCAAAGTCTTTCATGACCGTTTTGCCGTCTGAATCCTTGCCAATTTGCTTACCAGCGAGCGACAACACTTCGCCTGTATGAGGATTCATTAAAACCACAAAGGCACGATCCAACAGAGCAGTACCAGGCTTTTGCTTTGCACTCCACATTTCCTCTTCAATAATTTTTTCTACTTGCTGCTGTAGGTCCATATCGATTGTTAAGACAAGGTCTTTTCCGCGCTTGCCCTCCGAAACGACTTCAGTAGAGAGAATTTTACCTGCTTTATCTGTAACATTTTTTACTTTTGCCTTTTGACCATGAAGAACATCTTCGTATTTAAGCTCGAGATAGCTTTTTCCTACTCGATCATTACGGCTATAATCATGTGCCAGATATTTTTCCAGCTGTTCCTTCGGTATTCCGGCTTCAGAGGTTGTAACATCCCCTAAAATTGATTTTAAGGTATCCCCAAATGCATACATTCGTTCCCAATCCGTTGTTGTATCGACCCCTGGGAGATTCTCTAAATTTTCGCTGACAACCGCAAATTCTTCAGGTGTTACCTCTTTATTTTTAACAATTTGTGGTGTCAATGCAAAGCCGCTATTAAAATCCCGGTAGATCGCAAGCGTTTCAAGATCTTCACCTTGAATACTTTCCACTTCCTCATCAGTAACCCGGTCAATTTGCAATTTATAAATTTGCTTATCATCTAATTTTTTTTGATCATATAAATCCCATTCTTTTTTAGTAATTTTTGCTTTGGCTTCATCAGGGTGTTTCATGATCCAAAAATCCTTTTTATCACGAACAGGAACTTTTGAGGTATCTTTTGTAATTAGTTTGGCTAATTGTGCTGCTGTTTTAAGCATTGCCTTTTGAGTGGTAGTTTGGTATTTTGTGTAAGTGATTGCATTTAACGGTGTGTTATCAACAATGATTTTTCCATTTCGATCAAACATTTTCCCCCTTGGTACAGGGTTATTAACGGTAATATCCTCAGTCCGTTCAATTTCACGTTTGAAATCATCACCAAAGACAATTTGTAATTCACCAAGGCGAAGAATGAGAATGGAAAAAAGCATGAATACAACAAAGAATACCATGTTCAAACGGAACGGGACATGGGTCTTCTTCTTTTTCTTTTTATTATCCAAGATCTATATACACTTCCTTTTTTCAAGGCTTAACATAACTTTCTCTATTTTATAAGATAATGTCTCATTTATCTATGAATAACCCTTACCAATTTTTAAAGCGGAAGCGCACGTTTAGCAGCGTATGGATTGGACCGCTCCGTATGAGATAAAGGAAACACGGAGAGCGATAGCGATTCGATGTTGACTTATCGTAAGGAGGAGAGGGCCAATACACTAGCCGCTGTGCGCTGGAGCTAGATATTACTCAAATTTCAACGAAATATTTTTTGTAATTATAAAAAAATGCGATGAGAAATTGAAACCTCATCGCATTTTCACTTCTGGTAATTGTACCCTCTTAATAAACAAATAAATTAAGGAATGACCGGCACCCAAGAACAAGAGTAAAATGGGAATGCTTGACGCCTCATTAAACCAAGTTACCGCAGCCAGGAATGCAAGGATGGATACGATGCGCCCTATATTTAAGAAGATCTCCCTAACCACAATATACTCAATTCTCATTTCCGCCGCTTTCCAGCCAGTTCCAATCACATCATATGTAGTTGACTGATACGGGACGAGCAACAGTGGATAGGCAACCGCAATCATCCCTGCATAAATTAACAATTTAACAAAATTCACATCCCAAACAATCAGCAGGACAGCAGCATAAAGGAGGATTCCTCCAATAAGGATGGCTTTTTTTCGAAAGTTTTTTTTAATCATCCGGGAGGCAAAATAATAAGTAATAAACGATATTCCAGAATTAATTAGTCCGAATGTCCCCAGGGCCATTTCACTTCCCGTCGAAATATAAACAAAAACAGAGATGACAAATAAAAACGTCCCTTCTCTAAGTCCCTGGAAAAAGTGGGCATTGGTAATGAGACGCCAATTTTCATTCAGTTTTCGTTCCTCCAATATTCGCTTAAAGCAATACCTTCCTGCAGCTGGCCTCGGTTTTAATGAAAAACTCATGAAAACAGCTAGGGCGAATAAGGCTAATGACAGACCAAACACAAACGTATATCCAGTGAATTTTTCAAACCGAGTGATGATGATACCAGCGGCGATCGGTCCAATCATGCCGCCAGCCGATGTTAGAATTCCTAAAAATCCATTGAAAAAATCTCTTGTTTCAGGTTCCGTGATCTCAAAGGTTAACACATTATAGGCAAGCCAATAGAAACCATAACCGATTCCAAGCAAGCTCCCCAATAATAGTAAATAGGTGGAAGCGTTTGTTCCTGTAATTAATACCGATAGGTAAAACATAGCTAAAAAGATGACACCAATCCGAAGGACAATCACCCTGTCGATTTTCTTTGCCCAGCGCCCCGCTAAAATAAACGTGAGCGGTTGTAAAACAACAATCGAAAGGTTATAAAGAGCAATATCGGAATACTTTCCTGTTTGTTTCCAAAGATAAATATTCACAAATGTGTTAGATAAGGCAACACTTAATGAATACAAACCGCCAATAATCAACAAAAGTGATAAATCTTTGGTTAATTCTACATCACCTAAAATCTTAAATTTTTTAGCCATAAAAAAACTCCCCTTTGTATAAGGGTAGTCTTTATCTGGGCGGTGGTTCTTATTCAATATTTTAGGAAAACGAAAAAAGGCAACTGTTGGCTGCCTTTTTTCATTCTATTTATTTTGCTGCTGTATAACGCTTAGAAACTTCATCCCAGTTAACTACATTCCAGAATGCACCGATGTAATCTGGACGTTTGTTTTGATATTTTAGGTAATATGCATGCTCCCAAACATCAAGGCCAAGAATTGGAGTTTTTCCTTCCATTAATGGAGAGTCTTGGTTTGGAGTGCTGGATAATTCTAATTCACCATTGTTTACAGACAACCATGCCCAGCCAGAGCCGAAACGAGTAGTAGCTGCTTTTGCGAACTCTTCTTTAAAGCTTTCGAAGCTGCCAAATTTGCTGTTGATCGCGTCTGCTAATTCACCAGCAGGTGCCCCGCCGCCATTTGGAGAAAGGATTTGCCAGAATAAAGAATGGTTAGCGTGTCCGCCGCCATTGTTACGTACTGCAGTACGCGCAGCTTCTGGTACCGCATCCAAATTAGAAATTACTTCTTCAACTGATTTAGATAGTAATTCTTCATTACCTTCTAATGCATTGTTTAAATTTGTAACATATGTGTTGTGATGTCTAGTGTGGTGAATATTCATTGTTTCTTTGTCAAAATGTGGTTCAAGTGCATCTTCTGCATAAGGTAATTTTGGTAATTCAAATGCCATGATACATTCCTCCTATGTACGTTTATTTTTTTGGGCTTTAGTAATTCTTACATTTTAAGAATATTTCTAAAGCTTTAGTCTTAACATACCAAAATTTACTTCTTGTTTCAAATATAATGCTTAGATTCCAACATAAATACAATGCCCGTTGGATTGGTTTTTATACAGGCATTTTAAAGAATAAGTAAGCAAATCTATTTTTCGAAAAATTGTCATGATTCATTAAAACATTATGCTGTCAACGATTTTTGTCATAATCCCATCCAACCCTTTCCATTTCATGTAAATACCATATTGACATGATGCTAATAATTCATTTAAATCAAAACTGAAGGGATAAAGGAGTGACAGATATGCAAATTAGCAGCATTTCGTTATATGGCTTAATGGTCCAATTTTTCCAAAAAAGTGAGCCAATTCAAAGGTTTAAATCTGGTTCCGTTCTTTTTCAAGAAAAGGATTCTGTCGAATATGTTTACTTACTGCTTAAAGGCAGTATTGCCCTAGGAAGAGTCCACCTAAGTGGAAAGGATTTTATTTTGAAAATCTTAAAAGAACGAGAAGTAATTGTCGAGTACCAGCTATTTAAGGCAAATCCACATTATCAATTTTATGCTAAAACATTAACTGACTGTGAATTGCTTCTCATTAAAAGGGAGCAATTTGAAGAATTTATTTTAACAGACCCCGATGCCATGAACGCACTTGCTGCGTGGTTGAGCACCGGGTATTTAAAAGCACAAATGAAATGCCAGGACTTAATTATGAACGGGAAAAAAGGCGGTCTATACTCCATCCTAATCCGCCTATGTAATTCCTATGGGGTGAAAACAGAGGATGGCATTCTCATTGACCTGCCCTTAACACATCAGGAATTAGCCAATTTAACCTATGGAACAAGAGAGGTCATACAACGGGCATTAAAGGATCTCCGCGAAAAAGATATAATTTTATATGAAAACCAAATGTTCACTGTGAAGAATGTAGGCTTTTTAAAAGAAAAAGTGGATTGTCAAAACTGTTCATTTGAAATTTGCGGATTAAATTGAGTTATTGAAGCCACCACTTTCGGTGGCTTTTTACTAGCTTAGAAAACAGTAATCATCCTTGTGTATAACGAATACACAAGCTACAATAAGAATTGAATCTCTATAAAGGTGGTCCAGTATGAATATTTTCAAACAATTTTATAAAAGTATCTACTCTCCGAGGGATATTGCCTTATTTCGTTTTCAAGGAATCGGAAAAACCATTTTATATGTTTTTTTCCTAACGTTCATTTCTATTCTTCCGTCCATCATTTATTTAAGTACCTCCCTTTCAACTGGAATAGACTCAGCAAAATCCATTATCAAGGATGAAGCACCTGAATTTTCGATAAAGAATGGGTTGCTGTCAGCTAAAACAGAGGTACCTGTTACAATTAATAAAGATGATTTTACCATTATAATTGATCCAACTGGAGCCATTTCTGATTCGGATGTAATGAATGAAGGAAATGCATTTGCCATGTTGAAAGATGAGTTTGTCCTCTCTTCAGGTGGCAGGATTGATACATTTCAATATACGATGCTCCAAGGCACCATTACCAAGAGCTCGCTGCTCGATTTTGTTGAAGCGATTGGTGGAATAAAGGGTATTATCATCCCTGTGATATCTGTGTTTCTTTATTTATTTTCAAGTGCTGCTAGCTTTATCGAAGTATCCGTATTGGCCTTGTTCGGTCTCGCATTAAAAAATCTTTTAGGCAGAAAGCTGAATTATCGTCAATTATGGAGAATGGCTGCCTACAGCGAAACACTGCCAACTCTATTTTTCACCATTATGTCTGCCATAAAAACCACCGTGCCTAATAGCTTTTATATCAATTGGGCTGTAGTGATTATTATCTTATACTTAGCCATTAACGAAATACCAAAACCGAAAAAAGCAAATTAGAAAAGCGCCCAAGCATGGGCGTATTTTTTTGCGACAGGAAAGTTTCACTTTCCCATCAGGCATAAGTGCAACTACACCTCTGTCATCGCTTAACGGCTTGCCGGCGAGTTTTCATTAAAATGGGTTCTTTTTATGAATGGACAAGCATAGGAATGTACAAACATTCCATGATGGGGGCTTGTCCAATGAAAAAGTTATTCGGTTTTCTATTTGCTATATTAATCATTTATGTCATTTATTTCGATTTAACTATTGGTACTCTTCCTGCTTCCAAGACCTTACAGGTTGAGAGAAAAGTAGAGACTGATACAAAGAAACCGAAAATGGACATCCCTTCATTCGAGGCAGAAGTACAACCAGGTGAAACTGTGATCTCGATTGTCGAGCATGAGCTTAAAAAACCACTCCCTGTCTCTATTACTGATTTGATTGAAGACTTTCGCATGCTAAATCCAGGACAACCCCCTGAAAAAATTAAAATTGGGGCTACATATCATTTCCCTGATTACTCAAAATAATGGGGATTGAGCTTATTCTTGTCAAAAATAGCACGAGACTGATACAATTAAGGCGGATTGTTTTAAAGAACCTATTATTCGAATCCATTTCAAAGGAGAGCGAATTACACGTGAGTGAAATAATACATCGTACAAAAACCCGCCCAATTAAAGTGGGGAATTTAACAATTGGCGGGAACAATGAAATCATTATTCAAAGCATGACAACAACAAAAACCCATGATGTTGAAGCAACAGTTGCTGAAATAAAACGCCTTGAGGAAGCTGGCTGCCAAATCGTCCGTGTTGCCTGCCCTGACGAACGAGCAGCAAATGCCATTCCGGAAATCAAAAAGAGAATTAACATTCCACTTGTTGTCGATATCCACTTTGATTATAAATTAGCGTTAAAAGCCATCGAAGGCGGAGCAGATAAGATCAGAATCAATCCCGGAAACATTGGGAAACGTGAAAAGGTTGAAGCGGTTGTAAAAGCGGCTAAAGAACGCGGGATTCCCATTCGGATTGGAGTAAATGCGGGATCGCTTGAAAAGAAAATTCTTGAAAAATACGGTTACCCAACAGCAGATGGAATGGTAGAGAGTGCCCTTCACCACATCAAAATTCTTGAGGATTTGGATTTCCATAACATTATTGTTTCCATGAAGGCTTCAGATGTTAATCTTGCCATCGAAGCATATGAAAAAGCTGCCCGTGCCTTCGATTATCCATTGCATTTAGGCATAACGGAATCCGGGACACTTTTCTCAGGCACAGTAAAAAGTGCCGCAGGATTAGGCGCCATTATTAGTAAGGGGATCGGAAACACACTTCGTATCTCTCTTAGTGCGGACCCTGTTGAAGAAGTAAAGGTTGCTCGTGAACTCTTAAAAGTATTTGGACTTTCTTCCAATGCCGCAACATTAATTTCCTGCCCAACCTGCGGCAGAATTGAAATTGACCTGATTAGTATTGCAAATGAAGTCGAGGAATATATTTCGAACATAAAAGCCCCGATTAAGGTTTCAGTGCTAGGCTGCGCCGTTAATGGCCCTGGTGAAGCTCGTGAAGCAGATATCGGTATTGCCGGTGCCCGCGGGGAAGGGTTATTATTTAGAAAAGGTGAAATTGTCCGGAAAGTTCCTGAAGCAGATATGGTTGAGGAATTGAAAAAGGAAATTGATCAACTCGCTGAGGAGTATTTCCGAAAAAAAGCGGAAGAAGAAAAAGCAACCAAGTAAACGTCAAGAAACCCGGTAAAAGTTACCGGGTTTCTTTTTTACTCCTATGCAAGACGTGTTAAAAGAACGGAAGAATGAAGATACCGACTACAATTGATATCACACCAATACCAATTGCCCAAGCACCAAGGCCTGTGGCACCTCTGCTTCTCGCAACGAATCCTAACACAATTCCTGCAGCACCAAAAAGAATAGGCAATACAAACAGTGATAAAATCGATAGTGCTAATGCAAGGGTACCCATGCCGGTGCCGCCTGCTGTTCGTTCCCGAAAATCATCACGGTCTCTTTTGCGTACAGCAGGAACAGGTGCAGCTATCTCTGCAGCTGTTTCTTCCCTATATGCAGAAGAACGTAACGGTACAGATGCACCAATTTCAGGAACAGACTCTTCTTTTTTCAATGTGTATGAAGTCTTAATAGGTACTGCGACTTCTGACGCTGCTTCCTCCCTGAACTCTGCAGGAGAATTGGGGATATCTTCGCCAATTATTGAACTTCGAAGAGCTTCTTGCACTCTCGTGTCTCTTTCATCTGCCATCCTAATCCCTCACTTTCAGTTATAGGAGCATTAATTATTGTTTGCGTCTCGTTGCATTTTAGTATGTTAATGTTTGTCTTAAATAGGTTTTTATTTCAATTACCGGAAATGTTTCATACACATCAATATGGTGTTTCACACTACTATCTGATATGCTAATTCACTTTTGCGCCGCTCCGCCTTTTCTATACAAAATAAGTACTTCATTGTTTGCTCGACTTTGGTAAAATATATTGAGATACCAAAAAGCCAGATGAAGGTGAAGACAAAATGAGAAAAAGATTTGGAATCGATATTGACGGTACCGTAACATGCCCAAAATCCATCATACCGTTTATTAATAAAGCATTTGACATGAATATTATTTATGAGGATGTAAACCAGTATGAATTAACACCTTTCGTTGATGTTTCAGAAGAAGTGTTTGCAAAATGGTTTACTGAAAATGAACCAAGTATTTATAAAGGCTCCCCCCCTGCACAAGGTGCGGTGAACGTACTCAATAAGTGGAAAAATAAGCATGAATTGTTTTTTATCAGTGCACGAGGCCCACACTTACTTCATGTCACGCAAGAGTGGTTCTTTCATCATGGATTGACTTTTCATCATATCGAATTAATCGGCTCGCATGATAA
>Ga0213826_1000185_pt1 | contig 57046 bp, 69 predicted proteins | sample MC6MC0899MG_FD_180668 | JGI IMG/M metagenome (GOLD analysis project Ga0213826, IMG submission 180668) | Enriched soil aggregate microbial communities from Iowa State University, Ames, United States - MC6-MC0899-MG | ecosystem: Environmental > Terrestrial > Soil > Unclassified | place: USA: Iowa...
CCGGCATGCTGGGCGTCACCCTGTTCGGCCTGTTCCTGACCCCGGTGTTCTACGTGGCCCTGCGCAAGTTCGTCAGCCGTAACGGCGGCGGGCAGCTGGTGACCCACGGCGAACCGACCATCCACCACTGATTCCTTCCCCCGCGAGGTTTTTCTCATGAATACCGCTACCCAAAAGATCGCTCTGGTCACCGGTGCCACCCGCGGCATCGGCCTGGAAACCGTCCGTCAGCTGGCCCAGGCCGGCGTGCATACGCTGCTGGCCGGCCGCAAGCGCGACGTCGCCGTGGCCGAGGCGCTGAAGCTGCAGGCCGAGGGCCTGCCGGTCGAAGCGATCCAGCTCGACGTGGGCGATGCCGCCAGCATCGCCGCCGCCGTGCAGACCGTGACCGAACGTCACGGCCGCCTGGACATCCTGGTCAACAACGCCGGCATCCTGCTCGACGACCCAACGCTGGCGCCGTCGGCGCAGACCCTGCAGACCTGGCGCGATACCTTCGACACCAACGTGTTCGCCGTGATTGCCGTTACCCAGGCCTTCCTGCCGCTGCTCAACGCCTCGCCGGCTGGCCGCATCGTCAACGTCTCCAGCATCCTGGGCTCGCTGACCCTGCACAGCCAGCCGGGCTCGCCGATCTACGGCTTCGCGGTGCCCGCCTACAACGCCTCCAAGAGTGCGGTGAATGCGTGGACCGTACAGCTCGCCTACGAGCTGCGCGACAGCACCACCAAGGTCAATACCGTGCATCCGGGCTACGTCAAAACCGACATGAACGGCGGTGAGGGCGAGATCGAAATCAGCGAAGGTGCACGCTCCAGCGTCGGCATGGCGCTGATCGATGCCGATGGCCCCAACGGCAGCTTCACCTACCTCGGCGAGGTGCTGCCATGGTGATCCGCCTGTTGACCGTGGCCGTGACCAGCGCGCTGCTGGCCGGCTGCGTCAGCGTCGGCCCCAACTACCAGGCGCCACCGGCCGAGCCGGTGACCCTGCAGGGCGCCGCCGCGCCGGTGTTCACCAGCACCTCGCCGGTGGCGAGCTGGTGGGCCCAGTTCGACGATCCGGTGCTGGAGCAGCTGGTGCATGAAGCACTGGGCACCAACCTGGACCTGCGCATCGCGATGTCGCGGGTGCGCGAGGCCCGCGCGGTGTTCGTCGAGCAGCGCCTGGACCAGTTGCCGCACGTCACCAGCGGCGGCAGCTATGACCGCCGCAAGCAGCCCGATGCCACGGTGGGTGGCGAGCGCGTCTTCAGCGAGACCTACCAGCTCGGCTTCGATGCCGGCTGGGAGCTGGATCTGTTCGGTCGCCAGCGCCGTGCCGCCGAAGCGGCGCGCGCGGACCTGGGCGCCGAGCAGGACAACCTCGCCGACGCGCAGGTCACCGTCGCCGCCGAAGTAGCCCGCAACTACTTCGAGCTGCGCGGTACCCAGAAGCGCATCGCGGTGGCCAAGCGCACCCTGGTCAATCTGCGCGACACCCAGAAGCTCACTGAGACCCGCTGGGAACTGGGCGCCGGCAGCGAGCTGGACGTGCAGAGCAGCCGTGCGCGCCTGAAGGCGATCGAGGCCGACATCCCGCTGCTGGAAGTCGCCGAAGTGCAGTCGCGTCATCGCCTGGCCGTCCTGCTGGGGCAGCGTCCGGATGCACTGGACAGCCTGCTGCAGCCGCGCGAGATGCGGCCGTACGCCAAGGCGTTGCCGTTGGGCGACACCACCGATCTGCTGCGTCAGCGCGCCGATGTGCGCGTGGCCGAGCGTCGTCTGGCGGCGGCCACTGCGCGCGTTGGCGTGGCCACCGCGGACCTGTTCCCGCGGATCAGCCTGAGTGGGTTCGTCGGCTTCCTGTCCGGTGACGCCAGCGGGTTGGTCAACGGCAACAACAAGGCGTGGTCGGTGACCCCGTCGATCAGCTGGGCTGCCTTCGATTTCGGCACGGTCAAAGCCCGTCTGCGCGCCAGCAAGGCGCAGGCCGATGGTGCCGCCGCCGAGTATGAGAAGGCGGTGCTGCTGGCGCTGGAAGACACCGAGAACGCGTTGACGCGGTACGCCAAGCAGCAGGCCCGGCTGGCGATCGTCGCCGAGCAGGCCCAGGCGGCGGGGCGCGCGGAGGAACTGGCGCAGATCCGCTTCCGCGAGGGGTCGGAAGACTTCCTGACCCTGCTCGATGCACAACGCACCCAGCTGGCCGCGGACGATGCACTGGCCGAGGCCGAATCCACGGTCAACGTCAGCGTCGTGGGGGTGTACAAGGCCTTGGGTGGCTGGGGCCAGCAGCAGGATGCAGCCAACACCCCGGTGGCGGTGACGCAGCGCTGACCGGCCGCAGGTCGCAGGGGCGGCGAAGGCGCCGTCCCTGCGAGAATGGCAACAGCCGTCACATCCGCTGCGCAGGGCGTCGCGGTTGACGGCTTTGCCTCTGCACGGTGCCGATGCACGATGCTACAAGCGTGGGTTGTTCTCTGGAGTGGCCCGCATGCAACCCAATCAGTGGCGTCCTGTCCGTCCGCGTGTGCAGGAGCCGGGCATGGGATCCGGCGCGGGGCTTTCGCGCGGCGTCATCGCGCTGCTGGTCGCCGCGATCATCGTGGTCGCCATCGGATTCGCCCGTTTGACCGAAGGCCTGTTCGAGATCGGCCTGATCGCCACCGGTGTGTTCATCGCCATCGGCGCGCGGATCTGCCAGGCACGCGAGCAGCATCAGGCGCTGTACCAGCTGCTGCAGCAGATCGATGAGCGGCAGCCGTGATCGGCGCGGTGAAAGCGCAGGGCCGCAGTGCGGCCATGCGCAAGCCTATGGACGGTGCTATGACCGCCCATCGCGCGTCTGGTTACCGGCCCGTGGGCGGCGATGCGGGGAACCGCAGCTCGGCCTGGACCGGGTAGTGGTCCGAAGGCAGCACGCCACCGGGTTTCTGGTCCAGCGTGCTGAAACGGTCCACGCTGAAACCGCGTACCAGGATCCAGTCCAGTTCCACCGTCGGTTTGCCGGTGAAATCGTGGAAGGTCAGGCGCGGGCCGTCGACCTTGCCGGCGAGTTCGCGGGCATCGCCCAACGCGGCAGTGAAGGCCTTGTAGGTGTCGCTGCCGGGCTCACTGTTGAAATCGCCGGTGACCACGACCGGGATGTCCTTGGGCAGCGTCGCCAGCCGCGAGACGATCAGCTTCGCACCGAGCACGCGGCGCGGCTCATCTTCATCGCGATAGGGCAGGTGGGTGTTGAACAGATAAAAGCGTTGGCCATCGGCCTGACGCTGGAACAGCGCCCAGGTCACCATGCGCGGGAACAGGTTGCCCCAGGTGATGCTGCCCGGCACATCCGGCGTATCGGAGAGCCAGAAGTCGCCCGATTCGAGCACCTTCAAGCGCGCGCTGTCGTACAGCACGCCCATGTGTTCGTCGGCGTTGCCGCCGCGGCGGTCCCTGCCGAACAGGGTGTAGCCGGGCAGGTGCGCGACCAGGTACTCGCCCTGTTTCCGCACCAGCTCCTGGGTGCCGATCACCTCGGGTTTCTGTTCGCGGATCAGCGTGACCATCGCATCGCGGCGGTCTTCCCAGCGCTTGCCGGGGTCGGTATCGGCCGGCGTGCGCACGTTGAACGACATGACTTTCAACGCGTCCGGTGCCTGCGCCCAGGCGCTGCCCAGCGGGGCGGCAAACATCATCAGGGCCAGCAGCGCGGGCCGGTGGAAACGAAACAGCATGTGGAATCCCTCCATTCCATGAAAACGTTCCCAAAGGGTCGCATGGAAGGGCGGGGAAAGGATATGCGCGACATGGCGGTTGGGCGGGGCGCCGGTCGGATCAATTCGACAGCAGGATCACCCCGATCGTGATGTTGATGAGCGATCCCAGCAGCAGCACCCATACCGTGGAGAGGATCGTGTTCAACCAGGAGCGTTGAAGCGCGACCTTCAGCCACCCGGCCTGGACCACCGCATACCACAGCGCGGCGATCACCCCCACCGCAGTGCCGAGCACGGTCGACAGCTCGCCGGGCAGCCGTACGAACACCATGCTGGTGGACAACGTCACCGCGAACGGGGCGGTCAGGTAGCACTGCATGAAAAACGGTCGGCGCAGCGACTCCCGGGTCATCGGCACGTGCTTGCGCCGCAGCAGGTGCGTGGTGGTCACCAGCGGCCAGATGGCGAAGGTGATCGAGCGGTACAGCAGCAGGCTTTCCTCATTGCCGAAAATCGAACGCGACAGCGCACCGGTGCCGACCACCTGCTGGTGCAGCATCAGCTCCACCCCGTGTGCGACCAGCACCGCCAGCATCAGGAACATCGGCGGGCTGATCGCATCGTCGAACTGGCGCTCCAGCTTTTCCTTCAGCTCGGTATCCACGTACTGGGCCATCCGCCGCGGATGCACCACCACGCGGTACAGCGTGCGCGGGAAGAACAGAAACCAGGTGCACAGCTCGTAGAGAAACTCTTCCAGCGACCGCAGCAGTTTGAGGAAGTCCATCCCGGGCCCTTTGCGTGGACGAAACCGACACCCCCGAGGATACCCGGGGCTGGCCTCAGCGGATGGCGACGGTCAGGCTGTGCGGTGCCTTCTCACCCCGGCGCGCCTGCGCACGCATCTGGTAGACCTGCACCACATAGGTGCCGGTGGACGGCAGGGTGCCGCTCCAGCGCCGGGTCTCGTCGTTGCTGCCCAGGGCCTCGCCCTGGCCGGGCGTTACGCCGGGCGCGAATACATTGAAATTGGCATTGGGGCTGCCGTCGATCGTGACCGCCATGGTCTGGCCGGCGCGCGCTGCGATCGTGTAGCGGACGGTGTCATAACCGGACAACGTCCCACGCAGGGTGGCGCTGCTGGCGCCCTTGGTGAAGTGCACGGGGGTGGTGGTGACCTTGTCCGCCGCGGTGGCCAGCATCGGCGTCAGGGCGAGCAGGGCGGTCAACAGCAGCGAGCGGAGCGGCGTCATGGCACATCCTCGGTGGGGGCCCGGCAAGGGCCTTTCGTCGCGAGCATGAGCGCGCGCCCATCAAGGAACTGTCGATGCGCTGCAGATCACCGCTACCGGGCAGTGAACGCACGGTGCTCTCTCGGTATCGCTTTCCAATACGTTCTGAATTGTTTACGCAGGTGCCCGGCGCGTGCAGGGCGCGCCGCCCGCCACGCACACATGGGTAACGCGGGCAGGCCTAGCGTGGTTTCACCGGCACCACTTCGATGCCGAACACCGGAGATACGGCAATGGCCAACACCCCGAACCCGCAGCAGGGTCAGAACGATCCGCAGCGCAACACCCCGCAGCAGGGCCAGCAGGATCAGCAGGATCAGCGCGACCGTGACGCCCAGAAGCAGCAGCAACAGCAGGATCAGCAGGGCCAGCGCTCGGGCCAGCAGAGCGACCAGGAAGAATAAGGCCAGGCATGACGCACCGAGGGCCCGGCCGATCTGGCCGGGCCTTTGTGCGTCATGGGCAATCACAACGCTTCAGCCATCGCCAGTCGCCGTCGGGCACCGCAGCGGGTTACCGGCTACCATGCCCGCATGAGCATTCCTCTTCCCGACAGCAGCGTGCCACGCCTGCTGGGTTTCGACGTCCCGACCCTGCAGACCATCGTCGACCATGGTGCGGACGAGGCGATCGTGGCGATGCTGGATGTCGCCCCCGATGCCCACTGGTTGAAGCTGTTCGACGAACGCGTCGCCGCGCTCAAGGGCGAGCTCGGCCTGGCCGGGGTCGAACTGGACGGCACCTCGATCCTGTTCTTCGGCTCCATCGCCGACAGCCGCCGCCTGGCGACGGCCGTGTCGGCCCTGATCAATGCGATCAACATGGAAGTGGCCGGGCGCAACGCGCCTTTCCAGCCGACCGCACCGTAACCCAGCCGGCACGGCGCTCAGGAATCGATCCGGGAGGCACGCAGCCGCAGGACCTCGCTCCGTCCCGGCTCGGCAACGCCATGGGGCGACGGGCAGGTGCCGCGTATTTCGGTGACCCACATCACCATCATGCCGACGATGCGGGTTGCATCGCCTGGCCACTGCGCTACCAGCCGGTCGTGGATACCGTCGTACACCGCCCATCGCTCGGCCGCCGACCGGCCGCGCGTCCAGCACTGCTCCAACTCGGCGTGTGCCTGCCGAAATGCCTCTTTCTGTCCGTCCATAGTGATCCCCGACACCGTGCATACCGGGCAGGCGTACCTGCGCGGGTGAGCCCCCCTGCCATGTGACCAACGCCAGTCGCCACGCAGACCGGCCACGCCCGCGGTTGCGCACGGCAGTGCCTGCCGCAGGCTGAACCCGTCGGGAGGGGGGAGCAATAACCAAACAGGACGTCCTGTATAGTTGCTGCCCGCCCGAAACGTTCGTTCCCCATGACCCCCACCAAGACCCAGCGCTGGAGCCTGTTGCTCACCGTGGCCGCCGGCCTGCTGCTGATCACGCTCGACAACTCGGTGCTGTACACCGCCTTGCCCACCCTGACCGCCGAACTCGGCGCCACGTCGCTGCAGGGGCTGTGGATCATCAACGCCTATCCGCTGGTCATGGCCGGCCTGCTGCTCGGCGCGGGCACCCTCGGCGACCGGCTGGGGCACCGCCGTATGTTCCTGATCGGCCTGGTGATCTTCGGCATCGCCTCGCTGCTGGCTGCGTTCGCGCCGGACGCCAACCTGCTCATCGGCGCCCGCGCGCTGCTCGCGGTGGGTGCCGCGGCAATGATGCCGGCCACGCTGGCGCTGATCAGCCTGACCTTCGCGGATGAGCGCGAGCGCAATCTGGCGATCGCGGTCTGGGGCTGCATTTCCATCATTGGCAGCGCGATCGGCCCGATCGTCGGCGGCGTGCTGCTGGCCCATTTCTGGTGGGGTTCGGTGTTCCTGATCAACGTGCCGATCGTGCTGCTGGCGATGGTTGGCGCCGTGCTGTTCGCGCCGCACGGCACGCCCGATGCGAGCAAGCCGTGGGACCTGATTTCCTCGCTGCTGAGTCTGGTCGCGCTGTCCGGCCTGGTGGTGGCGATCAAGGAAATCGCGCATGCGCCGCCGAACGGGCCGCTGGCCGCGGGCGCGGCGCTGGTCTTCGTCGTGGGTCTGGTGCTGTTCCTGCGTCGCCAGCGTCGCCTGCCGTATCCCATGCTTGATGTGGCGATCTTCCGCAATGCGCCGTTCCTGGCCGGTGTGCTCTCGGCGGCCTTCGCGATGTTCGCCATCGCCGGCCTGCAGCTGCTGACCACCCAGCGCTTCCAGCTGGTCGCCGATTACACGCCGCTGCAGGCCGGTCTGCTGGTGTCGGTGGTCGCGCTCGGCTGCCTGCCCAGCGCGATCTTCGGCGGCGCGTTCCTGCACCGCGTCGGGCTGTTGCCGCTGATCAGCGGTGGGCTCGGCGTGGGTACCGCCGGCGTGCTGCTGGTCGCGGTGACCTTCGGTAGCGACCTGGGCTGGACCATTACCGGGTTGCTGCTTACCGGGCTGGGCATGGGCGCGACCATTTCGGTCGCTTCCACCGCCATCATCGGCAACGTCCCGCCGCACCGCGCCGGCATGGCGTCCTCGGTGGAGGAGGTGTCCTACGAGTTCGGCAGCCTGTTCGCGGTCTCGCTGCTGGGCAGCCTGATCGCCGCGCTGTACTCGGCAACCGTGTCGCTTCCGGACGGCGTGGACGCCGCTGCGGGTGAGAGCATCCAGCAGGCGTTAGCCCTGGCCGCGCGCCCCGGTGCCGATGCAGGGTGGCTCGGTGCTGCCGCCAGCGCCTACGACGCCAGCTATGTTTGGGTGCTGTATGTGATCGCCGCCGTGCTCCTGGTCGGCACCGTCGTCACCGGCATTCTGCTGCGCCGTCACGGCCCCGGCAGCGCCACCACTGTTTCCCAGGCCCACTGACTCCATGCGCCCGAGCAACCGAACCAACATCCTTGATGCCGCCGTCCGCGTGATCGAACGCGACGGCATCACCGCGCTCACCTTCGAGGCGGTCGCCACCGAATCCGGCATCGCCAGGGGAGGGCTGCTGTACCACTTCCCCTCGCGCGACGCGCTGCTCCAGGGCATCCATCAGCACCTGGCCGGCGTGTGGGAGGCGAGCTTGATCGAGGTGGCCGGCAAGCCGGCCGAGGCCGCCGATGCCACCGAGCGCTACCAGGCCTACGCACTGACCTGTGTGCAGACTGCTACGCGCGCCGAACTGCAGCTGATGTTCGATGCGGCGGCGACGGATGAGAACGTGCAGCCCTGGGCGACCGTGGCCGAGCGCTGGTCGCCGCCGACCCCGCAGGACCTGAGCGACCCGGCCGCGCTGGACCTGTTCATCGCCAAGCTCGCCGCCGACGGCATGTGGGTGTTCGAAGCACTGTCGCGCTCGCGCCTGCCGCCGGAGGTAGGGCAGGCCATCGCCGACCGGCTGGCGCAGATGATTGCCGCCGCTTCAAACACAGCGTGATTTCCGTCATGCGGGTAACCTTGGCGGTTCACTTCTTGAATGACGGGTCCGCCTGATGGATTACCAGCTTGTGATCAAGTTCTGGCGCAAGTCGCTGGAGGATGAGGCATTCCTGGCCACGCTGGAGGCCGACCTGACCGCCGCGCTCGGCAAGGCCGCGACGCTGGACGGCTATGACGTCAGCGCGAAAGAGATCAACCTTTTCATGTTCACTGCGGATCCGCGCCCGACGTTCCGGAAGACCAAGGATGTGCTGGAGGCGATGGGGGTGCTGCATAGTGTGTCCGCCGCGTACCGGCTGGTCGGCGGCGCGCAGTTCACCTCGGTGTGGCCGCTGCGGATGGCGCGGAAATTTACCTTGCCGTGAGGCACAAAAAGGGGGGGGGACCTTCGATGTCTGCACTCGCTGGCCAGCAGCATTGCCGTCGCGTCATCCCGCTCGGCAGCCAGCCACGCCCTGAATCAGAGAAGTCCCGCGCCGCTTCAAAGGTCATGACAAACCCAACTGCGGACGCGTACGCGGTCACGTTGGCGAGATCACGGCAGGATCAGCAACCCAGCCACATGCTTCACGGTGCTAGGATCAAATCGCCGAGCAAATCGGCGATTTCTCAATAAAGGATCTATTGTGAAGCTCTTTAGTGCGATGCTTGCATTAACGGCCGCGGCGGTTGCAACGCCTGCTTTTGCGGCTCAGCCGGTGCACTGCCCCACCTGCGTGACCGATGAGGACTTCCGCCAGCGCGCAATCCTGGAAGAAGCGGTAACGAAGGCTGGCGGGACATATTGGGTCTATAACCTGCCCGCGGGCACGGTCCAGAAGTGGTACATCCCGCCCTCCGAGGGCGAAGAGGAGGCGGCCGTACGCCGCGATCCGTCTGGCACAGCGCGGCAACTGCCACAGCGCCACGAGGCCAGCAGCAGCCCGTAGAGGCTCATGCGCAGGCTGAGGTCCAGAAGGGTCAGGTGCCACCACCGACCATCAACAGGATGAGATCTCCAGGTAGAGACCGCCGCGGTCGAACAGGTTCTGGGTCTTCTCGGCCGGCTTGGCGCGCCGCAAGGCAAGATGGGTGAGTGGGGGCAGCGCTCCCCACGGTCTCACGAGCTGCAACGCACGGGGCCTGACGATGCCGGAAATAAAAAAGCCCGGGAACCCCCGTTGTATAAGGGTTCCCGGGCTTCTTGGGATTCTTTCGAACCCCTCATTGGTGGAGGTGGGCGGAGGATACACAAAAGCTCCGTAACCCCTTGATTCCACTAGTCGTGTTTGCGGAAGTGCCGCCAGACGGCGATACCTCAATCGATACCTGAGATCCTAGATCGACCGTGATTGGTCTGCAACCCTCGATGACCTTCTTACTTGAAGCACTCGGCAGTCGGATGTGGGCCGCATCGCTTGCCCAGCCATTCCTGCATCTGAGGCTGCATTTGACCGACCGGCCTGCCTTGTTGATAGCAAATGCCTTCCAGGCAGTACCTATGTTCAAGTGCGCCTAGCGTGTCCTTGACGGTCAGGAAGGGCAGGACTGACCGAAGGTCGGCTGGGGTTACTGGTGTTCTGATCACGCCATCACCGACCCCTTCGCATGAAACGCCGATACTTGGCACACAAGGCGTCCAAGCATCATCCGCTCGGTAGCTAAGGCACTGGAATTGACCTTCAATCTGTTCGCAGCCAATGTTCCATTCAGGATACCCGCCCGAGAAGAACGGACCGCCAGAATCTAGGGTCGAAGGACCGGTGGGACGAGCGTAAGACACTTCCGTACCGGTATGTTCAGTGCGAACCCTTACGGGTGAGTTGGCTGCTTTCGCTACCATCTGCTCCACTCGTTCAACGGTGCCGGGAGTGTCAAGAGGCAGAGACGAAAGCATGGCTTCTCGACGGCTATTCGCTTCCAGTGCTGCGTTACGCTCCGCTGCTTCAATCTTCTCTGTTTGCACAATGCGAGCACCATTCGTCAAAGTAGCGCCGAGAGCCGACCTATCATATTTCAACTCGACCGGATGCTCGCTACCCTCAACCAGGTAGACCTCGTATTGGAGAGAGCGTTGGAGCTTGACCTGCTCTTCGGAGACAATTTCCATCGTTGCTTCGCAGACGTATGAGTCAAGAGTTGTATCGTGCTCTAACGTGCGGATGCTGGTGAATCGGGCCGTGACTCCTTGAACAGCCTCAACGGACGACATTTGTGAAGCAAGAGGTCGCGCATCTTCGACGGCCATATTGAGCAGGGCAAGGGTCTTAGCAGCCCCACATGATGGGGCTTCTGTTGAGCAGCCAGCGAGCGATGCCGCAACTAAGACGATTGCACAATAGGCTTTGATCATTCTGAGTTCCTACTTCCTTATAGACCGATAGATTAGCGGCCGGGTTTTAGATTTCTTTAACCTTAATTTGCTAATTTCCTGGCATCGCAAATTTATCTTCCGTTCAGATTTTGAACTGTTTTTGTTAGGATAAATTTTGATTTAAATAAATAAAAATAATAATATTCAATTTCCGCGATGAATCGCATAACAGGAAATCGAATGAGCAAAGTGAATTATGCAGTAGCAGAAAAGACCACCACGACTTGGTTGACCCCCAAGTCCATTGTCGATCTATTAGGGCCTTTCGATCTTGACCCTTGCACGCCCCAGGAAGGGATGCCTTGGCGGACGGCGAGAACCATGTTGACCCCAGCGGATGATGGCTTAGCAACCCCATGGCCGGTAGAAGATTTGGTCTGGCACAACCCCCCATACGGTCGTGGTCAAGAGCTGTGGATGGAAAAAGCCGCAGAACACGGCAACAATATTTCTTTGGTCTTCGCTAGAACAGATACCCAGTGGGCACACCGGTTCGTTTTCGGACACTCGAATTGCCGAGCAGTGCTTTTTACCGAGGGCCGGTTGAAGTTCTGCAATACCAGAGGCATTGAGGGAGATGCGTGTCCTACCGGCTCAATGTTCGTCGCTTACGGAGCAGTGGCAGAGAGCCGGTTGAGGAAGGCTTGGGAGAATGGTCAAATCAAAGGCCACTTCATTTCGATGCAGCGAATAGAAGTATCCGACTTCTAAGAAGAGGATTGGCAATGAGCCAGTTGACCTAAAAGGCCCCAGTGACGGGGCCTTTTTTATGGCTAAACGTTTTTCATTCAATCGGTTCAGAAAGCAGTTCATGAAAGCTATAAGAGATGACGCTGCACTGCGTATCGCATCTCAATAGCGAGAAGCGAGCGACAAGAGAAGAGGGGAGGCTTGTGTAGGTATCGCTCAACAAAAGAACAGTTGTGTGATCAATGTGAATTGAGCCGTCTTCGTAATGATCAAGAAGATCAATGAACCGATAGCTCGGGATTTCCAATTCCCCTTCAATCCACTGGGCTTCGTGTCGTGAAAAGCAAAGTCCAATGACCGTTTTATCTTGGCTCTTTAATTCGTCAATGATGTGTTTCATGCGTTCTCCCTTTTTGCAGAGCGACAGTGCTCTTCTTTCACCATTGATCAAGTTACGGCTTTGTCAATCATTCACCCATAAAAAAGCCCTCATTGCTGAGGGCTAAGTCGTGGCTTCTCATGACCACTAGCCCCGCGTATGAGGCAAAAGTGTCAGCGGGAAAATAGGAGGTAAAAGCCGCTGACTGTTTTAATCTAGATCAGGACTCAGGACTGTCAATAGGGGTAGGGTTCCGAATCAACAACAGGGCAGAGAAATACAACAAACCTGAAATTGCAAAGAGTACGGTTCGCCCCGTTCCAGGCTCCAATGAAAAAGCGATGCAGAGCAGCAGGGAGGTGAGAATGAAGCCCGGTCCTGAGTTCCCGTAAATCCGGAACTTCATCGGTGACGAACTGAGCAGATTGGCACAAGCGGAGAGCCAAAACAGAGCGGCCACCGCTTTCAGTCCAATGCCCCACCAAGTCCAGGGCATCCACATAAAGAAGACCGCAGGCCCCAGCAGCATCACGCTTGCAACGATTGCTGCGCCTTTCCAACCGGGCCGGGTGCCGGACGACAAGCTCGCAGGGGACGACTCTCCACTGGGAACACGATCTTTCTGTCGATTGTCCACGGTTCTTGTGTCCACCAAAAATCCTTGCTCGAAAGACAGGTGGATCTCCCGCTCGTAGACCATGGCATAGCCAGCGTTTCGAAGCACCCCGCCTCCATTGACAATGACAGTGCCTGAGAACCAGTGTGCCAGGATCAAGCCTGGTCCTTTGAGGCGATACTTGCCCTCCACCTGCTTCAAGTAGAGTTCGTCACCGTCCAGTTCCCAGGTTGCGACGTAGCCCCTCCAACAGGCTGTGCTGTTCCAGATGCCTTCCTGAGTAGCATCTGTGGCATCTTCCAGAAGATGCGGTCGGTCTAACGGAAGATTGGGGGAGGTCAGCATCCCTCTCCGCTGCCCGTTCCAGATCAGGGTGTCTAACACTTGCATAGTCATCGATGCGTCCGTTCTGATGGTAGTTCTTGTCCGAGTCGTTAGTTTACATCTTGCTTGCAGAGCCAAAAAACTGCCGGTACCATGCCTCTCTATACCGGTGAGGGCGACAAGGTTGACCGTTCACCTTAACCTATCGCAAGCACAGCACTTTTTGGCCCTTGGCGAAAGCTTAGGGCTTTTTTTTGCATTTCGCAGGAGAGCGAGATGAGTGAAGAAGACATTGAAGATGAAAAGATGGATGAGCAGAAGGAGTTGTTCTACAAATCTCTTTCCAATGCTGTCGCTTACGTCAGCAATGAAGCGCTCGTGCTCTTGCAATACGAAGTCGCCCGCCCTGGCGTCTTCCCAAACCTATGGGACAACATTGGGGACTTTGACAAGCGGATGAACGACACTGCTGAGCACTTAGGGGGACCGCCCGAAGCTTACATAGTGTCGAAAACCAGGAACGTTGAGCCGCCTGCCTCTGACGGGTATCCGGAAGCAACGCTGCGGGAGGCACTTGAAATGTTTGCCCGGGCCCGAAAATCAGTCATAAGAGCGCACATGTTTATGACTGGCTCGATGGTTCTGGCACATGCCCCGGAGATGATGAACCTGTCAACTGAAACTGGCCAGGCTGAAATGTTCATCTCACGGGCGAAAGCGGCGTTTTGGGAGCATGCAGAGACAGCCTACATCCGCCTGTATTCATTCTGGGATCGTGTCGGACAGATCCTTGAGTTTGCCTTTTTCAACATCCGAAAGTTCGATCACAATACGTTCTCTGCGGTGATTGACCGCATCAACGCCAATATTGTTCCGATGAACAAACGCTTAGAGCGTAGCTCATCCTGGAAGAGAGTGAGGTCCTTCCAGAGGTCAGAGAAAGAGGATGGTCTAAAATGGCTACTGGCACGTCGAAACCTGATTGTTCACAGTCTCCATCTTCACCCGATCAAAGAGAAGGATGAGGATGTCTTCAAGTCTCAGTTCAATCATTTAGAGCATTCGCATCGTGAAAAGCTTCGTCCCCGTGACACTGCGGATGAAGTCTTGTTGTTGCTTGACCAACTGAATCAGGCCGCATCACTGTTCAGTGCTGTGCTCTCGATCATTGAGGCTACGCCCTCCCGGAAAGTGGATCCATTTGTCCGATGACCGTCTCTAACCTAGCGTTGTCAGCCACTGAGATCGTCCGTGCCACATTCGCAGGTCGTGGCACGTTGACTCCTGCCGAAGTCGCCCTGGTCTTTCTCGGTATTGGTCATAAGAACGGGGTGGCGAGAGTCCGGGCGCTCTTTGATAAGGGGAGCTTGCTGCTAGGAGTGAAGAAGAGTGGGGGGCAATGGCTTGTTCCCATTGCTTCGCTTGTTTCGTGTATCGAAGCGATGGAAGAGCCTGCTCCGGCAATGATGGAAGAGGATATGGGCAATCAGGGTTCGGTCCACATCCCCATGCAAACCGGTTCCACTGCGCCTAGGAGGCGTTGTCGTGCCCCGATTCGTCATCGCCCTGGCATCTTGGCAATGCAGACACAAGAAGTGTGGACGAAGGTTTGGGAAAAATACGATGTGCTGAGTGCGTTGAAGGAACGCATGATCTTGAACCAGCATCTCGATCAGACAGTCATGCCTAGCACTAAGAACACCTCACCAAGAATGAAGCCGGAACGCTTCTAGGCTCTAAGTATTTTCATGGAGTAGCAAAGGATGGCGCTTGAACATTGCATCGGTCCAGTATGTTTCTTCCACCTTGACCCTGCTGCACCCAAAATTTTTGGATTTGCAGAACTTCTGGCTGGACTAGCTCTGATCGTCGTCGCTTGGACGATTGCGGATTTCCGCTTCAAATTCCGCATCGCCACGGCACCGATTCCTGTCGTTCGCATCTCATCGATCATTGTGATGAGCGTCTCAGTCCTAGCGCTTCTGACAGACCTGTGGAGAGCAGAAGGCTGGTTGGTCCTCAGTGGAGGGCCTCTAACTCCGTCTTCTTGGCAGTTCTTGCTTGCTGCGTTTTTCCTGCTCAGCTTCTTTGCCTGGGTATGGTATGCGGTCATCTCTCCGCCTGCCCTGACTTCACGAACCGGGAAGAAGATAGAGCGCCAGATCTTCGAGACCATCTCAAACGGTTCACCGCATGAACTGGCGATTGTTGCGGATGAGGTTCGTCGCTACGCAAAGACGCTTGCTACCCAAGCCACTAATTACAACAAGCGATACCTCGCCGGGCCTCCTGAGGACCGTCCAAATCCGTCATTGGTCGAGGTAAGCGCTAATAACATCTATGCGATTCTTTCAGACCGCAGGATGTGCCGGGCAATCGTTAAGAACGCTCCGGGCGCTGCTGTGGATATCTTTGAGGCGATAAGGTCGAATGGCCGATACGGTGTCATGGCCGGAACCTTTGGCCTCAATCTGGTAGAGGAGGCGATCGCTGACAAAGACTCTGTTCTTTACTCTGAGGGTTCCGGGTTGGTTGGTGGTCTCATGGTCTTTGAGCGCTCGCTCCTTCGCACCATGTTTAGTGACTACTTCATGTTGTGTGGTCAATCACATCTCTTGAAAGTTGACATCGATAAGGCTGCGCTGTGGTCTGCCGTAGAACTAGGGGCTTATACACGAGTCGTTCTGGCTGCCTATACTGGATTTGCAATGAGGCGCTTGGATGTGCGGCCAAGTGTGTTTGAGCACTCTTTTGCCATCATTGGCGGGGCTGTAAAGGATCTTTCAACAGTTCCAGTAGAGGAGGATCTTTTTCGACACGAATCAATTGCTAAATTGCGTGTCGTGATGGCTTTTATCGAAAGCGGTGTTGGGTTGCTATCAGCGCAGCCACAAGAAAATTTAAGATATGTCAGAAAAAGAAGCGAGAAATACATTGAGCCAGATCTTCTCGACGACTGGGTGACAATCATCGTATTGCAGATTCTTCAAGTTGCGTCCGTCGGTCGGTCGCAATGGTTAGACTACGAGGTGATGCAGATAGTGAACCAACAAACATTCACCTCTCATCGCTTCTCATCCAGGGCAGGTAGAAGAATTCTTCACAGAGTGCGTCGTAGGCTGTTTGATATGCTTCAAGTTCAATCGGGCATGGCAGCTATGCGTGTCGCAAACGTTCTGCGTTTCTGTTTGACTTCCTTTTCCCACGACAGCAGCGCCAGGTATCACTCGAAGCAATCCAGGCCCCTGTTTCTTGCTGTCCGAGGCTGGTTGGCTGAAAACTTTCTGGCGTGGTATCGCATTGCCCCAGATGTTGCCAACGCCTCCCTACCTGAGGGCTGCCAGTTCGACCAAGCGAACTCTAAGATTATTCTCAATACGCTTGGATGGGTTCAGGACGAAGGTTCAACGGATCACATCATCGATCTTCGCTGAATCCAAAATGTCTGGCCTCTAAAAGCCCCAGTGATGGGGCTTTTTTATTGCCCGCTCGATTGACAATGACTCGATCTCGAATAGCTTGAAAGAGTGGAATATCCCACTCTTAATTTGGAGGTTGTATGTCAATGAAATCAATCAGTGCTGCTGTTCTAGCTATTGCTTTAATCGTTCCAGGCTTTGCCCACGCATCGGAAACGTCCGCTCGTGTGTATGGAAAGCAGCAAGCGCTCTCACAGCAGAACGTGAAGCTAGGGGAGGTCATCTACGTCCAGGACGTGCGCATTCAAGACCAAAGCTACCGACTCAATACGGGGTCAGCCGTAGGGGCATCGACAGGCTACCTGCTCAGCAAGAACCGCAGCGGGACAGAGAGGGCCATAGCGGGCCTTGCAGGAGGTGCCATAGGCACTGCTGTGCAGCGGCAAGTGACGAAGCGGCAGGCTGTCGAGATCTACATCAGACTAGAAGGGAAGAACGATATCTTCTCTGTCGTCCAGGACGCTGATCAGGTGATTCGTCCCGGTGATCGCGTGTTTGTCAGTGGGAGAGGCAATCAGATGCGGGTAACCCCGCTGAGGTAACGGATATATGAGTTGCAGAAAGAACGAAGCCCCCGATTCGGGGGCTTTTTTATTCTAGGTCCTTGCAGTCAAGAACAGTGATCTGGGTGATCTAGGTGATCCGGGTTGCCAAAAACCCAGCCCAGAACAGCGGAGAGCCTTACAAGCCAAGGCCTTCCGTCTGGTGATCTGGGTGATCCGGGTTCAGAGGCCCGAATCGCTATATATTTAAAAAACGTCCATACATCGGCATTCAATCCGTTCGAATGAAGAAAAAAGAAAAAATAGAGTGATAATAGCTATTTAACCCAGATCACCCAGATCAGTGCTCTTAAAAGCTTTGTCCTATAAGGGCCAGGCCCGATCTGGGTTGCTCTTTTTTAACCCAGATCATGCCCGGATCACCCAGATCACTTAAACATTTGAATTAGGGTAATTTATTCAAAATGGCTATTGCATTAATTGAGCCGTACTTCTCATTTCTAATAATCCAAATACAAATCGCTCTAAAATGAATTGACTTATATTTATATAAATGTATTGTCATTACATTATCTGCCACAATGGAGTTACGCAATGAGAAAACAGTCTGATTCAAAAAGAGCCACGTTCCAATTTAGAGTCTCAATGACTGAGTTGGAACGCTTCAATGAGCAAGCAAAACGTGAGAACACAACGCTATCTGAGCTGGCTCGGCAATTACTCGAAGAGAGGATTGCGAAATCCCAAGCATAAAAAAACCCCCTTTGCAGAGGGGGTTCAAAAACGACAAAACATATGAAAAGGAAAAAACATGATCTTACAGAACAAAAATATCACCGATTTGAATGATGTCAACTTCTTTGATGACCAAGACCCACTCGCTGTCGAATACGGTCCATTGAGCACGATTGCTCCCACTCCGGCTCTGATTCAAGTAGAAGAGCCAGGCCAACCTGCATTGGAAGAAGAGGTTACGCCGGTTGTGGAAAAAGAAGTTGAGTCACCGTCAGAGGAGAGTTCCAAAGCGACGACGAAAGTAGCTAAGGCTTCTTCCAAGGCAGTAAAGACTAAGGCTCCTGCCAAAGCTGCAACGACGACTAAGACCGCTACCAAAGCCGTCAAAAAGGCGAAAGCGGCAAAGGGTGAGCAAACTCCTGCTGCTAAGAAAGAAAAGCCGCACAGTGTCGCTTTACGCTTCGCTAATCATATCCTGTCCCAGAAAAATGAATTGTGGGGCGGACGAGTTGAAGAAGGAGGCACGCTCATTCACAAGTGGAACGGCAGCAACTATGCTTACATTTCGGATTCTGACGGCATGACCATGGCGAATCGATGGTTGACTGAGCATGCGCCGGATCAAGCAACGAAAAAAGCGGAAGAGCAGGCTTGGAAATTCTTAGAGAGCCATTTCCGTTGGCGTTGTCCTATCCCTGCCTCTGACCCTGACAAAGTTGTGATTCCTTGTCGCAATGCGTATATCCATATCAGCGATGAGGGCGACATCTCAGTGCGTTCCCCCAGTCCCTCGTTTGGGTTGACCCATTCGCTGAACATCGCATTGGGTAAGCCAGGACAGGCCTATCAGCCGGTTCGCTTCAAAGAGAACTCAAAGTTCAAGGCGTTCATTCAAGGCGCAGTCAGTTCTTCTGCAATGCACGATTTCTTACAAGAGCAGTGTGCCATGCTGTTGCTGCCCCAAAATTATCAGATGGCTGTCTGGTGGTGGGGAGAAGGCGGCACTGGTAAATCGACTCTCGCTGAGTTGATGTGTCTGTATCAATCCAATCCAGCTCGACCCAATCTGCACACTCTGGATAAGGGGTTCGGAACAGAAGTCATTCTTGGAGCATCGCTCCTCGTAACAAGTGAAGTGACATCTGGAAAGTGGTGCGAGGAGACCTGGAAGAAGATTGTTGCGCAAGACGGCATCAGCGTTGAGCGTAAGAACATCAGCACGATCAAGACGTATCGAAATCGGGCTAAATGGCTGATTTGCTCTAATGATGCTCCATTTGTTGTAGACAAGACGAACGGTGTTTGGCGACGAATGACGATTCTGAAATGGACGAACGTTGTTCCAGATGAGCAGAAGAAAAAAGATTATTATATGGAGATGTTCAAGGAAGAGGGCGATGCTATTTTGTGTTGGATCTTGGAAGGGGCGCAGCGTCTCGTAAAAAGGGGGCGATTCTTGCCTGAAAATCAGTGGCCCGATGAAGCGATTGCGATGAAGGAAGAAGTCAAGACGGTCTCTAACAACATCAAAATGTGGATGAAAGACGAAAAGGTGACGAAGAGCGAAGGGTTCCAGGACAAGGCTGTCATCTATCAACGCTATCTCGACTTTTGCCAACTGTTCCAAACGATTCCTGTTGATACTTCAATTTTTTGGCGAAGCATTGGCAGCTACATTCCTAATTTTGAGCAGAAGAGAGTCCGTATGAAGACCGCAAGCGGGGCGACGAAGCCCACTTATGTTGCAAACGTCAAGTGGTGTTTGGACGAAGACATTGAGATTGCATTGGAAAACGAAGTAGATAACATCCCTTTCGGAAAATAAGGTCTCTCTCATGAGCAGCCAATAAAAAAGCCCTTGCTTCCCGCAGGGGCTTTTTCTTTGCCTGTCTTGCGCAATCCGGATCTTCTGCTATCTCTAAATGATGTGTCTTTTAATTTAAAGAGGTGGCTTATGCGTCCCGATTCCGATGAATACTTTGATGAGTCAGCAATGAGCTGGGAAGATGTTCTCGCTTCCCTTGATCCCTCACTACCCATCCTTGCAAGGCTGGATAGTGAGGGGGTGCATTTCCTGGGCAGCGAATTCATCGAGAGATGGAGTCATAGCGAAGCAGCTTTGGCAGAAATCGACCAAGACATGCTTGTTAAACTTTTTCTGCACCATCTCCGCTCCGGGCATCAAGCCATCCTCTTAAAAGAGGGGGATATCCGATGAGCATCAACCGAGCTGACTACCAAGAAGCCATCGCCTCTTTCATCGCTGACCAGATTAAAAATGAAAATGCCCCCTGGATGAAGCCGTGGGAACCCGGCCAAGCCCGCCACAGCGCTCAATTCATGCCGATCAATGGCACATCGGGACGGGACTACCACGGCATCAACGCTCTGCATTTGCAGATGAAGCAACTCTCGATGGGGTATGAGTCGAATGCGTGGATGACCTTTTTGCAGGCCAAGAATGCAGGAGGCGTCGTCAGGAAAGGCGAGAAATCATCAATGGTGGAGTTCTGGAACTGGCCCGACAAAAAGGCAGTTCAAGAGGAAGGTCCTGACTCAGCCAATGAAGGTGACCAGGCCGTCCGGAAAGGCCCTACTGTCTTCTATGCGCATGTCTTCAACGCATCACAGATTGACAAGCTCCCTGAGCGCTTCTATGCCCCAGTTCCATTGATGCCGGAGGGTTGGCGGCACGAGGAAGCCGAACGCATCTTGAAAGCCTCAGGAGCTGTCATCAGACACGATGGAGGAGACCGAGCGTTCTATCGTCACGACACAGACTCTATCCATCTTCCGCTGCCTGCTCAGTTCAAATCCAAAGACCAACTGTATTCCATAATTTTGCATGAGTTGGGACATTGGTCAGGCAGTGCGGATCGTCTGAACCGGCAATTCGGAAGATTTGGAGATGCGGCGTATGCACAAGAAGAACTGAGAGCCGAACTGTTCTCTTACTTCGCTTCCCAGCGCATCGACTTGCCTCACGACCCCTCTCAGCACATGAGCTACTTGAAGCATTGGCACCGCCTTGTGAAAGACGACCCGAAAGCGATTTTTAAGGCCTGTGCGGATGCAGAAAAGATGTGTCGATTCTTAGGCGTTGAGTATGCGAACGAGAAGGCGATGGCGTTCCATGCGGAGCAGAAGGAGAGCAATGTCCTGGCTTTTCCAGCGAAAGAGAAGCTGGTCAATGCGAAGAAGAAGAGCAGGGGCTTGGCGATGTAAGAAGCGAGAACACACGAGAGAGGCAAGAACCCACGAGGCACTGAAAAAGTTTAATAAACAGCTGAAAATAGGAGGTCAACATGAGTCACGACGAACTAGATAGCCTGGGCATTCCCGCCTTGGAACCCACACCGGCACCAGCCGAAACATCATCATCGCAAGATGAGAAAGGGGCAGGTGACCCTACCAATAAGTCAAAAGGAGAGGCAAGGTTTGGCAAGCAATCGACAGAACCAGGACGCCGAAAGAACGCTCAACGCCTTTGGAAGAGCATTGCAGCGGAGTCAGAGAAAGCGGTTCGAGCGGCTGTGCTGTATGAGTCTAGGCAAGAAGGCCTCTCGATTCCGGAGGGCGAAAGAGATGCCCAGGGCTTGTGGATTCCAAGCGTCAAGGAGATGAGCGAGTCAGAACGAGAGGCCGTGGATGAACCCACGGCTGAGAACCCGGACACTTGGCTCAACTATTGCAAGAGCATCCATCATTGTGCTGAGACGTATAGCGTCTCAGTAGACAGTGTGCGAACTGTTCGACTCATTGTCAGTCTGATCGACTTCACGATCACAGACAAAGCAGCGTCTACTCTGCATGCTCAGCTTTCCAAAGCACTGAGCAGCTCACTTCTCTAAAAACGAGAAATAATCCCGGTTTTGCGTTTTAGTCAATATCTCACTATTGACGGCTTCTTGCTGTCTGCTACCTTGATATTAGAAGAGGTTCATTTGAATCTCTTCCTTCTCTCAAACAAAAAATAGCGAGGTTTCACATGATTTCTTCAATTAAAAACGTGATGACATACGGGGTCATCCTAACAGTTCTCTTCCACCCACGCATTGCCCTCAAAGACAAGTTCGTTCAAGGCCTGGATACGATGAGTGTCAGTATGGAAGAGCTGACCGGGACAAAGTATCCCCGCATCCAAGAATCCTCCACCTTCAACACTGTGACGCAGAAATTGAACGAGGCTTACGAAGATCGCATTGCGGGAGGCTTGGTAGGGAACAAGGGTATCGGTGACCTGTTGCCAGTGACCTCAACCAGCAACGCTGATGGCTCTCCTGTTATTCAATACATCACGATTCCAGACCGCAGCCAGATGGCTTCACGCTGAGTGCGGATGGGTAGGGCGCACTACCCACGTTGAGCGGACCCGGATGGTAGAATCGGCCCCTCGCTCATAAGGATTTGACATGATTATTGTGCGCCTCATCGTTCTTCTGTTCCTCGTGGCTTACAGCTACTCGATGGGGCAGATCCCACCGGATGGCTTGAACCCGTTTGGGAAGCTTGTTGCAAGCTTGTTCTTCCTGTTTGCTCCGATGCTCTATCTTCTTCCTTCTTACGAAGCATGGCAGCGCAAGCACCATAACCTGACCGGCGTTGTCTTGGTCAACGTTTTGCTTGGTTGGACCCTGCTGGGCTGGGTCTTCGCTCTCGTGTGGTCCGTGATGAAGCCACCGGTTGTGGCGGTTCCTGTTCAAGCACCTGCTACTGCCAGTGAGGCATTCAGTCCCGCTCCTGTCAGAGCCACCAAGCCTTGTCCGTTCTGTGCGGAAGAGGTGCTGGTCGAAGCCATCAAGTGCAAGCACTGTGGCAGCGACTTGGCTGCGGCCTAAGGAACAGAAATGGACAAGTTCAAAGGATATGTCGGGATCGTTGTAGCGCTAGCGCTCGCTTGGGTGTTTTTGTCACCTCAGCAACAGGGCCTCAACGGTCGGAAGTTGGAGTTGACGCCGTTCGACAAGACCGGCATCTCCACAATCATTGTTGAAAAGAATACGAAATATCACTTGCTCGCCCGAGCGCACAAGTTCGTGAGTCTGTGTCCGAACGGTGTTGAGGCTGAGGAGAATGCACAAGACAGAGCTTTCGGCTATCAAGGCAACGAGTGTCTGCTCTATCAGCTTGCTCCTATGATCACCGAGATGTTCGAACTCGATCATCAGTTCGTGAAGCACGATAAAACGTTTGCCAAAGACCTGGACCGCTACTTCCACATTGAAGCAGCAACGCCTGGAATGAAAGCCTTTGTGGAGGAGATGCAGGTTCGTGCGGTGAAGACGTATTCCTCGGTGATGCCTGCCTTTGAGCAAGACTATCGAGTCGCTGTCTATTTCTGGCATGCCTTTTTCGTTGGCATCATCTTGCTGATGTTGTGGTTCCGACGACAAGTGGGTGGAGCATTGCTTTGGCCGCTGATTGCTGGCACCAAGTTGCTGGCAAAAATAGCGGGCAAAGCGCACGAAAAAGTTTAAAAACAAAGGGGCCCAAAGGCCCCTTATTCTTTTCAAGCAACAGTGTAAATCGCTACTTGAAGGGATGCCAGCCACTCGCATGTTCGAATCGAAGGTAAGGCCTGAGCTGTTCTTCAAGCTTCTTTAAATTATTCTCGAAGCCCTGGTTAGCTATTCCTCGCTCTTCCCGCTTTCGTCCGAGGTGGCTGCGATCAAGCGTCGGGTCATGCTCCATTGCTTTAATGTCGCTGTCTTTGCTCGTTGACTCTGCGCCAAAGTCCTTGATCTTAGTCAGCGTGTCATACACGCCATCTTTCCTCTTGAACAGGAATTGAGACTCTCGGTAAGCCTTGATGAAGTGAGCAGCACACTCATCAACCGGAGTCTTCGATTTTCCCCAAAGGGCTTGGTAGTAGTCGAGGGCAGCAATGTAGATGTTGAAGCGTTTATTGTAGAGATCTAGCCGAGCCTTAGCGCTCGCAATCTTCATCTGAGACAGCGCAACCAAGAGTGTTGCAATGCTGACAACGAAAGCAGCGATGCTCAGCGTGACAGTGACCGTATCCTTGTCCATGTCCATAGTGGTTTTTCCTGACAGTCAGTTGAGGCTTGTGCGGTGCCTAGGGCACAGCATGATGTCGCTCATCATACGAGACTGCATCGACCAAGAAGAAGGGGCCTTTCGGCCCCTTCCGGTGTTACGTTTCATGGATAGCTCCAAGTCATCGAACTTCTTATCTGCTGAACTTGTAGTGCACCCCGATTGCACCCATGGCAGGAGAGCCGCCACCGACTGAAATAGCGGCACTGAACGACCACTTTTCGCTTGTTCTGAAACGATAACCTGCTGCAAGTGCCGCCTTGTTTGAAGAGAAGCCAGGGGACATGCCGAACTCGCCTTCGCCGACTTCCAGATATGAGCCTCCTACGTTGACTTGACTGATAGCTGCTGTCTTCGCACTGATAGCGTTCATTCTGTCGTTCATACGATCTTCCAACCGATCAATCCGCTTGTTTGTCGTATCCCATCTGTCGTTCAAGTCTTGCTGCAACTGCCAAACCTGACCGCCATTGATGGCGTCCGTGGAGCCTTGTGCGATGCGTCCGTTCGAGACATTGCTGACTCGTGTTCCACCCGAACCCGCTAGCTCCGCAGCTGTTTTGGAAGCGTTGGTATAACGAACAGCCATCTCATCCGAACCACCCTGTCCGGCTGGTCCTGGAACCGTTGAATCTTTTCCATCAACGCCGTCTCGCCCGTCCTGACCTGCTGGGCCAGGCACTGTCGAGTCTTGGCCGTCCTTTCCGTCCTGACCTGCGGGTCCAGGTGTTCCAGGCGTCACGGGCTGTGTTTCAATCTTGTAGACCCGACCATCAAGATCCAGCAGCGCAGACTCTACGTTGTAGTGCCTAGCGCCGGACTGATAGACGTAAGTTGGTGAAATAAAATAGCCTCCGCTGTTATAAGTTGCTCCACCTCCTAAGGATGCAGCCATTGCTCGCCCTTGCTCCGTGTTCATTGCATCTTGATCAAGCGTTCCTCTTGCAATCTGAGTGAGGCGTCGGGTTCTGCCCGTTGCGATATCGCCAAAACTCACTTCCGTGCCTTCCCGACAAGCGGACTCGGAACCCAATGCAACGCAGCCATCGCTTAGACCCTGTGTAAGCACTCCCACAGTGCTGATGTTGCTCCCTCTGATTTGCGAGCTTCCACCGAGTTGAACGTTTGCGTCGCCCTCTATCGTGCTGCCGTTTGCGCCAAATTGTGCGTTGCCGTTGCCCAGCGCACGTTGTGCGTTTCCGTTTTGAACATTTCCTTGGCCATCACTGAGGTTGACGCTGCCCATTTGCAAGTTGTCTCTTCCGTCAGACTGATTCGACATGCCGAACTGAAAATTGTTCGAGCCTTTAATTTGATTGTTGATGCCGACTTGGGTGTTGTGGGATGGGAAGTCTTCTTCTCTGTTATCGATGACTGATTGATTGAGTGCACCGATCTGCATAGACCACGGTGCGTTTAACTCTGGGCGATCAGAATCGATGATGACCTGTTGACTGTTGCTATTTCCAAAAGTGAATTGGTCAGCGCCGGGTGGCACGATTGTCTGAGCGTTTGCGTTCGTTCCCGCCAATAACAATGCCAGAGATAGCGTGGATAATCGTGCGTAATTCTTGTTTTTCATGATAAAGCCTCCTGTTTTTATGAGATAGATAATTTAGTTTTAGCACCGCTTAGAAAATGCGCAATACCCTGTTTTGAAAATTATTTCATGCGATAGTAAATCGCCAATCTTCCGCTGATCGAGGAGTTGTTGTGTGAGCTCGTTGTTCTCACATCAAACTCAATCACTTTTCCACCAAAATCACGGACATAAATCTGTGAGCGATTAATCGGAGAGCTGGGCTGCGGGGAAGTCGTGTCAGCAGACGCATACAACCCATTAACCACGCCGTTGTAAGTGAAGGAAACGTCTGCCCAGGCTCTGATTGGTCCCTGACTTGAAGGCCACTCACCAGACACACTTCCTAGTGATGTCCAAGTCGAGGTCTCCGCCAAGATCATTCCCGCTGGCACAAGTCGGGTGTCATTTGTGTTCGACAGATAGATTTTTGAGTTCGCATTGACAACGATCCCCGGTGACACACACCCGCTCTCATCCCTCGACACGACCTCCCCTGTGTCTTGCCAATTCCAATTTCCAAACGAAGGAGCTGGCTCTGTTGCTTGCCCCGCTTGACAGGTGTAGCTGACACTTCGAGTGCCTCTTTGCCTGACCTGAATGTTCACCGTGCCGGTTCGTCCACCACTGCACGACTCAGTTCGAGGCACGGTTTGGAACTGCTCTTCGGTGCGATTGGAAGGGCATACGGTGCAGCCCGCATAAGAAGTGATAGGTGCTTCCCAGGTGTTGTCCCACGCATCTAAGCAAAGGCGTTCCCTTCTTACTTGACCTCTGCCCCAGTGACCCGCTGGACACGCTATCTCGCTCGACTCAGATGCCTTCTGACAGATGGCACGAGGCGGAATGAACGGAGGCGTGATCGTGTCGGGAAGCTGGGGTTCCCAGACGACTGGCGAAGGTTCCGGGGCTGGCGGAATCTGGCATGAGCCGTTCAATCGCCAGCACGAGGGGTATGCAGTGGATGACCAGGAATAATTATTGATACCGGGACAGGCAGGGATCGCTGGCCGGGGTCCGCAGGCTGGGTTCACTGGGAGAGCGGGTTCGGCAGATCGACCAGGGTCGATCTCAGGGAACGCCGGCAGTCCAGGTGCCGTGGGTGGACGAACAATTGGAGGGGTTGGCGCTTGCGGAAGAAGCAGTGGATCAGCAGCAACCAGACCCCTCAGTTCTGGGGAAAAATAGACGAACGTGACGCTTTTTGGCGCACTGCAAGCGAGCGTCATCGCTGCTACATCGAGTTGCCCGTTGTTATTCTCATAGACGCTTCTTCCGTCTATCACGATGTCCTGCACATCGACTGCATTCGCAGTGACGAACGACGCACACGAGTCAGCAGAGACTTTTGTGTATTCGACGGAGAACGAGTCGCCGAAACGGACCGTTCCTAAGGCTTGGACATACGTGTTGCCACCCCACGCATTGCTCAGCGTGCCTGCTCCCTGGACGGCACTTGGGTTCACGAGCTGGTCTTCAATCAGTCGCTCTGCACTGACGCCTTCATACGTTCCTACGACGCCGAACGAGCTTCGGATAGCACTCACGAGTTCCGTGTTTCGTCCGGTTTCCGCTTTGACTTGTGCCCTCGCTTTCGCTGGAAAATAAATCATAAAAGCAGCCGCACCCAGAGCCGAGACAAGGCCTAGGCTGATCAATAATTCGTTGAGACCAAAGCCCCGATTCTTCTCTTTCATGTGTGCGCTCCTTTTCTAAGGTTCCTCTCTTCATCAAAGATGAAAAGCAAAGAAGCGCAATAAATTGACAATGACTAAGACTCAAAAGTGAGAACTATTCCCGGTTCTTGCTTTTAGTCGTTTTATTTTTGGTCGTTGCTCTGGACAGTTTCTGATTTTGGATTTGAATGAATTTTATGGATAGGTCGCCCTACCCATTTCTCTCAATCAAAAAAATCAGGAGCAGTGCCATGAAAGACTACTTAGTAAGAAACGAATCAGCGTTCAACTTGGAAGACAACGCCTTTGCTTTCTTCCGTCAAGAAAAAAAGAGCAAAAGGGATGAGCGTCGCACGCTGAAACAGCGCTATGACCGCAAGGCTCCGAAAGAGTCGCCTGAGGATTTCTTAATCCTGGGGGTATGGGAATGAACTACTCCAATCTCTTTATCTCAGCAGTCCACACAAAGCGCCTGGATATCTTGAAAGCGGCGGTCGGCACGGCTGTCTTCCATATGCCTAAACACGACTTCATCAACGATGCCGATTCTAGGGGCATCACTGCCTTGGCGCTTGCAAGTCTCACGTGGCTTCACGAAGAAGACCCCAAGACAAAAGCGGAATTGAACGCAATGGTCGCTTTCTTGCTCGACTTCAAAGCGAACCCTTTCCAGGAGGTCGGTTGTGTCTTTCGGAAGCGGTATGCGGGTTGGCACGGGCGAAAAGAATTTGTCAGAGAACCCGGCAAAACGATTGCAGAACTCTGCAATGGGAAGCTGCCTCCTGCACTCGACACTTTCATTCGCAGTGATGCGAAACGCCCACAAGTCAACTTAGGGAAGCTCATTCAAAGGAGGGCGGCATGATGTTCTTCGCTCTCTACCTATTTGCTGTGACCGCTGCCGTTTTGTTTGGTCCAGTGCAATTTCCCCATCACTCCAAAGGAGAAGAATAATGAATACAGAGAATCAATTATTAGAAAGAAACGAAGAGGGCACCAACTTGTGTGAGTCGTGCGAACAGAGAGAGCAGCTTCTGGATGAAATCTATGAAGCGACAAGTATTGCGGTCTTGAAAGTTGTAAGTCGCATGGCGACTTACTTGTGGATTTTCTTCGTGTTCATCTGGGCAATTCTCGATCTTGCGCAATCTTTTGCCCCATTCCACAGCGATCAGTTGCAAATGCTCGCTCTAATTTTCCGAGTCTTCATGCTTTTGTTTGGCGGAATATCAGTAGTCACGAGCATCATGGAAGCAATTGAAGGTCGAGAGAAAAATAAATCGTCTACTAAGGCAGGGGAGAAGTGATGATGAACTACAAAGAAAAAGCCATCGAAATCGCAACCAATGGGGCCTCCATAGCTTTTGGTCTCATCCTCTTTCTCGCAATTTTAGTCGGCGTTCCCGCCGTCTTTGTTGGGCTTTACTTGGCAAAAACGGCGGTGGTAATGGCGTGGGCCTATGTGACCACTCATCATGGTGATTTATTCTTCTTTTACTTCATGCCAGCTTCTTGTTTGACGCTCATTGTTTTAGCTGCCGTAACTGACTACCGTGAAAAAAAGAGAAAAGGCGGTGACGCATGACCGTCCGCCTCTGCTTTCTCTCCGGAAAAGGTGGGGTAGGGCGCACAAGCCTTGCTCTGGCTGTCGCTAGCCATCTCAGTCAAGTAGACCACCGAAGAGTGCTGCTCATTGACCAAGATCCCCAAGGAAGCGCCATAGCTTGGTCAGCCCTTGCGGACGAAACGCCTTTCACAGTCAGTCGGAGCCGGTCACAGGGCTTTGATATCGAAATCATCGATACGCCTCCCAAGTTGCCGGACCCCTCAACCCTCCAAGACGCTGACCTTTACATCGTCCCCACGGCTCTCGATGCCGTCTCGTATGTTGTGTTTTTGAGAACCATTGAGTTCCTCAGACGCCATAACAAGCGCTTCATTGTGGTGGCGAATCGGGTCAACAAAGCACGGGCAGAGCATCGGGAGCGGCTGGGAACGCCTGAGCTGGCCGAAGCAGTCATTGTTCCTGAAAGAGCCGGGTTCTCTCGTGCCTATGCCCAGGGAACCACAATCCATCAAATCAGAGGAAGAGGCGTTGCATCGGTTCAGTTCGACACTCTCTCTATCATCCGAAAAATCAAAGAGGAGGTGTCGTTATGAAAGCCATGAAAGACCTGTCAGCCGTCTTAGATGTTGTTCACCAGGAGGAGGGGAGTGCCCAGGGTGTTGACCTGGAAGCCGTCTTAGACACTCGCCCAGGTGACTACCTGTCAGCCGGGGATGAACCCAAGCGCCCGGCCTACTTCGACTTTGAAGATCTAGAAAAGCCTCTTCGTAATCATCGAACGGGGAAGAAGTGCTACCTAGTCCTGGGAATTCCTGGTGAGCCGGAACTCAGACCCACTCTTCATGACTACCGCACACCGCATGGCAAGCGAACCAGCCGAATGATGATGACGGTGCCTCCTAAGCTGAAAGAGCAGCTGAGGCAGCTTCATGGGACGGAACACGACAGTGAAGCGCCCATGGCTGTCTCTATCGTGGCGTTGGCCAGCTATGCGGCTCAATTGCTGATCGAGGAGAAGAGAGGGGTGGTCGTCAAAGCGTGGTTGGACCCTCGAAAGGCTCAAAGAAGCCAATTGAGACAGGCTTTGAAGCGTCGAAATCGAAGAAATTAATTGTAGAGAATTAAAGTTGGCGAAAAGGCCTTGCTAAAGAAATTCGGGTGTCTTAGGATCTGGCTGTGGCGAAAAGAAGCCTAGTAACACAGACATTCATTTAAGGAAAACAATATGTCAAATCCAAAAAACGACGACAAGAAGACTCCCGCTAACACTCCGATCCCGAGTCAGCGTCCCGAGCCGACTCCCACTCCTACGCCTTCGAGCACTCCTTCGAGAGCTTCGGGTAGCAGCGAAGAAGACAAGCGGACGCTTGCAGAGCTGGAAAAGGAAGAGCTTGAACTTCAAGAGAAGATTGCTCGCTTGGGTGAGTTGAAGAAGAGCAAGATGACAGCAGACGCTGAATCTGTTTTTGAACAGCTCAAAGACAATGCGATCAAGTTCCGTGATTTTATCACCAGCGATAAGAAGCAAGAACTGATTAGTGCCATTCTTGGCCCGCAGGAAGAGATTCCCTCTGGCAAGGGTAGTAAGGGCGGCAAAGGCGGGAAAAAAGTTAAGGAAGACAAGGCTCCGGTCGAGCAAAAGTATGAAGTGAACGGGCGCACGTGGTCAGGGCGAGGAAAGGCTCCCCGTGAGTTCGTGGAGTGGTTGGATACGGCAGAAGGTAAGCAGTATCAGAAGCAGCACAGGATTGGCGACAAGAACGTTTTTCCGCCAATTAAGAAGTAAGCCATTTTTGATGGATGAGAGACCCGCCCAAGTGGCGGGTTTTTTTATGGATAAAATAGAAAAGCAAGAACAAAAAAGAGCGGCTAAGAGCCAAAGCATTGGGAGCATTCGCACCTATGGGCCAATGGCCCAGGCTCCGCCTTTTAAATATTGTGGGTAGGTCAGCCTATCCATAAAACGGAACTATTGACCAGTTTTGAACATTGCTCAGCGATTGACTCTTGTCAGATTGTCAGTTCGATCTACGCTGAAAGTAAGGGGTTCATTTGAACCTCTATCTCTCAGCAAATCCAATTGAACAATAACAGGAGTCGTCTCATGCAAACCACAGCATCTATCATCACCTTCACAGACAGTTTCGCAGGACACTTTGCAGACGCAGCGATGTTCACCGCCATGGTTTTGGCCGTTGCTGCTTTCATCTATATGCTCGCAACAGGTAAGTTCGACAAGAAGCTCGCCCAAGGCTTCATGAAAGCACGTGAAGTCTCATCCGAAGTGACCCGGACGAAGTTCTATCAAGCCCCTGACCACACGGTCCACTACCTTGCCACTGATCGTCACAGACCCTACCTGGTTGTTACCAAACATGCAGAATTCCTATGCGACTTTGATCGACTCGCACGGTTCTACGCAGGAGAGCGACTCTTTTTATGAGTAGTGCGACCTACCCACCAGGCAAAAAAAAGCCCCGTTTCCGGGGCTTTTTAATGCTTAGTTCGACTGCTCTTGGGCCTGGCGCTCCTTATAAAGCGCATCTTCCATATCGGCTCTGGATGCACGATTCATCTGCATCTCCTCACCTTCGTCCAGCTCAGCCCCCAGATCCTCAGCCACAGGCTTGGCGGCAGGCGGCAAGCCTTGCGCCTTGTTCCGGATATCTTGTTCTTCCGCTGCAATGCTTTCGAGCCGCACGCCCCCTCCAAGAATCTTACGTGCGTTTTCTTCCGTATCAGCACCGTAAGTGCTCTGGATCTGCTGAGTGAAGGTCAGGCCCTGATCAGCGCAAACATTGTAGTAAAGCGTGTTCCAATTTAGATCCCCTCGAACCGCTGCGGCGTAGGGCAGGGAGAAGCTTGCCAAAGTAGCTTCCGCCGCACGATCAAGCGCAGCAGTGACGACGGACTCGCTGTCTCGATATCTATCCGACTGGATTCGATGCAGCATAGTGCAAGGGATCGGCGTCTTAGCTGTGATCAGGCCATCCAGCTGCGTAATGATTCGTCGTGTTTCGAGCATGTATTCCCGCTGAGCGCCCAACTCCGCTTCTTGGCGTATCGCTCGTTCTTGGCCCGCTCGGCTGAACACAGCGGAGCGAATTGCGCCGTCCAGGCGCTTGGAGGGGGCAGCTTTGCAGGCAGCCGTGATGCTCTCTTCGTAGACAGTCCACTTCGGGTCACTTGAATCCATATTGAGTCGAGCCACTGAACCCAGATGGCTATTCTCCGTCTGAGTCACGTATGGACGAATCTTATCCATCCCGAACTTGCCATCAATGAACGCTTTGCAGCTCGCAAAATAGATCTTGTCGGCGTTCTTCTCATAACTCTCAGTGAGTGCGTTGCGAAGCGTCTCTGAGATCGATGCGCCTGTGTCAGCGATGCATTGATTCATCACTGCTCGTTGCACGTCGCTTCGAGTCGCAGGCTCAGCAAGAATGGCGTTCTGGAAGTAATACTCGATGTCCGAATCGCCTTTGTAGTCAGAAGCTGCCGCCTCAAAGGCTGAATTCACGAGGCGGACCACAGTCCCGTTATCGCCTTGCATCTTCGCCTCAGCAACCAAGCTGCATTTGAGTTTGGAGTCGAGTGAGATAGCCGGAGCTTTGCTCCCTGAGCACGCAGAAACCGTGAGGCAGACCGCCATGGCAGTCATCAGTTGAACACGCATACATCCCCTGTAATTTTGGTGTCTTGCCGAACCGGCGAGGCATTTTACATGCAAGGAGGTTGCTCGACTAGATGGGTTGAAATGGAGGAATGTGAGATATGCCCGGTTTTGCAAATCCATTCACTATTTCTTCAATCCTCCTATTGCCAAGTCTCCATTCTCATCTATATTTAAATTAAGAGCTTCAATTGAAGTCCCAACTCTCAAAAAAACAGGAAAACATCATGAACGCCATCCTCAAATCAGAACCCGCCAAGTCTTTCAGAATCGACCGTCGTTCAATCATCAACGAAGTCCACGCTGCCTTTGCCGCAGAAGTCTGTGGAGCCGCTGAGTTGGCCCCAGGCACCGTCCTTTTTACGGATCTAGGTCTCATGAGTCTCACGAATCACGAAGAATGGAGCAACTGGAAGATGATGACTTGGAACTCAGATGAAGAGACCACGGAGTTCCGCAAAGGATTCAGTGTTGGCTATTACAAGTTCTATGTGAAGTCATGCAACACGATCTATGCGTTCAACCACGTCAACGACCGCTTCTTCCGAACGATTGTTGATCATTTGCGGGAAAGCGGCGACAGCCACTTCATCCCATCCACCGCAACCCAATCGAAAGGAGACTTATGCGCTTTAAATTAATCCCAAAAGACGAAAAGTTGGACCAGATCTTGCCCAACCCCCGAGTGAGCAACGAGCTTCTTGGTGACTTGCAATCGTGGAGCGAGGCCTCCCAATGCCGAAAAGCTAAGTTGCAGCGCCAAATTGTTCAGCACTACTTGCAGAACTTTTCCGACAGCAAGCTTGAACGTGAGCTTGAAAAAGCTCCTGAGCGGCCAATCACGCCTAATCGATACTTGCAGATGACTCGTGTCTCTTTGAGCGACCTAAAAGCGCTGAGAGAGCGAGCAGAGGCGTTGAATCTGCCAAAAGCCACTTTGGTTCGACTGATGATGGAAGCAGCGGTCAAGCGTTGGAAGCGGTCAACTTCCGATGAGCGTCTCTGAGCAAGAGAAGCTCTGCATCGACCCGCCCCAGGGTCGTCAGAAGTCCAGCGTCCCGCAGCTCTATCAACTCTGCCGTCTGCCGCTTGGACAAGCCTCGATTCGGAATGCTCCGCTTAGGGCGCTTCAAGTCGCCTAGGGAAGCGCTGGCTGGCCTGCCGACTACCCAGCAGTTCATGTCTATCAGGAGAGCGATCGCTCGCTCCTGGTGCTGCCTGGGAACCCTCACCCGAAGCGTGGTGGGCCGCTCTTCAATGTGAGCTGCGATATGTGCTCTCAGCACCGCCAGGGCCGCTCCCCGGCCATGCTGCTCCTTCTCAAAGACCAACGTGTCGTCCTCGACTCTCACTCTCACCCGTGGGTGCTGCCAGCGTTCGTGTAGCGCTCTCCTTACGGCTTTCTTGTTCTGTGAGTAGCTCACAGGCAACTCGTGGTTCTGAGCCTGCTCAGCGGCTTCCAGGCGCTGTATCAGCAAGCTTGGGATGTTCTTCGCTAGAACTCTGTGGAACGGCATTGCGAGCCATCCCACCAGGTCTGACTGGCTCTTGCTTCCCAGGCACTCATTGCATGCCATGACGACACCTGCGGTGTTGTCTCCGCCAACGTGGGTGGGGATTAATTGAGACGACTTGGCTCTTGCAGGAAGAGGGGAGTCGCAATAAGCGCACAAGTGATTTTGACTTGCTCTTAAAGATCTTCGTATCCATGTTTTTGCCATAAGTATTGCCCCTTTTTAAATATTGGATATTTAAGAGGTAACACGAATGACGAAATGCACAAGATCAAAAGCAAGAGCAAGAAAAAGCGCTGAAAAGCAGAAACAGGGAGCATTCGCTCCATTGAGCCTACGGCTCTGGCTCCGCCCTGGATGCGGAAATCTGTGAAGTATTCCCACTTTTGCGTCTTAGTCAAATCAATGGCAGTGATTGCTCTTGCCACGCTTCATTTATCCACTAATCTTGATTTAAGGGATTCATTTGAACCCCGTCAATTAAGAAGGAGATGTGAAATGAGAAGCTACACAATAGAGAAAACGCCATGTGGTTTAATATACTTCACTCTTGAAGGTCGAGAGCCGCCCAGCTCTGAGTTCCTAGAAGGTGCCGATGCATTACACGACAGTCGATACTGGAAGGGATACGGATCAAGAGGCTACGGCGATTATCATCCGAACGGCTACGATGATTTATATGACGAAACATGTGTAGTAGACACTTTTGCATTCGTCTTCCACCCTATTCTAGAAGACTCTGTAAGAGCGCTATACGAGAGAACTTACGGTAGAGCCAACTTAGCGGTTGCAGAAGCTTGCGCTTTGCGATATCAGCTAAAATCCGTGGAGAAATCGATCAATTCTTCGAGAGAGATCGAGTCATCCGAAGAGGTTCGTAGTCTGCGACAAAAGATAGCTGTGCTTGACGAAGAAGTCCGGAATCTCATGAAAGGAAGCGGCAGCTATTCGTTTTTAAATTACCGATGCGGATAACCAATGGCCAGCAAAAACAAAAAGCCCCTCGAATGGGGCTTTTTTATGGGCTATGGAGAGAGGGATTAAAAAGGTTGAACAAGCACCTCCACTCCCAAATCTGTGGACTTTGCCCGCTTCTTGCTTTTAGTCTTTATTTCTTATCGCTATGGGCTTGTCAAAAGTGTATCTCCGTTTAATTTGAAGTTATGAGTAGGGCGACCTACCCATTCACTCAAAAAAACAGGAGAGCAATAATGGCTATTATTCAAAGTGGCATGTCTACGAACATGTTGAGCTTCCAGTTCGAAAGACTCGGAATACCCCAGGCGGGGCTTCACTACGACGAGCACGAAAGAATTTGCAACACAGATTGGCACAGCGATTCAGTGATGATCATGTTCATGGAGGGGTTGGTTGCGTCACAGAAGATGGGCTACGAAAAGATTCAGCTATCGTGGAAGGAACTCCAATCTCTTGATGATGACAACGCAAAGTTCATCGCTAAGAAGATTCGGCGATCACTTAGAGCGTTTGGCGTTGAAAAAATAGAGTATTTAGTCGGTCAAGGCTTTATCTTCTGTGCCGCAGGGAAACGGAAGATAAGCGTGCTGAACCTGACAGATCTGAGTGTCGCTGTTATATCGAACAAAGAACTCTTCTACTATTTGAAGCGAATGCGGAAGGGTCTGGGGAGTAAGGGCATGTGGAGTCCTGACTTCTCTGAAAGCGAAAGGCAGGAGGGTGACTTATGAGAAAACACTCTCTCAGTGTAGTTAAAGAACTTGTGATCGCTCACCCGGATTTCTCCGACCAGACATTCGTTCTCTCTTACCTTCCGCACCAAGGAGTGGTCTTCAAAGAATACGACAGCGTGACAGAAGCCATCTCAGAGATGGTCTATGAAGAAACCAAGCGAGTCATAGCAATGGGCCAGTCAAAAGTAGCGGTGCTGGTCGAGAGGACGACAGGGGACCACCTGGTCACAGATGAAGAACTATTGGAAGCGTTCGATGCTTTTGCGAATTACAGCAAACGATATGAACGACAAGAAATAGAGACAGTCGTCAATTTCGCTTTCCAGGTGATGAATAATGATTACAAGAACGTTTGGAACGATTGACAGGAATGTCATCTATAAAAAAGCCTCCATAACCGGAGGCTTTCTCTTTTCGCTTGGATTGAGTTGGGTCAGCTGTGAGGCAGAAGTATTTTTTTAAAGGTCTCGATAGATGCTTCTGACTCAGCTACTCCGTTGGCGAACGCTTGCTCATGCCACGTTAATGCTGATCGCATGTTTGCAAGGTCCTGCGGGGACCAAAACTCCGCTTCGGTATCGATTCGATTCGTATAGATCTTTGCTAGATTGTATTGGGAGCTTGGGTTACCAGATTCCGCCGAAAGTTTAGTAAAGGTGTAGTGGTCAGCTATGGTCTGTTCGTTTGCCTTGCCTTGCTGTATCAAGATTGTAGTGAGCTGGGACATTGCCTCTTGGCAGTAGGCATCGCCCTCCATCGCTCGCTTGCGCATCTCGGCACCGGCTTTCTGTGGACCCACGGCGGAAATAAACCGCTCCATCTCGACTTCGTTGGTCACTCGGAATGTGCTCGATGGAACATCTACTTCCATCTGCTCTACCAGGTTCGTGACGATCTGCAGCCGGAATCGGACCATCAGATCTTGATCGTGCCAAAGCTGCATGCAAATTTTAACCAGCAGTTGCTGAGGCCCATCCGGACCGTCCACAGCAGGGTTCGAGCGATCTAGCGCCCCTTTGTAGTCCTCTTCCAGAACGCCGCTGTCTTCAACGAATGACTGGACCAGGGGGTTGTCGCTGTGAGAAGCGGCGTCCAGTTCTTCCATGTAAAACTGATGCATGACGCTGACTGTGGGAATCTTGGACGCAACCATTTCTGCATAGTGGTGACTGGCTTCATCGAAGCCCATGTTGTCAATCGCCTTCTGAACTTCCGTTCTCTTGTCGAACAAACCGAACATGCGTGCCCCCTGGTTAATGGTGGAGTTATCCTAGCAGGCAGGCTGGGTAGGGTTTTTCTGACATGTGACCGGCTTCACAGTCCGCTTACAATGGCGGGTCATCAGTGAACAGGAGTGGTTCGTGCGATCCAACGTTTTTCTAGGCCTCATAGCGGTCCTATGGCTCTCTGCTTGCCACGGAGAGCAGGCGTCTCCGACCTCCGGCCAGAAGGCGAACACCAATCCACCTATCGTGCGAATCGAGGAGCCGTGGGTGGGCAAGGCGTTTGATGGTGAGACCGTCCGACTCAATTCTCCTGCTCGGTTCTATCAAGAAATCGTCAGTGCACGTAACCAGGTGGCGAAGGGCCAGTTCGAGACCACGGCAGACTATGAGAGGCGCAAGGCCGAGCTACCTCTTCCGACCGGCATTGGCGCTGAGAAGATCTATCTGTTCGAGTTCACGATAAAGGTCAAATACGACGCTGATCAAGGGGCCTACGTCGGTGACCCCAGCTTTTGTACGGACCACGAATTCACGTCGCTGAAAAACACGTTGGCGTGTCGGTTGGCAAGCGTAGAAGGAGAGCCGTTGATCAACAGGCGGGACGTGTATGGGCAGACACAGCTGTTCGAGAAGAGGACGGACATTGATTACTCAGTGCTCATGTCGCCAGCCGATGTTCGGGAAATTGCTAAACGATCCTCTCAATACGCCAGCTATACGTTGCCATCCAAATGCAGTTTCCCCATCGAAGAGGCGAAAAAGCTCGGGCCAATCGCCATGGCGTACGGTGTCAAGTTTGATCGCCCCGACTTCGTAAAGGGCGAAACGATGCATATTCATGAGTATCCCGAATATACAAATATTTGGGACGTGGAGAAAATCGGCGTCTACGGGCGAATGACCTCGCTTGTTTGTTATACCAATGACCAGCATAGACGCATCATCTATCAGCAGGACCTGTAAGCAATGATCGTTATTATTTTGGTTTTGCTGCTTCTGGGTTTTCTATTCCCACCTCTCTGGCTTGTTCTTATCGGCTACCTCATCTATATCTACGCTTCCAGGCACACTCGGAAAGAGCGGGCGGTGGAAGATCGTATGCGCAGGATGATCATTGCTGGGAGAAACATGGCGACGTTCTCGGAACTGTATTACGAGGCCGCACGGTCTTACGCCATCTCAAAAGGCTGCACCGTCTCCGATCACGAGTCGGCGTCGGCTGCTGTAATGCTTGATGGAAAGGCCTACAACGCCATCTTCCTGAGGGAGCGGGATGGTGGGACGACGATCACGGTTCAAGACCATGCGGTCGTGCAAAAGTGGATGCAGGACGATGTGGATATCGTCATTGCTCGTGGGCGTTCCGGTACGCAAGAGCCTGACTTCTCAGCAATGGACACCAACACTCTGGCTCGCCAAGGAACGGACAAGGCGTTTCAAGTTTTACTTGGCCGGGCGGAGGATGGAGAGGCAGAGGCTCAGAACGAGATCGGCTTCTGCTATGGAAAGGGTGTCCATGTTCCAAGAAATTACAAATCGGCTCATCTTTGGTATGGAAAATCCGCAGAGCAGGGCTTTGCAAACGCTCAGTTCAATCTGGGCGTTCTCCACTACCAGGGGCTGGGTTGCAAACGAGATCTTGGGGAAGCAGAACAATGGTTCGACCTGGCAGCTGCCGAAGGTCATTCCAACGCTCAGAAAAATCTGCGACGAATCGAGTTGGAGAAGCCGCTTGTCCTAGAACTCTATGCCATCAATCAGCAGCTTGGAAAACAAAAAGCCCCCGGCATAGTCGATTTCAAGCTGGCACATCTCTATCTTGAAGAACTCAAAACGCTGGTGGAAGACGATGACGTGCGTCAAGGCTTCGTGGTGGCGGCGACAAGTGGACAAATCTCGCTTGGAAAGGCAACAGAGATTCAGGATGCCTTGACTTGGGCATGGAACCTCTCATCGGCAACGCCACTGACCTATCAGCAGATCATCAGTGCGGTTTCCAATGACGATTGGTCTGTTTTTAACGGAATGCCGGAAAGCGGCTCAGGAACTTAGGGGCGTTACATGGGACTTTTTAGCGGTGTCAAGGACAACCTAAAAAAGAGCGAAGCAGCCGTTTGTGTCCAGAACTTGTTGGAGCAGCAACAGAAGATCGGCTACTTCTCCGGGAATCCGGCGAACTATGCGAATTCAATCGTGCAGGCGGCATGGGATGAGCGACCCCACGTCTTCAACGGCAAGTTCGGCCAGAGACCGCACAAGATTTCGGTGACCGCCGTTGTGCTGTCCAGGGCGCTCTCACTGAGCAGTGAGGGTGATCCGAACCGGTTCGCACTACTGGCTTGTCTTGGAACGGCTGTGTCAGAAGCTCACACGAATGCAGGCTTCTATCCGTTCAACAACCTCGATATGACGCTTCTGGAAGCAGCAGGGGAAGTGTTCATTGAGAAGGGCAACGAGATGGGCGTTCCGATGTGAAGCGGAAGCCGGGAAGCGTTCAGTAGCGAAATAGCGAAATATCCAACCAGTGGGTTGAAATGAAAATGTTCACAATGGGGAGCGCACTTGCCGCTCTGTTGGCTCCTGCCTTGGCGCATGGAGCAGATTTCATGGGGGTCGAACTGGGAGAGAAGTTCGATATGCCGGAGTGCCAATTCACGGGCGAAGGCTATGGAGCACGTTACACCTTCTCCTTCGATCAGCCGGTCAGACCGTGCTGGAAGCACAGTATCCTCAAAGGCAAACCCGGCGGCCCTCTCGACAAGGAAGGGAGCTTCAAGATTGACTTCGTGACCAGCGATGGCAAGTCGCCACTGGGCGTGCGCAGTGACCCTACACTGATCGTGGTTGATGGAATCGTAGAGGGTGTGCAAACGAGCACCAGCGGCTACGAACACCAGGACAGTCTGCTCCGGGCGTTGGAGAGCAAGTTCGGTAAGCCTACGTCCTTGAAAGCTGAGGCCATGGAGAATCGCATGGGTGCATCCTTCACCTCACACGAAGCTGTTTGGAAGACATCAGTGTTCGAAGTCAATTTTTCGGGCATGGTTTCCAGCATCGACTACGGCCACATCTCTGTGTATACGCCGAGAGCTACGGCGTTCGTGATGGCAGAATACGAGCGGAAGCAGAAAGCTGCTCCTTCCTTCTAACAGCCACAAGAGGGCTAAGCCATGCCTGATAGGAAGATGAGAAGACGGACTCGATTCCTACACGGGTTGGCTCTCCTGTTCGTCGGGCCGCTGGCTTCTTGGCTGGCGTTCGGTCTCCTTGTGGAGTTCCAAGAGTCGCCCAGTTCGCTGTCTTCTTTACCGATGACGTGGGCTTACTACCTCGGGATCACTGGCATCCCTATGGTTTTTAGTCTCATCTTCCTTAGCTTCGTTAGGCCAGTGTGCGCCTGGTTGATCTATGCCGCAGGCAGCGCTTTCATGCTCTATGGGCAAGCCTCTTTGACCGGTATGTCGTGAAGCGGAATCTCGCTAGTCAATCCTTAAATTGAAGAAGAGCGTCAAATGTCCGACCGGATTGTGAGAGAGCTTGAAGTGCAAAAGGTCTGCTCAGGCTGTGTGGGTGAACCCTACTTGGCAGAGATGATCAAGGTCGATGACCACTCGGCAGTTTGTGTTTGCGAATATTGCGGTGACACATTGCCTACTGTCACGCTTGATTGGCTATCAGAACGCTGTGATATCGTGTTCGGGAATTTCTACGAAGCAACGGTGAACGAAATCAAAGTTGTGGATTTCGGAAGGGACCCTGACGGTGATCCTCTCGAAAACTGCCTTGCTGATCTATTGCCCGATGCGTCACAAGATTTGGTGGGTGACCTCGCTCGACTGATGTTGGAGAAGATCGCTTATGAGGAGGGGGACTACGGTGACCCTTTCTATATTAGAAGAAATAAAATTGGTTTGTATTTCAGTAGTAAATGGACCAGGATGTCCAAAAGCCTGAAAGCTGAGGCAAGGTTATGCAACCCTCTTGCCTTTCGCACCCTGGAAGAAGTATTCGGACCACTTGCTCATGATGTTACCGCAGACGGAACGCCGGTTATTGTATTGGCGGGACCCGGATTGCCAATCTCATCTCTACACAGAGCGAGAGTCTGTGGAGGATTTGACGAGCTGAAAAAATGTATCACTCATCCAGAAGCTCAGCTAGGGCCTGTTCCCATTGGGCAGGGAGGGGCAGGACGGATGAACGCCGCAGGTGTCTCTGTATTCTATGGCGCAACCAGTGATACCGTAGCCCGAGCCGAGGTCAGACCGCCCGTTGGCGGCATGGTGGTCATTGGTCAATTTGATTTGATCCGAGAGTTGCGATTGCTTGATCTTGATGCGCTTTCCAAAATCAATGTCGATTCAAGTCTGAGTCTATTCAACGAGAGGGCGGTCACGGAGATTGGACGCAGAGACTTCCTTGCTCAGTTATGCGAGCAATTGGTTGTTCCTATTGTTCCGCAGGATGAAGGTTCAAGCTACGTGGTAACCCAAGCGATTGCTGACTATCTGGCCATGCATGAAGAGCTTGCGATTGATGGAATTATTTTTCGATCAGCACAGGTGCATAGTGACCTTTCAGTTGCCAGCGGAAAGAACGTGGTGCTGTTTCACAAGGCGTCGAAAGTTGTCACGGCGGATAAGGATGTCAGCGGCTCACGTAATGCGGAAGTAATAGAGTCTGATGATGATGGCGACATACAGGTAAGCCCACGAGTTGAAATTGATGAGACGAAAGAGGTGTTTCTTAACTTGGGACCCTTTGATCCTGACCAACGAAAGCCTAGCTTAAAGATCGATTTGGATTCGCTGACCCTTCATACGATTAAAGCTGTTGAAGTGATCGCTGAAACGCAGCCAGTTGTCATAGCTCGTGGTCCTCTGGACGATTTCGATTTTTAGGACCGTGCATTATTGATCTTCAAAGCCTCCTTCACCGGGGGCTTTTTTTATGCCTGCAATTCGCCAAGTGCTTATTAAACGTTTTCAAGCCCCAGCCAACATCCCGCTCTCTCATGAGACTAAAACCCACATCGCTCCTGAAAAAAATCCGTCAACCAAGCTATCCATTCTTTCCAGCCACAGTCCCCAAAGTCGCTTCTCTACCAACTTGACTAAAACCCGTATCCCATTCGTTTCGCTTCCAAGTGATGTTTGACTAAAACCGGAAAAGAGGAGGGCAGGAGGTCCAAGTGATGATGGGCGGAAGGGTTGGAGCGTGATGGTGTCCTGGTGGTGGGTGTGAGTGAAATATCGGAAAGAGAAGAGCGGGTAGGGTAATGAAAAAGTTTAATAAAGAGGTCGTGGCTTGGAAGGTTGGCGGATGGAAAAAGCGAGAACGGGGCTTGGGAAGGATGTAGGACGTTGGGCCGAGAAGCGAAGAGCAAGAACGAAAAGCATAGAAGCGAAAAGCGGTAGAGCGAAAGTCAAAAGCGAAAAGCGGTGAAGCGAAAATCAAAAGCCAAACATCCCGTGTCCAATCCGGAATGGCTGGCTTGGAGGTTAGCGGCTGGCGATGGTTAGCGGCGACTTTTTTCAAAAGTCTTGCACCATCACTTGCAGCCTTCATGAGAAAAACCTGACGTGGTTCCCTCTGATGAATCTAAGAGGGTTAGAACATACACAAGACGCACCAGGGTGTTTTCATCTTGCGTCCAATTCTGCGTGAGCTTTGCCGCAGAACTCTTAGAGTCATAAGCGTTTAGCACTGAATCCAATGCGTTGCACTCAATCTGATGCTGAAAAGCCGTCAGAGCTTTGCTGTGTCTGTCAATTTAATTGCACGCAACGCTATTGACGAATACCAAATCCGATCTATACCTAAATAAAGTCGATAAATATTCAGGGGGTGGTGTTTGAAAAAGCGGAAAACATTCAACGTCGATGCATCGACGCTTTCGCAATTGAGTGAGAGAGCAAAGCAATTGCGCATCTCAGAAAACGCCTTGGCCCGTCTCTTTTTCGAACGGGGACTGTCTTCAAACTATGACACGCTGAAACGGGAGCTCATCGATCTCACAAGAAAGATCGAGCGGGAATCAGTCGAGAGCCAAATCAAAGTCTATGAAGCAGTCCAGGTCATGAAACGGGCAAACGATGAAAGTTTGGCTCGCATTGAAAGTCGCTTCTCAGAACGAACAGAGAGCCTCATCGACGCCATCAGCGAAATCATGCTCGCCGCTGGCAATCCTCCTACTGCAAGAAAACAGCAAGCCCCGGTGACGGGTCGTGGCCTCGCTGATCAGTAATCCGTCAAAACTATTTTTTCAATCACAGGAGAACAAACCATGAAATCAAAATTACTCATCACATCCATCGCAGCAGCTATCGCTTTAAGCGGCTGTGCATCAATGCCGGACTTCCAAGCCGACAAGGGCCGTGTAGCCAAGGCCTCAATCGTCGGCTGTGCGGGCGGAGCATTGCTGGCAAAAGTCACAGGGAACAGTGACAACGCACTCAGAGCTTGCGCCGGAGGAGCAGTCGTCGCTGGTGTCGCTTCTTACACAGCTCAGTTGAAAGAAGCGAAGGTAGTGGAAGAGGCAGCACGCCAAGCCGGGTTGAACGCGCAAGTCTCAACACAGGAAGTCGTCCAGGGCAGTGAGCGCAAGAGCGAGTTGAAAGAGTTGCGCTTGCAATACGACCCGAATGATCTCCGCAACCCTTCCGCTGAAACTGCTGCGGTGTTCGACAAGTTAGCGAGCTTGATCAAGAACAAGAAAGCCGGAGCAGATCTCAAAGTCGAGTTGAAGGGAAGCGATCAGGCGATGTGCGTGAAGCCTGCTGAATTATTGAAGAGCAGAGGTGTGGTGTTGGTAGACGCTGGGGCTTATGCATCCCCAGGGAGGGCGTCAGTTCCAGGTGCAGTCATCGGAAATGCCCAAGTCGCTCACGCTTCTGTCTCCGCTAACTGCACTGGTCAGCACGAGATCGTAATCAGCCCAATCACCAGCTTGTGAGTCCACCACGAGCGGCCAGCCAATGTGTTGGTCGCTTTTTTAAGAGTGAAGGAGAGAAAAAAATGAAACAGGAGACAAGAGAAGAACGCATCAAGCGAATGATCGAAGAGCGGAACAGCGGACAGACGCCACCGGCTCCCATTGCTGCTCCATCGGTCAATGACCCCGTGGTTGAAGAGGACGATGAAGCCCGGTTGATCTCACGAGAGAACGAACAGCGCATCAAAGATGCTTCCAGGAAGAGTGCGGAGATCGCTGCTCAGAGCGCCCAGGTTGCGTCGAAGCTGGCAAAGGAAGGATGGAGCAAAGGACTCAAAGCGATTGACGATCTGAAAGCCAAGGCAGCTGCACGAGCGGAAGAGAAACGTGTTGCTCAGATTCAAAAAAATATGGAAGCAGAAGAAGAAGAAGAAGAAGAGCAAAGGTCGGTTGATGCGTCAGATGCCGTGAGCAAAGAGCAGCATGAAATGCCACCAGCAGCCAAGCCGCTTCGCCCCACCTGGCTCACAACCAAAGTTGCGGCGATCACTGTTGGCTTGGTCATGGTCGGAGTAGGGGCGGCGTGGTTCGTTCGTCAACAGCGGAATGAAGAGCCAGTGGTTCAAGCGCCCATCGCAGCGGTGAAAGCCACGGAGGCTCCACCTGTGGAGGTTGTCCAGGTGATTCCCGTCGAGGCGGTTCTGCCGGAACCTACCCCCGTGCCGCCTACGGAGCTTCCGCCACTTCCTCCTGCTGCTCCGACAGTAGAGCCAGCTCCAACAGAGGTAGTAGCAACTCCTGTTGCTCCGAAGCCTATCCAGCGTCCCCAGGTTGCTCCTACTTCCAAAGTTCCAGCACAGAAGTCTCAGCCGAAACCTGCTCCCGCTCCTGCACATCAGGACAAGGAATGGCAGAAAGACGCCTCAAAAAAACTGGACGAATGGGGGTTCTAAGCCTTGCGCAATTCTCACGCTGTTCTATAACTAATAAATGTTTAAATAAAAAAGGAGAGTCAATGAGTATTTTAACAAGCGAGTTCAAACGAAAAAAGAAAGGGGCCAAAATCCTGTTCTTTGGAAGTCGATGGATGAATCTGCACGGCAGAGTCCTACTGGGTCAACCTAAGGTATTTCTGGGCGCTGAGAGACAAGGAGCAGGCACAGTTGCTCAGTCGTTCTATTACTTGAAAGCGGATCGCTATCTTCCAACTGACGAGAGCATTATTCCGCAGTGGAAAGAGGATCAGTTGAAGGCCACCCAAGTTCGAGAGGTCTTTCGCAAGCATGTCGCTCTGAGAGCCGTGCTGGTGACGACCGTCCTTTGCTTAGGGTTGGGTTTGGTAGCGGCGAGAGGAACCAAAGGGGAATCACCTTCGGCTAGCTCTTTCTTATCCGGCTTGAAAGACAAATTGCCAAAAGTAGGGAGGTGAGCCATGTTTCTATTCAATAAATGGACGAAAGCTATCGATAAAAATCTAATGGATGAAGTCAAAGAGCGGTTCGATGAAGTCACCCTCGATGCCAATAGCATCGACCGAGTTCCGTCCCGATTCTTGGTCGTTCCCGTGGCAGAAGAGATGGATGCGATTTCAGCAGGCGCTGACTTTGATGAGAAGAAGGGCCAATTTGTCGTTCCGGAAGGGGTTGACCTGGAACGCTTCCAACGCTGGTTCCCACAAGTTCCTCCCGACCTGATTAGTCGTAAGAACAAACATCGGGTGACGAAAAGCGGCAGGCGGATCGAGGGCTACAAGCTCGCAGAAGACTCAGCAGAAGGAGGCGATTCGCTAGCGATGCCATTGATGTATACCGCTCTTCCTTTAATTGCAGCGGCCGCTCTACTGGTGACTCAGTTTGCGGGGTTTTCCGCCGGAGCGTTTTGTCTTCTTGCAGCTATCCCTTACCTAATCTCTATTGCTCAATCGGAAGGGAGAGGGGAGGCCTACAAGTCAGGATTACTGTTACTTATCCTTCCCTTCTATGCAGCTACCCAAGTGTTGTCCGGGCAGATTGTGGGACTGATTGGCAACGCCAGCTTGATTCTCGCCGTCTTCGTCATCGTCTACACATTGATCGGAGAGTCTTTGCAAGCCACGTTCGTCTATGGCTTTGGCCCTCGATTTGTTTTTGCCCTGAACTTGTCATTAAAGCTGATGGGCGTGCTGGTCGCAGCTCTTATTCTGACAATGATCGGAACAGCGTTTGGACCTCTTGCTTTCATCTTCAACGCCTTGGCAACAGCCATCATGTTCAGTTGCGCAAGCATGTATGCGTTGCACTACTCAAAGATGGAATCGGCAAAGCGTGCGATTCAACTCAAAATCAACGGTGACTTGAATAACGTTGGCACCCAGGGTTCAGAGAAATATGCGCTGCAAGAGCAGCGAATCGCTCAGGCTGAAAAAGCGATAGAAGACAAAAGTTTGAGGATTGCATGGGGCGTAGCAAGAGGCGTTCAAAGCAACAAGGCGAACCCCTTTGCTCCTGATCCCGACACAGTAATGATGAGTAGTATTGCTGATTTGAAAACAGGAACAAAAGCGTTAGGTGAAACAGGTTCAGGAAAGACGGAGAGCACGATTCTCAATCTGATTGAGCAAGTAAAAGTAAACAACGAGGTCTTTGATGCTCGAAAAAAAGCAAAACAGGACATTGAAACAACAAAAAAGAACGGAGGTGAAGTATGAACTTGATCGAGCGTTACAAATCAATGCAGCAACAAAACGTGGGGTATGAGAAGTATGGAATGGTCATTCTCGATGGAAAAGGTAAATTAGGCGGCTCGCTCTACAACGTCGTTGACTACATGTTGCAACCCGGAAAAGTGAAGTTTGCTCCTATCGAGGGTTTGGATATTGACCAAATCGTTATGGCGCTATGGGATGTGGACACCCGAAAAAACGAGGAGAACGACGACTATTGGCAGACGAACGGGCGAATTCTGGCAGACCGAACGATGCAGATCTGGAAGCCGTTGTATGAAGCGCAACAGCTGTTGCGGGATTTCTACTGCAATGAATACCGCCGTGTTCACCAGGAAATCGCCATCCTGGAATTGGAGATCGAGTTTGCAAAGTCAAAGGGTCGAGACACGAGTCACATCGAGAATCGTTTGCTCGCTTTGCATCAAGATGCAAGTGTCGTGAGAGAGTTCTTGACTGCTGACGAAGTAGTGCGCTGGACAGTCGAGAGTATTGCAAATACAAAAGATATTTTGGTGAGTGCGATTGATAAAAACGGAAAGGTTAGCGCTGACATGAAACGGCTGCTTCAAGAAATTGGGGTGGAGGAATATCAGTTCAATCCAGAAGCTTATAAGAAAAGAAAAGCAGCAGGCGCAATCCATCCAGACCTCAGTCGCCCAGGCTCTTTCCTTCTTTTAGCGATTAAATATTGGCTCAAAGAGTTCCCGGCAGCGCCGGAGGAAACACGAGGAGGCTATGTCAACGTCTTTCAAACCAAGTTGAACTTGCTCATGTCGAATGAGAAATTGTGCGACGAGGAAGGCGTGCCGTGGCACTCCATTGAAAAAGGCGTTTTCCAGCCTGAGATTGTGAGAGAGGGCCACTCCATCTCGATTGATATGAATGACTCGATTTACGGCAAATCCACACAAGTCATCACAGCTCTGGTCAAGCAACGTGTCTACAAGATGATCAAGTCCAGAGCCGGTAAGAATTGGAGCGAGACAGAGTGCCAAGTCATCATGATCATTGACGAATGTCACCTAGTGTGCGGCATGGAAGATGCAGACTTCGCTTCTATTTGTAGAGAGTATGGTTTAGCGATGTTCTGCTCAACGCAAAGCGTGAAGTCCCTTATTAAAGCCTTAGGGAGCGAGAACGCCGCTAAGTTGTTCCTGGCTCAATTACTGAGTGCTCACTACTACCCAATGGATGCGGACGGACAGGCGTTTGTGGAACAAGATGTGGGTCAAGCCAAATTGATTGTGACTCGCTCAAACACGACAGGTATCGATTATGACGCTGCCTATGCTGATCGCATGAACTCTCCGCTGAACGATTTAAACCATCCTTACGCTTCTAATTTCCACGAGTTGAGGCAATATGCGAACTCTAAAAACATGAACGGCACAGCGATCAAACCTGGAACGGGGGCTGTTGCAAATCGATTCACGCCCAAGGGGGAAGTGCCTGGATTGATGGAAGCGGTCACTACTACTTCTGCTCCAAGCTTCGTAGAGCGGAAGAAGCAGCCCATTGCCCCAATGGAAGAATTTGGTGCATATGCGGCACAAGGAAAGCCTTTGCTGGTTTTGAAACGAGCAGGCAACAAGCGGATGGATTACGCTTCAAACAGACGAGTCACGAATGATCAATTGAATGACTTGTTTAATGAGAAAAATAGATTAGAGTTAGGGGATTATATTTATTTAGAGACTATTAACGGAGGTGTGCAATGAGCGATACAGACAAAAGAAAAGAGCAGTTGGTAGAGAAGTTTGGTGCAGAAGTAGGAGGGCTATTGGAACAGCGAGAAGCGGTCATTGAACAGGAGCTAGCGATACTGAAAGACCCATCTCCTGTCTCTCCGAAGCAGAACAAGGAGCGTGAAGCGAAGTTAGATGAAGTGGAAAAAAAGAAAGTGGAGGCGATGCACGGTTTTTTTCAGAACCTCTCCTCCGTTCCAGAAGCGGAAAGAATGAAGGCCCAAAGGGGAGCTGAGGGTGAAGCAGAAGGAATAATAGCCCGCAATGAGCAAGTTGCCGAAACAACCCGACAACAGGAAGGTCGAGCTCGTTGGTTACAGAAGATTGAAAATAGTGAAATCAAGCAGCAGGCCCCGCACGGTATTTCGGAGAATCGATTCAAAGCACATCAAGACGGTGAGCTGGAATGGTCAAAGCAACAGAAGGAAGAGCGGGCAGCACTAGAAGAGAAGCATCGAGATAAGACGTTCGACAATGCATGGACTAACGACGAGTTCAGAAAGGAGTCCGGAGCTATTCGTTGGCAGAACCATAAGAACCGCCAGAGGTGATGTGATGGTTAGCGAAGAAAGAAGAGGGTCAGTTGAAAGACTGGCCCTTTTTTCTTGGGTGGTGAAAAAGTTTAACAAGCGCTTGGTTTTTAAATCTGTGAACTTATCCCGGTTTTGGCTTTTAGTCGCCTCTGCTTGTTTGCTCTTCTCTTGTCAATCGGCGTTTCTCCTTTAAATTGAATTATGGGTAGGTCAGCCTATCCACAAATCAAAAAATAGGAGAAACCGATATGTTGAAGAAATTAGCGCTCTGCGCTGCATTGTTATCCCCAGGATTGGCCCAGGCTGGGATCATCACCACAGCGCTTGATGCCCCCACTCGGCGTGCTCTCGAAGCGATTCAATGCGCTGGCTTGACCCCCAAGCTGCTCTTAGTCGCTGACATGACTCAGCACAAAGACACCCCACGTCTGAGGGTCATCGATCTGGACACGGGAAAGACCCTTATGACTGATTACGTCGCTCATGGGGTAGGAAGCGGCACCACAGTTCCCAGACGCTTCTCAAACGTCGACGGAAGCCTTGCCACGTCACTGGGCCTCTACCGCATCTCAGAGCGCTATCACGGCGTCTCAGGATGGTCTCGGCGTCTCGACGGCCTCACACAAGGCTGGAACAACAATGCCCGACAAAGGGCTGTTGTGATGCATCCAGCCACATACGTGCGTCCAGGTCGTGTGGGCCGCAGTGAAGGGTGTCCAGCGGTTAGGAACGAGGTGCTGGTCAGCTTAGAGAAGCAAGGTCTATCAGACGCTGTTCTATGGATTGATGGCGGCAAGTCCGTCGAGAAATGTGGAACAGGGAACAAGTTGCCGGTGATCTGGTCTCGCAAAGACCCGATTCGAGCTTGCCGAGTTCAGACTTCCTTTGCTTGGAACATTCCTGCTGCTCCGTTCAAGTCAAAGGGCATTTACGCATCGAATTGACGAATGTCGAATCAGCGCTACCTTTTTTAAATATCAGAAATAAAAAAGGAGAGCGCTATGTCGAAGAGCAAAAAAGGAATCTACAACCATATCGGTGGGAACATCCCTGGCACCGTCCCGCCATCACAGCTCGTTCGCTACTGGAATGAAGGCCTGTTGGTTGCCTTCCTTGCACTGAGCGTGACGTATCCGCTCGCACTACTTGCTACTCAGCTTCTTCCTAATCCCGCACCTCTTCCTTTCTTCAAATTGCTGCTCGGCAGTCTTGCTGCAACCTGGAATATTTTTTCGCTCGGCACCTGCGAGAGCGCTGAGCTCTCAGACTTCCTCCGCATCGTCCAAGTCGAGACGCCCCAACCTTGGCGTGTGTGGACTCAGATAGCGTTGGCGTGGACAGCGGCGATATCCATAGCGTGGTGGCTTTCCAAAGCGTCATTCGTTCCCAGAAATAACGAATCCCATGTGTCGGGTCCGGAAGCCTTACAGGGCAAGGAGGCAGTGCAGGAGCTGGCTCATCGCAACATGACCGTCAAGGAGCGTCAGAACGACCCCTACTGCCTCCTGCTGCACCCTGACCTTTACATCGCAAAACGGCAAGCGAGCCGTCATGTTGCGATCTACGGAAGCCCCGGCTCCGGAAAGTCAGTAGCGATGAAAGTAGCGATGGCTGATGCGATTCGGCGCAACTTGAAGTGCTTTATTTACGATGTAAAGGGCGACTTCACCGCCACGTTCCGTAGACCCATCATCGTTTCGCCGTTCGATGCTAGGAGCTACGTCTGGGACGTAGCAAGGGATGTGGATACCCCATCCAAAGCCGCTATCTTTGCCGCTTCTATCATCAACGACCCTGGCAACCCTGGCGGCAATTTTTGGGTGCTTGCAGCAAGGTCGTTGTTCGAAGGGGCGGTCAAAGAATTGCAGTCAACGAAGCCCTTGGAGTGGGGCTTTGAAGACCTCTCCAAAGCAATATATCGGGACCAGGCACAGTGGATCATGTCAATGAGCGAGTGGCATCAGCAAGCGGTCAATTTGGTCAACGGTAGTGGGGAAACCGTGCAGTCCATCCAAGCTACGTTGTCTGGCTTGACGAAGGTCATCCATGACTTGGCTGCTGCTTGGCCAAGTCCAGGAAAAAGGCGTTTCGCCATTTCGGAGTGGGTAGCTGATGGCTATGAGGGACGCAAGCAAGTGATCGTGCAAGGCGGGCCGGATGCGGCTCTGACTGCAAATTATATTGGAGCGATGATCAACTGTGCCGTGCCTGAAATCCTCTCTCCGAGATTACCGGACAACGAAAGAGGGCGTTTTTTAGGCTTCTTCTTTGATGAGCTGACTTCCATTGCTCGCCTCAACATCAATGGCTTCTTTGAAATGGGAAGAAGCAAGGGAGTAGTGGCATACATCGGATTCCAAGACATTGCACAAGTCCAGCGTGTCTATGGCGATAAGGAAGCAGCAACGCTCATGTCGATGATCGCCAATCAGATCATCTGCCAAGTCCAGCCTTCTGACACCCGTGATCACATCGCTCAAAAACTGGGCAAGAAAAAGGTGGCGTGGTTCAGTCATCAAGACAAAGCAGTCGTGCACGAAGAGAGCCGCAATGTTGTGTCTCCCAACGAACTCACGACAGAGCTTGGATTCGTTGAAGACAAGCGCATCAAGCCCGAAGGGAAGGGGGTCAAGGCCATCATTGCGCTTTCAGGTAAAGATCCCTTGTTCGTGACCTTTCCTGTCGTCACGTATCCGAAAAAACGAGAGGGTCAAGTTGAAGCGAAATGGATGCGTGAGTTAGCGGTTCGCACGTCACAGCAGAAGCTGGAAGAAATGATTGTTGATGCAGAAGGCGGAGAAGGGTTCACGGTCCAAACGATTGGAACATTAGAGCCTACGTCAGAGGCAACGCCAAAAGCGATTTCGAAAGAGAGTATTTCCGATATCTTAGAGCGTCACTTGAAGAACAAGGGGGCGAAAAAAGTCGAGCGAGTGAAGCTTGATGCTAATGATCCGTTTGGATTTGAGTGATTGCGCATTTCTGATGTTCTGCTATCTCTAAAAGTAACTATTAAACTTTTTAGGGGGTATGCAATGCAGAGCATCACGGTTTTAAAAATGACAGCGAACGGGACTCAGGACCTGATCAATTATCTAACGCAAGAGAACAGTCAGGTGTCTGCTGCTGTCAACTACTACTACGATGCGCAGATGCAGACTTTGGAGGGCTTAAAGCTCGCTCGCTGGGGAGGCAATCTTCTCGAAGACGAAGAAATGCAGCTCAAAGACACGGAAGTGACAGTGGAAGCATTGACTGCTCTTGCCGAGGGCTTCTCGCCAGCGACAGGAAAGGCGCTGTGTCGAAATGCCGGTGAGAGACCAGAGAAAAAAATAAAATTGGATGCAAAGGGAGATCCTATTCTCGATAAGAAAGGGAAGGAGATCGATATCTCCGAGGGCGGTCATGTGATGGGGACGGAAATCACCATGTCCGCCCCGAAGGACGTGACCTTGGCAATGGTCGAAGCTCGGACAGCGAGGCAGCGCAAACGGATCATTGAAATACACAATGAGGCGTGTGATAAGACGATGAAACGCTACTACGAACCCTTGATTGAGACACGACGCAACAAAGCGGGCAAAGATGTTATCGAGACTGAGGGATGTGTCTACGCCTTTTTCACTCATTTCACCTCTCGACCCGTTGAAATTGTTTTGCCAACAGGGGAAAAGGTGATGTGGATTGATCCCAATCTGCATAATCACGGTTTCATCCCAAGCATCACGAAGGGTGTTGATGGAAAATGGAGCACCTGGGACAACAACAATCTCTTTGAAATCGCACGAACTGCAGATGAGTTCTATAAAGCGGTGCTCTATGAAGGAATGCAAGCGGAGGGGTATGCGCTGGAACGAGTCGAAGAGGTCAATAGCCTGGGCAAAAAAACCGGAAAGGTCGTGACTCGCATTGCAGGCATTGAACAAGATCTTATCGATGAAAGCAGTCATCGGCGTAAGCAGATTCTTGCGTATCAGGAAGAGCACGGCGTCAGTGCGCAGCAAGCGAACTTTGCGACTCGAAACAAAAAAGAAGAACCCGGTATCGGAGAATTGTTCGACCGTTGGGAAAAATGGATCGATGGCAGAGAAGGCCCTATGTTACGAACCGCTGATGAACTTAAAGCGGTCCAACAACAAGAGATGGTTCAACCGAAGAGCTTTGAAGAAATTGTGGAAAGGCTGCATCAGAGCGCATCGGTCTTCACCCGCAAAGACGTAGAGCGGGAAGTCTTTATGGAGTATTGCGGGTTAAAGTCCGTTGCTGAGATGGAGTCCGAAGTGTCCCGTTTTCTGGCGAATCCTGAAATCCTGGACGTAGGGGCGAAGCGGTTGGCAAAGAAGGACAAGGGGGATTCGCTGTCGATTCGCTACACCGAAACTCGCTATACGTCCAAGTCTATGGCAGCAGATGAAGTGAAGGTGTTGGAGGGCGCACAACGACGAGCGAAGGAGACGCATCACGCTGCATCTCCGTTGACCATTCGCCGAGCTGAAAAAGCGTTTGAGCAGAGCAGAGGGTTCAAGCCATCCGAAGAACAACGCACGGCGATTCGTCATATGTTGGACGGCAAAGGGATGGCTTTGCTAGAAGGCTTGGCTGGGACGGGTAAAACGACCACAACTGAAATTATCCGAGATGTTCTGGATCGGGAAGGCAAGCAGTTGTTCGGCGTTGCCTTTTCCAATAAAGCGGCGAAGAAGCTGGGGAAAGAATGCGGCATCAAATGCACTTCCATCACTAAACTTATCTATGACCACGAAAAAGGGGCCATCTCCTTCACTGAGAAGGATGTGATCTTGGTAGACGAAGCAGGCATGGTGGGCACACGTGACATGCTTAAACTCATGCAAATTGCTGAGACCAGTGGGGCGAAAATCCTGGCCCAAGGGGACGCTGAGCAGATCCAGCCGATTTCAGCCGGTTCCGGCATGCAGTTGCTGAGGGAAGTGATCGGATCAAGCAAGCTGACCGAGATTCGGCGTCAGAAGCGTGAGGCGGACCGAACGATTGCCTACTCGTTCTATGAAAAAGGCGGGAAGCAACGTCTGGAAATCGGCATGCGTTCGAACGCTGAAACGAAGGCGAAAGGCGCTGAAATCTTCAACGGTCTGCTGAGTCAAAAGTGCTTTGAGATCTACGAGACCGACGAGCAATGCCTGAATGCAATGACCCAGGACTATGCGAAAAGCCAAACAGCAGCCGATGAAAAATTGATGCTAGCAAGCAAAAAAGAGGTTATCCAGGCCCTCAATCAGGGAGCAAGAGAACACTTGGCAGTAGAAGGTGTCATCAAGAGCAAAGGGAGAGCGGTTGAAGTCCTGAGTAATGGAAAGATTGAAGAACGAACCTTTGCATTGGGAGACCGCATCATGTTCAAGAAGAACAACAAGAAGATGGGAGTGGACAACGGTACGGAAGGCATCATTGAAAAAATGTCCGAGTCACGAACCGATGGCAGTATTCAGTTCAAGGTTCGAACCGAAGACGGTGAGGTCATCAACTTCAATCAAAAATATTATCGGGATATTGATCATTCCTATGCTGTGACGGTGCACAAGAGCCAAGGCATGGGCAAGCAGGAAATCTATCAGCGGGCAGACGTGGGCATGTTCGACAACCACAGTGCCTTAGTCTCCTTCACTCGAATGACCTCGGGCAGCTACAAGATCTATGTCACTGCAAAAGAATTGTCACAGCTGTCTCAGCGGTTTGCGAACGAGCGATTGAAAGAGAACGTGTTCGAGACCGGACTGCTCCATCAACAGAGCGAGGAGGCACAAGCCATGTCGCCGTTCTTCCAGCTGAAAGAGAAGGCTCGCCTGTTGAGAGAGAAGGCTCGTGAGGACAAAGAACAAGGCATCAGCAAATCAAGTGAGCAAGTCCATGAGGCACCATCGCCCCAGCGCCGAAACTCCGGCCCTTCTTTCAGCCGCTAACCAGCGACACAGCCCAAGGAAGGGCAATGCTCACCCCCATCATCACCCCAAGTCCAATACCCAATCCCTTCCAAGGAAATTTGGCGGGGTCAACTTCCGGCCTGCCAATCTTCCACACCAGCTTCCTGGCTTTCCAGCGCTTCCACAAGCCCGCTCTTCTGTATGGATTGATGAGGATGCCGGGAGGGAGGCCAAAGACCCGCCAGCCGCTCTGGACGGCTTTGCAGCGCCAGAGCTCTTCCATGCGCTCGGCTTCTGCCTGGGTCATGTCATAAGAAGCCAATTCAACAGGGCGGAAGGAGCGGTTCCATCTCCCAGCCTTTGAACGATGTTGTGCCCAGCGCTTTTTGAGATCAACGGACTGTCCGATGTAGACGGCTTGTTCGTTGTCAAAGAAAAGGGCGTAAAGGTGGCGGGTTCTCTTGTGATATTTTTGACTGCGGTTCCATTTCTTGTTTTCCATGAGGTCTCCTAAAAAGTTTAATAAGCGCCTTTTAAGGAGTAGCTCAGATTGAGAAATGCGCAAGATCATCGCTCACAAAAAAGCCCCCTTGCCGGAGAACAAGGAGGCTAAAAGACAGCGGCAGGAAGGAGGTGAACTGTGCCGTCTCTATTTCATCATCGTCAGTGCAATGCCGAACAAGTTCGGTAGGACAATGAAGAGCGCAAAGAACGCCAGAATCAGAACCATGGCGACCGTGTAAAAGGTCTTCCATTGCGCCTTTCGCTCACGATCAGGCAGCGGTTCAAGACGCTGACGAGGGTTCGTGAAAACGAAATACGTAAAGAGCATCGTGATGAACACGAATGGTCCTAGGACTGGGATAAGCAACGTCAGAAAGACGATGCCGAGTTGGTGCGGACGAGCGATAAAAGCGGATTTCACAAAACACCTCCTTGTATCTTTGAGATGTTCTGATCCTTGATCGACTCTTAGTGCCTGTCAAGATCCCTTTTTGCGATTGGAAACGATTACCGCTCGTTTCAGCTCAGCATCGAACATGCCTGATTCATATTTTGGAAGTTGAGCGGGTGGCCCATAGGTGTCTACTGCTTCTTGGCGGGCTTTCAGAGTATTAGGTTGGATGTAGTGCGAAAGGCCATTGGGGATGCTTCGTTCGTGGCCGGTCACTTCTTGAACAACGGTAGCTGGGAAGCCATGCTCGTTATGGAGGGCAGTGATGAGTGTGTGGCGGAAACAGTGGAACGACTTCAAACGCCCTGTGATGCCCAATTTCTTGACGTAGGCCCGGAACTGGTCACTCAGCGCATCCCCATAGCCCGAATTTTTGTCTAGCGGCAGATTGGGGAAGAGACGTGCATTGCCGGTCCGGCGCACGTCTTCCACAAATGCCCAAAATCCGGCATCCAACACTCGCTGGGGCAGTGGAACGAATCGTGATGAGGAAGCGTTCTTCAAGCGTTGGTCCGGCTGTGATGCTCTGATATGGATACCCACTACGCCATGGGTCTCTTCCACATCCTGGACGTAGAGCTGCCCGATTTCGTTGACTCGTGCTCCCGTCGCAAAGCCCAAGATGGTCCCCCAGAAGCGGTGCGGCCACTTGGTTGCCCAGGGCTGGAAAGCTGGTCCGAAGATAAGTTCGATCTCGGCAGGGTCAAACGGGGTTCGGGTGATTTTTTCGGATTCGGCTTTTCGGGGGTGCATCATTCCTAGGTGAGGCGCACGGTCAATCACGCCTTCACGAACCATCTGGTTGAAGAAGGAGGCTAGTCGGTCTCGGTGCTTTTCCTTGGTTCGAGACTCCAAAAGGGCATAGTCCCCCTGGCGAGCCTTTGCGATCACTTCTGCGGGCGACAGCCCAACGAACTCCTTTTTCTTGGAGGCGTTAGCAGGCCACGACTCCATCAGGTCGAAAAAGCTGCGGAAATGCGCCGACTGGATTTGACCGATAGGCAGATCCCCAACCAGTTCGATAAAGAGGCCCAGCGTGAACTGGGTGTCCAAGATGTTCTTGGGTGCCCGTCCAACCCGCTTCATGTCGTCCACGTAGACCCCCAGACGCTCTGAGAGCAACGGAGAAGCAGGAGAACTCGGGGCAGGGCGACGGGGGCTTCTCCCGTGAGCAACCGCCATTAAGGGGTCGTCGGCGAACTCTCCGTCGTCATCGCTGTCGATGTCCCGCACGAAGTCAGCAAAGAGCTTGGCGTCTTTCCTGCTGGCAATGTCGATGCCTTTGAGCTGCACGCCGTTGCGCAGCGTCACAGCCTGGATGCCGAAGTCCAGAAAGGGCAGCTTCTTTTTCATGTCGTCGTCTTGGAGGCGCAATCGCTCGAACAGCTGGGAGAGTGCCATACCCAGCTGAGCAGCGACCAGCCTGGCTCGGTCCCCGGTCAGGCCCCCTAGGCTCCTCACCAAGAAGCGTGAGCCGATTACAGCCCGAAGGTCCTGAGGGATCAGGAAGCGCACATAGAGGCCCGTGGGCCGGTGCAAAAAGAAGGGTTTAGGCAAAAAAATACCTCAAACGATACCTTTGGGAAGGTCGATTGAGGTATTTTTATTTCCGCTAAACACTGTCAAATCAATCGGTTACAGCATGATTGGACAGTTGAATGGTGGAGGTGGGCGGAATTGAACCGCCGTCCGAAGGCACTCCATCCCCGGTACTACATGCTTAGCTCACCGTTGGATCTCATCCTGTGGCAGCACGGTGTGCAAAGCGCACCCCAGGACCAGCCT
>Ga0213826_1000187_pt1 | contig 56283 bp, 58 predicted proteins | sample MC6MC0899MG_FD_180668 | JGI IMG/M metagenome (GOLD analysis project Ga0213826, IMG submission 180668) | Enriched soil aggregate microbial communities from Iowa State University, Ames, United States - MC6-MC0899-MG | ecosystem: Environmental > Terrestrial > Soil > Unclassified | place: USA: Iowa...
GCTGGCAACAAATTGAGTCCCCATTTGCACGCCAGAGGCTCCCAGAGCAAGTGCTTTTGCAATATCACCGCCTGTCATGATTCCTCCGGCTGCAATGACAGGGATGGAAACCGCTTCTACAACCTCTGGAAGGATATCGAACATCGTCCGGTCTGTACCAAGATGTCCGCCTGCTTCAAAGCCTTCAACCACAACCGCAGCAGCACCAAGCCGTTCGGAAATCCTGGCTAATTTAGCAGAGGATACGATCGAGATAACAGGAATTCCTGCTTGTTTTCCCCATGTATACATGTCCCGCGAAATTCCCGCACCAGATATGATAAAATCAACCTTTTCTTCTAGGGCTGCTTTCATTTTTTCAGCGAAGTCATTCATGGCGAATAAAACATTTACACCAATATATCCAGCATTTTTGACATGTTCCTTAGCACGCTTGATATGTGATCGCATATCGTCAACTGAAATACCAGTTCCAGAAATAATACCAATCCCGCCAGCATTTGCGACCGCTGTAGCTAGCTTACTAAGTGAAATACCAACACCCATTCCGCCTTGCATAATTGGAACCTTTGGTATCATATGACCTATTTTAAGTTGTGGAAAGTTCAATTTATTACCCCTTTTCAATTGATAGTAGTAGGAACTTCCCATGCATCTTACCATTTAGTTAATAATATGTATGTGATATTTGTTACCAGGTCATAAAAGTAGGTTTTATTAACTTGTATAATTTTAAGTCGAAAAAGTCGATTTTATCTTTTATTTAGTATATATTTAGCGGATAGAAAGCAAATGTATTGATTTATACTAGTTCAGCGCGTAACTTTGTATAATAATATTTTTCTAAAACCAAACTAAGCGTTAGGGAATAAGATTGGATGGTGTCATGTATGGTTAAGCTTTTTACAGATATGGATTTAGACGGCCTTGGCTGCGGGCTGATTGCCAAAATAGCTTTCGGAGATAAGGCCAATGTATTCTATTGTTCCTATCGGAACTTAGATCAAAGGGTTGAAGCGTTTATTAAAAATCCGGCTAATAATCAGGAGGAAACCTATATTACTGATTTAGCAGTAAATGAAGTGGTCGAGAAAAAACTGCAGGAGCGGTTTCATCATGGAAAACATATTCAAATGATTGATCATCATGTTACGGCCCTACATTTTAATGAATACAAATGGGGAAGGGTAAGACCAGAGTATGACAATGGGAAAAAAACATGTGCTACCTCATTATTTTATGATTTTCTATTAGAGCAAGGGAAAATAAAGCGAAATCATGCACTTGAGGAATTCATTGATTTAGTCCGTCAATATGATACTTGGGAGTGGGATGAAAATAATAATGTAACAGCAAAGCGGTTAAATGATTTATTTTACATAATGAATAGAGAACAGTTTGAAGAAGAAATGCTTAAGAGGTTAACGGAAAATACTGACTCGTTTCAGTTGACAGACACGGAAAATATGATTCTAGATATTGAAGAGCAAAAAATTAATCGATATATCCATTCAAAGAGCAGACAGACGGTGCAAACTTTCGTAGATGATTATTGTGTAGGTGTTGTCCACGCAGAACAGTATTTGTCAGAGCTTGGCAACGCATTAAATAATATTTATCCCCATTTGGATATGATTGTTCTATTGAATGTAAGCGGAAAGAAAATGGGATTTCGAACAATTCATGATGAAGTGAATGTAGCCGAATTTGCGCAAATGTATGGTGGAGGAGGACATCCGAAGGCTTCCGGAGCAGAATTGACAAGGGAAGCATTTGAAACATTTATTGTCGATGTTTTCGAGCTAAACCCTCTTAAACCAGATCCTGACCGTAATGAATTTAATGTGAAAGAATCGGCGTTTGGAACAAGTTATCAAAACCATTTGGGTGAAAGCTCATATATTTTGCCGGCATATAATGGCACATTTGATCTAATCCATAAAGGGGAGAAGATTGAACAAACATTTTCTGTATTCTCTGCTGCAGAACGATATTTAAAAAGAAATTATTCTTCTTGGCTCCGACAAGACCAAGAATTTTTACAAAAACTTTCAGTCACATTAAAGATTTCCTTAGAAGAATTAAAGGAAAACTATGATGAGATTATCAGTAACCACATGGTCGATATTATGAACGTGTAAAAAAGAGCTTGGGATTCCCAAGCTCTTTTTTCATCTCAAACATTTTAAGGATTCTTTAAGGATAAAGTAGTAAATTTATCGTGGGTATATGGTTTTGCTATATCGAAATTGTAATTTCTATGCAACAGAAAGTAAATTCAATTACATATACCTGTAATAATAATAGGGTAAAATATGTTATATGGATAGTTTTCTCAATATGTTATGCGGTGCACATAAATATTTTAAAATACCTTTTTGGGTGTAATAAATAGTGAGGTGATAGGATGTCTTCAACTTCAAAAAGGAACAATTTTTTCGATAATGCAAAATTTATTTTGATTTTTCTTGTCGTTTTTGGGCATCTAATAAGTCCATTAAAGGAACAGGATGGTATTCTTTTCACTTTATATACAGTCATTTTTTTATTCCATATGCCAGCTTTTATCTTAATTTCAGGATACTTTGCCAAAGGATATAAAAAGAAGGGGTATTTGTTAAAGTCTGTAAAAAAAATATTAATCCCTTATTTTATCTTTCAAATCATTTATTCGATTTATTATTATTTTATCGGCAAGGAAGAGCGGTTAAATTTTGATTTATTTCATCCTCATTGGTCACTATGGTTTTTATTGAGTTTATTTTTTTGGAATTTGCTGCTGTATGCTTTTGCAAGGTTGAGATGGATGGGCTTTGCAGCGGCTATTATATTGGGAATTGTCATAGGCTATATAGACAATGTGGGTAGTTATTTAAGCTTATCAAGAACAATTGTATTCTTTCCGTATTTTTTATTGGGTTATTTATTAAATGGGAAACAGCTAAAATGGGTGATCCGTGCAAAATATTCTCTTCCGGTTGGAATGGTAATCATTATTGCCACTCTGTTATTTTTTGGTATGGGTTTCCCAAAAGATGCTGTGCCATGGCTGTTAGCTGACACCTCTTATGCGAATATGGTGGGGAAGGAATGGTCAGCTGGGCTCATTCGCGCACTCCAATATGGGATAACATTAATGGTTGTATTTGGCTTTTTGGCGTTAATCCCTTCAACCCAATATAAATTAACAAAAATTGGAGAACGAACACTTTATGTTTATTTGTTCCATGGTTTTATTATTAAATCACTTCAAGCAATGGTCCCAAATGAAAGTTTACCGTTCATTTCAGGGAACTATCTTTTACTCATTATCCTCTCCTTTATCATTTGTTTAATCCTAGGCAGTTACTTTATTAAAAAATATACCCGTCCACTTGTTGAGCTTAAGGTATAAATTTACTTGAATTTATTCCTTAAGCTTTTGTTAGTCGAGATTGGCGACTTTTCTGTGCCGATATGGTAATATTATACTAAGATCTTCCATCCAGTAAGAGAAAGGATTATTTCCTTTTGCGAAGGAAATATGTTTGCGTCGTATGAGACTGCAAACCATTTTTTCTTCATGGGATACGGAAGGTTTCATTTTTTTATTTAGGAGGAGTTTATGATGAATCAATTAATGAAGTTTTGCAGGAAGTTTGACCCTAGCTTGGAGGTTACGTACTATGAACCATAGTAACATGTCCGCAGAATTTTATTCGCAGCAATTGGTTTACATTGATGAAAATATCAAAGATTTAACAAATCTTTATTTATCTTCAACGCCAATTCAAGAAAGGGTTAAACACTTTTTTAACTTGTATGTCTTAGAGGTTGAAGAGTTGTTAGCAAATAATAGCAAAAAAGGTTTCATTTCATTTTTTTCAAAGGTTCTAATCGGTACTAAGGTGACGGTACTCTACGATGAGGACAATGAAACAGAAGAGTTTGTGATCTGTCTTCCAGAACAGTCAGACCCGGATAGAGGATTTATTTCCTTTTTATCACCTGTTGGGCGTCAGCTGCTTCTAAGGAAACTCGGTGAACAGATTTCGCTTAAAATTCCTACAGGTGATCTCCAATTAACAATCAAAGAAATTTCCTATATTGGGGACCCATTTAATAGGGAAGAACGTTATAAAGAAGCTTAATTGACGAACTTGCTGAAAGCGTTTTTAATTGAACATTTAAGATGACCGACTGTAAAATTACGGTCGGTCATTAGTTTTGTTTACAAGCTATTTAAAGTCATAAGCCAAAAATCGAACTTACGAAATTTTTCTTTTTCCTTTTAACTTTTTTATGATCAAACACGATTGGTTTTTCAATTTGTACTGGCGGGGTTAGTTCGTTTAACTTGTTTTGAAGTTGACCAACCTGTTGGGTTAATACTTTTACTTGCTCCTGCAACTCATCTATTTCCCGGCGGTGCTGCAGAAGTTGATACGAGGTAACCGAATCTGCTTTGGCATTCATACTTATTTCTAATTCACTTACTTTTGTAAGTAAATGTTCAATTGCTTTTTCATATTCAACAGCTTTAACAGAACCTTTTCGTACACTTTTTTTCTCATTCACTGGGGTTATTTCATGGAGTAATATTCCGTTTTGAAGTTGTTCATGAATTCCTTTTAATAGATTCATATCTTCTCTGCTAAAATGATAATGTCCTCGCTCATTTTTTTCCATTGGCAGCTCGAGTTGCTTTACCCAACGCTGAACTGTACTTGCAGATACTCCTAATAATTTTGCTACTTCACTTGTATTCATGTCGAATCCCTCCAATATAAATATTGCCCAAAATCACGAGTGACGATATGCTAAGTAAAACTCACAAGAATTAAAGGAGCTTTTAATTACTGAAATTATTAATTAAGACCAGAATTTCCACCATTTTTTTTCTTTTGCTGCCGCTACATCACGAAAACTGTTTAACATTTGTTGGAATGCTAATTCTCTTTGGGTAACTTCCTGACGGTATAGATTTCGTTCATCCACAAGAAAATCTCGGTCTTTTGTTATCGATTTTGATAGTCCTGAAATTTCATTATTTGTTACTTCTACATAATGGGATAACTCTTTAGAGGTCTGAGATAGTTGCTTGGAGAGTGAAGAGATCTCAATAGAGGCCTCTAGTGAAACGTTATTAATATTATTGGCAAGGTACTTCAAGGAGTCAGCTGTACCTTCTGAAGTTTTTTCAAATGTCACTGACAACTCTTGAATTTCTGCTTTAGTGTTCGCTGTAGCTTTATAAATCGAGTCTGAAATGGATCTAACAGTATGATAAGTACCATTTTTAATTTCTTTTTTTACTTCTTCTAATACTTCTTTACGAACAACACTGCGGATTTCATCCTTTACTTCATTTAAAAATGTTTTTTTATAGGTTTCCATAGCTTCGAAGAAAAGTTCCGAATTCCAAATGGCACTTTCTTCAATTGGTACTGGTGTAATCTCTTTTTCAGAAATAATTTCTAAGGATACTTCGGGTTCAGTGGGAATTTCATCAACTTCTTTTTCCTGCTTATTTTGGATCATTTGGCGGATCATGTCTTTGCTTACCTTTTTGTCAGCCAAATATTTAATTTCCATCATTTGGTCAATCTCCATATTTGTAAAAATTCTTGCCCCTTGTTTGGAGCGGGGAATATCAAGATAGTCAGCATAATCTTTTTCCCACTGGCGCACTATTCCAGGTGCAATATTTATTTTTTTTGAAACTTCTTTTAAGGTATAGGTCTTCAACTGCCATCAGTCCTTTCTAGGGTCTCTAGGAAATAATACTTCTTTGGCCGATAGGAAAGTATAACTTTCCTTAATGGCATAAGTGCAACTACGCCTCTGTCTTTGCCTAACGGCTCGTAAGTGGGCAAGTTTTCTTTACATAGTAATTCACCATCCGGTATCTGTTTTTCCTGCTGCCTGACAAAAGCTATCAAAACAAGACCGAAATCACGAAATAACAACATATTATTGCAAAAATAGTATTCTTCTCAATAAAAAAAGTGCAGAAGTATTAATTCTACACTTAAAATATCCGTATCCGTTTTAGACTTAATCGACTAACCCAAGCATTTTCAAACCATTATATATTCCGGAATCAGTAACTTCAGTTGTTTTATGCTTGGCATATTGGAAAATATCGGGATGCCCGTTCCCCATTGCAAAACTCTCGCCTGCATTTTGCAGCATTTCCTTATCATTCATCCCATCTCCAAAAGCAATGGAGCTTTCTCTATGAATGCCAAGACGGTTGAAAACCATTTGAATCCCATACCCTTTATTTACTTTATCCCTGATTACATCATAGCAATGCCGCATTCCATCGACATTAACTTGGGATAAGTGGATGCTGCCTTCCTTTTCATAAAGCGCAATATCGTTCTTTTTCAAATTAACTAACGTCATCCCTAGGACATCATTATTAAATGACGGGGAATACGAATCATTTTTATATAAGTGGAACATTTCCATAAACTCATGCATACCTGGGGCATCCATATTTGTATACAAGTTTTTTTGATTAGTATAAAGGACCACTTCATGGTTGTGCTCGGATGCAATCTTCATGAAACCCTTAACCATCGATGGATCCATTGGTTCCTGAAAGATGTCTTCCCCTTTGTAAATTGCGTATGCTCCATTGTAGCCGATAAATGAATGAATGTTCAATTCCTTGGCTAAATCATCAATTTCATGGAGTGGTCTTCCTGTTGCTAAGAAGACTTCCATTCCATTTGCCTGAACCTGAGAAATAGCTGCTTTTGTTGATTCCTCAATCGTATCATCCGGTGTCAATAGAGTTCCATCAATATCTAAAAATAAAACTTTGTAATCGGTCATGCTGTTTCTCCTTTTTCAAGTGATACAACTAGTTTACCACTTTTAAGATTTTTATTTTGGAATGAAATAGAAAAAAGTAATTTAGGAATAATAATAGGGTGTACTCCAAGATAATAAAAGCGAGGAATTTTATGAAAAGGATATTATTAGTATTCCTGGGTGTCCTCCTTTTAGGGCTGCCAGAAAAAGTAGTAGCAGTACAAAAAGTTCCGATCTTGATTTATCATTCAATTGCAGAATATAATGGACATGGATCCAAGGAGCTGTATGTAACGCCAGAAAACTTTGAGAAACAAATGATTTATTTAAGAGACCAAGGATATACATTATTAACGTTTGATCGTTGGCAAGATAGTAAGAAAGTAAACAAACCGATTTTTATTACCTTTGATGATGGCTATAAAAATAATTTAAACGCTTTTGCCATTTTCCAAAAGCTTTCCACAAGGCAATTTAAGCCTACAGGGACCATTTTTGTCATATCGGACTTTATCGGCCGGTCAAATCGTCTTTCAAGAGTGGATTTAAAACGGCTATCAGACTCTGGTTTGATCTCAATTCAATCACATACTGCGACACATCCAGATTTAACGAAAGTGGAAAATCTAAAGTATGAATTAAAGGAATCCAAAGAAAAAATCCAGCAAATAACAGGCAAACAGGTAATTGCTCTAGCCTATCCTTTTGGAAACACGAATGAACAAGTAATGGCAGAAACGAAGAAGTATTATTTGTTTGGCCTTACAACCACCCCGGGACCTTTTTCGCAAACTGGTATAAAAAATGAACTATATTTGCTGCCTAGAACCTATATTAAATATTCAACAACAATCGAGGAGTTTGCAAAAGCAGTGAAGATAAAATAAAGGATGACGATTACCTGGACAAGGTAATCGTTTTTATACTTGTTTTAATCTTTCATTAAAACAAATTTCGCTTGGATACAAATACATTCTTTAGAGGGAGGTTAGGGAAGGCTGTTGCGCTAAGTGTGTGGGAATCGTGTTATGTTATTGATAAAATTCTGTAAACTGTCCGAAATCTCGATGTAACTTAACATCGTTATAATAGGTTAAACATGATGTAGGGCGGGTGTTTTTATGGAAGAAACCATAGCAAAATCGTATTTACAGAAATCGCTAGATGAGTGGAAAGATGATATTTCATTAGTCTTGGCTGAAATTGCTAAAGAATATGATGAGGTAGCACAGGAATTAAAAGTGTACTCATACAAATATGGAATCACCAAACAGGTGATTCAATCGACTGTAAATGAGGAAATCATTGAAAAAATTCGTGAAATGTACCATAAACCATTTGAAGAAAGCTATAACCAACTGAAGGAATACATAAAAGATCTCGAAGAAAAAAGAAGAGTATTTCAAATGTTTATTCAAAAAATTGAAGAAGTGACAAAAAAAGAATCTGCTCGGATTACTACTTACTAGGAATTATGAATGACAGATTTTTGTCGAAGCAACCCAATCACGTTTCTTGATTGGGTTATTTTTTTGATAAAAGCAGGTGAAACAGTCAGATTGTGTCCTGCATATATTGAATAACAGAAATAAACTGTGAGGTGTGAAACAAATGATCACGGCCACTATTGGTAATAAAACGTATCGAATCCATGATAACCTCGAGGATTATTTTCAAACGTTTCGCTCACATGTGATTGGGGTGAACCAAGAATTTGATTCCCCCTTTGGAAAAAAGAAAATTATCTATGCGGACTGGACGGCAAGCGGCCGTTTATATAGGCCTATTGAACAAAAAATATCTGAGGTTTTCGGACCATATATGGCCAATACACATACAGAATCAAATATTACCAGTTTAATGATGACGGGAATATATAAACAGTCGAAGACTATTATTAAGGAACATGTAAATGCGGATCAGCATGATGTCGTGATTCTCGATGGCTTTGGGATGACTTCTGTTATCAATAAATTGCAGCGAATATTAGGTATTCGCGTACCTGAACGGTGGAAAGACCGTGTTCAACCTGCTGAACAGGAACGCCCGGTTATATTTTTGACACATATGGAACATCACTCGAATCAAACTTCTTGGCTCGAGACGCTGGGGGAAGTTGTGATTATAAATCCTGATTCGGATGGAAGGGTGAACATTCATCATCTTGAACAGCTGCTAAACTTTTATCAGGACCGCCGGTTAAAAATTGGCTCATTTACGGCCTGTTCAAATGTAACCGGGATTCAAACTCCCTATTATCAACTTGCAAGACTCATGCATCAACATGGTGGACTTTGTTTTGTTGATTTTGCTGCATCAGCTCCATATGTAAAAATTAATATGCATCCGCAAGATCCACTCGAAAAACTTGATGCGGTCTTTTTCTCACCACATAAGTTTTTAGGAGGACCAGGCACAAGTGGAGTCTTGATCTTTGATTCACGATTATATAAGAACAAGATTCCTGACAATCCTGGTGGAGGGACAGTATCTTGGACAAATCCTTGGGGTGAGCACCAATATTATCCAGACATTGAGCTGCGAGAGGATGGTGGGACACCAGGAATTCTCCAAGCTATTCGCACCGCCCTTTGCTTAAATTTGAAAAGCCAAATGGGTGTTGAAAATATAATGAAAAGGGAGAAAGAACAGCTTAAACTGCTCCTCTCAAACTTAAGGGAAATATCTGATGTTCATATACTAGATGGCCATTTAAAGGACCGTCTTGGGATTGTTTCGTTTTATATTGACTTCATTCATTATAATTTAATCGTTCGTTTATTAAATGATCGATATGGGATTCAAGTAAGAGGAGGCTGTTCCTGCGCCGGAACATACGGACATTACCTGTATCAAATTGATCAAGAAGCCTCCAAGCAGATTACTGAAAAAATTAACCTTGGAGATTTGTCTAATAAACCAGGGTGGGTACGCTTCTCTGTACATCCTATTATGACAAATGCAGAAATTTTATTGTTTGTAAAAGCAATAAAGGAAATCATAATAAATATAGACAAATGGAAAAAAGATTATGTATACGATGCAGCAAGTAATGATTATTTTTATATTCATCACATTCGAGAAGATATGTCCCCACTCTTCCGCTTCGAATGATTTATTAAATTGGTCAATAATGGCCAATTTTTAATTTTCTATACCCTAACCCCCATTGGTATATTGTGATATAATGAAGAGAATGTTGTATTGAATTTGTGTTTTAATAGGAATTGCGTTAGACTTCTGCTGGAATATCGCCTAAAATCGAAATTATAGAGGTGAATGAAATGATCTACAATGATAAATCAATGAATCGTCTAAAACGAGCCGAAGGACAGATAAAAGGAATTATGAGAATGATGGAGGAAGGAAAGGATTGCAAAGAAGTAATAACCCAGCTTTCTGCCGCAAGATCAGCAATTGACAGAACAATTGCTGTCATTGTCAGTTCCAATCTCGAGCATTGCATTCGTGAATCAATAGAAGGGGGCAAGGGTGATTCGTCTAAGCTTGTTGAAGAAGCTGTTAATCTGCTTGTTAAAAGCAGGTAAACATAAGAACGTCTATTTTTAGGATAGGCGTTCTTTGTTTTATCCTGTTCTTTTTTAGGCAACGGCTCTCTTGTTGGGGCATATGCATCGTGACATCTTTCAGCTCGCAGACATGGTGCCAATGGAACAAGCTCAATATTCGATCTTAAATTGTGAGATTTTTGATTGAAAAAGACCGATTATAAATCACCCTTTTTTATTTCTGAACTACTGTTGCCAGCTTATTTTTTTCAATCGAAAGATTCATTCGTAGTGTCCATATAAAGTAAATGGAACCTAGACTAATGTAGAATACACCACCCACTAATCCCATCATCCTTGGTGAGATGAATTCTAATAATACTCCCGTCATGAACATAGATATTCCAATGAAGGTATTGGCAATGGTTACGGACAGACCAAAATAAATGCCGTGGAATTGTGGCGGAAGGGTTTGCATGACCGCAGTATCCATAAGTGTATTTCCCACCCCGCTAAATATTGTTAAAATCCCAAACAAGATAATTACATGAACAAACGAGTGAGCTTGGCTGATACTACATAAAATCACTCCTTCCATGAAAAGGCATGTGAATGCAACAGAGAGAAATCTTCCTGTTATCCACTTGGTTAACAAAGGGCTGATGATAAAACCTGTCCCCAATACACTATAAAGTACACCTACACCAAGATCTCCTGTATGGAATGTTTTAACGGCATAAACGCTGAGTAGAACATTTTCAATGCCATTTACTAATGGAACAAGAACATCAAACGTAATCAGCATGAATAAGAAAGAGGAAGCCATTATAAGAGGAAACATTCTCCCAGACCGCTCGTGTTCTATCCCCGCATTATTAATAGGTTTATTTGATTCGAGACTTGGAATCGTCCGAATGACGAAACCGGCAATTAAAAAAGATACAATGTTAACTGAAAAGGCGGCCTTAGCACCAAATAGAAAGGAAACTAATCCACCGCTTAGGGCCCCAACAATTAAAACAAACCCCACTGAAACCTGTTCCCAGGAATTTACCTCTTTCATATGGACAGACTGAATAATGGCTGGGATACTCGCTTTCCTTGTTGGTCCGTAAAGGGCCTCTCCGCTAGATAATAGAAGTGAGCCAACATAAATAATCCACATATCATCGGCAGATTGGATAAATAAAAACGAAACAGCTATTAGTGCCCTTGAGAAATCTGTAAATTGTAGCAGGTTTTTTCGAGTCCATTTTTTTGCCATCTTACTGCTTAAAGGGCCAAACAAAAGGAAGGGGAGCATTCGTAATGCCATCGTGATCCCAACAGACAAACCGGAGCCCGTAATATTTAAGATCAATGCAAGCATAGCAACCTGACTAAAACGGTCACCAACACCATTGATAATCCCTGCAAAGAATAATTTCCTGTATGAATTTTCGTTTTTTAGAATATGATACATTTTCGACCCTCCAAATAAGATTATCATCTAATTAGAAAAACATCTAATTAGATGATAATAAAAAAGTATTTAAAAGTGAAGAGTTTTTGAAAAAATTCTAAAAAGATACAGTTCTGAAAAACTAATAGATCCTCTTCACAAATCGACAACTGCATTCTAAAATAAAATATAAACGAACTATAGTTAAAGTGCACTGCAAGGGGAGACTTTTCTTTGAAAAAGGTATATATTATCCACGAAAATAGCGACTGGACCATTCATTTAACGAATCGTTTAGATGAAATAGGAGTCCCATATGAAGAATGGCATCTTGATAAAGGCAGTTTGGACTTATCAAAAGAACCGCCTGAAGGGGTTTTTTATAACCGCATGAGTGCATCCTCACATACAAGGGGTCACCGTTTTGCACCGGAATTTTCAGCGCAAGTTCTTGCCTGGTTGGAAGCACATGGTCGAAAGGTATTTAACGGAACAAGGGCACTTCAGCTTGAGGTTAGCAAAGTGATCCAATACTTAGAACTAAATAAATTCGGGATCCCAACTCCTCGCACAATTGCGGCAGTTGGGAAAGAGCAAATTCTTGAGGCAGCAGCCGAATTTACCGGGATTCCATTTATTACGAAACATAACCGCGCAGGAAAAGGGCTCGGTGTTCAGTTATTTCAATCCATCAATGGATTAAGAACATATGTGGATGGACCTGCATTCGAAGAACCCGTTGATGGGATTACGTTAATCCAGGAGTACATACAAGCACCTGAGAGCTTCATTACGCGATGTGAATTTGTCGGTGGAAAATTTCTCTATGCCGTGAAGGTGGATACCACGGAAGGATTCCAATTATGTCCCGCAGATGCCTGCCAAATCGGCGATTTATTCTGTCCTGTAGGAGAGGAAAGGGAAGAGAAGCCAAAATTTGAAATCACGGAAAGTTTTTCAGATCCAATAATAAAAAAATATGAACAAGTATTAGCCGCTAATTCTATCCAGGTTGCAGGGATCGAATTTATCCGTAATGCTGCGGATGAAATTTATACTTATGATATCAATACAAATACAAACTATAATTCTGATGCGGAAGCAAAAGCAGGAAAATTCGGCATGCTGGAGCTGGCAAAGTTTTTGAAAGCAGAGCTTGAACTACTTACTAATTAATTATAAATAAAGAAATAAAAGAGGCTGTTTTTAAGTAGCCTCTTTTATTATAAGCATTATTCACCTTTAGCAGCTTGGATTTGTAAGTTGATTTTCACTTTGTCTCCGACTAGCACGCCGCCTGTTTCAAGTGCTGCATTCCAAACTAAGCCATAGTCTGAACGATTAACAGAGCCTGTTGCACTGAAGCCAGCCTTTTCATTTCCCCATGGATCTTTTCCTTGACCTTCGAAAGTAACTACGAAAGTTTCTTGTTTTGTTACACCACGAAGTGTTAAATTACCCGTAACATTGTATTCGCCATCATCCGTTTTTTCGATGCTAGTTGATGTGAACTTCATATTTGGATGATTTTCGACATCAAAGAAATCTGCAGATACTAGGTGAGCATCGCGATCTTTACTGCGAGTGTCTACACTTGCCGTATCAACAGAGAATTCAATGTTTGCTGTGGTTAAATCAGCTGGATCTGCTTCGATAGTTGCATTAAAGCTGTTGAAAGTACCTTTCACGTTTGCGATCATCATGTGACGAACAGAAAAATCTACACTGCTGTGTGCGGGATCGAGAGCCCATTTAGTTTTAGTCATCTTCTTTGCCTCCATTTTGTTATGAATGTATTTATCTTGAATTAAAAATAACTAATTTCAAGATAAATTATATGATGATGGCCGCTATATTGTCAATTGTTTTTATTAATTATTTTTGCATATTTTCAAATACTATTTATTAACAGTGGTGAGAAGGGCAGGGGTTGTATGAGGAGAAATAATAGAAATAGTCTTCCATTTATCATTTTATTTTTTATCCATACTTTCCTCCTGGGTTTTACCTTTTATAAGAACAAAAATAAAAAAAACATTTTTGTTTTGCTAGTAGCTAATATGGGATTTGCCTACCTATTGGAGTATTTTGTTTTAAACTTATTCAAGGCATATACCTATAAACCAAAGGTATTAAAAAATCACTTTCTAGACAACGTATTTGGGGCTGTTTTATCCCAAGCGATATTTATTCCATTTACCGCAGTGTTTTTAACCATTTTTAAATCAGGGTGGACCGCAAAGGTAATTGGCAGTATTTACTTTTCATTTATAGAATTATTATTCTTGCAGCTTAGGGTCTATAACCATACTTGGTGGAAAACTGTATATACCTTCACGCTCCTGCCGTTTTATTTCAAATGGAGTGATTCATGGTATAACAACATCATGAAGGAAAACTCAATCGTTCGTTTTGTATCCTATTTTTTGATGGTCATGGTTACAGAGACAAATTTATTATTAATATTGGCGATCTTCCGCAAATTTCGATTTGGAATTGGCAGGATTCATTCATGGAGGGAACACTTTATTTTATCTCCTTTATATACCATCACATTATCGATTTTTACTTCGTTCTCTCTTAAAAAAGATAATAATATGGGTGCAAAGCTAAGAGTGATCCTGTTTGCTGCATGTTTACAATATTTTTTTGAAAGGAAAAAGCTAATAAAAAATAATCTTCAATTTATAGAATTTTTATTAGTAAGAATTGTAATGGTGTTCATTTACGGTAAGTACAGGAAGTGGGTATATGGGGAAAAGGTAGAAAGTGGATAAAAGAAAAAGCAAACGCTACAGCGTTTGCTTTTTGAATAGTAAATCTCCTATTGAAAACACAAAAGAATCATGATAAAATGACATTTGGCATAAAATGTTTATTTTAAAAATAATTATAAATTATCTATTTTAACATTAACACACATATTTTTGAATGTCAAGCAATTGGAGCTAAATTTAATCTGGAGAGTGGTTGAATGAGCGAGTTACAAAACAATGACTGGCAGGTAGAACAAAAAAGAGTTAGTTCGATTGTAGAGGAAATTGATCAAAAGGTAAATAACTTAAAACAAAATACTGGCAAGGTTCGCTCAGATGTTCTTGAATTACGCAAAACCTTTTGGGAAGATGTAACCGTAAATTTAGATGAACCGGATGATATTACGGAAACAGCAGCAAGTATAAAGCAGCAGGCTGAATTGCTATCTGAACGTGAGCGGACACATAAACAATTGGATCAACACCTGAAAACGCTCGCCAAATTAAAATATTCCCCTTATTTTGGTCGAATTGATTTTTTGGAAACAGGCGAAAAGTCACCCGATAAAATTTATTTAGGAATTGCTTCATTGATGGATGAACAAGATGAAAATTTTTTAATCTATGATTGGCGGGCTCCTATTTCGAGTCTTTACTATGACTTCTCACCAGGGTATGCAAAATATAATACGCCAGAATGTACAATCGAAGGAGAAATGACATTAAAACGCCAATTTATTATTAGGAATTCAGATATTAAAGGAATGTTTGATACAGGGGTAACGATTGGGGATGAAATGCTGCAAGAAGTCCTGGGTAACAATGCGAGTACGCAAATGAAGAGTATTGTGGCCACAATTCAGCGTGAGCAAAATGAAATTATTCGTAACGAGCGTAGTAAAATTCTTCTCGTCCAAGGGGCGGCAGGAAGCGGAAAAACATCTGCAGCTCTACAGCGTGTTGCTTATTTGCTGTATCGGTATCGGGGGACATTGAATGCAGAAAACATTATGCTTTTCTCACCGAACCCACTTTTTAACAGTTACGTTGCTACTGTCTTACCTGAACTTGGTGAAGAAAATATGCAGCAATCTACTTTCCAGGAATATTTAAATCACAGGCTAGGAAAAGCGTTTGAAGTAGAGGATCCTTTTACACAAATGGAGTTTCTACTTAGTGGAAAAAATGATGAAGGTTATCAAACAAGAGTGGATGGAATCCGTTTTAAGGCAAGCCTGGATTTTAAAAAAATCATTGATCAGTTTGTTTCCCAATTATCCATCAAAGGCCTAATTTTTAAGGATTTATCCTTTAGAAGTGATGTAATCATCGCTAAAAAAGAAATTCATGAATATTTTTATTCTTTGGATGAAGGATACTCTATCCCAAACAGGATTCAGCTCGTCAAGGATTGGTTACTAAAAGAATTAAGACGTGCAATGAAACGGGAAAGTTCAAGAAGCTGGGTGGAGGAAGAAATACAATTCCTTGAAAAAGAAGATTATTTGGAGGTATATAAGAAGCTCCAAGAGAAAAATCGCTTTACGGACAATACATTTGATGATTTTGATCAAGAACAAAAGCTTCTTGCTGAAATGGTTGTGAAGGAGAAATTTAAGCCATTATTTGCAAGAGTGAAAAATTTGAAGTTTATTGATACCACTCACGTTTATTTGACATTATTTAAACAAGATGACAAATCAGAAGAAAGTCTTCCGTCAAGCTGGTCGAAAATTTGCAAGTTAACGGTGGAGAAGTTTAACCACCTGGTCATTCCGTATGAAGATGCAACACCATATGTATATCTTCAGGATTTAATCGAGGGTCGGAAATCAAACTCAGCGATCCGCCACATATTTATTGATGAAGCACAGGATTATTCACCATTTCAGTTTGCTTTTATTCAAAGACTTTTTCCTTATAGCAAAATGACCTTACTCGGTGACTTCAATCAAGCAATCTTTTCGGGTGCGACGGGTTCAGAGACCGTACTTACAGAATTAAATTATCGTAATGAAGATGTTGCTAGGTTTGTCCTTACTAAGACCTACCGTTCTACAAGGGAAATTGTCGAATTTACAAGCGGTTTGATTGAAGGTGGCGAAAAAATAGAACCATTTAACCGTAAGGGCAGAAAACCAATTATTGAGGAAGTAGAACATTACAAGATGAATAGTGCTATTCTCTCAAAAATAAAGGAATTAAAGCATGAGGGACATCGCACAATAGCGGTTATATGCAGGACTGCTGAAGAATGCAAGGCAGTATATGAGGCTCTTAAAAACGATGTTCCACTTCATTTAATCGAAAAAGGGACAGTTTCCTATGAAAAGGGTAATCTTGTGATTCCGTCTTATTTGGCAAAAGGGATTGAATTTGATGTGGTTATTCTTTATGATTGTTCCCAATACAAATGTGAAAGTGAACGAAAATTATTCTATTCGGTTTGTACCCGTGCTATGCATGAATTGCATATGTTTTCAACTGATGGGATCAGTCCGCTCATGGATACCGTGTCAAAGGAATTTTATACGGCAAAATAATAGGTTTTAAAAAAAGGTGCAGAATTCAAAAGCGAATTCTGCATCTATTTTAAAAAACTACTTTTTCCATTGCTTTTGCACTTGTTCAAAGGCAAGGCGCAATATTTCATCATCAGAAGTTTCCCGATTGGTAATGACATTCGTCAAGTAACATTTTCCTTCGAAGGTTATCGTTACATCTACTTGCACCATAAAAAATCACCTGTCTTTTCTAATTGATTGGATTAACGTGTGTCTTTAAAATGACACAACGATTTAAGATATGAAATCATTCAAATATTTATGACAAAAACGGTTCAACAATTGTATTAAAAAAACTTCCAAAAGGAAGCTTTAAACCTCGAGCACCATAAATTCCTCTGCAAATAACTGTACTTGGTTTCTATCTAATTTGTTCTTTTTCAGTAACGATTCTGCAATTACCAGATGAGCATGGATTGAAACATTTCTTTTTAGATCGCGAATTGACACATCGCCATTTAGTAATTGGATGGCTCTTTCTTTGATGTCTTGATTCTTAGAAGACTTGTATAGAAGATATGCAATACATGTAACCTTGTCCACAAAGTAACCCCCAATCAAGAATCGATTATTTTTTATTAATTCGACTACAATTAAAAAAAACCTGCTAATTTTCTGAAAATTATCAAAAAAATATGCCGTGAATAATTAAATAGTCCTTATCATACTGAAATTGTGTTGAATATTGCCTATTTGGTATAATATTTTATATAATATTGTTGGGATAAAAGAAAAATGATGATAGTCTGTGAATTTTACCTTGCTTCCCATTTGGGATGGGAGGTTTTTTATTTATCCAATGTTGACCAACGGGATGAAATAATCCCACACTATTAACTAAACTTTATACATATGATTTAGGAGGAAAACTCATGGAACAGACCTTAATCAAGGATTTGTACAGAAATACGGAAAGATATATTAACAAAAAATTACAATTATCAGGCTGGATTCGAACGATTCGTGATTCAAAAACCTTTGGGTTCATTGAATTAAATGACGGCAGCTTTTTTAAAGGAGTGCAGATTGTATTTGATGAGCAATTAGATAACTTTAAGGATATTGCCAAATTACCAATAAGTTCATCTATTAAAGTAGAGGGAGACTTTATTCATACACCAAAGGCGAAGCAGCCGTTTGAAATTAAAGCAACAAATATCTTACTTGAAGGAACTTCCAATGTCGATTATCCATTACAAAAGAAGAAGCATTCCTTTGAATATTTAAGAACGATAGCCCATTTGCGCCCTAGAACCAATACGTTTTCAGCCGTATTCCGTGTGAGATCACTTGCTTCGTATGCGATTCATAAATTTTTCCAAGAAAAAGGATTCGTTTATGTACACTCACCGATTATCACCGGTAGTGATACAGAAGGTGCAGGGGAAATGTTCCGAGTGACCACACTCGATATGGACAATCTTCCAAAAAGTGAAGAAGGTAAAGCGGATTTGACCCAGGATTTCTTTAATAAAGAAACGAATCTGACTGTAAGCGGACAGCTTTCGGCCGAATCATTTGCGTTGGCATTTCGGAATGTCTATACCTTTGGACCAACATTTAGAGCGGAGAACTCGAATACAGCACGACATGCAGCTGAATTTTGGATGATTGAGCCGGAGCTTGCTTTTGCTGAGCTTACAGATATTATGGATTTAGGCGAAGAAATGGTGAAATATGTTATAGGATACGTTCTCGAGCAAGCACCTGAGGAAATGAATTTCTTTAACAGTTTTATTGAAAAGGGCTTGTTAGACCGTCTAAATAATGCCCATATGGCAAACTTTGGCCGTGTGACGTATACGGAAGCAATCAAGTTGTTAGTAGAATCAGGTGAAGACTTTGCCTATCCAGTGGAATGGGGAGTTGACCTGCAAACGGAACATGAACGTTATTTATGCGAAAAGGTCTTTAAACGCCCAGTATTTGTTACTGATTATCCAAAAGAAATTAAAGCCTTCTATATGCGCTTAAATGAAGATAATAAAACAGTTGCTGCAATGGATTTACTTGTGCCGGGAATCGGCGAACTAATCGGCGGAAGTCAGCGTGAAGAACGTGAAGAGGTTTTAGCTGGAAAAATTAAAGAGCTTGGTATGAATGAGGAAGATTATTGGTGGTACTTAGAATTGAGGAAGTATGGTGGTACAAAACATTCGGGTTATGGAATTGGTTTTGAACGCCTAATTATGTACTTAACAGGAATGTCTAACATTAGAGACGTAATCCCGTTCCCAAGAACACCTGGTAATGCAGAATTTTAGATTGAAAAAAGGAGAAGACCAATTTCGCTGGAATTGGTCTTTTTTTATACTAATATTTTTGATTTCAATGATCTTGCAATTCTTCCTCGAAATAAAATGTGCCTGGATGTTCTTTCACGATATAAGAATATCTCTTCATATTCTTAACATACTGCCATTTTAAAATGGTGACAACTTCACCTGTTGCTTTTATGTTGACAGTTTGACCATTATTGTAGCGATTATTTGTGCTTTTCAAATTTAACACCCCTTTACTATTCCTCCTTAAGTATATCACAAAATGTATCGATTATTTTCCACTAAAAAAGCACGCGAAATCGCGTGCTTTTTGCCGATATTAATTTGCTAAATCACATTTCTCTAATGGAATGACCTTTGTTTTTTTCATGAATTTATAGCCAAACCATAAAACAAGGAATAATGGCAAGCCGATGTAGGAAACTAATGCTCCATTCCAGTCGATTTGGTCACCCATAAAGGCAGAATAGTTTTGTCCTAAAACGACAAACCCACAGACGGCAAAGGCGAAAATTGGTCCAAATGGGAAGAATTTTGATTTATATGGTAACAAGCTTAGATCCTTACCTTGGGCAACATATGCTCTGCGGAAACGATAGTGGCAAATGGCGATCCCAAGCCATGCGATAAAACCTGACATTCCCGAGGCGTTTAAAAGCCATATATACACGGTGCCATCTCCAAAGAAAGAAGCAAGAAAGGCTAAAGTTCCCACTAAAGTTGTGGCAATTAAGGCATTTACCGGCACGCCATTTTTATTGAGTTTACCAAGGAATTTAGGGGCTTTCCCTTGGCGAGCTAAATCCCATAGCATGCGAGTCGAAGCATACATACCGGAATTTCCGGCAGATAATACCGCTGTTAAAATAACGGCATTCATTACAGAAGCCGCAAAGGCAATTCCTGCTTTTTGAAAAACAAGGGTGAATGGGCTGACAGAAACATCCCCATTGGCAAGATTTCCATTTGTATAAGGAATCAAAAGTCCAATGACTAATATCGCTAAAACATAAAATAAAAGAATCCGCCAAAAAACTGATTTTACTGCACGTGGAATCGATTTTCCAGGATCATCAGTTTCACCGGCTGCAACGCCTAATAGCTCAGTTCCTTGGAAGGAGAATCCAGCAGCCATAAAGATTCCAAGCATAGCCATAAATCCGCCGTGGAATGGAGCATCACCAACTGTGAAATTTTTGAATCCAATCGCATGATCGCCCATAATTCCAAAAATCATTAATGTTCCAGTTATAATAAAGATTATTACCGTTACTACTTTTATTAAAGAGAACCAATATTCGGCCTCCCCAAATCCTTTTACAGAAAGATAATTTAATAGAAACATAATCACTAAAAAGATACTGCTCCATACTAATGATGGGGTATGTGGAAACCAGAACTTCATAATCATCGTGACAGCAGCTAATTCGGCAGCAATCGTAATCGCCCAGTTATACCAGTAATTCCAGCCGAGAGCAAAACCTAGGGCAGGATCAACAAATTTAGCTGCATAGGTGCTAAAGCTTCCGGCAACAGGCATATATGCGCCCATTTCGGCTAAGCTTTGCATTAAAAAGTACACCATTATACCAATGACAAGATAGGAAATGATTGCACCGCCCGGTCCGGCAGAATGAATGGCACCGCCGCTTGCAAGGAATAACCCAGTTCCAATCGTTCCACCAAGAGATATCATCGTTAGGTGACGTGATTTTAAGCTGCGTTTCAGTTCCGTCGTTTCTTTTTTTTGTGCCAATTCACCAGTATATACTTGTTCTTCTAATCGTCTTGCTGTTTGCATGGTCATGACTCCTTTATTAAATTTCTGTCCAGCTATAGCATCTGTCCAAGGCGCTTTAGCTTTTCTTACTTGGAAGGAGTTTGGAATAAAAAATGCCATCGAAGTAGAATCGATGGCATTGTCAATACCCCGCATCATACCTTCCGAAAGATAGCTCAACACGTATAGCTGGTAGGACTACACGTGACAGTTCTGTTCCTATTCGGAGACAGCCCCAGCATGTTTTTCTAGAGATGAAAAACACACTTCGGCAGCTTTTCCTTTCAAACGGAGTCAGGGGTGTCTCTGCACCTCGTCCGTTTTACTGATAAAAACCGCGACCTCTACCTCATCGGTTTGATGAGGATTTAGCATATAAAGTTTATATATTACTATAGTATAAATAATATTTTGAAATTGTCAATGCAAATAATTAACAGACAATTGAATATTATTGTAAAAAACTATTAATTTTACATTGCTACACAGAATCGGTATTATTTTTAAAAAGAATAAGTGGAAGGAGATGAAAAAAGTTGCAGTTTCTTGGTTTAATACTGGGCTCCCTCATAGTAGTGCTTGGATTTAATCTCTTCTTAATTCCGCATCAGGTCTTAAGCAGCGGACTTAGCGGTATTTCAATGTTATTTGGGTTAATTACTCCAATCAATACGGGCCTGGCTAATTTGCTTTTAAATCTTCCTTTATTGATTATGGGATATAAAATGCTTGGAAAAAGATTTATAATGAATTCAATCTTTTCAGTATTTATTATCTCACTTGGATTATATTTGGTTCCTGTGCATGAAATTGCTAAAGATACCATATTATCGTCAATTTTTGGTGGTGCCTTAACGGGTATTGGAGTTGGAATCGTGTTTCGCTGTTCTGGTTCAACTGGGGGATTTGACATCATCGGCATGATTGTATCAAGGAAAAGAGATTTCCCGATTGGGACATTACTTTCGGGTATGAACGCTGTAGTAATTGTTATTAGCGGCTTTTTATTTAATTGGGATTCGGCACTTAATACATTGGTATCAATTTTTGTGACAGGTAAAGTGGTGGATGCCATTTATACCGACCATGCGAAACTAACCATCATGATTATTACAGAGAAGGGGCAAGAAATGAGAGCTCACTTACTGACAAACTTATACAGAGGCTTGACAATCATGGACGGTGTCGGTGGATATTCTAATGACCAACGAAATGTATTAATTACAGTTATTTCAAGGTACGAGTTAAATGAAGTGAAAAATCTAATTACTGAAGTGGACCCTTCTGCTTTCGTCAATATTACAGAAACCATTGAAGTAATGGGATTATTCCATCGTCCGAATCCAACTTAGATAAAAAATGGGCATGCACCAAAAGGGCATGCTTTTTTTATTTAGCATTTTTATCTTTAAGAGAATGTTCGCGTCTTTTCACCCAATTCATTAGCATCTTGATTACTTCTTCAAGTTCTTTTCCAAAGGGTGTTAATTCATATTCCACTTTTTTAGGAGAAATAGTAATGAATTTCTTGACAATCAATCCTTCATTTTCCAAGTCACGTAATCTTTCTGTTAATAGTCGATCAGAAATTCCAGGGATGGAGGAAATGATTTCATGGTATCGTTTTGGACCTTCTAATAAAGCATAAATAATAGCACCCACCCACCGTTTGCCGATAAATTCAATAGCATTATGGAAATTGGTACAAGTATGCTGATTTTCCTTCTCACTGCAGTTCAGGTCATTAGTTTTTTTAGGCTCACCCATTTTAACATACCTCATTTTTACTTTTCTAACTTAATAATACCATATTTGTTATGCTTGACGGTAGATACTTACTAATAGTAAGATGATTTTGTACTTACTTTTAGTAAGTTATTTTACACTAGGAGGAAATCCCAAATGCAAACTGTCTTATCAAAAAGTCTGTCTGAATTAATAAAAGAACGTCACTCAGTTAGAAAATATGATCCAACTTATAAAATCTCACATGAGGAAATTAAAGCTATACTAAGGGAAGCGACACAAGCGCCATCCTCAAGTAATCTTCAGCCTTGGCGTTTTATTGTGATCCAAGAACAAGAAACAAAGAAAGAGCTTAGAACCATCGCAAACAACCAAGAACAAGTTGAAACTGCTTCAGCCGTTATTGCAGTACTTGGTGATAAAGAGATGTATAAGAGTGTGGAGAAAGTATATCAAAGTGCCCATGAAGCTGGTTATGTGGATGAAGAAAATATGGAGCGATTAATCGCGAGTACTAAAAAAACGTATCCATTTGCTACTGAAGAAACTAGAAAAAATATTGCCGCATTTGATGCCGGACTAATTTCTATGCAGATTATGCTAATTGCTAAAGACAAAGGTTATGATACTGTCCCAATGGGTGGTTTTAACAAAGAACAATTCGTGGAAAAGTTTAAAGTATCTGATCGCTATTTCCCAGTTGTTTTGATACCTATAGGAAAAGCTGCTGCACCTGCATTTAAAACAACGCGCTTACCTTTAGAGGATGTGTTAATCGATTTTAAATAAAGAAATAACCTTAAGTGAGCCATTAACAAATTATTCGGAAATCTGTTATAATAAAATGAAACGAAACTGGTTATACGTGGAGGTTGTCCGATGTAAAAAACCTTACTTTTTTATAAAAAATTTAATATAAAAAGTGAGGGTGTTTTATGTCCAATTTTCTCGGAAAACAAGCTTCTTTCCGGTTTCTTTGGTTTGGGCAAATGTCTGCCAATCTTGGTGATATTTTATATGTGGTATGTTTAATCAAATTGATCTTTGATGCGACTGGTTCCGTCACCTATATGTCACTTGTGCCGTTTTTTACTACCATTTCTGCTCTCATTAGCGGGTTATTGGCACCATTGGTCATCAATAAATACAAGCTCAAATCGATCTTGTTTTTTTCCCAAAGCGGAAAAACATTGTTTCTATTAGTCCTGTGCATTTCTACTGTGGTTAATGAAAATGGGTTGCTGTTTTGGATTTATTTGCTCATCTGCCTTATTTCTTTTTTAGATGGATGGGCATCTCCTGCTCGAAATGCACTTGTTCCAAGTCTTGTAGAGGAAAGTAATCTTGTGAAAACCAATAGTTTACTCTCCATTTCTGATCAAATCGTTCAGCTCATTGCTTGGCCCATCGGAAGTATCTTGTTAGTTGCTCTCGGTGCTGAATACATTCTATGGTTAACCTTAAGTTTATTTCTGCTATCCACAGCATTTATGGGGTTCATCAAACATGGTACCAACCAGCAGTCAGATGAAGAGCAATCGCGAATTGACGCCTTAAAAGAAGGCTGGAGGATCATCTGGAATTCGAAGCAGCTACGGACCATCAGTTTCATGAATATCCTCGAAACCTTTGCTAACGGTGTTTGGATTGCTGCTATTTTGTTTGTCTATGTTGCGGAAGCCTTAAACAGAGGCGAGAGCTGGTGGGGATTTATTAATGGTTCTTTTTTTGCAGGAATGCTATTTGGCGGTCTGCTCATTTACCGTTTTTCACACATTTTAGAAAAAAATTTAGGAAAAACAATCCTTTGGTCCACCTTTAGTCTAATTGTGATTACTTTTTTGTTTGGTATGACCTCGATACCTTGGTTTGCTTTATTCGTTTCTTTTTTGTTCGGATTACCGCAAATGGCTCGTGATGTGGCAGAGACCACTATTATCCAAAAAAGCGCAAAGGAACAACTTTTAGCTAAAGTTTATTCCGCCAGAGGTACATTGATATTTGGAGCATTTGGTATTTCATCACTTGTGATGGGGGCAATTACCGAAACGTTTGGTGTAAGAACCACCTTTATTGTGGCAACTGGACTTTTTCTTTGTTCTTTTTTTGCTGCTTTTATGAGTAGGAGATATCTTTTCTTAGATACAAAGAAAAAAGTAGTTAAATCTGAATAATAATTATAGGGGAAACCACTTGATGGTTTCCCTTTTTTAATAGAAAATAACACTATATACATATTACAAAAGGAGATTAGGAACAATGCGGCCCATCATAATAGGCATATTTTCTGCTTTCTTTTTTGCATTTACATTTATATTGAATAGATCGATGGAGCTTGCAGGGGGAAGCTGGGTATGGAGTGCATCCTTGAGGTATTTCTTTATGGTTCCCTTTCTTTTCATCATAGTAATAGCGAGGAAAAATTTAAAACCATTATTTCTGGAAATGAAACAGCGTCCTGCTGCATGGTTACTTTGGAGTTCAATTGGCTTTGGATTATTTTATGCTCCTATTTGTTTCTCTGCAGCATATGCCCCTGGATGGCTAATTGCAGGGACATGGCAAATTACAATCATATCTGGTTCCTTGCTAGCACCACTCTTTTATGAAACGGTGATGACTGATAAAGGTCCAATCCGGACAAAGGGAAAAATTCCTTTCAAGGGTTTAGGGATGTCTTTTATCATTTTACTTGGAATTATTTTGATGCAGATAGAACAGGCTAATCATTTGTCAATTATTGCCTTATCCTTGGGCGTATTACCGGTCGTCGTTGCATCTTTTGCTTACCCTTTAGGGAATAGAAAAATGATGGAGGTATGCGGCGGGCGCCTTGATGTTTTCCAACGTGTTTTAGGAATGACGATTGCTAGTTTGCCCTTTTGGATTTTATTATCCATTTTCGGACTGATTGATGGGGGACCGCCAAGTTTTGAGCAAACGATGCAATCTGCACTCGTGGCCATATCCTCTGGAGTGATAGCCACCATCCTTTTCTTTCACGCGACAGATCTTGTAAGAGGAGACATGCAGAAGCTTGCCGCAGTGGAGGCAACGCAATCAATGGAAGTTTTATTCGCTGTTATCGGAGAATTGTTACTCTTAAATTCCTTAATGCCTTCAACACTATCTTGGAGCGGTATGGTATTGGTAATGGTTGGTATGGTGCTGCACAGCTATGTTTCAAACAAAATTGTAAAGCCAAAGATTCAAAAAGTAAGTGCATAGGTAGTGTTCAATGAGATTTGAATGACGAATCCTTATCAATTCAATTGATAAGGATTTTTTTGCTGATTGTATAACTTTCCTATCAAGCATTAGGCAACCACGCCTCTGTCTTCGCCAATTCCGCGATTCTTCTTTACCACTTCTAAATTAACCATTAAGATAGGGAGACAGCTTATCGATTGTATCCTGCAAAATAGCTGCATTTTTCTTATACATCGCTTTTGATTTTTCACAATTGGTTTCTAAAGAAAATATTTCTAAGTCTGCCTGAGTTTTTTTCAAGGTTGCAAGTAATAACGGGCGCGCGGCTGGAGAAGGTACTTTAATCTTATCATCATAAAGATCAACTGTTATATCTCCATATGAATCGACCTGACCAAGAAAAACATTATCAAGGGTCACTCCTAGTTTTTCTAACTCGGTATATAGCCAGCCCCTGCCTTTTCCGGCACATCTTAGTGCTTCATCAACAATATTCCCGTCCATAATGACTGTTTGCGGCTCTTTTTCATTCGGCATTTTCATTTGTAAATCTTTAGGTGTTAATGGACGATGTTCTTTTTTTAACAAGGCGGTTAAATTTCCTCTTGGCTCTAATACCGCAAATTCAACGTCTGCGACCTTGAAAATATCTTTTTGTCTTAGAAGGGCTGAAAGTTCATCTATTGTATACTTTTCCTTTTTTAAATTATTCTCTAAGATTTTCCCATCTTGAATAACAACGGTACCTTTACCTTCAACGAAGTCGCTGAATTTTTTACTTTTTATCGATATATAATTAGACAAAAAAGTAATAAATCCAAACACAATAATGGCTAATGCTCCGTGATAAACATTTGACTCCAGGCCTGTAACAACCTCGCCTGCAATACTTCCAATCGTTATACCAGCAACATACTCAAAAAAGGAGAGCTCAGAAATCTGTTTCTTTCCAAGACCTTTTGTGGTAATGAATAGAAGCAGTAGGAAAATCAAAGAGCGAATGATAATAAAAATCCAACCTGGCATCGGTTCTCACCTCAAAAAATTATGAACCTTTGTATTGCGGTTCATGTCGTTCAAGTTCTAAAACACGGTATTGTAAATCCTTTTTTACATCCCCAATAAGTAAACTTGTTTCATGGAAAATAACTTTCGCTTCTTCATCAAGTGAATTTAATGCTAAGGAAGATAGTTGTGCTTCAATTCCCTTAATGGTGGAAAGACATTGTTTGACGTTTGAAGCAATTGTCATAATAGTAACTTCCTTTCATAGGAAATTCTAAAAATGAAAAAGGGGTTGGCTAAAATCGCCAACCTAGCTGCTTTATTGATTGTACTGCGGCTCTTCAGACAAGATTTCTTGAATGCGTGGTTCAAGGCTGTCTAGAACGGATTGTGTTTGCTGGGCCGCTTGTTGATAAAGTTGTTTTGCATTTTGATTATCTGTTGCAAGTGCGAAAGTTTCAAAACTAGCCTGTGCACTTTTTAAACCTGCAAGCGCCTGTTTTACCTGTGTTCCTACTGTCATCATTAATCCTTCTTTCGTTTTTAGAATTTGAAATTACAAAAATAGTATGTGGATTATCCATTTGCTTATGTATGGTTTTCTTATGATTTAAACTGAAACTTTTTCCAATCATTGAGAAAAGCAGTAAAATAAAATATTGTTACTTTTTTTAAACATTCATGAATATAGTTGTAACAACCAATTTAAAAAAAGAGGTGATTATTATTAGAAATACAGGAAAGGATGATTTTGTCAAAGGATTTGTACCACACCATAATCATGGATCTGTTGATTATACCGGGGTTAGTTCGGGCCATGTGCACCAATGCTTGGATGTAACCTCACCACCGATACCGACTCAAGATGGGGGACATATCCATTATACAGAAGGATATGTACTTTTTGAGGACGGACACACACATCACTATCGAGCCTATTCAGGCCCCGCAATCCCTGTAGGGAACGGAATGCATGTCCATTATTATGACTTCCAAACAACGGAAGATGATGGTCATAGTCACCATGTAAAAGGCGTTGATCAGCCAGCACCAGGATCAAAATAACCGTTAAAAACCAATCTTGTATTAGGTTGGTTTTTTTGTTTCTCCTTTCTAGGTAAAATTTTTTAAGAAAATTGCGTCAAATGTTTTTAGTAAATGGTAAATATCAGGTAAAATAAAAGAGAATAACAGATAAACATGTGGGGAAGGTAAACTTCCCATTCATGCAGGGGGGAACATTTTGTTTTTATTAAGAAGGAGAGCATCGGACGAAGAAAATTCTGTTAAGCTAGTTGCCTATACCATCATTTTATTTATAAGCAGCATATTTGTACCATTTGTCATTGTTTCATCCTATCAGAGCATGGTCTATTTTTCCCGCTCCTATTGGTTTTTTTCTACACCATCTTCGGCATATATCACTTTTATGGGTGGAATGATATTTATTGCTGTCATTTTGACCATTTATCTTATCTTTAGACAGAAATGGGAGGGCAAAAAATTAAAATGGATCACGGCTATTTTAATCCTAGCGAGTATTCCCGCATTTATATTAAGCCTGACCAATTATTATTATTTGGATAATGATGGTATCCACTATAATGGTTTGACTGGCTTAAAGGAAAAAGAGTATAGATGGAGTAAAATGGATATGGTACATATTATTTATAAAAACCATCAAGGTACGACTATTATATTCCAATATAAATTTGAGATGGCAGATGGTAATAAAATCACACTTCCATTTAATGATAAGCTCTCAGAAAATAAATTTAGGATTGAAGAAATAATTAAAGAGTACAAAATTCCTGTTAAAGATAATTTTAATAAACCGATTGTGGATTAAAAGAAAGGTCTTCCTTTTTGTAAGGAGGACCTTTCTTTTAATTTATCATGTGCTAGCTTCCTTTTATTTTTTAGCCCCAACAATTTTCAGCGATTGTTTTAGAATCGGTATATTTTCAATTATTTAAGAAAAGATATTTTCGAAAAGGAGTTGACTATGATGTTAAAGAAAAAGGAACCAACACTTGCTCCGGGATTGGATGATCAGGAAGAATTAGATCAGAGCGCAACAGAAAATGAGGTAGAAAAGGGGGAATATACGAGTGTGACAACACTCTCCTTTGATGAAGTCGATCCAAGTTAGCAAAAGATGAAGCTGCCTTCAAATCAGGCAGTTTTCTTTAATTATAAGAGCACCTAAATAAATAAGCATAAAAATATAAATAGCAGTCAACTTTCGTTATAATAAATATACAATGTTATTTTTGAAAGGGGCAAGATAATGACAGGAATTCAAGAAATTAGTTTAATCGAACAGCAGGAAGCCATTATGGCAAAAATTCAGCACCGAAAGTTGACAAAAAGAAAAATTTTACAACGAATATTGTTAATTACAATTGGTGCGATCTTAATGTCTGTGGGACTTGAAATATTCCTCGTTCCCAATAATGTTATTGATGGCGGGATTACGGGCATTTCCATCATGCTTTCCTATATGACAGGATGGAAACTGGGAATTTTCCTTTTTATTTTTAATATTCCTTTTTTCTTTATAGGCTACAAACAAATCGGAAAAACCTTCGCATTCTCTACACTTTATGGCATTGCCATACTTTCGATTGGAACGACTTTACTTCATCCGGTTCCAGCATTTACTCAAGATATTCTTCTTGCGACCGTTTTTGGGGGAATTGTACTTGGGATTGGTGTTGGTTTGGTCATACGGTACGGGGGTTCACTAGATGGGACTGAAATTCTTGCCATTCTCTTTAATAATAAACTTCCTTTTTCCGTCGGTGAAATTATTATGTTCTTTAATCTATTCATCCTTGGGAGTGCTGGTTTTGTGTTTTCGTGGGATAGGGCGATGTACTCGTTAATTGCTTATTTTGTTGCTTACAAAACGATTGATATTACCATTACTGGACTTGATGAATCCAAATCCGTTTGGATAATTAGTGACAATGCCAGGCAAATTGGCGATGCCATTATGAATCGCTTAGGTCGTGGGGTTACTTACATCAATGGTGAGGGAGCCTATTCAGGTGATGATAAAAAAGTTATTTTTTGCGTCATCAATCGTCTTGAAGAAGCGAAATTGAAGGAAATCGTTACCGAGAATGACGACAGTGCCTTTTTAGCAGTGGCGGATATCGCTGAAGTTCGTGGTGGACGATTTAAGAAAAAAGACATTCATTAGGAATATAAAAATAAAAAGGAAAATATATGATTGTCGTTTTGGGGAAGTTTTGTGAAAAGTATTGTAATTTTTACACAGTTTATGTCGTTAATTAGGGAATTAGATAATTAACTTGAAGGTGTATTTTGTCGTACTTTGCGCTTACCTAGGAAATAGTTTTACGAAAATTAGGATATTTCCAAAAAAAGATGACAGATTATTCTGCCATCTTTTTTGGATTTTAAAATAAAAGTTCATAAACTTCATTAAGTTCAAAAGCCCTCTTTTCATCCCTTTCCTCTTTTGCATAGGTAATTTCCTTTGGCAGCATATGATTTAAAAAATTTATTTCTTTTTGATTTAAATCTCTAACAAATGCACCTTCCGTTTTATAATTCCCCTCCATTAGCTTCTTGTAAAGATCCCTGCCTTCTGAATGTTCTTCCGTATAATTTGATAATGTTTCTCTTAAATACCCCAATGTCATATCCATCTATGCATCATCCTTTCACACATTTATTTTTTGACGAGAAAGAATAAATATACACGAATAATGGCGATATCAGTTTGATATAAAATCTTGGAAAACAAAAAAAGAGCAAGTACAAAGCAAATGTACCTGCTCTTTTCCAATTTAGAAAAAGAAGAATGGTGCAAAACCAAATCCAACAAATGGGAAGAACACCGGGGGTCTAAAAAAACGGCGTGGTCCCCAAAACCCATACCCGAACCCATCAGAAGAGTCGGAAGACGATAATTGTTCAATCTCAAGGCCATTCTTTTTAACCTTGACAACTCTTCCCGTTACCCATTCTCCAGTTTCATTTTTATACTGAATCATTTTACCCTCTAAGTGACGTGCCTTTTCAAAATTCAACTGCATTCCAATTTCCTCCTTTCAAAAACGGACTTACTATAAAATATGAAAAGAGTTCGTAAAATGTAAAGGCAAAAACCCATGACTCGTCCAATTTTAACGGAAGTTGAAAAATTCATTGTTTCCCTAAGGTCTTTTCCTTCGTGGAAAAGCCCCTTTTTCCACACAGAAAAAAGGGGCATTCCTTACTTTGTAACAGTAATAATTCGATAGCTTAAAATATCTTGATACTTTAAAACAATATTTCCATGAGCATTCAAAATATGAAATAGCTCTGGTTCGAAATTTTTGGAAAAATTAAATTCTGGTGCATTATTACCGTGGCTTAGGGATTGGTTTTGTGCTTTTAATTCAATGTTTCGAAAACCCGTCTCTTGTATTAACTGATACCATTCTTCCTCCAATAATAAGGAATCAACTGCATAAAAATTTTTGATTTCTGATTCTTCTTTTTGACTAAGCCTCTTGTTTATTGTCATTTCATTGGCGATTAACCGGCCGCCTTTCTTTAATACTCGATAAAACTCTTTTAGCGCCTTAGGTTTATCAACAAAAGCTAAAACAGACTCAGATAATACAAAATCAAAGGTATGATCTTTGAAGGGTATCTCTTCAATTGAACCTTGGATTAAATGAATGGGAAGTTGCAGTGCCTGAAAGCGGCTTTGTGCCTTTTCCAGCATAATCGGATTAATCTCCAATCCATACACTCTTGCCTGATATTGCTGGTACAAATATGCGGCAGTCTGTCCAGTGCCGCAGCCTGCATCTAAAACGAAGGAGTTTTCGGTAATATTTTCACTTGAAAGAATGTTTTGCGTCAAAAGGATTCCACCGGGATGGGCTCCGCCAACGCCAAATTTTGCCAAGAAATCAAAATAAGTTAAGCCTCCCATAGACACCACCTCATTATCTTTTTTTGCATAGTATGATAAATAGTGGAGAGAGGTTCTTTCCATCTAATTGATCATACATGAATTGGATAATGATAATTTTATTATGTAAACTTATTTATTAAATAGCTGGGCAAAAATCCGGCTTTTTTTGTGAATCTTTTCATATCCTTACATTACCATACTTAAAATGGAAATTGTTTAACATCCTATTGATGACGGTTGTGAAGGGAGTGTTAGGAATTGAATTTACGCCTAACAATTTTATGGTTATGGAAACTTATTGACCCCTTATTTTATTTATGTTCTCGTTTGCACTACATTAACGATGACAAAAACAACGAATCCGTTTTTCGAGTTCGAATTACGAAATATAGAGGGAAGAATTTCACACTTTCTGATGGCACAATGATTAATCGAAATGATCTTTTATTAAAAATTCATTTACACAATGTTAGGTTATTGAATGAATATATAAAAATAAAAAGTGATTTAATTAGAGCAAGGTTAATCTATAAGTTGGTGCTAAGTTCCATGCCCTTACTGGCAAGTTATTTAAAGGGGCACCCTGAAGAGGCAAAAATAAAGGGGGTCATTGGAATCACAACGATCAATAGAGGGGTAAGGTCACTTGGGTTTGATTGCTATCCTCCAGCGAACCGCTTGTATAAATATGTAAAAAAAGTTGGGCAGCTGCCTATAGCCCTGCTTTCCAACTCTACCTACAGACATTTTCAAAAAAATCGGCTTACTTATTTATTTCTATCAAAACAAAAGCTTTATGATAAATACGGTCAAAAATTAACCAGTAAATAACAAACTTTGCATGGTTTCCTAAACATATTCTCCATGTAAATGCACAAATTAAGCAAATGGAAGGTTTGATATTGTACCTTCCATTTCATGCAGAAGGAGTGCTGATGATGAGAAACATAAAAAGGCAACCATTTTTCAATTTGTTTACACCAAAACGAAAAAATAGAGGGACAATGTGGGCTACTCTCGTAGGCCTTGGATTAGGTGCAACAGTTGTTGGGGTAACAAGAGGGAAACGTAAAAATTTTACACTTCCTTTTCAAAATGCAGTTAAAAACTTTTCACCAAAGACCAATCTTAATTTGATGAACAATGCTGCCTTAACAGAGTTTTCGGAGGAGCTTTTGACGAGTGCCTTGAAAAATAAACAATAAAAAAAGTCCGCCTCGTGCGGACTTTTTTTAATACGGTGCAGCAGGAATCTTCCGTGGAATGTATTCTATACTTTCTGAAGAATAAAGCTTGATGATTAACAAATTTCCAAGTGTCCTTGCCTGAATTAATACAGGTTGATTATACGTATTCTTAAATTCAAAATCAGGTCCGTACCAGCTCACAGTTGCGTCCCGGCCAGGGGGGATATAGGGAACCTTTCTGCTGTGAGAAAAACGTTGGACTATCTGTAATCCGGCATTATCTACGGCATTAAAAAGTGTTGATGATACCTGGCATATTCCGCCGCCAATGTCCTCAGAAAATTCTCCTCTTACAATGACAGGAGCACGTAAATATCCCTTCGCAGCTGTTCGTTTCCCAACAACTTTGTTAAAAGAAAACGTTTCTCCAGGAAAGACCACATAATTGTTAATTGCCGAGGTTGCTAATTGAATATTGGTGGAACGTTTTTTATTTCTCGAATTAAAGGAAGTAACATAACGTCCAATCCGCATACTGCGAATATCCCCAAGTAACTCACTATCGACTTTTGGATAGACGTCAAGCATGGGAATTTCCAATTTTCCCTTTCTCTGTGAAAAAAAATATGCATAGAATTGTTCCGTAAAGGCATGACGATGGATCCGATAACCAACTTTTTCGGATTGTATATTTCCGGTTTGATCTAAGCTGGCATTTTTAGGATCCATGGAGTACTGTTTGTCGAGTTGGTCTAAAAAATGATTGTATTTTTTCGAATCTATGATGGGTAAATCGGTATAAGGAAAGGAAAAATCCATTCGATTGATGTAAGTCACTTCGTTGCCATCTTTTGTAATCAGTAAGCTATCTGGAGTATTCATTTGCTGAGCTGTCAAAACTATTCCAAAAATCCAAGGTAAAATCATATCTTCGCATTCCTCCCTTTAATAATATTTGTAGCTATTTACCATTTCATGTACCTTCATGATGAAAGAAATAATATTTTAAAAATTTCCAATTGGCCCTTTACAATTATTAGAAATAATAATATTATCATTATTGATAACAAAAATAAGAAGCAGGAGCAAAATTTATTATGACCATTGAAAATACAATTGACATAATCTTACATCCCGTTCGGATGAGAATTATTCAATGCTTAATCAACCAACAATTCACAGCCCAACAATTAAAGGAATTACTTCCGGATATTCCCCAAGCATCATTGTACCGGCACATCAAAAAACTTGTTGATGCAGAGGTCATTCATATTGTTGATGAAATACCGAATCGCGGCACAGTCGAAAAGGTGTATTCCATGCATGATCCAAATAAAGCGGTTATTAGCCCTGAGGAATTAAATAAACTGTCAAAGGGTGAACATATGGGGTTATTCATAAAATTCATGGCAAATTTGTTGGGAGAGTACGAAAGTTATTTAAATCAAGAAAAAATTGATTTAGTTGGTGACGGAGTATCCTTTCGGCAAACATCCTTGTTCTTAAGTGACGAAGAGTTTGCTGAATTTATTCAAGAATTGACTGCAGTTTACGCAAAGATAACGATAAACAAGCCGCAAAAGGGCAGGAGAAGAAGAACGTTAGCCACAATCATTATTCCAAATCGAGAAAATGAACATTAGGGGGGATTTTTAATGAAATCGATGGAAAAAGAAGTAACGATTCAAAGCAAAGTTGCTCTAAAAGGGACTCTAATTAAACCAGATAATCAGGCTGAAATGGCGCCTGCTATTCTAATCATTCCAGGGTCAGGAAAATTAGACCGCAACGGAAAAGTTAATGAAAAAATTGATTTAAAGTTATACCGCCAATTAGCAGAATTTTTAACATCAATTGGATTTATTAATCTAAGATATGATAAACGTGGAGTCGCAGCAAGTGAAGGTAATTATTTAAAAACAGGTTTATGGGATTTAGTTGATGACGCCGTGGCAGCAGTCCAATTTTTAAAAAGTCTTCCTGAAGTGGACCCTAAAAAGGTAATAGTTTTGGGTCATAGTGAAGGAGCAATGATTGGTACGGCAGTAGCAGCAAAGGAAGAACTTGGCGGGTTAATTTTATTGTCAGGTGCCGTGGAGAGACTGAGTGAGGCCTTGAAGAGGCAACGAGATATTGCTACCGATGATATTTTGAATGCCAAAGGATTTCTGGGCTTTTTACTTCGCTTATTAGGAACACATAACAAAGTGGAGAAACAAGCGCAAAAATATATTGCTAAGGTACAGAACTCGACCGAGGATGTCATGAAGGTTAGTTTTGTCAAAACAAATGCAAAGTGGATGCGCGAACATTTTGCCTATAACGTGAGAGAGGATTTAGCAAAGGTTACATGTCCTGTCCTTGCGATTACTGGATCACGCGATATTCAGGCGAATCCTGAGGTACTTAAGGATTTACCTATGTATGTAAAGGGGGAAGCCCAATATCATGTTATCGACAATATGGGACATTCATGTAAAATGGTGACACGTACATCAACAATGTTTACAGCTAAGAAGGATATAGTGGCAGAGGGAAGTCTGCCTATTCATCCGGAATTATTAAAGCTGCTCACTACTTGGCTTCAGAATCATTTGGTCAACAATTCTTCGGAGGAGAAAGAAATTCTAAAATGATTTACCATAACTTTTTACTAAATTGGCCTTCATATAATGACGGCTATTTTTTTTTGAATGAAAAAAATGTAGAAATATAGTATAGTAGCAATGGATAACAAAGAAGTAGATAATTGCTAGCAACGTGCTAAAAGAAGAGGAAGTGTCCAGCTTGAATCAAAATGACAGAATTCAATTAAATGTAAGGATCACGAAAGAAACCTCCTTAATGCTTGATGAAATTGTAGAGTATTATCAACAAGGATTAAAACTTGGCAGAATTTATAAAGGAGACGTTCTAACGGATATAATCGAAAAATCTTATGAAGTAATGAACAAGCAAAAGAAAGGAATTAGGAGATTTTAAAAGATCTGGTCGAGTAAGATTTAATATTTTCTCGACCTTTTGATCAAGTTCCCCAATAAAATTTTAAGCTTTTATATGAAATGAAATTTTTATTTTAATGCATTGAAAGTGATATGAATATTTAAGTTTTGGGGGTATAATTGAACTTATAACATACTAACCGGTTAGTATAGCTTGGTTTGTTATGATATCATTTTTTTAGAGATATTTAACAGATTGTGAGGACAAAACGGTGAAAGAAAGAATAACGGAACAAAGCATCCGCTTATTTGAAAAAAAAGGATTTAGCGAAACATCGATACAGGATATTGTGGATTCACTCGGTGTAACTAAAGGTACCTTTTACTATTATTTTTCAAGTAAAGAAGAATTGTTAATGGACATTCACTCTGGGTACATCGATGAATTACTCATTAAACAAGACAGAATTTTTAAAGATGGATCAAAGTCCTGTAAAGAAAAATTATTTGAAATTGTTTTTGTGCTCCTTGCGGATATAAAAACCCGTGGTTCTGCAGCGAAAATATTTTTTAGGGAATTGAAAAATTTGAATGAAGAACGCTCAAGCCTGATTCATTCAAAGCGTGACCAGTTCCGATTCAATATTGAGGAACTGATTAACGAAGGCATGAAAAATGGTGAATTTCGTCCTGATTTAAATGCATCCATAATCACATTTGGAATTTTAGGCATTACGAATTGGAGTTATCAATGGTTTAATCCAAACGGAACTTGTACTGATCGTGAAGTAGCAAAGATTTTTGTCGAAATGATATTAAAGGGAATTCAAGTAAATTGACCGAAAAAGAGAGAGGGTATTTTTGTGAAAAACTGCCCTTTCTCTTCATTACGAAGAAAAATACCAACCGGTTAGTATTGATTGAAAAATTTTGATAGGTAAGGTGAAATGGTTATGAATGAAATACAAGTTACGGTGCGGTTTAGTGAAACAGATGCACTCGGTCATATTAACAATACAAGTTATTTTATTTATCTGGAGGAAGCACGCATTCGTTTTATCGAATCATTGGGTTTTAAAATGGAAATGGAGAATTGGAATTTCATCCTGGCATCGACGAAATGTGACTTTATCAATCAAGGATTTTTCGGTCAGGAATTATCTATTAAAACTTATGTCTCAAAAATTGGAACGAAAAGTTTTCAGTTGGAGCATGATCTTATCGCTGTCCAGACGAAAGAGCTAATCGCACGAGGGAATGCGATTATGGTATATTTTGATTTTGAAAAACAAACAAGTGAACCTTTGCCTGAATTGTTAAAAGGTCAACTTAAAAACTATTTAGTTCATTCGTAACTAGGATCACCACGCTTTAATGAGTCTGAATATTCAAAAATGGAGGAGGTTCAAAACATGCGCCTTAAAAAGAATACCGATACGATTCCAGTTCGAGAGGGTGAAGAATTGGATCTGATTGTTTTGGAAAAGTATCTTCGAGAAAATATGGAATCTTTGCTGGGAGGCACGCTTGAAATCTTGCAATTTTCCGCCGGTCATTCAAATTTAACCTATCAATTAAAAATGGGGGATTGGGAGGCAGTGTTAAGACGTCCACCTCTCGGGGCAGTGGCACCGAAAGCACATGATATGGAGAGAGAATTCAAAATCCTCACTGAACTGAACCCGATCTTTTCCGTTGCTCCAAGGCCGTTCCTTTTTTCAGAAGATCAGACAATCGTCGGCAGTCCTTTTTTCCTTATGGAAAGAAAAAATGGTATTGTCATTGATACGTCATTCCCGGAAGGGGTACCAGTCACGAAAGATCTCTGTCGGCACCTTTCAGTGGTAATGGTCGAAAAGCTTGTGGAATTACATGCGATTGACTATAAACAGACAGGACTCGCTGAAATAAGCAAGCCAGAGGGATTTATGGAAAGGCAGGTCCTCGGCTGGATTGGCCGTTATGAACGTGCGAAAACCGAGAAAATCGCTGTTGTGGAATCCTTGAAAAAATGGCTCGTCGAACATACACCCAAAAAACACGAGTCGACGATTATTCATTACGATTATAAATTTAATAATGCGATGTTTAATGATAAATTAACAGAAATGGTGGGATTATTTGATTGGGAGATGACCACCGTCGGTGACCCGCTTGCAGACCTTGGTGTCGCCATGAGTTACTGGAATCAGAGTGATGATCCTGAGCTTTTAATTAACGGCTTAGGAAAGGCACCAGTTACCGCAGTAAATGAGGGCTTTTTTACAAGAAAGGAATTTATTAATCTCTATGCGAAAAAAAGCGGCCGGGATATAACCAATTTCAACTTCTACCTAACATTTGCTTATTTTAAACTCGCTGTCATTGGGCAGCAAATCTATTATCGCTATAAAAAAGGGCAAACCAATGATCATCGCTTTGCGAACTTTAACCACTTTGTCAATAATTTAATAATGCACGCAGCTAGTATAGCTGATGAAAAGATGTAAAAGGGGTGCTCGATAGAAATGACGAAGATTCACCTTCTTATGAAGAAAGAAGAGATCCAAGCGGTAAAAATAGCGGATAGAAATAAATATGCAGTTGTTTTAGATGTTCTTCTGGCGACAACAACAATTGTCTCGGCATTAAAGGATGGGGCAAAGGAGGTCATTCCAGTTTTGCATAGCAATGAAGCTATGGAACTAGCAAAAGGGTTTCAACAAGGTGAATGTGTTCTAGCAGGTGAGCTCGATGCAAAACCAATTGATGGTTTTATTTATCCTAGTCCAACGTTGATCGGGGAATCCATTAAAGGGAAGACGTTAATTTTATCGACAACAAACGGGACGGTTGCCCTAAGGAAATCGTCTCCTGCAAAGAAGGTCTATATCGCATCGATGCTGAATAATCCTGCTGTTGCCAGTGCCTTAGGGGACATCCGTGAAGAACATACCATCTTAGTAATTTGCTCTGGTAATTCCGGAGAAACCAGTTTAGAAGATTTTTTCGGTGCGGGACATTTAATTGATTGCTTGGTGAAAAAGGGTGAATACGAATTAACCGATGCTGCCAAAACAGCCTTGTATTTTTTTCGCGGTCAACACGATTCCTATGAAATATTGCTAAATTCATATGTTGGTAAACTTTTAGACAAACATAACCATCATTTGGACTTGAAGTTAGCAGCATCCAAAGGGATCACCTCAATCGTTCCTGTACTTTGGGATGGTAAAGTCGTCATCGAAACATCCTATACCGGCCATAGTCTTAATTAAAGGGTCTTGAATGCATTCAAGACCCTTTAATTATTAATAAACTATGAACAAAGTATTAATTAGTAGGGAAGAATGCGAGCAGTGGGTTTGATATAAGAAAAAATTCGTATAAACTATAGAGAAGAATAGTTTCTTGCACTGGGAGATGACCAATGATGAAAATATTAGTGATTGAAGATAATAAAGGTGTTTGTTCAATGATAGAAATGTTTTTTGCTAAAGAGGGAATCGATGGAGTATTTGTTAATGATGGTTTAGAAGGATATAATCGCTTCAAAACCGGAACATGGGATGCACTCATTGTTGACTGGATGCTTCCTGGAATGGATGGCGTCTCTATTTGCCGAAAAATTCGGCAAGAGAAGTTTACTGTTCCAATAATTATGTTAACTGCGAAGGATAGTGAATCAGATCAGGTTCTAGGGCTTGAAATGGGGGCGGATGATTATGTCACGAAACCGTTCAGTCCGCTTACCCTTATGGCCAGAATAAAAGCCGTAACACGAAGAATTCAGGTCCAAGTACCAAAGGAAGAAGACCATCTCCTCAAGACAGAACATTTTAAGGTTAATAAGATCACAAGAGAAGTATTTGTAGACGAAACACAGGTTACAAACTTAACGCCAAAGGAATTTGATTTACTTTACTACATGGTGGAGCACCCCCGCCAAGTATTCTCAAGGGAACAATTACTGGAAAGGGTGTGGGGATACCAGTTTTATGGTGATGAACGAACAGTCGATGTTCACATCAAAAGGCTCCGGAAAAAGGTGGAAACCACTGCACATCCATTCTTCCATACTGTTTGGGGAGTAGGTTATAAGTTCGATGACACAATCAAAGCCGATGAAGTTTAAGTATATTTACCAGCAATTTTTTAGCCACATAAGCGTCATCATAGTTGCGTTTCTATTGTTGAGTACTTTGTTTACCCATTATATAGAAAATTTGGTTTATGAAAATAAAGCGGAGGAACTGAATTCATTCGGAAAGGCTATCTTAAACGATTTGAAAGAAGCTCCACTTTCATCTGACCAGATAATTGTTCAATACAGTAATGTTTTGGATGCAAGAAATATGAGCTTTAGTTTGTTTGATCAGGACGGTTTGTATCTAGTAAAAAAACGTGGACCTGAAATTAAGAAATTGCCACGGGAACAATGGGATTTAGTTAAAAAAGGGCAAACCATTATTGTCAAAAGTGATTTTAAAAGCTTTGGCCAAGGAGGCGTCACGTTCGTTGTTTTGCCTTATGTAGATAAAGGCAAGTTTTATGGCGGGGTGATTTTAACATCGCCAATTAGCGGGTCGAGTAAAATGATTGAACAAATAAATAAATTTTTACTCTATACCATCCTAATTGCCTTCGGTGTTTCCTTTTTGCAAAGCTGGTTTTTGTCGAGAATTCACGTTCATCGGATTAAACGGCTTCGTGTAGCGACATCGCAAGTATCCGAGGGAAATTATCATGTGAAGGTAAATTCCGCTAATTTTGATGAAATCGGAGAATTAGCGAATGATTTTAACCATATGGTTGATAAAATCAATACCTCGATGCTTGAAATAGAAAGTCTTGAAAATAGAAGGCGCCAGTTTATGGCCGATGTTTCTCATGAAATGCGGACTCCGTTAACAACCATTAGTGGAGTAATTGAAGGATTGAAAAATGATATGATTCCTGAAGAAGACAAAGAGCGAGGAATTAACCTAGTAAGCCAAGAAGCAAAACGGCTAATACGTCTTGTCAACGAGAATCTTGATTATGAAAAAATCCGCTCAAATCAAATCAAACTATTTAAGGAAGAGATTCAACTTTTAGAAGTACTCGAAATTATTCAGGAGCAGTTAAGCCTGCAAGCAGATGAGAAGAATAATCAAATTGTCGTTGATGTCTCACCAGAGATTATGGTAAACGCTGATTATGATCGGCTTGTCCAAATTTTAATTAACATTACGAAGAATAGTATCCAATTTACTACAGACGGAACCATCTGGCTGCGAGGAAGAACAGAGCAGAACTCAACGATTATCGAGGTGGAGGACACCGGAATTGGAATTGATGCAAATGAGATTGAAAAAATCTGGCGTCGTTTTTATAAGGCTGATCTTTCTAGAACCAGCAATCCATATGGGCAATTCGGGCTGGGACTTTCGATTGTTAAGCAATTAGTTGTGCTCCATAACGGGGAAATAGAAGTATTCAGTGAAGAAGGAAATGGAACGAAATTTATGATTCGTTTAAAAAATGAATAATTTTGACGAAAGCTGCGGAGAAATCTGCAGCTTTTTTCCTTAATATTTCTTAGTTTTTTCCAAAAGACTTTAAAGTTTGTTAATAATTTCTTCATAATTGTCGGTTAAAGTGTAGACAAGGATAAGAACAAAATTAAAGGAGATCGATTGAAATGGAATTCAAAAATGAAAATGAATTCGAGCAAAATCAAACTAATTCAGTAGAGAATACAGAAAATAAACAAAGAGAAGAAATTGCCATAAATAATTCGGATTACAGCGAGCCAGAAGAACATGTAAATGCTGTAGATGCTACCTTTACAGCAGGGTCTAATGAACCAGAAGAACCCCTGGAAAGTGTGAAAAAGACAGAATCTGAAGAATTCGTTACTCCCCCTGTTACGGAACAAACCCGTTCGAACAGTCAGGCAGAACCAAAAAAACGGAAGGGAAAAGGAATTGTTTCGACGATTGCAGCAGGCGTGATTGGATCTGTTTTGACATTAGCGGTACTACCGCATACTGACTATCTCAAATACTATTATCAGAATACGGAAGTGACAAACGATTCTACGGGATCTGTAAAGCCAGTAACGGCAAAGCCGACAATGGCTTCTACTAGTTCGATTGCTGATACCGTTGAAAAGATATCTAAAGCAATTGTCGGAGTTGTTAATTATCAGCAGCAGCAAAATAATGATCTTTGGGGGAATTCTGCTCAATCTCAAAGCGTACAAACCGGTTCAGGATCAGGGGTTATTTTTCAAAAAAATAATGACACTGCCTATATTGTCACAAATAATCATGTTGTCGAGGGTGCATCAAAGCTGGAAATCTCTTTATTTGATGGCCAAAAAACAACGGCCGAGGTGGTTGGAACGGATGCCTTAACAGATTTGGCAGTTTTGAAGATTGATGCAAAATACGTCACAGCTACGGCTGATTTCGGTGATTCTTCCACACTTCGCCCTGGTGACCAAGTATATGCAATTGGGAATCCACTTGGACTTAATTTATCAAGAACAGTCACACAGGGAATTGTCAGTGCAATTGATCGCAGCATATCCGTTACAACATCTGCGGGTAACTGGGATACAAATGTTATCCAGACCGATGCAGCCATTAACCCAGGTAACAGCGGAGGTGCTTTAATTAACCCACAAGGTCAAGTTATCGGAATTAATAGTTTGAAAATTGCTGAGAGCGGTGTAGAGGGGTTAGGCTTTGCGATTCCAAGTAATGACCTAATTCCAATCGTTAACCAATTAATCAAGAGCGGTAAAATTGACCGCCCGTATCTTGGTGTCGGTCTTGCGGACTTAGACCAAGTTCCACAGATGTATTGGCAAAACATGCCTGAAAATATGAAAAAAGGTGTCTTGGTAATGAACATTGACCCAAAATCTGCTGCGGCGCAGGCCGGTTTCCAACCAAAAGATGTGATTGTGTCGATGAATGGAACGGAGATTGCGAATTCAGCAGAACTTAGAAAATATTTATATTCAAAAGTGAAAGCAGGCGACACGATTAAATTTGAAGTGTATCGTGATGGCAAGAAAATGACTTTGACAGCTAAATTATCCACTAATAAAGGTGCATAATTCGAGGTAAAATAAGACCATTCCAAATTGGTCTTGAGGTGAAAAGATGAATAAGGTTGGTAAATATGCATCAAGCATTGAAGTGGATGACATTGAACTGATGAGTATGGTCTTTGAACTGACCGAAAAGGACAAAATGATTATGTGGTCTGAAGGCTATATCGATCATGTAATTGACAAATTACCAGTGTATGCCCGTGATATTTTGGAAAGGCGTAAGGAAAAATGGGAAGATACGAAATCATTTTATGAGAGGAAGCTTGATGAAATAATTAATGATAGGGATTTTAAAAATAAACTAAAGGGCGACCGGAAGGAGTTCGCCCTTTTCGTCATGGAGCATTATCCGGAATTTCGCTCTTTACTGTTTTTAATCTATGATGGGAACTTACATGATGATGATTTACGGAAATTTGTCTACCGCAGGAGGTTTACCGCTCGGAAAAAGTACCTTCACTAAGGTGGTTTGCGGGATTAATAGCAAAGTACGCGGAATTCTTTCGAAAGTTCGCGGAATAAAGATCAAAGGGCGCGGAAATATCGGCAAAACTCGCGGAATTATTGCTCAATTGCGCAGAATAACATTCCTAACCTTTTGATAAGTCGGAAAAATAGACTTGCAAACGTGATCGGAAATATTTACAATTAAACTAACTTAATTAGATACGGAGGTGGGGAAGAGATGAAACGTTCTATTTTTGCACGCTTACAGTGGCTTGAAGCGCTTACTATTTATCGTGCAATTTTTCATGAAGAAGTTTTCCAAGGGGGAAGTCTGCCCTTTTTTCGGAACTGCATAGTGAAAATAGAACGATAACACATCTCTTTACCCACCATAAATAGGTATATGGAGAGTGCATCGCCCGCACTCTTTTTTCATGCCCATTTTTAAAGCAGCGGGTCAATAAAGATGCCTGCGGCTTATTTTACGTTGGAGAGATGTTCATCTTAATTTTTAATTACGAGGAGAATGAACATGATCATTTGTAGTGTCAATCATATCGCAAAATCATTTGGCGGTACTATTATTTTTAAAGATTTATCATTTGAAGTACAAGAAGGGACCAGGATTGGCATTGTTGGCCGCAATGGCGGCGGCAAAACGACGCTTTTAAAGCTGTTAGCTAATCAGGAAACGGTGGACGAGGGGGCTATTCATTGGAAAAAGGGGCTTAAAATCGGCTATTTAGCGCAGATTCCTGACTTTCAAGAATTAACTGCCAGGGAAGTGTTAAAAACGGCATTTGAGCAATTGACAGCCACTGAATCGAAGCTTCAAGAATTGGAAATAGAAATGGGGCAAGAAATCGCTCCTGATAAGCTGCAAAGATTAATGGATCAATATGGAAGGCTGCAGGATGATTTTATCATTTACGGCGGCTATGAAATGGACGCGCAATTAGACAGAGTTGCCAACGGCTTGAACATTACAGGATTACTCGAAAAGAACTTTTCTGCTTTAAGCGGCGGGGAGAAAACGAAGGTTGGTCTCGGACTCAGTTTATTAAAAAATCCTGAACTTTTATTACTCGATGAACCAACAAACCATTTAGACTTGAAGGCGATTGATTGGCTAGGTTCTTTTCTTAAGGATTATAACGGTACAATTATGCTCATTTCTCATGACCGCTATTTTTTAGACGAGGTCGTTACAAAAGTACTCGAAATGGAGGATGGAGAGCTTGATGTATACCATACGAATTTCAGCGGTTATGTAAAGGAGAAAGAGGAGCGCCTGTTACGCGAATTTCAGGAATATCAGGAACAGCAACGAAAAATGAAAAAAATGAAGGAAGCAATTAAACGGCTGCGAGACTGGGCAAACCGCTCGAACCCGCCTAGTGCTGCCCTTCATAAACGGGCTACTAATATGCAGCGGGCGCTCGACCGTATGGAAAAATTAGAACGACCAAAACTGGATGTTAAGAAAATGGCGATTGATTTTGAAGCGAATGATCGGAGCGGCAGGGATGTAATCGTCCTAGAAGGTGTAGCGAAAACTTTTGGCAGCCGGACACTTTTTGAACATGTCAACATGCTCGTTCAATATAAGGATCGTACCGCAATAGTTGGTGAAAACGGTACAGGCAAATCAACGCTTTTAAAAATGATATTAAAAGTAATGGAAGCAGATAAAGGTATTATTAAGGTTGGAAGTAACGTCAAGGTGGGCTATTTATCACAGCATGTATTCCAGGACTTTGATGATGAACAGCTCATAGACGTTTTTCGCTCTGAGGTGGTCGTTAATGAAGGAGAGGCGCGTCATATTTTAGCTCGATTTTTATTCTTTGGGCCAACCGTGTTTCGTAAGGTAAACCAGCTTAGCGGCGGTGAGAGGATGCGCTTGCGACTTGCACAGCTAATGTACCAGGATATCAATCTGCTTATTTTGGATGAACCAACGAATCACTTAGACATTGATTCCTGTGAAGTGCTGGAGGAAGCACTGGAACAGTTTAATGGTACGATTTTAGCTGTTTCCCATGACAGATATTTTCTCAATAAAATGTTTACTAAAATTTATTGGCTCCAAGATGGAACCGTCCACTTTTTTGATGGGAACTATGATTGGGCTAAAGGAAAGTTAGAAGCGATCGAGGTAAAACTAGAGTCTAAGCCTGAAATCAACAAAACAATTCCGCCAAAAGTGGTAAAGGTGGAAGAACAAATTCGGGCGGATGATATCGAGCAAAAAATCGAGAAAATTGAAATGGAAATTCATATTTTAAAACAAAAGCTCGAAGAAGAAAGTGAATTGGAAATACTCCAAAAAATTCATCATGAAATAGAGGGAAGGGAAAACGAACGTGATCTGCTATACTCCCAGCTAGATGAAGTAGTATAACAAATATTGTCTTCGGACTGGACTTCCCGAAGGAACTACCTCATTTCATGTTAATTCGTTATATCTAAATTCATGTCAACACCCATTCTAATCAGAATATGCTATAAGGCAACAACTATGGAGGTGAAACTATGGCAGTAGTGAGGGCTAGAAAGTCCGATATTGACCTGTTGGCTCGATTACTTAGGGCAGAAGCTGAAGGAGAAGGAACAATGGGGATGCTTCTTGTCGGTAATGTTGGGATTAATCGAATTCGCGCAAACTGCTCTGATTTTAAGGGCTTGCGAACCATTCCGCAAATGATTCATCAACCACATGCATTTGAAGCGGTAACACATGGGTACTTTTACCAAAAGCCCAGGGAATCGGAGAGACGATTAGCGAGAAAAGTAATTGACGGGCAAAGATTTTGGCCTGCCAAATTTAGTCTATGGTATTTTAGGCCACCGGGAGATTGTCCGTCGACATGGTATGACCAACCGTTTGTGTCTCGGCATAAGCGCCACTGTTTTTATGAACCAACTGCCGAAACATGCTCAAATGTATATAATACCTTTTAATATTCTTAGGGCCGCTTTATTTTGCGGCTCTATTTTTATTTTTTACCAACTTCTTTTACAGCTTGTCGAATGAAGTGCTTCCTAAAATCCCCTTAAATGGATCCTTTCGGTTACCAATTATAAGCAGTGTTATTTTTGGTGCCGTTATAATTGCCATTGGGGTTGGAGTCATGCTCAGCAATCATATTAGCCCCAGCGGTATGGACTTACTCTCTTTATTAATTGCAAAATGGTCAAAAGTGAACGTTGGTGTAATCATGGTGGCAATTGAGGCGGTTATCATCATTACCGGGCTCTTGCTTCTTAAGGATCCGAAGCTATTATTCTCGCTGTTCATTGTATCCATTGTCGGTCTACTTGCTGCAATCATTACTTCTTTTTGTAAAATGGAAAGTCATTATTAACTAATATGTTCACATTTTTTTCACTCCTTTTTCAGAGAAGCTTGCTATGATAAAAGTAAAAGGAATTTTTTTGAAATGGGGTGGCAAGGGTGAACATATTACTGGCAGAGGATGATGTCCGGCTCGGGAAACTAGTGGCCCACTTACTGCAAAAAGAATTTCATCGTGTTGATTGGGTGCAAAACGGAAGGGAAGCTTACGACAATGCCCGTATCTCAACATATGATGTAATTATTTTGGATTGGATGCTACCGGGAGAAAACGGGCTTTCGGTTTGCAAACGGCTGCGCGAAAAAGGTTTTCAAAGCGGAGCCATAACGAGATATCACCGCCTCCATCGACCATACCTGCTGAAGCCTCGCCAATATGTTTTAACCAACGGGCAGCTGCTTGCACCGCATAGCCTTTTCCAATTCCGCCGAGATCAATTAAACCATCCTCCATCCGTGTTACCGTATTCGTGAATGGATCAAATCGAAATGGGGAAGCTCCTTTTTTATAAACTGGTGGCATCGTACTAGTTCCGAAACTACCAGAATCGAACGGAAAGGAGTTTTCATAGCCATGAAACTTCATCTGTTTAAGCAGTTTAATCCATTACTCTGAAAAAAATCTGAAAACGATATGGTAAAATAAAAAAAATATGGTGATTTGAGGAGAATTCACGTGAACCCAATCAGTGATCATATAAAAAGGGATTTAACTATTTTATTTGTTGGCTTTAATCCAAGTATTCGCTCAGGTGAAATTGGACACCACTATGCTAACCCGAACAATCGTTTTTGGAAGATTTTATACGAGGCGGGATTGACCCCTCGGAAATATGAGGCAGTTGAAGATGTGAAGCTTTTAGAAATAGGATATGGTTTTACCAATATTGTAGAAAGACCAACGAAAGCAGCGGATGAAATTACGAAGAAAGAGTATAAAGTGGGGAGGGAAGTTTTAAAGCGCAAGATCGAGCATTATATGCCCAAGGTGGTTTGTTTTGTGGGGAAAGGAGTTTACCAGCAATACAGTGGTTGGAAGGTGGCCCCGTGGGGAAAGCAGATTGAGTCTGTTGTTCCAGGAGTGATCGATTTTGTTGCACCATCTTCAAGTGGTCTTGTTCGAATGAAATTGGAGGAAATAGTTGAGATTTATAAAGACCTTGCTAAATTTATTTAAAAATAAAGGACTAATTCTAAAAAGTTGTTGGTTTTTATATTCGCCGATTAAAATGCAATATTCGCTGATAGAAACATAAAATTCGCCGATTGACACCGAAAATTCGCCGATAGAAAAGTGATTCCATTGAATTAGTCGTAAAATCAAAGTGATAAAGTCTAAGTTTACATCGGAAAATGATTCGTTTTTGAGATTGACCTTAATTTATGCCAAATATGGTGACAAAAACAATATAAAGGTATAAAAACATCGACGGAAATGAGCAGCCGTCGATGTTTTTCCTTATAATCCAAATTTTTCACGATAGTTTGACAAAGCAAGCAGTGGAAAAATATAGCGGTAACTGTGGTAATGAATATAGAATCCCCCAGCCATTCCCTGTCCCTTCGGGTAATCTGTGGTCCAATCATTTTTTTTAAGCGAAGTTATTAAATAGGAGACTCCATTTTGAATTTCAATTGTCGGTTTTTCTGAAACGGAAATCAGGGTATCAAGTGCCCAGGAAGTATGTGTTAAAGTGCTGGCCTTCAAAGGAACATACGTTTTTTTGCTGTCACTATGGCAAGATTCACCCCATCCGCCATCCTTGTTTTGTATCCTCCGTAACCAGTGTAAAGACTTCTGGATAGATGGATGATCTGAGGAAACACCAACTGCTAAAAGTCCGGTGATGGCAGCCCAAGTCCCATAAAGATAACAAATCCCCCAACGGCCATACCAGGAACCATCGTTTTCTTGATTTTTCAAAAGCCAACGGATTCCTCTTTTAATAGCAGTGTGATCCTTTGCTAAATTGGTATAATGACCGAAAAATTCAAGAGTTCGGCCAGTAAGGTCCGCACACGACGGATCAGCAAGTAAAAACTCGCCTTTTTCAATCGGAAGAAATTGCAATAGCTTGGAATTTGTGTTTTTTTCAAAAGCAGGCCAGCCGCCATCATCATTTTGCATCGAGAGGATCCATGTGATAGCTCGCTCCCAAGCTTGAAGTTCAGAGGCAGCCATTCGAGAAATAGAACGAAGCGAAGCGGTTGTATCGTCTACATCGGGAAGCATCGTATTCACATTAGAAAACCCCCATCCGCCAGGCATCGTTTTAGGATTATGAATCACCCAATCCCCAAATTTATGATGCTGACGATCAAGCAGGTAATGATTTGCCTTTACAACCATTGGGTCTTCCGGAGAAATATCTGCCGTCTGTAAACAGAAGCCGATTAGGGACGTGTTCCAAAGGTTGGCGGTTGTATATTGCATATGGGGTAATCCATCAATCACGTACATCATCGATTTAATCCCTTCAACTGCCTTTGTAATGATGGGATCCGTTTTCTTGTAATCGAGCGATAATAAGGCGAAAATCATTAAAAACGTACAACTGTAATAACTATAAAATGTTCCGTTCGGTTCAATTCGGTCAAGCATATACTTTTTGGCGCGTTCAATGGCCATCTGGTGAAGCTGGTCAGGTAATCCTAGTAAATTTTTTACCCCATCTTCGATAAAAGAATACAATGATCGATATTCGCTGGAGCGATCCCATTGATCGATATCATTCCGATGAAGATGTAAATGTGACAGGTCAGGACTTTTATTTGTTTTTAAAGTAAACTTTTTATCCGCTAGGATCATGATAGGGGCAAGGTTTGCCCGGCCAAAAACAGAAAACGAATAAAAGTTAATCGGAAAATAAAGCGGCAGGAGGACCACTTCAATTGGGAGAGGAGAAAATGAAGGCCATTTATATTGCCCCGTTAAAGAGAGCATGACCTTGGTATACATACTGACTTCCTCTAAACCGCCATTTGCTAGAATAATTTTTTTTGCTGCACGCAAACGATTATCATCTATCTGATAGTACCCGGAATATAACAATGCGTAATAGGCTTCAACGGTTGCCGTCAGGTTCCCGTTCCCTTCATCATAAAAAAGCCTCCAGGCGCCATTCTTCGTTTGTTTACTTAATATCCTTTTCGCAAGTCCTTGGATTAATTCTTCATCATTTATTTCCAATGTCCGTAATAAAATGATCATATAAGCATCAGTGGAAATACCTGTTTCAAATGGATAGTCCCATGAGCCGTCGGGAGATTGGTCTTTTCGAAGCATATCAATAATCCAATTAATGCCTACCGTTGTATCAATCATATTAATTTCCTCATTCCTCTCCCTAAAAAATATTCTCAACTATACATATTCTCAGCATGGCAGGAGAATTCATAAGGGAGGTAATGAACTATTTTTTTTACGCGAAATCGAGTGAAAACGCCGCTTCAACTTATAACGGATGAATTAAAAAATAAAAGTAAAATTTCTCCATCAACATCACCGCTAACAAAAGGCGAAGTTTTACTGTTAGAGCAAATTAGAGGTAAAACACGGAAACATAATCTTAATAATGTTACAAGAACAAAGGCCTATCTTAATTTTTATCTTCACCATCCGGAAATCCAATGGGCCTTTCTCGGGCATATGGTATCGCGAAATGGCGGCTGGAATATGACGGATCTAAAAGGTGAATTTCTAACCAGGTTAATGGCAAAAAAAGACCGAAATTTATTTTTTCATTTTTTAGAGAGAGGCAACTGGCTTATTTTCCAAGACGTATTTCCACAATTTTTGATTTATGAGGAAAGCATAAGGCAAAGGAGACCATTGTTTCACTTATTTACTTTTTTAAATATTTCTACCTTTATGGAAACGATTTGGAATCAGTTTTGGCGGGTTCAAGACACTTATATTCTTACGATTGCAATGGTCATTAATGAACAAAGTTACCTTGAACAAAGAGTGGTTCAAAATCAGCAATATCAAAAGGAAGTATTAAACAAATTCGAATTTATGCTTCAAGATTGGCTTTCTTTTAATCATATCCTGTTTCCATATGGAAAAAAGAAGATTAGCGGGTTAACACTCCACCAATTTGAATCGCTACATGAACGGATTTTACTTGGTAAAAGGCTATATACCATTCTTTTTAAAAATAAGGAAGTTCATCAGCAAGCACTTGAGTGGGCAAAGAGGCATCCGCACACGGGGTCGAGAAAGGATTATTGGCCGCATATCTTTAATAATGTCAATGAAGGGATACCTGGTTTTCCCTATCAGCTTCGATTGAAGTCCTGTCAGCTTAGAACTGGGGCAAGAAAGATTTATAGTCCTAACCTTGAAAATGCTTGGAAAAATGTCAGTCAGGAAGAAGCAGAAAAAGGGGATTGGTTTAAGGACTGGCGGGTGGTGGATTATTTAATAGAGGACGATGAAATGATTGACGGGGAGATTAAAAATGACTACTGTAAAACACTTGAACGACTCGAGCTTGCAACCCTTGCAAAAAAAGCGATTACCTTTTAGGAAGCTTGCTTGTATGGTGCTTGCCTCCTTGCTTGGAACGTATTTAGATTTATATTTTGTCGGAAAACAACTCTATCAATTCCCAAAGAGACCACTACCTGAAATTTTTTCGATAAATATCGCGTTTACATTAGTGGGACTTCCCATCCTTGTAATGATTTTTCTGCGTTGTATCTCACAGGTAAATAATTGGGGGAAAGCAGGAATCGTTCTATTTGCCAGCTTGTTGATGCCTATTTTTGAAAAATTAGCGGAAGTACTGGGCATGTTTATTCATGCTGAAGGGTGGCAGCATTTTTACACGTTTTTTGGATATTTGATATTCTTAACGATCATAACACTGTTTTATGAAGGGATGGCAAATAAAAATAGATAAAAACAAAAAGCCGGGAAAAATTTTCCCGGCTTTCGTGCGCCGAAAGGAAAATAAAACTTTCCTATCAAGCATCAGTGCCCCTTCCGTCCGTACAGTGGTTAAGTGTCCCGCAACAAGCGAATGTTCGGAAGGGGTATATCTATTTTATCACAATTGTAGTGGAAATATGAATGGGCGAAGAAAGTTTTTCAAACCTAAACTTTCAATTTTTTACCGAAAAGTGTATGATAATATTGATTTTTACATAAAGGAGTGTTTCCAAATGGCTAAAAAAGGATACATATTGATGGAAAATGGCGAAAAGATTGAGTTTGATTTGTTTGCTAATGAAGCACCTGGAACTGTAGCTAATTTTGAAAAATTAGCGAATGAAGGATTTTACAATGGAGTTGTTTTTCACAGAGTAATTCCAGGCTTTGTTTCACAAGGTGGCGATCCAACTGGAACAGGGATGGGTGGACCAGGATATACCATTAACTGTGAAACCGAAGGGAATCCACATAAGCATGTTCCTGGCTCATTATCAATGGCGCACGCAGGAAGAAACACAGGCGGAAGCCAATTCTTCATCGTACATGAATCACAGCCGCACCTTAATGGAGTGCATACTGTTTTTGGTCAAGTTACATCAGGACTTGAAACAGCGAAATCGATGCGCAATGGTGATAAAATGGTAGAAGTAAAGGTATTTGATGTAGAATAAGGTACACGAGAGGGCTAATTTAGCTCTCTTTTTTCATTGCAAGAATTATTGAGATTTTTCAGGGGCAAATTAACCTCAAAGATTATATTTGGGGGTCAATATGAAAAAGTTTGTACTAATGTTAATACCATTACTGTTATTTCCATTTCATACAAATGCTGTTGAAGAAAATAAGGAGACTAAACAACTAAAGGCAGCGATTATCATCGATGATTTTGGTGGTGGTACCGGTGGGGTTCGGGATTTCTTAGAAGGAGATATTCCGATTACGGCAGCTGTTATGCCTTTTACTGAAACCTCCAAGGTGCATGCGGAATGGGCGCATAAAAATGGCTTTGAAGTCATGGTACATTTACCCATGGAGCCGAAAAGAGGTAAAAGATCCTGGCTCGGTCCGAAGCCAATAACAGTTGACCTTACCCCAGAAGAAGTTAGGCAGCGGGTAGAGGAAGCAGTTAAAAGTGTACCGTACGCTGTCGGGCTAAACAATCATATGGGATCCCGGGCAGTGGAAGATGAAGAAATTGTGCGCATAATCGTTGAGGTTGCAAAAGAGAAAAAATTATTTATCATTGACAGTGGAACAAGCCCAGGATCAAAATTTCCCCAAATCGCTAAAGAGCTGGGAGTCCCCCTGCTAAAGAGAGATGTATTCCTAGACGACATTTCTTCATCTGACTATGTTCGAAAACAAATGGTCAAACTTGCAAAAGTCACAGAAATCAAAGGACATGGGATTGCTATTGGCCACGTTGGGGTGACCGGAAAGGTTTGTTCGGTTGGTATCTTTCAATCAGTGGAAGAATTTAATAAACGAAATATAAAAATAGTTCCCGTTTCAGAATTGTTTTCTGGAAAATGAACGGAGAAGAAATTTCCCATGAAAAGGCAACTACGAGTTGCCTTTTTCGCTGCTTCGAACGGATTACTTCCCCTCTGCGCCGCAAATTGGTAAAATGTCTTCTATCTAATTGAAAAAATTTACCGATTTTAATACAGATAGCCAGCGAGGGAGAGGAAATGGATAAAATGAAACTAGTGTCATGGAATGTTAATGGCCTTAGGGCGTGCGTCAAAAAAGGATTTTTGGACTATTTTCAGGAAGTGGATGCAGACATTTTCTGTGTGCAGGAAACAAAATTGCAGGAAGGGCAAATTAACCTTGAACTAGATGGATATTATCAATACTGGAACTATGCAGATAAGAAGGGCTATTCAGGTACTGCGGTGTTTACTAGAAACAAACCACTAACAGTAAAATATGGGGTTGGTATGGATGAAGCTGAAGGGGAAGGACGAATTGTCACCCTAGAGTTTGACGATTTTTTCATGGTTAATGTTTATACTCCCAATTCACAACGAGATTTAGCTAGAATTGGTTATCGTCTTGACTGGGAGGATCGAATCCTGCAGCACTTGAAAGATTTAGATGAAATGAAACCGGTCATTCTTTGCGGAGACCTGAACGTAGCCCATCAAGCGATAGATTTACGTAATCCAAAATCCAATGTAGGAAACTCTGGTTTTACTGTTGAAGAACGGGGAAAGATGACCTCATTACTATCAGCTGGATTTGTTGACAGCTTTCGTCACTTTTATCCGAATCAGGAAGGTGCTTATACATGGTGGTCATACATGAACAAGGTCCGTGAACGGAACATTGGCTGGCGTATTGATTACTTTATCGTATCAGAAAGATTGCTTGAGTACCTCAAGAATGCTGATATTCATTGTGATGTAATGGGTAGTGACCATTGCCCAATTGTACTAGAACTTCATTAATTCAAGTCAAAAACTTTTTCTTATTGCAATTGATAAATTTCCTGTAATTTTCTTTATGGATATTCTACTTTATTGTTATGTTATAAAGAGAATTACGGAGGAATGGAGCATGGATCTAAAAAAGGAAATTCAAAAGCAATTTGGAAAAAGTGCTGACTCGTATGTTAGCAGTACTATTCATAAAGATGGAAAAGACTTAGTGAAACTGTTGGAAATGGCATCCATAAAAGGGGCAGAAAAGCTGCTTGATGTGGCGACAGGTGGCGGCCATACCGCAAACGCCTTTGCTCCTTTTGTAAAAAAAGTAACTGCAATGGATTTGACACCTGAGATGTTAGCAGCTGCGGAAAAATTTATTAAAGGGAACGGTCACCTTAATGTAGATTTTGTTCATGGTGATGCGGAAAATCTTCCTTTTTCTAATGAAGATTTTGATATTGTGACCTGCCGGATTGCGCCGCATCATTTTCCAAATGTAAGGAAATTTGTTGAAGAAGTATATCGAGTTCTAAAGCCAAATGGACAATTTTTGCTTGATGATAATGTTGTTCCAGAAGTAGCTGATTTCGATCAATTTTACAATACAATTGAAAAATGGCGAGATTACAGTCATTTCCGGGCTTGGAAGAAAAGCGAGTGGCTTCGAATGCTTGAGAAGAGTGGATTTGAAATTTATGAGTGGCATCGCTTTGATAAAACCTTCCGTTTTGAGCCTTGGTGTAGTCGGATGAACTTACCTCAAGACGAAATGGTCAAATTAGCTGAATACATGAAAGGTGCATCTGAAAAAATTAAACATAAATTTAGAGTTGTTATCGAGGAAGATCAAATTATTTCCTTTCAAGGAGAAGCCGTTGTTTTGAAGGTAATTAAAAGGTAATGAAAAAACCCCTTTGCAACAAGAGAATGTTTTCTTGTTGCAAAGGGGTTTTATTATGGTCATTAAATGTCATTCAAGGCAGTGCCGAATTCATCAAACTCTGGTAATTTCTCATTTTGATGCGAATTCTCTAATGGTTTTGTGTCCTCAGGAGTAACTAATCCAATGTCTTCCTCTTTTTTCTGAGGGTGAAAATTCAATTTTGCATCATCTCCTTTAATAATGATTTACTATAATATTTTTTCCAAGCAAAAATTGATCTAAACCCAATTTTTATTCTCTTTGAAATTTACCGCTCACTAAATTTCTAGTGCAAAAAAAATCCTAAAAAAATTATTGACGAACTAAAGTGAAGATAGTATGATAGTCCTTGTCGCTGTTACGAAATGTCCTAATCGTACAAGTGATTCTAAAAAACATTTCGAATGATAGTTGACATTGCATGAATGTTTTGATAGGATAATAAATGTCGCTAGTTTAGTAGACAGAATATTTAAAAAGTAGATTGTTCTTTGAAAACTAAACAAACAAAAACGTCAACAAACAATAACTATTAGTTTCAATTGAAACTAAGCCAACGTTTTATTTTATGAGCTAATCAACTTTCTTGGAGAGTTTGATCCTGGCTCAGGACGAACGCTGGCGGCGTGCCTAATACATGCAAGTCGAGCGAATCGTTGGGAGCTTGCTCCCAATGGTTAGCGGCGGACGGGTGAGTAACACGTGGGCAACCTGCCTGTAAGACTGGGATAACTTCGGGAAACCGGAGCTAATACCGGATAATTCTTTTCCTCTCATGAGGAAAAGCTGAAAGTCGGCATCTCGCTGACACTTACAGATGGGCCCGCGGCGCATTAGCTAGTTGGTGAGGTAACGGCTCACCAAGGCGACGATGCGTAGCCGACCTGAGAGGGTGATCGGCCACACTGGGACTGAGACACGGCCCAGACT
>Ga0213826_1000192_pt1 | contig 55125 bp, 56 predicted proteins | sample MC6MC0899MG_FD_180668 | JGI IMG/M metagenome (GOLD analysis project Ga0213826, IMG submission 180668) | Enriched soil aggregate microbial communities from Iowa State University, Ames, United States - MC6-MC0899-MG | ecosystem: Environmental > Terrestrial > Soil > Unclassified | place: USA: Iowa...
CCAACGATTAAAGTACTAGATTTCCCAAAAAACCATGGCGATTTACTAAAAATCACCATTCAATCAAGATGTCAGTTAAGCGGTTTTGAACTCCAAAAGAGATTGGAAGAGTCAGGGATTTATACAGAACTAGCAGATCCAAATAATGTGTTATTCATTCTGCCATTATTAAAAGATGGGCAAGATTATCCATTGGAAGAGGCAGCAAGGAAAATACAAAGGGCCCTTTTAGGATTGCCTTTTTACGAAGTGAAGGAAGAATTCATAATGGATCGTCACAAGATTTCGGAGCTAGCTATCCCTTATGAAGATATGGCAAGCTTAACCGTGAAAGAGGTACCTATTGTTGAAGCAGCGGGATTTACTTGTGCGGAAACGATCATCCCTTATCCACCGGGGGTTCCATTATTATTAAAGGGCGAGAGTATAACAGGGGAAAAACTCAACCGGCTTAATCGACTGTTACAATCCGGAGCAAGGTTTCAAGGGGGCTCCACTATAAAAAAAGGTATGCTAAAAATATTTAGTACAACTTAAGATACATACATTTTGGAGGGTTTATTTTGATGAGCAGCGGAACATTTATTACGTTTGAGGGACCGGATGGAGCGGGCAAGACAACGATTATTAAATTGGTAGCCCAAGAGCTTAACAACGCACTTCTTACAAGGGAACCAGGCGGGATTGAAATAGCTGAGCAAATTCGCAGAGTTATTTTAGATAAAGGAAATACGGCAATGGATTCCCGAACTGAAGCACTGCTTTATGCAGCAGCACGGAGACAGCATTTAATTGAAAAGGTAAAGCCGGCATTAGACAAGGGAAGAGTTGTTTTATGTGACCGGTTTGTTGATAGTTCATTGGCATATCAGGGCTATGCACGGGGGTTAGGAATGGACGAGGTGTTTACGATTAATCAATTTGCAATCGAGGACTTCATGCCTGAGCTGACAATCTACTTTGATATTGAACCAGAGGCAGGGTTAAAGCGGATTAATAAAAATAAAGGGAGAGAAATTAACCGATTGGATTTAGAGGATCTTGATTTCCACAAAAAAGTTAGAGAGGGATATCATCTATTAATGGAACGTTTTCCACATAGAATTGTGCGGATTGATGCTTCCGGTACAGTGCATGAGGTTTTTAAAAAAACGATGCAGCTGGTAAAAGCAAAATTAGCAGAAAAAAAGCCTTCAATATAAGGCTTTTTTTCGTGGAAAAAGGGCGGAGACTCGCAATAATAAGTTGGTTTATCTTGTCTGAGCGGAGGAAATACATATACCCTTTTGGATTAGTGAAGCTAAGCCCTGCTCACACCGCCTTTTATTTTTTCTAATAAAAATATTAAATTAATAGTGTGTTCCTTCTACTTGCAAATGTAAGCAGGACAATTACCTGTTATAATATAGATAGTGGAAACTAGAGTTGTAATAAATAGAGGAGAGGGTGTTTTCAAATGAAACTCATCATAGCCGTTGTACAAGATCAGGATAGCAATCGTTTATCTAAGGCATTAGTCGATAATAATTTTAGAGCGACCAAATTAGCTAGTACAGGTGGATTTTTGAAGTCAGGGAACACTACGTTTATGATAGGGACCGAGGATATTCGGGTTGACCGGGCTCTCCAAATTATTAAGGACAACTGCAAGTCGAGAGATCAGCTGGTAGCCCCTGTTTCACCAATGGGCGGGAATGCCGACTCTTATGTCCCTTATCCAGTTGAGGTGGAAGTAGGCGGCGCGACGGTATTTGTCTTACCTATCGAGCAATACATGCATTTTTAGACTTTTGTTATTAAGTTATAGATAAGTGAGTGATGAGCTTGGGAAAAACATGGGATCAACTAGAAGAGCTGCAACCGACCGTGTTGAAAATGTTAAGAAACAGCTTATTAAAAAATCGAGTGGCCCATGCGTACCTTTTTGAAGGCATGAGAGGGACAGGAAAAAAGGAAGTAGGTTTATTACTTACAAAGGCTCTTTTCTGTGAGTCGTTATTGGATGGCTATAAACCGTGCGAAGCATGTAATAATTGCCGGCGGATTAATAGTGGAAATCACCCTGATGTTCATATTGTTGAACCGGATGGGTTATCGATTAAGGTTGACCAGATCAGAAATCTGCAAGCAGAGTTTTCGAAAAAGGGTGTCGAATCCTTGAAAAAGGTGTACCTGATTTCTCATGCAGATAAAATGAGTGTGAGTGCATCGAATAGTTTGTTAAAGTTTCTGGAGGAACCAAGTCCCGGAACAGTTGCCTTTCTATTAACAGAACAGCTTCAGCAAATATTGCCAACCATACTTTCTAGATGCCAAATTTTAGCATTCCATCCGTTAGCACCTCAAGTGATGGTGAAACAGCTCGTCGAAAATGGCGTAGAACCAGTAAAAGCACCCTTGCTTGCTCAGTTAACCAATAATCTGGATGAAGCACTCACATTAAATGTTGATGAATGGTTTGCACAAGCCCAAAAAATAGTGGTAAAATTATATGAGGTGTTGAAAAAAAATCCGTTGGAGGCAATGGTAACACTCCAGGGGGATTGGTTTTTACACTTTAAAGATAAAGAGCAGATTCAACGTGGTTTAGATCTTTTACTTCTTATTTTTAAGGATTTACTTTATATACAATTAGATAAAGAGGAGCAAATTGTTTTCATACAGGAAAGTGAGCGGTTAAAGCAATTTGCCCTTAAAACATCTGGACGGCGCTTATCGGATCAAATGTCAGCTATTCTTGATGCAAAAAGGAAGCTGCAGGCAAATATGAATCCTCAGCTAATGATGGAACAGCTTGTGTTAAAATTGCAGGAGGGATCTTCATTTGTATGATGTTGTAGGAGTACGCTTTAAAAAGGCGGGGAAAATCTATTATTTTGATCCTGGAGACCTCTCAATCGAAAAGGATGACTTTGTCATTGTCGAAACGGTCCGTGGCGTTGAATACGGCAGAGCTGTGATTGCTCGTAAACAGGTAGAGGACCACGATGTTGTCCTTCCTTTAAAAAAGGTGGTTAGAATTGCCGATCAGAAGGACCGCATGATTGTGGAGGAAAACAAGCAGGAAGCCCAAGTTGCTTATGAGGTTTGTAATGAAAAAGTGAATGAGCATCAGCTGGATATGAAACTAGTCGATGTTGAATATACATTTGACCGAAATAAGGTAATCTTCTACTTTACTGCGGATGGAAGAGTTGATTTTCGTGAGTTAGTAAAAGATTTAGCGGCAATTTTTCGGACACGCATTGAATTACGCCAGATTGGCGTCCGTGATGAAGCCAAAATGCTTGGCGGTATTGGGCCGTGCGGGAGAATGCTATGCTGTTCTACCTTTTTAGGTGATTTCGATCCCGTCTCCATCAAAATGGCAAAGGATCAAAACCTTTCATTAAATCCTACAAAAATCTCCGGTTTATGCGGCAGACTTATGTGCTGTTTGAAATATGAAAATGATGAATATGAATCTGCTAAAGAGGCTTTGCCGGATTTAGGGGAAATCATTGAAACACCGCAGGGTACAGGGAAAGTGGTAGGACTAAATATATTAGAGCGGGTACTTCAGGTGGAACTAAAGGAACAAGAACGGGTTCTGGAGTATACTTTGGATGAAATCATTAAAGAAGGTGCCTTTTCTATACAATCCACAGATTAATGAGGTGTGCGCCGTGGATAAAAAGGAAATATTTGAATCAGTAAGTAATATGGAAACACAAATTGGCCATCTTTACCAAAGGCTAGGAGAATTGAAGCAGCATTTAGCCGAAATACTAGAAGAGAATCATTATTTAAAGCTTGAAAATGAACATTTAAGGCGCCGTTTAGATGTAACGATGGAAGAAGAAAAGAATGAAACAGATCATAAAAAGACCGTGGCAGGAGCTCCGGCTGTATCTCCCAGGGGGAAGCCCTTTGATATTGGGGAAGGATACGATAACCTCGCCCGTCTTTATCAAGAAGGCTTTCATATTTGCAATCTTCACTTTGGGAGCTTGCGTAAGGAAGGCGATTGTTTATTCTGTCTTTCCTTTCTTAATAAGAAATAATCTTAAGAGGCTGACCCACATCAGCCTCTATTTTCATACTATTAAAGAATAGGATGGTATTTGTGGTCAATTTGAAAGAGGATGAACGGTTAGATTATTTGTTAGCGGAAAACTTAAGGATCATTCAAAGCCCATCTGTTTTTGCCTTTTCACTCGATGCCGTATTGCTGGCGCGATTTGTTTACGTACCCATTCAAAAAGGGAATTTACTTGATCTTTGCAGCGGAAATGGGGTTATTCCATTATTTTTGAGTGCCCGCACAAAAGGGAATATAACGGGTGTAGAGATACAAGAGCGTTTATATGATATGGCGATTCGAAGTATCGAATATAACGGGCTTCAGAACCGGTTAACCATGATTCACGGCGATATTAAGGAAATGCCCAAGCAATTAGGCTTTGGAAAATTCGATGTCGTTACCTGTAATCCGCCTTATTTTACGACTCCATCAAAAGAAGAAATAAATCCAAATGAACATCTGGCCATTGCCCGCCATGAGATTCTCTGCACGCTCGAAGATGCCGTTAAAGCAGCCAGTCAATTAGTGCGGCAGGGGGGGAAAGTGGCTTTTGTTCACCGTCCAGGCCGGCTCATAGATCTGATTACGTTGATGCGCCAGTACCGGCTTGAACCCAAGCGAATTCAACTTGTCTACCCTAAGCTTGGCAAGGAAGCCAATACTCTTTTAATTGAAGCGATAAAAGACGGCAGCCCTGATTTAAAAATCCTTCCGCCACTTATTGTTTATAATGAGGCGGATGAATACACTCCCGAAATCAGAGAGATTTTATATGGAGAATAGTACACATTACTTTTATGTTCTAACCTGTTCGGATGGAAGTCTGTATGGGGGCTATACCAATAATCTGGAGCGGCGGATTAAGCTGCATAATGGCGGCAAAGGCGCCAAATATACTCGTGGCAGAGGGCCGGTCGAACTGACATATTTTAAAGCGTATGATCATAAAAGCGACGCGTTAAAAGCGGAGTATTCCTTTAAACAACTAACAAGAAAGAAAAAACTAGAGTTTTTAATAAGAGAAACGGGTGATCAGGATGTGGCAGCAGAAAAGCTTTGAGAACGAAGATCATAAAGGAATCCTCTATCTAGTTCCTACTCCCATTGGAAATCTGGAGGATATGAGTTTTCGGGCGATTAGAATTTTAAAAGAAGCAGATTTGATTGCTGCTGAAGATACAAGAAATACAAAGAAGCTTTGTAATTATTTCGAAATTGATACTCCTGTTGTCAGTTATCATGAACATAATAAGGAAACGAGCGGGGAGAAATTGATGCAAAAGGTAAAGCAAGGCTTTAAGGTTGCACTTGTAAGTGATGCCGGAATGCCTGCTATTTCTGACCCGGGATATGAGCTTGTAGTCGCTGCGAGTAATGAGGAAGTGACTGTTGTTCCATTGCCAGGGGCAAATGCCGCACTCACCTCCTTGATTGCCTCGGGGTTACCGTGCCAGCCCTTTTATTTTTATGGGTTTTTACATCGAAACAAGAAAGAGAAGCGAGCTGAACTAGATGAGATAAAAAAGCAATCTGCGACGTTGATTTTTTATGAATCTCCACATCGCATAAAAGAAACCTTATCAATCATGCTAGATGTTCTCGGCAACAGGAATATCGCTCTATGCAGGGAGTTGACCAAAAAGTACGAGGAATTTATTCGTGGAACGCTCGAAGAAGCAATCGAATGGGCCCATCAGGATGAAATTCGCGGCGAATTTTGTATCATTGTTGAGGGGGCGGACGGTCAACAAGATGAAGAGGTCAACTGGTGGGAGCATTTATCACTGGAAGAACACGTAAATCACTACATATCCGTAAAAAGTATGACGTCAAAGGAAGCGATTAAACAAACAGCAAAAGATCGCGGGCTTAACAAGCGCGAAGTGTATCAGGCCTATCATATTGAGACTCCATAAAAAAATGCTCCAGCACATATTCATTGCTGGAGCTTGTTAGCCGATAGGAAAGCACGCTTTTCTTTCAGGCATAAGTGTAACTATGCCTCATGAACCGCCTAACGGCTCGCCAATCGGCGAGTTTTCTTTATTATTTCGCTACTTCAAAGTTTTTTTGAATTTCTTCAATTAATTGCTCTGCACCTTCACGGCTAAGAATTAATTTGCCGCCAGCAAGAGCCATATTATCATCAGATACTTCACCAGTTACTTGGCAAGTCATATTTGGCTTATATTTTTTTAAGATAATGCGCTCATCGTCAACATAGATTTCAAGTGCATCCTTTTCAGCAATTCCAAGTGTACGTCTTAATTCAATCGGAATTACCACTCGACCCAATTCATCAACTTTACGAACAATACCTGTAGATTTCATACAATAATCTCCTCTCATAAATACACATATTATTTAGCCGATTGAAAAGTAAATTTTCCTATCAGGCCAAAGTGCAACTACGCCTCATGAAGCGTTTAACGGCTTGCAAGTCAGCGAGTTTTCTATATCTATTTTTTAATTCGTCATTATTCGACAAATTTCTTATAAATCCATAATACCAGTACTTCCCATATTCGTCAATTATTTTATTTTGAAAAATAAAAGAAATTTTTTCCAATAATTTGTTTGTTACTGTGATAAGGTTTACCCTAATATTTGTCCAATTAAACTACGTTTTTAATAGTATTTTAGTGTAAGCTAGAATGGACGTTGGTTAGGAAGGAATTCGACAAAATTCTACATTCATCAATCTTATCGCTCATATGTTTCGTTGGTTCTTTATTCTTTATGGGTGTATAAGGAAGATATTTTAAAAAACTGGAAGTCGAGGAATGGCGCTTTCTTGCACAAAAGTTCATTTTTCGGTATATTTTGATGATAGAAGCAGCAAAAAGAGGCAATAATAATTTAATGGGGTTTGTGATTGCCTGCCTATAGGAGGGACATAGAAATGGCGGAAAAATTAAAGACTTTTTATCTGACAACACCAATTTACTATCCTAGTGGAAATTTACATATTGGCCATGCTTACACGACTGTTGCCGGTGATGCAATGGCCCGATATAAGCGGATGCGCGGCTATGATGTGATGTATTTAACTGGAACAGATGAGCATGGACAAAAAATCCAGCGTAAAGCAGAAGAGGGTGGGATTACCCCGCAGCAATATGTGGATGGAATTGTAAATGGAATCAAAGAACTATGGAATAAGCTTGATATTTCTTATGATGATTTTATCCGGACAACAGAGGAAAGACATAAACAAGTTGTTGAAAAAATCTTTGCAAGGCTCCTTGAACAAGGGGATATTTATCTTGATCAGTATGAAGGCTGGTACTGTACACCGTGTGAATCCTTTTTTACGGATCGCCAGTTAGTGGATGGAAAATGTCCAGATTGTGGTCGTCCAGTTGAAAAAGTAAAAGAAGAATCATACTTTTTTAGAATGAGTAAGTACGTTGACCGTCTTTTACAATACTACGAGGAAAATCCTGAGTTTATTCAGCCGGAATCCCGCAAAAATGAAATGATTAATAACTTTATCAAACCTGGTTTAGAAGATTTAGCTGTATCAAGAACAACTTTTGATTGGGGAATAAAGGTACCTGGGGATCCTAAGCATGTCATTTATGTTTGGATTGATGCCCTTTCGAACTATATAACAGCCCTTGGTTATGGCACCGAAAATGACGCTAAATATTTAAATTACTGGCCGGCAGATGTTCATCTTGTTGGAAAGGAAATTGTCCGCTTCCACACGATTTATTGGCCGATTATGTTAATGGCCTTGGATCTGCCGCTGCCTAAAAAGGTATTTGCCCATGGGTGGCTATTGATGAAGGACGGGAAAATGTCCAAGTCGAAAGGGAATGTTGTAGATCCTGTCACATTAATCGACCGCTATGGCCTCGATGCTTTAAGGTATTATTTATTACGTGAAGTACCATTTGGTGCAGATGGTGTATTTACACCTGAAGGATTTGTCGAAAGAATTAATTTTGACTTGGCCAACGATCTTGGTAACCTGTTAAACCGAACGGTTGCGATGATTGAAAAGTATTTTAATGGTGTGATTCCTGACTATGCCGGTTCTGTCGGTGAATTTGATGAGTCACTTCTTCAAGTTAATCAAGAAACAGTTACAAAATATGAGGAAGCTATGGAGAAAATGGAGTTTTCTGTTGCCCTAACTTCCATATGGCAATTAGTCAGCCGCACGAATAAATATATTGATGAAACCCAGCCGTGGACATTGGCTAAGAATGAGGAACGCAAAGGAGAACTTGCAAGCGTCATGGTCCACTTGGCAGAATCATTGCGTAGAATTTCTATTCTCCTACAGCCATTTTTAACTCGTACACCTAATGGGATATTTAATCAGCTGGGCATACAGGATGAGGGTCTGAAAACATGGGAAAGTCTTGAGCGGTTTGGTCTGATTCCAAACGGAACAAAGGTCGAAAAGGGTGCACCGTTATTCCCAAGGCTTGAAATTGCGGACGAAGTGGCATTCATTAAAGAAAAAATGCAAGGTACTGCACCTGTAGTCGAAGAAAAGAAAGAAGAAAAACCAGTGGCAATGGATGAAATTGCTATTGATGATTTCATGAAAATTGATTTGAGAGTAGCGGAGGTTATTCAAGCAGAGCCAGTTAAAAAGGCAGATAAACTGTTAAAACTTCAGCTTGATCTTGGCTACGAAAAACGTCAAGTCGTATCAGGGATTGCCCAGTACTATAAACCGGAAGAATTGGTCGGCCGGAAAGTTATTTGTATTACAAATTTAAAACCAGTTAAATTACGTGGTGAATTATCACAAGGTATGATCTTAGCGGGATCAAAAGACGGACAGCTTTCGCTTGCTACAATTGATCAAACGCTGCCGAATGGTGCGAAGGTAAAATAATCAAAAAAGGGGATGTTCCACGTGAAACAAATTTCGTGGTATTTCCCTTTTTTTGTTTGATTTTTGACATTGGAAGGTAGTAGGTGCACAATTTAGAGAAAAAAAGAGAAAAGAGGGCTTGGTTAATTATGTTATTTGACACACATGCACATTTAAATGACACCCAATATAACGAGGATTTGCAGGAGGTCATTAATAGGGCTCAAAATGAGGGAGTCACCAATATGGTTGTTGTTGGATTTGATCGTCCGACCATTCAAAGGGCAATGGAGCTTGCTGAAACCTATGAATTTATTTATGCTTGCGTTGGCTGGCATCCCGTCGATGCTATTGATATGACGGATGAGGATTTAGTATGGATTGAGGAATTAGCTTCCCACCCAAAGGTAGTCGCAATCGGTGAAATGGGCTTGGATTATCATTGGGACAAATCTCCAAAGGAGATCCAAAAGGAGGTTTTTCGCAAACAAATCAAGCTAGCGAAAAAAGTGAAGCTTCCAATCGTGATTCACAATCGTGAGGCAACAGCCGATATCGTGGAAATATTGAAGGAAGAAGGAGCAGAGGAAGTAGGGGGTATTATGCACTGCTTTAGTGGCAGCCCTATCGTCGCCAAGGAATGTGTAAAAATGAATTTTTATATTTCCCTTGGCGGCCCTGTTACCTTCAAAAATGCAAAAAAGCCAAAAGAAGTGGCCGCTGAAATACCTTTGGAAAAACTATTGATTGAAACAGACTGCCCTTATTTGGCTCCGCATCCCTATCGTGGAAAACGGAATGAACCAAGTTATGTAAAACTCGTAGCTGAAGAAATTGCCGAAATAAAAGGGCTGACATTTACGGAGGTGGCGGAAGCAACGGCACAAAATGCTAAAAAAATATTCGCCATAAAATGATAAGGGAAATTGTCGAAAGCCCAAGAAGCTTGTCCTAATTATTTCTAATAACAAAAAGTTCTACACGTCTCCTTTTCAACATAGGATAACCGTGTCGATAAGTTTTTCTTTGCAATATTTCCAGGTTTGTGCATAATTAGAAATACATTCACAGGATATGCAAGGATTGACAGCCGACAGCATGGTAATAATTATCTCTCCGAGAAAAGGAGGCGTTTTTCATCGTACTCAAACACATGAAAAACCTGTTTTCCAAGTCTTTGAGTAGGAGGTCATTGACCATTGCTTTTGCTAGTTTCGTAGTTTTGCTAACCATTCTTGGAATTCTTTTTTTTGAAGGTTCGAAGAATACGGTAGCAATAACACTTAATGGCAAGCCCGAGGTCGTAAAAACACATGCAGGTACCATCAAGGAATTATTAGATGAGCTGGATGTTCCTCATCGCTCACAAGACTACTTGTCTCCAAAGGCCAATACAAAGGTGAAGAATCATCTTAAAGTCGTTTGGAAACAGGCAAACGAGGTTCACATTGTTAAAGACAACGAGAAGAAAACGGTCTGGACTACAGCCGGAACTGTGGCTGAGCTCCTAAAAGAGCAGAAAATTGTACTGAAAGAGCAGGATAAAATATCACCAATACCGCAAGCGGCAATAAAAAATAAGATGAATATTGATGTAAATATCGCGTTTCATCTTACCTATGTGGACGGCGGTAAGGAGCAGAAAGTTTGGACCACTTCGGCTACGGTCGCTGACTTTTTAACACAGCAGGGGATTAAGCTTAATGAATTAGACCGAGTTGAACCATCATTAACAGAAACCATCTCAGAGAATGGTGTTGTTAACGTCATTCGGGTAGAAAAAGTCACCGATGTAGTGGAAGAACCCGTTCAATTTGCCGTGGTAACAAAAAAGGATGAAAGTTTAGAAAAAGGAAAAGAAAAAATTGTAACCCAAGGTAAGCAAGGACGTATGTCTAAGCAATACGAAGTCGTGCTTGAAAACGGCAAGGAAGTTTCAAGGAAATTGATCAATGAGCAAAGTATTACAGAAAAGCAGGATAAAGTTGTGTCTGTCGGAACAAAGGAATTAGCCCCGCAAGTTTCACGTGGTGCCGAAGAAACGGGAACAGAGTTTTATGTTACTGCAACGGCCTATACCGCATATTGTAATGGCTGTTCTGGCCGTACGGCTACAGGTCTTAATCTCCGTGCAAATCCGAATATGAAAGTCATTGCGGTTGACCCAAGAGTAATTCCGCTTGGAACAAAGGTGTATGTGGAAGGCTACGGTTATGCTGTTGCTGCTGATACAGGCGGAGCAATTAAAGGGTATATCATTGATTTATTAATGCCTTCTAAAGAAGAAGCATACCGTTGGGGGCGGAAGAAGGTAAAAATAAAGATCTTGCAATAATTTACTCTCTGCAGAGGATTGTTTCCTCTGCATTTTGCTTTTTCCGAGATTTTCTTTATACTTACATCGATACAGTATATTTTTTCGGTTTCTTACTTTCATTGTATGAATACGTTTAATAATATAGACGATGGACATTACAAAAGTGTTTCAATTATTTTTCAATTTTTACTAAAAAATTAATATTAACTTTGAGAAATGTCTAGCTCCAGCGCCTAGGGCTCGGGGTCATAAGCCAATCCGTCAAGAAGGCTAAAAAGCAGCCTTCTCGCCGGCTCGTCTTATGCCTGGCTACTATCGTTCGCATTAAGGAAGACTAATCTCTGGCTTCGCTCCGCTTGCCATTCGATAAGTCTTCCTATATCGCCCCTGAGCAAGGCGCTTCTGCTTTTCTCGTTACGGAGGCTTTCATTTTTAATATGAAGATTAAAGAATTTATTGTCGTTGAGGGAAAAGATGATACGACAGCCATTAAGCGGGCGGTTGACGCAGATACCATTGAGACGAACGGGTCTGCCGTAAATCAATCTACGATTGAAAAGGTGATGCGTGCCCAAGAAACACGCGGTGTGATTATTTTTACAGACCCGGACTTTCCAGGTGAAAAAATCAGAAAGACGATTGCAGCGGCAGTTCCCGGCTGTAAGCACGCTTTTTTAACGAAGGAAGCGGCGATAGCTAAAGGCGGCAGAGGTCTTGGGGTTGAACATGCGAGTCCGGAGGCAATTAAAGAAGCCTTGAAGGATGCCCAAATCATGCATGAAACAATTTCAGAAGAAATTACCCAAGAGGATTTACTTACAGCCGGTCTTATCGGTGGTGAGGGTGCGAAGGAACGAAGAATTATGCTCGGCAAGCTTTTAAAAATTGGCTATACAAATGGAAAACAATTGCATAAGCGCTTAATGATGTTCCAAATCAGCAGGCAGGAATTTGCCGAAGCATTAAGCGTAGTACGTCAGGAGGAACCAAATGAATAAAGATATTGCAACCCCTATGAGAACGAGGGCTATTCTCGAAAAATATGGTTTTTCTTTTAAGAAAAGCCTTGGTCAAAACTTCTTAATTGATACAAATATTTTAAAAAAGATTGTTAGCTTTGCCAATTTACATGAGAATTCCGGGGCAATAGAAATTGGCCCGGGTATTGGTGCACTTACTGAGCAGCTGGCACGGACGAGTAAAATGGTCGTTGCTTTTGAAATTGATCAAAGATTATTACCTATCTTAAGTGACACATTGTCACCATATGAAAATGTGAAAGTAATTCACAAGGATGTATTAGAGGCAAACGTTCAAGTAGTGATGGATGAAGAATTTAAAGGAATCGACGATATCATGGTAGTCGCGAATTTACCCTATTATGTGACAACCCCCATCATCATGAAGCTTCTTGAGGATCAGCTCCCAATTCGCGGAATCGTTTGTATGCTCCAAAAAGAGGTCGCTGACCGTATTTCTGCTAAGCCTGGTACAAAGGACTATGGTTCGCTTTCGATTGCTGTACAATATTATACAGAGGCAGAGACTGTGATGATTGTTCCCAAAACTGTTTTTGTTCCACAGCCAAATGTCGATTCAGCTGTAATTAGACTTACAAGACGAGAGCACCCGGCGGTGACAGTAAAAGATGAGGCTTTCTTTTTTCAAGTAACAAAAGCCAGCTTTGCCCAAAGACGAAAAACCTTGCTAAATAACTTAACAAGTCAGCTTCCTGAAGGGAAACAAAAGAAGGAGGAAATTCTCGCTGCATTAAATGCGAGTGGAGTTGAACCTGGCAGAAGAGGAGAAACCCTGTCCTTAGAGGAATTTGGTCGTTTAGCTGATGAACTTTATCCATACTTTCATTAGACTTTTTTCTGATTAATAATTACATGCGAAATTGCTTGGAGGAATTTACCTTCAAGCTTTTTTTGTTGTTAAAAACCACTTCATGAGGACAAAAACCAATTTACCAAGCCGAACCGGTTCTCATGCCACTTTAAAAAACACCAAATACAGATTTTTTTCACATGGACACTTCTGTATGCATAGCCTATGAGAGAAACCCTAAACAAAAGGCCTTTTTGCTGGTCTTATTGGAGTGACGGCAGTGGATATAAAAATAAATGATATTGTCGGGAGAAAATCATATAACTGTGACCTTCTATTTCGCGTGATGGATTTGCGCAATATGAATGACCAGAAATTTGCAATCCTTCATGGTGAGGATTTTCGTCTTGTTGCCGATGCACCTTACACTGATTTGGTTGTGGTTAACCAACATGAAAGGGTGAAGCTAAGACAAGAATACAGGACGCTAGAAGAACAGTCGTTACGGCTTTTTACACAGGATGTTGATTTGTTAAAATCCAGGCAGGAATATGAAGCAACTGGCGGGTATGTCAAACCGAGCAATTATTTCCAAATCCCGGGAAAGGTGCTCCATTTGGATGGTGACCCATCCTATTTGAAAAAATGTATGACATTATATGAAAAAATTGGGATACCGGTTTTAGGGATACACTGCAATGAAAAGGAAATGCCTGATAAAATTGCTGGACTGATTGACCACTATCGTCCCGATATTCTTGTCATCACCGGGCATGATGCGTATTCAAAGGCAAAGGGGAAGATGACGGATATTAATGCTTATCGCCATTCCAAACACTTTGTTCAAACCGTCAGGGAGGCAAGGAAAAAAATCCCTCATTTAGATCAACTGGTCATCTTTGCTGGTGCGTGCCAATCCCATTTCGAATCGCTCATTCACGCGGGGGCAAATTTCGCTAGTTCTCCTTCAAGGATAAATATTCACGCACTCGACCCAGTCTATATTGTTGCAAAAATAAGCTTTACCCCTTTTATGGAAAGAATTAACGTTTGGGATGTCTTACGAAATACATTAACAGGGGAGAAGGGGCTTGGCGGCATTGAAACAAAGGGTGTGTTACGCACCGGAATGCCTTATAGACCCGTACACGATCAAGAGGAATAAGCCTTTAATTATATCAAGGGCTTATTTTTTTTGAAGTATACATATTCCACCGCTAATAAGGCAACGATAAGAAATGTTGAAATTTAGAAGAAAAAGTAGAATAAAAAATATTGACAAACTTTTTGTCGGACTGATATAATTTATATTTTTGTTTGACAGAACTATGTCAGTGTGTTATACTTTACACAGTGAGGTGGATCGAATGCCAAAAACCTTAGCCGATATCAAAAAGGCCCTTGACACGAATTTAGGGAAAAGGTTGTTGCTAAAAGCAAACGGAGGACGAAGGAAAACGATTGAACGTTCAGGTGTTTTAGCGGAAACTTACCCATCTGTTTTTGTTATTGAATTAGATCAAGATGAAAATTCATTCGAACGTGTATCTTACAGCTATGCGGACGTATTAACAGAAACAGTTCAAATTACTTTCTACGATGATGCAGCAGGACATGTAGCTTTAAGCTAGTATATAAGCAATGGGTGCAGTAAACAAAAGGTTTACTGCTTTTTGCTGATTAAAGGATTATTTGGCTATTATGAAAATCCTTAATTATCTCATACTAAGAATGCTGTGGTATGAAAGGGGTTGTTTAGATGGGCAGAAGAAGAGGAATTATGTCCGAAGGCTTTAAAGAGGAACTTGCAAAAGAGCTTGGTTTTTATGATGTCGTTCAAAAAGAAGGATGGGGCGGCATCAAGGCAAGGGATGCAGGGAATATGGTGAAACGTGCCATTGAACTCGCAGAAGAACAGTTAGCCAATCGGGGTCCAAAGTCTTAAGTTTGTAATCAGATTTTATATCTTTGAACTTCGAGTACTGTCTAGCTCCAGGAGACTTTCGCTTTCCTTATTTTCCGCATTTCGTTTAAACTAATCTTAACCACAGCAAGGCCAGCGCAGGAGACCAAAAGGTGCCCACGCGCTGGCCTTTCATTTATGAGATAAGAAAGTTTTGACTTTGAGAATTGTCCAGCGCAAGCGCCCTAGCGGCGAGACGCCTTCGCTCTCCGCCCTACGATAAGTCAACATCGAATCGCCTCCGGCTCTTCGTGTTTCCTTTATCTCAGTTGGAGCGCTCCAGGCCATACGCCGCTAACCAGGGCGCTTGCGCTTTTCTTACTTTAAGTCCAAAATATGACTTTTTTCCAAGGGAAAATAATGATAAAATATTAAATTTGACAGGATATATCATATCTCACGTCTTACATTTATCGTTTTGTGGTAAAATAGGACAAAATGTGGAATTTGGAATAAGAAATGCGGAAGCGCCTTGATCAGTCCTGACAAGCAAATATTCTCGACAATATGAAGTCTGAACGTTAACTTCATATTTTGCTGATTTTTGACCTCGAGGGGCTAGGCGCTGCAGCTGGACAAAACTAAAGTAGGTGGACGAAGTGAAGCTTTTAGTCAAAGCACCGGCAAAAATAAACTTAGCATTAGATGTTTTACATAAACGTTCCGATGGCTATCATGAGGTTGAGATGATCATGACTACCATTGATTTGGCTGATCGGGTGGAACTAACCTTATTAAATCAAGATAAAATACATATTCTCTCCCATAATCGATACGTTCCTGATGATCAACGCAACTTGGCCTTCCAAGCAGCACAACTGCTAAAGGACCGATTTGATGTGAAAAAAGGTGTGTTGATCTCAATTGAAAAAACGATACCAGTTGCTGCAGGGTTAGCAGGGGGGAGCAGTGATGCTGCCGCAACCTTACGAGGCTTAAATAAACTTTGGGATCTTGGCTTAACCATGGATGAATTAGCAGAGCTTGGGAGTGAAATTGGGTCGGATGTTTCTTTTTGTGTTTATGGGGGAACAGCTTTAGCAAAGGGAAGAGGAGAAATCATCACCGAGCTTCCTGCACCTCCAACATGCTGGGTAATCCTTGCGAAGCCCTTCATTGGGGTATCGACCGCCGAAGTTTACCGCCGGCTTGATGCGAATCGAACGAATCATCCAGATATTAACGGCATGATTGAGGCCATAAACACCCATGACTATCAAAAGGTATGCGGTAAAGTTGGTAATGTTTTAGAGAATGTTACCTTAAACCTTCATCCTGAGGTTGCCCAAATAAAGGAGCAAATGAAGCGTTTTGGCGCTGATGCTGTATTAATGAGCGGGAGCGGGCCAACCGTATTTGGAATTGTCCAGCATGACTCAAGAATGCACCGGATCTATAACGGATTAAGGGGATTCTGTGACCAGGTTTTCGCTGTTCGCATGCTTGGAGAACGACACTCGCTTGATTAAAGGCGTACAATGATGATATCTTTAAATTAGAATATTCGGCTTTCTGGGGGTCTATGATGAAATTTCGCCGCAGTGAACGTTTGATTGATATGACGAATTATTTACTGGAACATCCTCGCCAGCTTGTACCGCTCACCTTTTTTGCCGAGCGTTATTCGTCTGCTAAGTCTTCCATAAGTGAAGATTTAGCGATTGTAAAAGAGACATTTGAACAAAGAGGGATCGGTACGTTACAAACAGTGCCAGGGGCTGCAGGTGGTGTTAAATTCTTTGTAAAAGTAAGCAGGGAAGAAGCGGAACCATTTATTAATGAACTTTGTGAATTAATTGGGGATTCTGAACGTCTGTTGCCTGGCGGTTATTTATATTTAACCGATATCTTGGGAGATCCACAGATTGTGCAAAAGGCAGGACGAATCATTGCCTCCGCCTATGCCGAGGCAAAAATTGATGTGGTCATGACGGTAGCCACAAAAGGAATACCCCTTGCATATGCGGTCGCAAGTCAGCTGAATGTACCGGTTGTGATCGTCCGTAGAGACAGCAAAGTAACGGAAGGGCCGACAGTAAGCATTAATTATGTTTCCGGGTCTGCTAAAAGAATTCAAACCATGGTGCTTTCGAAGCGAAGCATGAAGCAGGAATCACGTGTCCTTATTGTTGATGACTTTATGAAGGCTGGCGGAACCGTAATGGGAATGATCAGCATGCTGGAGGAATTTAATGGCCATTTGGCGGGTATTGCTGTTTTAGTCGAGGCGGAAAAAATACAAGAACGATTAGTGGATGAATATTTATCGCTCGTCCAATTATCTGATGTCGATGTAAAAGAAAAAAAGATTAGTGTACATGAGGGAAACTATTTTAATATGTGGAGGGGTTAATATGAAAGTTGTACAAACCAATCAAGCACCAGCTGCCATAGGGCCATATTCACAAGGGATTGTTGTGAATAATATGTTTTATAGCTCCGGACAAATCCCATTAACGGCTGAAGGAATCATGGCAACAGGCGACATTACGGAGCAAACTCATCAAGTTTTCCGTAATTTACAGGCTGTGTTAAATGAAGCGGGTGCATCGCTTGAAACAGTTGTAAAAGCAACAGTCTTTATTAAAAATATGGATGAATTTGCTGCGGTAAATGAAGTATATGGTGAATATTTTGCCACTCATAAACCAGCTCGCTCCTGTGTTGAAGTTGCCCGTTTGCCAAAGGATGCCTTAGTTGAAATCGAAGTTGTCGCGCTCGTGAAATAATCGAGTGCTTTTTTATTGAGCAAATTTGTATGAATTACCCTAGTCTTCCATCATTTATTGTATAAAGTTGCCCATTTTTTACAAAAGTTCACTATTTCGCCCTAATATTTCAAAAAAATTTTAAAATTTAAGAAGGATTATAGATTTAATTGTGGAATTTAATACACTAGCTTTTTATATAAAAAAAAGGGTGTGAGCACATGGAAGTAACTGACGTAAGATTACGCCGGGTTAATACGGATGGTCGAATGAGAGCGATTGCATCAATCACATTGGACAATGAATTTGTTGTTCATGACATTCGTGTTATTGACGGAAACAACGGTTTATTTGTAGCTATGCCAAGTAAACGTACTCCAGATGGGGAATTTCGTGACATTGCGCATCCAATCAATTCAGGAACACGCGGTAAAATCCAAGAGGCTGTTTTGGCTGAGTACCACCGTTTAGGTGAATTGGAAGTAGAATTTGAAGAAGCCGGAGCTTCCTGAGGATTTTAACAACTAGGGCCTTTCTTCTGAGTAAGGCTCTTTTTATCGTTTAGGAAGTTCGTTTTATAACAAAGATAAAATTTTTAATCAAGGTCAGATTCCCCTAAAAAATTTCCTTCTTACTTTTCTCCTAATAATATACTTAAAATTGAAAAATTAGACACTTCCTGTTCATTCCTTGAAATACGAGCCCATTTACGTTAATATTTTTAATGGATAAAAAGGTAAATTGGAGGACTGTCCATGGCAAATCGTTATGCTGTGATTTTGGCCGCAGGGCAAGGAACGCGGATGAAGTCAAAGCTGTATAAAGTTTTACACCCGGTATGCGGCAAACCTATGGTACAACATGTAGTTGATCAAATAAAAAAGCTAAACATTCAAGAAATGGTGACCATTATTGGCCATGGGGCTGAAATGGTTCAGGCACAGTTAGGTGAAAGCAGTCATTATGCCTTGCAGGAGAAGCAGCTAGGGACTGCCCATGCTGTCATGCAGGCTCAAGGCTTGCTTGAAGGTAAAGACGGCGTAACCATTGTTGTGTGCGGTGATACCCCATTAATTAAAGCGGAAACGATGGAATCCCTTTTTAAACACCATGAGGAATTAGCCGCCAAAGCCACAATCCTCACAGCAAGAATCGATGACCCGACAGGATACGGCCGGATCATTCGCAATGAAAACGGTTTGGTTGAAAAAATTGTTGAACACAAAGATGCCTCTGAAGCAGAACGGGAAATAAATGAAATCAATACAGGTACTTATTGTTTTGATAACCACGCATTATTTGAGGCGTTACGTAATGTATCTAATGACAATGTTCAAGGGGAATACTACTTACCAGATGTGATTGAAATCCTGAAAAAACAGGGTGAAGTAGTCACAGCCTTCCAAACAAATGAATTCGAAGAAACATTGGGTGTAAACGATCGTGTTGCTTTAGCAGAGGCAGAGCGAATCATGCGTAAACGGACGAATGAAGCCCAAATGCGTAATGGAGTAACGATTATCGATCCTATTAATACTTACATTGGAACAGATGTCGAAATCGGCCAAGATACTGTTATCTATCCAGGAACCATTATAAAAGGTGAGACGACCATTGGTGCAGAATGTCTGATTGGTCCAAACTCAGAAATTGATACATGCAAAATTGGAAATGAAACGGTTATTCGCCAATCGGCGGCACATAATAGCTCGATTGGTTCCCATGTCAACATTGGCCCATTTGCCCATATCCGTCCTGATTCAAATATAAGTGATGATGTGAAAATTGGAAATTTTGTCGAAATCAAGAAGGCTGTTTTTGGAAAAGGAAGCAAGGCATCGCATCTTAGCTATATCGGTGATGCCGAGGTTGGCAGTGATGTAAACATTGGCTGCGGTTCGATTACAGTGAATTACGACGGTAAAAATAAATATTTAACAAAAATTGAAGATGGAGTCTTTATCGGCTGCAACTCTAATCTTGTTGCCCCAGTCACAATTGGAAAGGGAGCCTATGTGGCTGCTGGTTCTACGATCACCAAGAATGTACCAGGTGAAGCGTTGTCTATTGCACGTGCAAAGCAAGTGAATAAGGAAAATTACGTTCAAAAGCTTAATCTTAAGAAATAAGCAATGATAATTGGAGGGCCCTCATGTCAAATCAATATTTAGATCCGAATTTAAAAGTATTTAGTTTAAACTCAAATTTGCCGCTGGCAAGAGACATCGCTAAAGTAATCGGAGTAGAACTTGGAAAGTGCTCGGTTTCACGGTTTAGTGACGGAGAAATCCAAATTAATATTGAAGAAAGTATCCGCGGCTGTGACGTGTATGTCATTCAATCAACTAGCTTACCGGTAAATGATAATATTATGGAATTGTTAATTATGATTGACGCCTTAAAAAGAGCGTCAGCTAAAACAATTAATATTGTTATGCCATATTATGGCTATGCCCGCCAGGACCGAAAAGCACGTGCCCGCGAGCCGATTACAGCAAAATTATTTGCAAACTTGCTAGAGACCGCCGGTGCAACCCGCGTGATCTGTTTAGATTTGCATGCACCGCAAATACAAGGATTCTTTGATATTCCAATTGACCACTTAATGGGTGTCCCTATTTTATCAGAGTACTTTAAAAACAAAGCATTGAATGGCGATATTGTAATTGTATCTCCAGATCATGGCGGGGTAACAAGAGCTCGGAAAATGGCGGAACGCCTAAAAGCGCCTATTGCGATTATCGACAAACGCCGTCCAAGACCGAATGTGGCTGAAGTCATGAATATTGTCGGGAATATCGAAGGAAAGGTGGCTATTTTGATTGATGATATCATTGATACAGCAGGAACCATTACACTTGCCGCAAATGCATTAGTCGAAAACGGCGCAGCCGAAGTGTATGCTTGCTGTACACATCCAGTCTTGTCAGGCCCGGCAATTGAAAGAATTGAAAACTCAAAAATTAAAGAATTAGTCGTAACGAACTCTATTGCTCTTCCAGAAGAGAAAAAGAGGGATAAGATTGTCAATTTATCTGTTGCACCGTTACTTGGCGAAGCCATTATTCGTGTCCACGAAGAACAATCAGTAAGTACCTTGTTTGATTAAAAAATGTTTAGACCTTCCTATTTTAGGGCAATTTTATAGAGACAGTTTTAACTATAATAGGAAGGTGACTATACACATGAGTACTGTTTTACAAGCAAAGGAACGGAAGGAACTCACGTATTCTGCGTTAAGGAAAATCAGGGAGAATGGGAACATTCCCGCCATTATTTATGGGGCGAAGGTTGAGAATAAACCGGTGTTTGTTAGTTCAGCAGATTTAACAAAGACAATTCGTACTGTTGGCAGAAATGGTGTTATTTCTCTTGATGTAGATGGCAGCAAGCATGATGTTGTGTTAACCGACTATCAAGAGGATGCCTTTAAAAAGGAAATTCTCCATGTTGATTTTCTTGCAGTGGATAAATCCTCAAAGATTAATGTTGATGTGAGACTTGTCCTTGTTGGGGAAGCTGCCGGAGTCAAAGATGGCGGCGTCCTGCAGCAGCCTGTTCACCAATTATCAATTACTTCTACCCCGGACAATATTCCACCTCAAATTGAAGTGGATATTTCGAACCTGCAGGTAGGAGAAACCGTATTGGTTGGTGACATTCCCTCTGCAGGTGCATTTACCATCAACCATGAAGATGAGGAAGTTGTCGCCTCTATCCTCCCGCCAAGGCAGGAAGAGGAAATTAACGCAGGTGAACAGCAAGAAGAAGGCCACCCAGATAATGAAGAGGGAAGAGAAACGACACCTGTCGAGGGTGAATAGAACGAAAGACGTAACCTCATAAAGGTTACGTCTTTTAACGCATAATTAAAGGGATTATTATAGTATGGGAGAATGGCGATGTTTCGAAAAATTTTTAACAGGCGAACTGAACCTGAACCGAAAGAGGTGGGACCCATGAAATGTATCGTTGGTTTAGGTAATCCTGGAAAGCAATATGATCAGACAAGACATAATATCGGTTTTGAAGTCATTGATATCTTATCCAATCAATTTTCTATTCCGCTCAATCAGTCAAAATTTAAAGGCATGTATGGGATTGGTTTTTATAATGGGGAAAAGGTATTACTATTAAAACCATTAACCTATATGAATTTATCAGGGGAATCGATCAGGGCAGTTATGGATTACTATCAAATAGAGTTAGAGGATTTAGTAGTAATTTATGATGATCTTGATTTGCCTGTCGGCAAAATTAGACTTCGTCAAAAAGGGAGCCCTGGCGGACACAATGGAATCAAGTCGACAGTCGCCCATCTTGGTACGCAGCAGTTTAATCGAATTCGTATTGGCATTGACCGGCCGCAAGGTGGAATGAGTGTGCCTGATTACGTCCTAGGACGGTTTCGGCCTGATGAAAAGCCCTTTACTGAGGAAGCTGTGAAAAGAAGCGCAGCTGCCTGTGCAGCTTGGCTGGAGAAGCCATTTTTGCAGGTCATGAATGAATATAATCAGTAAATGTTCATGATACAGGCCGTTCTTTCATACATTAAGGTGAAACTGCAAAAAGTGAATGGAGTATGAATAGATGGAGTACGATAATCTAGTTGAATAAGTTCCTCCACTAAGGTTAATACTAATATAGAATCTTAGGTTAGGGAGGGACAGGCGTGGCCATCCATTACCATTGTCGTCATTGTGGTACGAAACTTGGTTCCATTGATAAAGCATCGATACACTCAGAAACACTTGGTCTTCATAAATTAACGGACCAGGAAAGACAGGAAATGGTTGCGTATGACTCATCGGGTGATATTCATATAACAGCCATTTGTGAAGACTGTCAAGAAGCTTTAGAGCGGAATCCAGATTACCACCAATACGATTTTCTTATTCATTAATTAGCTTTGGACGCTCTCCAAAGCGTTTTTCTATTTAGATTTTATTACTTTGATACGTGTCTAGCTTCAGCGCCTAGGGGATCTTAGGTCTAAGCCCCTGATCAAGGCGCTTACGCATTTCGATTAGGAAGGGAGGAGAAACCTTTGAACGGTTTAAAGTCATTATTCCTTCAACAGGAAGATGTCCAATCGGTTATTGCCGGTGTGGAGGCAGGATTGAAGGAACAGCTTGTTGCCGGTCTATCAGGCTCGTCAAGAACGGTGCTAACCGCATCCATTTACGAACGGCTGCAAAGGCCGATTATGCTCGTCACCCACAATCTATTACAAGCACAAAAACTCTATGATGATATTGTCAATCTATTAAGTGAGAAGGAAGTTTTTCTTTTTCCGGCTAATGAATTAATTGCTGCTGAACTAAGCATTGCCAGTCCGGAATTAAAGGCGCAAAGAATAGAGGCCTTAAACCACTGGAGTAAATCGAAACAGGGGATAGTAATTGTCCCGATTGCCGGTTTAAAGAAAATCATTCCGCCCAAGTCCCTATGGAAACAATTTCAGTTGTCGTTAACAGTAGGGGAAGATATAAATATAGATCAATTGTTAATTACTTTTATCAAAATGGGCTATGTACGTGCTGAAATGGTCACGACGCCAGGGGAATTCAGTGTCAGGGGCGGAATCATCGACATTTATCCTCTAACAGAGGCTGATCCGCTTAGAATTGAGTTATTTGACACAGAAATTGACTCGATTCGCTATTTTTCCCTTGATGACCAGCGCTCCAAAGAAAAGATTAAGACGATCTTGATCGGGCCGGCAACAGAAATTCTGCTAGAAGATGAGGATTACAGCCGGATGATTGGCAAGCTTGAAGAAGGATTAGCTCATAGTTTAAGAAAATTAAAAGATGATAAAGCAAAAATGCAGCTGAGTCAAAATATCAGTCATGAGCTTGAGCAATTAAAAAATGGCCAAAAGCCTGACCAAGTCTATAAGTACTTATCACTTGCCTACGACAGGCCTGCTAGTTTGCTAGACTATCTGCCAAGTAACGGCCTTGTATTTATTGATGAAATCAGCAGGGTTCAAGAGATGAATGATTCCCTTTTGAAAGAGGAAGCAGAATGGTATACAGGTTTACTAGCTGAGGGAGAGATTATTCATGACCTACATATCTCCCACGACCTGCAAGCCTTGTTGCAAAAAAGAGAATTCCCGATTCTTTATATGTCGATATTTTTACGGCATGTCGCCAATACGAGCCCGCAAAATATCATTAATATTTCCTGTAAGCAAATGCAAAACTTCCACGGACAAATGCACTTATTAAAAGCAGAAATTGACAGGTGGAAAAAAGGGAATTATTCTATTCTCTTTTTAGGACAGGATGAAGAGCGGGTAAAAAAGTTAGAGCGTGTGCTCGAGGACTATGAAATTGATGGCAGCATCATCAAGGGGAATCAACAGCTTTTACCTGGCAAGGTTCAGATGATGAAAGGGAACCTGCACACCGGTTTTGAACTGTCAATTCAAAAAATAGCCGTCATCACCGAGGAAGAATTATTTAATAAACGGGTGAAAAAATCTAAAAGCCGGCAAAAACTATCCAATGCCGAACGGATTAAGAGCTATTCCGAGCTAAAAATTGGTGATTATGTTGTTCACGTTAATCATGGGATTGGAAAATACTTAGGAATTGAAACACTTGTGATTAATGGAGTCCATAAAGACTACCTGCACATCCGCTACCACGGGTCAGATAAGTTGTATGTACCTGTTGAACAAATTGACCTCGTTCAGAAATATGTTGGTTCTGAGGGGAAAGAGCCTAAAGTATATAAGCTTGGCGGCAGCGATTGGAAAAAGGTTAAGAAGAAAGTTGAATCATCCGTCCAGGATATTGCTGACGATTTAATCAAGCTATATGCTGAACGCGAAGCGGCTGTTGGCTATGCCTTTACGCCGGACGGTGATATGCAGCGAGAATTTGAAACATCGTTTGCCTATCAAGAAACGGATGACCAGCTGCGCTCCATCGTTGAAATTAAAAAGGATATGGAAAGAGCCCGCCCAATGGATCGCCTGCTTTGCGGTGATGTCGGTTATGGAAAAACAGAGGTTGCGATTCGCGCTGCCTTCAAGGCGATTGCTGATGGGAAGCAAGTAGCCTTTCTTGTGCCAACCACCATATTAGCGCAACAGCATCATGAAACATTAAGGGAGCGATTCCAGGATTATCCGATTAATATTGGATTGTTAAGCCGTTTTCGTTCAAAAAAGCAGCAGACGGAAACAATTAAAGGTTTAAAGGCTGGGACAGTCGACATCGTGGTCGGAACGCATCGCCTGCTTTCAAAGGATATCGTCTACCGTGATTTAGGTCTGCTAATTATCGATGAAGAGCAGCGATTTGGGGTTACCCATAAAGAAAAGATTAAGAAGCTAAAAACGAATGTGGATGTGTTAACCTTAACGGCAACACCGATTCCAAGGACACTTCATATGTCGATGCTTGGTGTCCGTGATTTATCGGTTATCGAGACGCCGCCGGAAAATCGCTTCCCCGTGCAAACCTATGTAATGGAATATAACGGCTCATTGGTGCGTGAAGCGATTGAGCGGGAGCTTGCGCGCGACGGACAAGTCTACTTTTTATATAACAGGGTAGAGGATATTGAACGAAAAGCGGAGGAAATATCGATGCTTGTTCCGGATGCACGAGTTACCTATGCCCATGGACAAATGACGGAAAATGAGTTGGAATCCGTGATGATCAGTTTTCTTGCAGGAGAGTTCGATGTTCTTGTCAGTACAACGATCATTGAAACAGGTGTGGATATTCCGAATGTGAATACCTTAATTGTATTTGACGCTGATCGGATGGGGCTTTCCCAGCTTTATCAGCTGCGGGGACGTGTTGGCCGCTCCAATCGTGTCGCTTACGCCTATTTCACCTACCGTAAAGATAAGGTGCTAACGGAAGTCGCGGAAAAACGCCTCCAAGCGATTAAAGAGTTTACGGAGTTAGGCTCTGGTTTTAAAATTGCGATGAGAGATTTATCGATACGGGGGGCAGGGAATTTATTAGGTGCCCAGCAGCATGGGTTTATCGACTCCGTTGGTTTTGACCTTTATTCCCAAATGCTAAAAGAAGCGATTGAAGAACGGAAGGGTCACCTTGGAGCGGAAGTAAAGAAATCAGTTGAGATTGACCTGGAAATTGATGCCTACATTCCGGATACATATATCAAGGATGGGCATCAAAAGATCGAGATGTATAAGCGGTTTAGGGGGCTTGAGTCACTCGAGGATATGGAAGAACTACAAGCAGAGATGCTTGATCGTTTCGGTGAATATCCAGATGAGGTTGCCTACTTGTTCCAAATTGCTGAAATAAAGGTTTATGCCCTTTTAAATGGTGTGGATCAAATTAAACAAGTGAAACAAGAGGTAACTATTTTAGTAAATGAACTGGTTACCAATTCTATAGACGGAAGCAAAATTTTCCATATCGGCAGCAGGTTTGGCCGCAATGTTAACCCTGGAATGGAAGGAGCCAAACTGAAAATTGTCATAAAAACAAAAGAATATGAGACATTGCAGTGGCTTCATGCCGTCCTTGAGATGATAAAGGGAATACCTTTAGCTAAACGAGGCCAAGAGAACGCTGTTAATTAAGTGGTTTTTAAAATTGGGGAATTTTCCTGTATATGTGAAAAAATATTCCGATGGTGTATAGAACTTTCCAGATGAAAGATACTAAGTTCAAAGTTGGTGATGATTGCTTTAAAAGGAAAGATTGTCATCACCAAGTTGAAAAATCATCAGATGAAAGTGAGGCAACATTGGATGAAAGCAACTGGAATAGTTCGTCGAATCGATGATTTGGGTCGTGTTGTCATTCCGAAAGAAATACGCAGAACTTTGCGTATCCGCGAAGGGGACCCGTTAGAGATTTTTGTGGATCGTGACGGGGAAGTCATTTTAAAGAAGTATTCACCAATCAGCGAATTAAGCGATTTTGCCAAAGAATATGCAGAAGCCCTATTTGATAGCCTAGGTAACCCTGTGTTAATTTGTGATCGAGATACGTATATTGCCATCGCCGGCGGTTCTAAAAAGGATTACTTAAATAAGAATATAAGCGATTTAGTGGAAAAAACAATGGAAGAACGGAACTCCGTGCTCCATACCCAGCAAGGTGACATTGCTTTGGCTGATGGAAATGATGAAACCGTCTCTTCTTATACTATAGGGCCGATTATTGCAAATGGTGATCCAATTGGTGCAGTTATTATTTTTTCTAAAGAAGCAACCCTTGGAGAAGTAGAACAAAAAGCAGTTGAAACAGCTGCAGGGTTTTTAGCAAGGCAAATGGAGTCATAATTTAGATGTAAAAAAGACAGCCTTTGCTGTCTTTTTTACTGTTTTTTCTAAACTCAAGAAAACGTTTTGTGCAGCCTTCAGTAGATGCAAATTTTGAAAATATGTATAATTAAATTTGCGTCAAAGCTGACGAATTATTAAAGGGGCTCAATAAATGAAGTACAAAAAAATTAAACCGAAAAAGATTTATGAAGAAGTGGCCGAAGCAATCTATGAAATGATTCGGTCAGGACAACTAAATCCTGGTGATAAACTTGACTCTGTGCAACAGCTTGCTGAAAACTTCCAAGTAGGACGTTCCGCGATTCGTGAGGCATTAACCTCATTACGGGCGATGGGGCTTGTAGAAATGAAGCAAGGGGAAGGAACCTATGTGAAAGAATTTGAAAAGGACCAAATTACTTTCCCATTATCAACAGCCATATTAATGAATAAGGATGATATTGCCCAATTGGTAGAGGTGCGGAAGATCATTGAAAGCGGGACGGCGGGAGCTGCCGCCAAACGCAGAACTGAGCAGCATCTCATTATGATGGAGGCGGCACTTGAGGTAATGCTTAGAGCAAAAGGGGATGAAGAATTGGGCGAAAAGGCCGATTTTCAGTTTCATCTCGCACTGGCCGAGGCTGCACAAAATCAACTGTTGGCCAGTTTAATGAATCATGTTTCCGATTTAATGGTGGAAACAATGCGTGAAACACGCAGGGTATGGCTATTTTCAAAACAAACAACAATAAAGCAGTTATATCATGAGCATCTGGCGATATATGAAGCAATTAAGAACCAGGATGAAGAAGCAGCCCGGACCAGAATGCAGGTTCATCTTGAAAATGTGGATGAGATATTGAAAAAATATTTCCAACATACCACAATGTTTAAATAATTTTTATGATGGAGAAATAGGTGTAAAAAAAGGGTTCTCACTCTTCTGAGAACTCTTTTTCTTTATCCGGAAATAAAGTATAAATCGTCTTTTTTTATGAAAGCCATTCCTAGCCTTGCTATTTTTAATGTAAGGTATAGAATATTAATGTTGTTAGGTCATCAGATGACCTGTTTACCAGTTTAACATGATGAATAAATTTTATAATAGTAAGAGAGGGAGAAAAGAATGAAGGTTACTCTTTTTGCTACTTGTATTGTCGATATGTTTCAGAGCAATGTAGGGAAGGCAACAGTTGAACTACTTGAAAGACTAGGGTGCGAAGTGGAGTTCCCGGAATCTCAAGTATGCTGTGGTCAGCCAGCTTATAACAGTGGCTATGTTAAGGAATCAAAAGAAGCGATGAAGAAAATGATTGAAACGTTTAGTGATGCAGAATACGTTGTTTCACCATCCGGATCATGTGCTTTTATGTTTCATGAATATCCTCATATATTTGCAGGAGATCCTGTTTGGGAGCCAAAAGCAAAACAATTAGCGGAAAAAACATACGAACTGACACAATTTATTGTGGGAGTATTAAAAATTGAAGATGTCGGAGCCAGGTTTGAAGGAACGGCAACCTATCACACCTCTTGCCACATGACAAGATTATTGGGTGTAAAAGAACCGCCAATGATTCTGTTAAAAAACGTTAAAGGTTTGAAGTTCACAGAATTACCGGGTAAAGAACAATGCTGCGGCTTTGGCGGCACCTTCTCAGTAAAAAATGCCCAAATATCGGAGCAAATGGTCGATGAAAAAGTCGGTCATGTGGAAGAAACGGGGGCCGAGTACCTTATTGGTGCAGATGGCGCATGCTTAATGAATATTGGCGGGCGAATGGAGAGATTAGGGAAACCGGTTAAGGTATTGCATATTGCAGAAGTATTAAACAGTCACTAAGAAAGCTGTACGCTTTTCGCGTTTTTCTAAAAAATTGATTTTATAGGCGGGGGTAAAGTCTTATGGCAATGAAGATTAGCACGGAAAAGTTTAAGGAACGTGTTGATCATGGTATTCATGATCAATTTATGCGTAGTGCTGTCGCCGGGGCACAAGACGGTATGGGGTATAAACGAAAAGTGGTAACAACCGATGAATTGGAGAACTGGGAAGACTGGCGCAATCATGGCGAAGAAATCCGCCAGCACGTGCTCGAACACCTTGATTTTTATTTGGAGCAGTTAAGTGAACACGTTGCAAAGCGCGGCGGTCATGTCTTTTTTGCCCAAACGAAGGAAGAAGCAAATGAATATATAAAAAGCGTTGTTCAGCGTAAAAATGCAAAAAAAGTAGTAAAAGCAAAATCGATGGTTACCGAGGAAATCGGTTTAAATGGTATGTTGGAGGAAGAAGGTTGTGAGGTAGTCGAAACAGACCTTGGTGAATATATTCTTCAACTGGATGAGCATGATCCGCCATCACATATTGTGGTACCAGCGCTTCATAAAAACAAAGAGCAAATTCGTGATGTATTTGCGAAAAAACTTGGATATACGAAAACATCAAAACCGGAGGAGCTTGCCTGCCAAGCACGCGTGACACTCCGCGAAAAATTCCTTGAAGCTGATATTGGTATTACGGGCTGTAACTTTGCGGTTGCCGAAACGGGTTCCTTTAGTTTAGTGACGAACGAAGGGAATGCCGATTTAGTTACGGCATTGCCAAAAACACAAATAACTGTAATGGGAATGGAAAGAATTGTTCCTACCTTTGAAGAAATGGAAGTTCTCGTTAGTATGTTGACCCGAAGTGCGGTTGGTCAGAAGTTAACTAGCTATATTACCGTTTTAACTGGCCCGCGTGAAGAATTGGATGTGGATGGTCCGGAAGAATTCCATCTTGTGATTGTCGATAATGGCAGATCTGACATTCTTGGCAGTGAGTTCCAGTCAATACTCCAATGTATCCGTTGTGGGGCGTGCATCAATGTTTGTCCAGTATATCGTCATATTGGCGGACATTCTTATGGTTCCATTTATCCGGGACCGATAGGCGCCGTTCTTTCTCCGTTACTAGGAGGATATGATGAATACAAGGAGCTTCCATATGCATCCACCCTTTGCGGTGCATGTACGGAAGTATGTCCGGTGAAAATACCCTTGCATAATCTTCTCCATCAACATCGCATAAACATTGTTGAAAAGGAAGGCAAAGCACCTGTTTCTGAAAAATTATTAATGAGGGCCTTTGGGCTTGGCGCCGCATCACCGACACTTTATAAAATTGGTTCTAAAATTGCTCCTGCTGCGATGAATCCATTTACTTCAGGAGATAAAATCTCCAAAGGACCCGGACCACTTAAGGCTTGGACGGATATTCGGGAATTCCCAGCTCCAAATAAAGAGAGATTCAGAGATTGGTTTAAAAATCGCGAAAAGGGAGACAACTAGACATGAACGGTACTATACAAAATCGAGATTCATTTTTAAATCAAATTGCCGACCGTCTTAACCGGCCGCGAATTTCAACTCTAATTGAAAGGCCGAACTGGAAATTCCAGCCGCAGCATGAGGTATTAAAGGATGCAACCCAGGATGAGCTTTTAGAGGTATTGAAAGAACACTGCGAAAAAATTCATACAAACATTTTTACAACCGACCTAAAAGGGCTGCCGGCAGCCGTAAATGATGTGGTTCTTGACTATGGCGGCGGTCCAATTGTGACTTGGAAGGACGAAAGATTCTCGGAGTGGGGACTTGATGCCTTAATGAAACAGGAGTGGCCTTCAGAAAATATCGATGTGTTTGAATGGGACTACACCATAGGTGACCAAAATATTCATAAGGCAGAAAACGCCAATGTCGGCATCACGATCAGTGATATAACGCTCGCAGAATCCGGAACAGTCGTCCTCTTTAGCGACAAAGATAAGGGAAGAACCGTCAGTTTTTTACCGGCAGCATCGATCATGCTGATTGCAAAAAGCACCCTTGTTCCAAGAATGACCCAGGCCGCAGTGAAAATGCGTGAAATCCATCAACGGACAGGCCATGTTGCCTCCTGTATCAATTTTATTACTGGTCCAAGTAACTCAGCTGATATTGAGTTAAATCTTGTTGTCGGAGTACACGGTCCTGTGAAAGCAACCTATATTGTAATTAATGATTTATAATAAGAGAACACGGATAATACAAGCAATCGGATATTTGCATCCTTAAGGAACCGGGCATTTTGCCTGGTTTTTGTTATAATATAAGGATTTTTACCATTGGACCTCGAGAAATGTCCAGCTCCAGGCGCCATCGGAGAGACGATTTCGCTCTTCACCCTACGATAAGTCAACCTCGGTTCACTTTATCTCAATCGAGGTGCTCCAGTCCATACGCCGATAGACGGGCGTCTTGCGCTTTTCTTCTTTATCCATTGAAACCAACACTATGCTATAATTACCTTCGAGTTTAGTTAGTAGGTGAAGCAATGAATTCCATGAATCAATCAAAAGCCTTATATAAAGGGGCCTTTATTTTAATGATTGCGGCTTTTTTGACCAAAATTTTAAGTGCTTTTTATCGCATTCCTTTTCAAAATATTGTCGGTGATGTCGGCTTTTACATCTACCAGCAAGTGTACCCGTTTTACGGTATGGCGGTGGTCCTATCGACAACAGGCTTTCCGGTTATGATTTCGAAGCTTTACGCGGAACAGAAGGCAAAAGGCGACAATGCAAAACCCCGCCTTCTCCTGCTCGTCTCGTTTCTTTTTTTACAGGTATTTGGCTTTATTTGTTTTTTCATTTTGTATGTTGGAGCCGATGGAATAGCCAGTTGGATGAATGATCCCCAGCTAGCCATATTATTACGAGTTGTGTCCATTGTGTTTCTTACCTTCCCGCTTGTATCAATTTTAAGGGGCTATTATCAAGGGATTGGGGACATGGGGCCCACGGCCTTATCGCAGGTTGGTGAACAAACTATTCGAGTGCTGACCATCTTGCTCGTATCGCATTTTTTTATGCAAAAAGGGTATTCCCTCTATATAGTCGGCGGTGGGGCTATGTTTGGCTCGATTACTGGAAGTATCGTTGCCGGTGTTATTTTGTTTACGTTCTTATCGATTCGTAAAGAATGGAAAGAGATCAAACCGATGCCGCGGATGTTCCCAAATTATTGGGCGGAAGTCAAAGTAATTGTAAAGGCTCTGATTTTTCAAGGACTGATGATTTGTTTAAGCGGGATGCTGATGATTTTTATCCAATTAGCAGATTCATTAACCCTATACTCTCTACTTGTTGAAAACGGAATGGAAAAGGATTTCGCCAAAAGCGTGAAGGGGATTTTTGATCGCGGCCAGCCATTGATCCAGTTAGGAACGATAGCTGCAACCTCGATGGCGTTATCCCTTGTACCGCTCATCAGCCGGGCTCGCTTGGCGGAAAAATCGAATGAACTGCAAGAAAAGATCCAACTATCACTAAAGGTTAGTATGGTGTTCGGGTTAGGCGCATCTGCGGGTTTATGGGCAATCATGAAGCAAACCAACACGATGCTGTTTGAGAACGAATTAGGTTCTTCGGTACTTGGTGTACTTGGCTTTGTTATTCTCTTTACCTCGATCATCTCAACACTTATTGCGATCATGCAGGGATTGGGCAGCTTGATTTTCCCAGCATGCTCTGTTGTGGTCTTATTTCCACTAAAATATAGTTTAAATGTTGTATTCATTCCGCTGTTTGGGACCATGGGTGCGGCAATTTCATCATTACTTTCCTTAGGATTGGTCTGCGGACTGCTATTCCTTAAATTTAGAAAGATGACAGCACGCCCGCTTTTTACTTGGCGCTTTATAGGTTGCGTTCTAATGGCAACCGTTTTGATGGTTCTCTTTTTAAAAGGCTACCTATTTGTAACAGATTATGTTGTAGAATTTTTTGAATTAGAGCGGCTAGGGGCGGCAATGCAATCTTTAAGCGCTGTTATACTCGGCGGTTTGCTCTTTTTATTGATAATCATTCGTGGAAGGGTGTTTCTTGAGGAAGAACTGGCATTATTCCCGCTTGGAAGTAAACTAATACATTTTTTAGCGCGAAAGGATAGGAGTTGAACAAATGGGTAAAAAAATTGAAATACTTGGCTTAGGAGCAGGAGACTTAGAGCAGCTGCCTGTTGGAGTATATAAGAAATTACTTGGTGCTAGCGGCGGCTTATTTTTAAGAACAAAAGACCATCCGGTTGTGGCAGATTTAGAAAAAGAAGGAATGAACTATACGTCCTTTGATGCTGTCTACGAAAAACATGAACAGTTTGAAGCGGTATACGAGGAAATTGCTCGGACCCTATTACAACAAGCGCAAAGTGAGCCAATTGTTTATGCTGTGCCGGGACATCCACTTGTGGCGGAGCGTACTGTTCAACTTTTATTAGAATCTGCTCCAAAGGAAGAGGTTGAAATCGTCATCGGCGGTGGACAGAGCTTTATTGATGCTATATTTACTTCGCTGAAAATTGATCCGATTGAAGGGTTTCAGCTATTGGATGGAACCGCACTCCTGTCAAACCAGCTGCAAATGGAACAGCATATTTTCATTAGCCAGGTATACGATCAATTTATGGCATCAAATGTAAAGCTAACTTTAATGGAAAAATTGCCTGATGATTATGAGGTGTTTATTGTAACGGCAGCAGGAAGCAGTCAAGAAGTCATCGAAAAGGTGCCATTGTATGAATTGGATCGAAATGTCTCGATTAACAATCTGAGGTCTGTCTATATCCCGCCGGTGAAGGAAGAACAAATTCTATTGAAGAACTTCTCGAAACTAAGGGAGATAATTGCCGAACTTAGGGGGCCGAATGGCTGTCCATGGGATAAGGAACAAACACATGAATCATTAAAAAAATACTTAATTGAAGAAACATATGAGGTCATTGAGGCGATTAACAGTGATGATATTGACCATTTAGTGGAAGAGCTTGGGGATATCCTGCTTCAAGTGATGCTCCACGCGCAAATTGGCGAGGATGATGGGTATTTTTCGATTGAAGACATTATTGAGGAACTATCAGCGAAAATGATTCGTAGACATCCGCATGTTTTCGGGACTGGCAAGGCAGCAAATGCGGAAGAGGTAGTTCAAAACTGGCAAGAAATTAAGCAACAGGAGAAGGGAGAAGCTCCGTCTTCCTTACTTGAGGGCGTTTCAAAGGCACAGCCGAATTTGCTGCGGGCATATGAGCTGCAAAGATTAGCGGCAAAGGTTGGCTTTGATTGGCAGGAAATCGGTCCTGCTTTGGCGAAAGTGAAAGAAGAACTTGATGAATTTACGGCTGAGCTGGACGGTACAGAAGCAGGAATGGTCCTTGCCAAAAAGGAATTTGGCGATGTATTATTTGCCTTTGTCAACGTAGCTAGGTTTTTAAAGATTCATCCAGAGGAAGCGTTATTTGAAACAAATGAAAAGTTTACGCGCCGGTTTCAATATGTGGAGGAAAGGGTAAAGACGAGCGGGCGGACATTTGCTGAGCATACTCTTGAGGAGCTCGATCAGTATTGGGACGAGGCAAAAATAAAAGGACTGTGACAGGAGGAATTCGCATATGCGGTTAGATAAATTTTTAAAAGTATCCCGATTAATTAAAAGAAGAACATTGGCTAAAGAAGTTTCGGATCAAGGGAGAATCGAAATTAATGGGAAAGAGGGCAAGGCCAGCTCAACTGTAAAAGTAGGAGACGAATTAACGATTCGTCTCGGACAACGGAAGGTGACGGCAAGAATTGACCGGATTCAAGAAACCACGCGCAAGGATGAGGCGGCAGAGATGTATACAATTTTGAATGAAGAGAGACTTGGCTCAATCGACTAAAGTGTGCTTTCTAGCTCTAGTGCCTTAGCTTAGGGGCTCGACTTGTACTAGTGCCCCTTAGCAAGGCGCTTGCGCTTTTCGTTGTTCTAATTTAATCGTCTTTCACATACATTTTACCAAAAGGTTGTACAAATGATTGTGAGGGATGAGGATGAGCCAATATTATGATAGCCAGCCGGCGAAGAGCAGTGTTCCGGATCATGATGTTATCATGAGAGGAAGAAAGCTGCTTGACATTACCGGTGTGAAACAGGTAGAAAGCTTTGATAATGAGGAATTCTTATTGGAAACGGTAATGGGATTTTTAGCAATCAAAGGACAGAACCTGCAAATGAAAAACCTTGATGTCGAAAAAGGGATTGTCTCCATTAAAGGAAAGATTTTTGACTTAGTCTATCTTGATGAACAGCATGGGGAGAAAGCTAAAGGCTTCTTTAGCAAGTTATTCCGATGACTCTTTCTACGCAATTTCTTACCATGCTTTCCATGATAGGCATGGGGTCGTTATTTGGCGCCATGTTTGATACGTATCAACGGTTTTTAAACCGGCCGAAGAAAAAAGCTTGGATTGTTTTCATAAATGATTTATTATTTTGGATCATTCAAGCTTTGATTATTTTTTATACGCTATTCTTGGTGAATAATGGAGAATTAAGATTTTATATCTTTATCGCGCTTGTTTGCGGCTTTGCAGCCTACCAGGGCTTGTTTAAAGGGATTTATCTGCGTTTGTTGGAAATATTGATCCAATCCGTCATCGCCATCGTTAAATTTTTGAAAAAAACCTTCCAGCTCCTGATTTATAAGCCTGTCGTTGGTCTTATTCAGCTTGTTATTACTATCATTCTTGTGCTTGGCAGGGGACTATTAACCCTTGTCAAATTTGTTTTTAAGGTTTTATTATTGTTAGTAAAGCTTGTTTTTGTCCCATTGCAAAAAATAGTGGTATTATTTTGGAAACTTTTGCCGAAAGGTATTAAAAAAACAGTCGAGAAGTTATATAATAAAACGGCAGGAAATTTTAAGAAAATCAGGAATTATATTAATAAATGGATAGATAAATGGAAAAGTAGAAAAGAGTAAGGAGGGTAAGGGAAATGGGCGCGGAACGAAAAAGAAATGTGTCAAAGATCCAGACAACCTATGTCGAGCAGCAGGAATATGCAGAAATAGCTTCAGCTAGAAAGAGAAAATTGTTACTAAGGCGATTATCGTTATTTTTCGTTTTTGCTAGCTTACTATCGTATCTGATTATCTCCAGCTATGTTTCCCAGACCACTAAGCTCGAGGCAAAGGTTGCTCAACAGAAGAAGCTTGATCACCAGCTTTCTGAATTAAAAAAGCAGCAAGAAATCCTAAAAGAGGATATCATTAAATTAAATGATGATGATTACATTGGTAAATTGGCTAGAAAAGAGTATTTTTTCTCGGAAAAGAATGAAATAATCTTCAATATTCCGGAAGAAAAGAAGGAAAAATGAACCAATGTCGCGAGTTGTTGACACTGAATTTTTCCTTTCTGTATAATATATAGTAAGATTCCAGTTTTTATACTTTTAAGGAGGAACATTCTTTTTATGTCAATTGAAGTAGGCAGCAAGTTACAAGGAAAGGTAACAGGGATTACAAATTTCGGAGCGTTTGTGGAGCTGCCGGATGGCTCAACAGGACTCGTTCACATTAGTGAGGTTGCTGATAACTATGTAAAAGATATCAATGACCACCTTAAGGTTGGCGATCAGGTTGAGGTAAAAGTCATCAATGTTGAGAAAGATGGGAAAATCGGCTTATCGATTAAAAAGGCAAAAGATAGACCAGAGCCGGAAAGAAAACAACATTCGCACTCACATTCACAACGTCCTCGTCAAGGCAGATCAAACGATCGTAATAACAATAGAGGGGAAACCTTCGAGTCTAAAATGGCAAAGTTCCTAAAAGATAGTGAGGATCGTTTATCTTCCTTAAAGCGAAACACGGAATCCAAGCGTGGAGGAAGAGGAGCTAGACGGGGATAACTTGCTGCTGATTAATTGGATAAGGCAGGTTTCACTTAAAAAGAAAAGCGGAAGCGCCCGTTTAGCGGTGTATTGACTGGAGCACTTCGACTGAGATAAAGGAAAGCCGAAAATCGTAGGGAGATGAGCGAAGTCTACTAGCCGCTGGGCGATGGCGCTGGACATTTCCCGGAGTTTAATTTAATATTTTTTATTCTTTATAAAGACAGGTCCAGAGCGACTTGTCTTTTTGTTTTTAACTATTACAGTGTTGGAAAGGGTGTCAGGCACCATGTGAAGAATTCACATGGTGCCTGACACCCTTTCTCCGTTATACGACATGGCTATAGTATTTGGATAAATTTAGTGAAATGCGTCGAACGATTATTTAAATTTTTTCACTATTTTGACAAACTTTTAATTCTATTAATTTTATAATAGTGGGCAACGATGAAAGAATAGGGAGTGTGATTTAGTGGAAAAGACAAACGTGAGTTTCATAGAACCGGTCGGAGAAGTCAGCCTTCATTCATCTAAATGGGATATGGGAAGAGGCCTCAAGAAAATTCAATTCATGCTTGAGTCCTTTTTTATCAAAAATGGCTATCTTTTATTATTGATTGGATTTTTGCTTGGACGAGCCTTAATTTTGGCGAAGCTAACCCCATTTTGTCTGCCTTTTTTTGCCTCTGTCTATTTAATTAAAAGAGATCGGGCACCGCTTGCCCTAATCGGACTGATTGTGGGAGCAGCAACAATTTCATTATCCAATGCCGTCTTTACCTTCACAGTCACCATCTTGTTTTTAGTTATTTTTCGGATCAGTCAAAAATGGCTGACAAGTGAAATACGGTCACTGCCTTTTTTTGTCGGTATTATTCTTGGAGTAGGCAAATTAGCCGAAGCCTTCATTCTATCAAAACAATTAACACTATATGATGCAATGATGGTTGGTGTCCAGGCAAGTCTCGCGTTTATATTGACACTCATCTTTTTACAAAGTATTCCGTTGTTAACGATGAATAAACGCAGACAATTGTTAAAAACGGAAGAAATCGTTTGCCTGATCATTATGCTTGCTTCGATTTTGTCCGGAACGATTGGCTGGAAGGTTTACGATTTGTCGGTTGAACATATTATGTCGAGATATTTGGTATTGGTGTTTTCCTTCATTGCCGGGGCAACGGTTGGATCTACCGTTGGGGTCGTGACAGGGTTAATTTTTAGCCTCGCAAGTGTTTCAAGCTTCTATCATATGAGTCTCTTAGCCTTTTCAGGTGTTCTTGGCGGTCTGCTAAAGGAAGGGAAAAAAATTGGTGTATCTATCGGCTTATTTATTGCAACCTTGCTTATCGGTATGTATGGGGAGAGCGGAGGTTCCATCTTACAAACTGTTATGGAATCAAGTGCCGCGGTTCTCCTGTTCCTCCTAACACCACAAGCATTTACTTCTAGATTAGCAAAATATATCCCTGGGACACCAGAATACACAGCTGAACAGCAAAAATATATGCGCAAAATGCGAGACGTAACTGCGCAGCGGGTTTCACAATTTTCTAATGTGTTCCATGCCCTTTCCACAAGCTTTTCGCAAATGGAAGTACTGTCGGAAGACGATGAAAATGATCGGGAATTGGATTACTTTATGAGCAATGTCACAGAAAGGACATGTCAAACGTGTTTTAAAAAGGAACAATGCTGGGCAAAGAATTTTAATACAACCTATGCCTTCATGGAAGAAATTATTCACGAAATGGATCAAAATGATGGGAGTGTTTCTCCAAGGCTGTCAAGGGAATGGGATAAGCATTGCTCACGCTCCAAAAAGGTATATGAAACAATTGGCCAAGAATTGACCTTTTTTCAAGCTAATCTGAAATTAAAGAAACAGGTGCGTGAGTCCCGCAAACTGGTCGCTGACCAATTATTAGGTGTTTCCGAAGTAATGGATAATTTCGCAAAAGAAATTCAGCGGGAAAGGGAAAACCATCATAAGCAGGAAGAACAAATTATGGAGGCGCTACAGGAGTTTGGGATTCAAATTGAACAAGTAGAAATCTACAGCCTTGAACAAGGAAATGTTGATATTGAGATGTCGGTTCCTTTTTGCAATGGTCACGGTGAGTGTGAAAAGTTAATCGCACCGATGTTATCCGATATACTCGGAGAAACAATTATTGTTAACAGGGAGGAATGTGCCACCATTCCACATGGATTTTGTCATGTAACCTTTCGTTCATCAAAGGCCTTTACAGTGGAAACAGGGGTAGCCCATGCCGCTAAGGATGGCGGTTTGATATCAGGTGACAGCTATTCCACCATCGAACTGGGCCTCGGCAAGTACGCGATTGCGATTAGTGATGGTATGGGTAATGGGGAAAGGGCTCATTATGAAAGTAATGAAACACTGCAGCTTTTGCAAAAAATCTTACAATCAGGGATTGAGGAAAAAACAGCGATTAAATCCATTAACTCCATCCTTTCACTTAGGACGACAGATGAAATCTTTTCTACATTAGATTTGGCGATGATTGATTTGAAAAATGCCTCTGCGAAATTCTTAAAGATCGGCTCGACTCCAAGTTTTATCAAAAGGGGGAATAAGGTCATTAAAATTCAGGCAAGTAATTTGCCGATAGGGATTCTTCAGGAATTTGAAGTGGATGTCGTTAGTGAACAATTAAAAGCTGGAGATTTATTAATAATGATGAGTGACGGCGTGTTTGAAGGGCCAAAGCATGTGGAAAATTATGATTTATGGATGAAACGAAAGGTGCAGGAGTTAGAGACAGATGACCCGCAGGAGGTAGCGGATCTAATAATGGAGGATGTGATCAGGTCAAGATCCGGCTTAATTGATGATGACATGACCGTGACAGTGGCAAAAATAAAACATAATACACCGAAGTGGGCATCCATTCCCGTTTATAAGAAACAAGCATAATCGATTATTTTACGCTATCCATGCTTAAAATATGTATAAATCATCCGGATCCCGTCGAAAATGGTATCAATACGTTTCGTGGAAGGAGAAGGTTATGTATACAGGAAAAATCCGCCAAATTTTACTTATTACAGATGGATGCTCGAACCAAGGTGACGATCCAATTGCCATGGCCGCACTTGCGAAGGAACAAGGAATTACGGTGAATGTAATTGGTGTCATAGAAAAAGACATTATTGATGAAAAAGGAATGACCGAAATAGAGGGTATTGCGATGTCGGGCGGCGGTGTCAGTCAGATCGTTTATGCGGAGGCACTTTCGCAAACCGTGCAAATGGTAACCCGTAAAGCGATGAACCAAACCATCCAAGGTGTGGTAAACAGCCAATTACAGCAAATCTTAGGACGTTCACAAACGATGGAGGACCTGCCGCCCGATAAACGAGGGGAGGTAATGGAGGTTGTCGATGAATTAGGGGAAACTGTCGAATTAGAAGTGTTGATTCTTGTCGATACAAGTGCCAGCATGAAGCATAAGCTTCCAACGGTTAAAGAGGCGCTGCTTGATCTCTCCCTAAGCTTGAATGCTCGAACAGGTGAAAATCAATTTTCTGTTTATGTATTTCCCGGGAAAAAGAATGATGTCGAAAAATTGCTAGATTGGACACCGAAGCTGCAAACTTTGACAAATGTTTTTTCCCAGCTGTCTACGGGTGGGATAACACCGACCGGTCCGGCATTACGGACTGCACTGTCCGCCTTCAATCAAAAACAATCATTAAGGAGCCTGCTTTCACGTGATGATGAATCATACTTTGAAGAATCAATGTAAGGTTAGTCCGGGGACAATCATTTCAGGGAAATGGCATTCACATAACTATACAATCATAAAGGAACTAGGATATGGCGCAAACGGGGTGGTCTACCTTGCAAAGCACAAAAACACTCAAGTAGCTTTAAAAATGAGTGATAACGGTATGTCCATCACCTCTGAGGTAAATGTGTTAAAATCCTTTGCAAAGGTCCAGGGGCCCCCAACCCTCGGGCCTTCTTTGCTTGATGTCGATGATTGGCAAGGCCCTCGCGGCCGCATCTCTTTTTATGTAATGGAATATATTCAGGGCCCAGATTTCCTTGCTTTTATCCATGAAAAAGGGAAATCATGGACGAGCGTTTTATTTTTACAGCTGCTTAATGATTTAGATATGCTTCATGAAAATGGCTGGGTATTTGGGGATTTAAAGCCGGAAAATTTAATTGTTACCGGGCCGCCGCCGAAAATAAGGTGCATTGATGTTGGCGGCACTACGATACAAGGCAGGGCAATCAAGGAATTCACGGAGTTTTATGACCGGGGCTATTGGGGCTTAGGTTCGAGAAAAGCAGAACCATCCTATGATCTGTTTGCTGTAGCGATGATCATGATCAACACCGCCTATCCGAAGCGCTTCAATAAAACAACCGGTGGGATTTCTCAGCTGAGAGAAGCCGTACGGCAAAAGCCAGAACTAAAAAAATTTGAAAAATCAATCGTTAAAGCACTCCAGGGTCATTACACGAATGCTAAGCAAATGAGGGCCGATTTATTTGACGTGATGGTTGAGAAAAAGATTTCCCAGCCTCCAGTACAAACTGGAGCCAGTCATGCCTCTATTCAAACACAACCGAAAAATACGAAGGGCAATCCACCCATCTCAAGACAGGCTTATCGTCGAAAGAAGAAAAAAAGCGGCTGGCTGGAATTTTTGTTTATTGCTGTTGTTCTAGGAATTTTATATGCTTGGTATACTTTTAATAATTTGCCTTAATAATTGAAACCAATTTAGTATTTGCACGTATAAATAGAAGGCAAATGATTAAGTGACGTTTTCAGTATGGGAATGGGAAAATTTCCAACTTTTTTTGTAATACCTATGTTTTGATAGTTAATTATAAATAGTGATAAGCTATTGTTATTAACATTTTATCAGGTAAAAATTTGCTTTAGAAAGAGTGCAATCATATGTTGGAAACAAAGGTCGAGTCCTTTCTAAAACGCCATTCATTCCATCTAGAAAATAAAAAAATCATTGTAGGTGTATCAGGAGGACCAGATTCTTTAGCGCTGCTTCACTACTTACTTAAGGAAAAAGAAAAAAGGAACTTGTCTATTGTTGCCGCACATGTTGATCATATGTTCCGTGGAGAAGAATCCTATCTGGATGCGATGTTTGTCAAAAGTTTTTGTGAACAGCATAACCTGCTCTTTGAAATGGTTCAAATCAATGTGCCGGAGATTATGGAGGAAACTGGAAAGAGTTCGCAAATTGCGGCAAGAGAAGTCAGATATGAATTTTATTTAAAAATGATGGAGAAGTACCGATTCTCTTATTTAGCTCTTGGCCATCATGGAGATGACCAAATGGAGACCATACTTATGCGGCTGACAAGAGGAGCAAGTGGAACAGCAAGAGCAGGAATTCCATTTTCCCGCCCATTTCATCACGGTACTATTTTTCGTCCTTTCTTATGTTTAACAAAGTCTGAGCTTCAGCACTATTGTAAAGCGCACAACCTCACACCAAGGTTAGACCCAAGTAACGAGAAAGGCGTTTATAGCCGGAATCGATTTCGTAAACAGGTTCTTCCATTTTTAAAAACGGAAAATAGCCATGTACATGAACATTTTCAGCGGTTTAGTGAAGAGCTGCAGAGTGATGAATCATTTCTCCAGGAATTAACGGTCGATCGGATGCAAACAGTTGTGACAAAAAGAGATGAGGACAAAATTACTATTGACATTAAAAAATTCCTTAAGATGCCTTTACCTTTACAAAGGAGAGGGATTCAACTAATATTAAACTATCTTTACAAGGTAAAACCTGCTTCTCTTTCTGCTATACATATCGATCAAGTATTTCTCTTAATTCATCATCAAGAGCCTTCAGGTAAACTCGATTTCCCAAATGGATTGAGAGTTATTCGCTCCTATTTTCAGCTATCGTTCCAATTTGAACAAATAACAGCTGAACCATATGTTTTCGAACTAAATGCACCAGGGACGATTATCCTGCCAAATGGGAAGAGTATTAACATAGATTATGTAGACAAGGAAGTTCCTGATTCTGAGCACAATACAGCCTTTTTTAATGCAGACCGTATTAAGTGGCCGATTATCATCCGCACAAGGAAAAAGGGCGATCGAATGACATTGAAGGGGATACAAGGGTCAAAAAAATTAAAGGATATTTTTATTGATCAAAAGGTTCCAGTACAGGATCGAGACAGTTGGCCTGTCATAACGGACAAAGAAGGTTTTATTATTTGGCTTCCAGATTTAAAAAAATCTTCTTTAGAAGGTATAGATACAATCGCAAAACAATATATACAACTCACATATTATTAGTAATGATCTTCTAGGGGGCACAATTTATGATGAATCAGGATATTGAAAAGGTATTGGTTTCAGAAGAAGAAATTCAAGAAAAGATAAAGATGTTAGCGGCTGAGTTAACAGAAGAGTATAAAGATCGCTTCCCGCTCGCAATCGGCGTTTTAAAAGGGGCAATGCCTTTTATGGCCGATTTACTAAAACGCATGGACTGCTATCTTGAAATGGATTTTATGGATGTTTCAAGTTATGGTACTGCTTTTGTTTCATCAGGAGAAGTAAAAATTTTAAAGGACTTAGATACTTCTGTAGAAGGAAGGGACATATTAATAATTGAGGATATCATCGATAGTGGGTTAACACTCAGTTATTTAGTGGATTTATTCCGTTATCGTAAAGCAAAATCAATCAAGATTGTCACCTTACTTGATAAACCTACAGGCAGAAAAAGTGCCATAAAAGCAGATTATGTAGGATTTATTGTTCCAGATGAGTTTGTTGTCGGTTATGGGCTGGATTATATTGAAAAATATCGAAACCTTCCATATATTGGCGTGTTAAAACCGGAAGTTTATAGCAATAATCAATAAGTAATAACCCTATTGAAGGTTTTCTCCTTTAATCGACAGGGTGGATTATAGACCCTTTCTAAATGAGAGTAATTCCTTGAATTAGTAAGTTTTTCTATGATACTATTTAATATAGTTTTTACCCGCGGGAGGAGGTAAGAGATGAATCGGATTTTCCGTAATACCATCTTTTATTTATTGATATTTTTAGTCATTATAGGCGTGGTTAGTTTCTTTAATGGAAGCAATGAGCCTACAGATCATATTTCATATGATTCGTTTGTTTCCCAATTAGAAAAGGGTGAGGTCAAATCATTTTCAATGCAGCCTGAACGAGGGGTTTTTGAAGTTCGCGGTGAGCTTGAAGCAAAAGGTAAAAAGTTCATAACCTATATTCCAAACAGCGAAAAGATTCTTGACCGCATTGATAAAGCAGCAGAAACAAAAGTAGATGTGATGCCAGCAAAAGAAACTAGCGGCTGGGTGACCTTCTTTACTTCAATTATTCCGTTCGTGATTATCTTTATTTTATTCTTCTTCTTATTAAACCAAGCTCAGGGCGGCGGCAGCCGGGTGATGAACTTTGGTAAATCAAAGGCGAAGCTTTATAACGATGATAAGAAAAAGGTTCGTTTTAGAGATGTAGCTGGGGCTGATGAGGAAAAGGCAGAATTAATTGAGGTTGTTGAGTTTTTAAAAGACCCGCGCAAGTTTGCTGAACTTGGAGCCCGGATTCCAAAAGGCGTCCTCTTAGTAGGACCTCCAGGGACTGGTAAAACATTGTTAGCACGGGCTACTGCTGGTGAAGCTGGCGTGCCGTTCTTCTCCATCAGTGGATCTGATTTCGTTGAAATGTTTGTCGGGGTTGGTGCATCCCGTGTTCGTGATTTATTTGAAAATGCCAAGAAAAATGCTCCATGTATCATTTTTATCGATGAAATTGACGCTGTTGGCCGTCAGCGTGGTGCCGGCCTTGGTGGTGGACACGATGAGCGTGAACAAACCCTGAATCAGTTGTTAGTTGAAATGGATGGATTCGGCGCAAATGAGGGTATTATTATTATTGCAGCAACAAACCGTGCAGATATTCTCGATCCTGCGTTATTACGTCCAGGACGTTTTGACCGTCAAATTACCGTTGACCGTCCAGATGTGGTTGGACGTGAGGCAGTACTAAAAGTTCATGCACGCAATAAACCATTAGATGAGTCTGTAAACTTGAAAAATATTGCCATGCGTACACCTGGATTCTCTGGTGCTGATTTAGAGAATTTATTGAATGAGGCAGCATTGGTGGCAGCGCGCAGCAGTAAAAAGAAAATCGATATGGAAGATATTGATGAAGCAACTGATCGAGTTATTGCTGGTCCCGCTAAGAAGAGCAGGGTTATTTCAGAAAAAGAACGTAATATAGTAGCTTTCCATGAGGGGGGCCATACGGTAATTGGTTTAGTACTCGATGAAGCGGACATGGTTCACAAAGTTACCATCGTTCCACGCGGGCAAGCTGGTGGATATGCCGTCATGCTTCCTAGAGAAGACCGTTACTTTATGACGAAGCCGGAATTGCTTGATAAAATTGTCGGTCTGTTAGGCGGACGTGTTGCTGAAGAGATTGTCTTTGGTGAAGTAAGTACGGGTGCGCATAATGACTTCCAACGTGCGACAAATATTGCGCGTAAGATGGTGACTGAATATGGGATGAGTGATAAGCTTGGACCATTACAGTTCGGTCAACCACAAGGTGGTCAGGTTTTCTTGGGCCGTGACCTTCATAATGAGCAAAATTATTCCGATGCGATTGCTTATGAGATTGATCTTGAAATCCAAAGCATTATTAAAGAATGTTACGAAAGAGCAAGAAAGATTCTTACTGAAAATCGCGATAAGCTTGATTTGATTGCTAAGACGCTTCTTGAAGTAGAAACGCTTGTTGCTGAACAAATTAAGTATTTAGTTGACCACGGCCATATGCCAGATCCAGCTGTTCAATTAGATTCTGTAAAAATCGGACCGAAGAAAACAGATGATGTGAGGGTAAACATCAACACAAAAAAGGATGAGGGTGAAAAAGAAGAAAAATCCTTCTTAGATAAACCTTCAGACGAAATTGATTATAAATAAAGGGTGAAAGAGTGCTTCTTGAGAAGCGCTCTTTTTTTTCACTCATATACTATTTATGGTATGATGTTGCCATGTAAAGAAAACTCGCAGATTGGCTAGCCCTAAGGGTGAAGACAGAGGCGTAGTTGCACTTGTGCCTGAAAGGGAAGGTTTACTTTCCTTTTGGCTAAAAAAGAAAAATCGATAAAGCGAGTGATAGATTTGATTTTCGTGTTTGATGTGGGTAATACCAATATTGTTTTAGGTGTTTATCAAGGTGATGAACTTAAATATCATTGGCGGGTAGAAACGAACCGCAATCGCACAGAAGATGAGTTTGGCATGAGTATTAAAGCATTGTTTGACCATTCAGGTCTTTCTTTCTCTGATATTGACGGGATTATTATTTCTTCCGTTGTCCCCCCTATCATGTTTGCGCTGGAAAGAATGTGCCAGAAGTACTTTCATGTTAAGCCCCTCGTGGTCGGACCTGGTATAAAAACAGGGCTTAATATTAAATATGAAAACCCAAGAGAAGTAGGAGCTGACCGGATTGTTAATGCCGTTGCAGCAATCCACGAATATGGAAGTCCGCTTGTGATTGTCGATTTTGGTACAGCCACAACGTATTGTTACGTAAATGAGGAGCGTCAATATATGGGCGGTGCGATTGCCCCTGGAATCGGGATTTCAACTGAGGCACTTTATTCAAGAGCGGCAAAACTGCCGCGGATTGAAATTGCCCGCCCTGAAGGGGTTATTGGGAAAAATACAGTGGCCGCGATGCAGGCAGGTATTGTATATGGATATGTTGGCCAAGTTGAAGGAATTGTCAAAAGAATGATGACGCAAAGCGGGAAGAAGCCAACTGTTATAGCTACAGGAGGCCTTGCCCCATTAATTGCTCAAGAATCAACGGTAATTGATGTCGTCGATCCATTTTTAACTTTAAAAGGTCTTCAGCTTATCTATAAACGAAATATGGGATAAGCTAATAAGAAAAGCGGAAGCGCCTTCGGAACAAGCACAGCTTGTTCCTGCGAGGATTATTCTTAGGAGCTTTCCTTAGTGCTTTGGGGCTTATAACCCCGAGCCCCTAGGCGCTTTCCGCTTGACAAGTGACACAGCTAGAAGGGAGTTAGACAATGAAGGATTATTTAGTTAAGGCACTTGCCTATGAAGGAAATATACGTGCATATGCTGTTCGCACAACGGAAACGATTAGTGAAGCACAGCGGCGTCATCAAACATGGCGGACTGCTTCAGCAGCACTTGGCCGCACGATGACCGCAGGGCTCATGATGGGGGCAATGCTTAAGGGTGAGGATAAACTTACCATAAAAATAAACGGAGGCGGACCGATTGGCCCAATTGTTGTTGATAGTAACGCTAAAGGGGAAGTCCGCGGTTATGTAACCAATCCGGAGGTTGATTTTGAATCAACAGAAAATGGAAAGCTTGATGTCCGCCGTGCGGTTGGAACAGACGGCATGTTAGCTGTTGTTAAGGATATCGGACTGCGTGACTTTTTCTCCGGACAGGTTCCACTCGTATCTGGTGAATTAGGAGAAGACTTTACCTATTATTTCGCTACTTCTGAGCAGGTACCTTCTTCCGTTGGTGTTGGCGTTTTGGTGAATCCGGATGATACGATTTTAGCCGCTGGAGGGTTTATTTTTCAATTAATGCCGGGTACGCCAGACATAATCATTTCGAAACTCGAAGAACGATTAAAAACAATTGAGCCTATTTCTAAATTAATTGAACGAGGTTTGACGCCTGAGCAAATTCTGGAAGAATTGTTTGGAAAAGAACATGTTCAGGTTTTAGAAATGATGCCGGTTAGTTTCCAATGTAATTGCTCGAAAGAACGCTTTGCGAATGCAATTGCGGGACTCGGTGCTGCCGAAATAACCGCTATGATTGAAGAAGATGGACAGGCTGAGGCGCACTGCCACTTCTGTAACGAAAAATACCTATTTTCCAAGGAAGAATTAGAAGAGTTAAAAGAGGAAGCTAAATAATATTTCTAAAGATAAAAGAGCAGTACTATTAAATTAGAAAAGTGTCTAGCTCCAGCGACCGGCGGCTAGTGGACTTCGCTAAATGGTCGCTTACGCTTTTCGTGTTGGGGGAGAAAAGGTTGGGGAAGAAGCAGCTCTGGATGGTTATTTCAGGCCTCATTATGCTTAATTGCTTAACGGTTGCCTTTTTTATAAGTAGGGCGAATATGGCCGGCGGTGAGGCAGCCAATGATGAGGTAGTGGCAACTGTGGGGAAAAAATCAATTTCAAGACAAGAGTGGCTGAATGAACTGGAATCTAGATATGGAAAGGGCATTTTAAAGGAAATGATCGATCAAAAGGTCGTAGCGGAAATGGCGGCAAAATATAAAATAAAAGTTTCCGATCAAGATGTCGAGCGGGAATTTAGAATGCTGCAGACCACTAATAATTCCTTCAGTCCTAAAAACAATCAAAACGAGAAAAAGTGGAAGGAACAAATTCGAAGCACTCTTTTATTAGAGGAACTTTTAACGAAGGACGTGAAAGTTTCGGATAAGGAATTGAAAAGCTACTATGATAAAAACAAAAACCTTTTCAATGTTCCAACTGCCTATCATTTATCGCATATTATTGTGAAAACAAAGAAAGAGGCGGAAAAGGCAGTGAAGGAGTTAGCCAATGGGTCAAGTTTTTCTACATTGGCGATGGAACGCTCAATCGAAGAGTTTTCTGCGAATGAAGGCGGCGATATTGGCTATATTAGCGAAGAGGACGAGCGTTATCCGAAGCAATATATTGAAACCGCTAAAAAGCTAAAAAAGTTCGCTTATAGTAAACCGCTTAAAGTAAAGGAAGGGTATGCCCTTTTAAGGCTGGAAGGAAAAACAAGCGGGAAAAATTATTCTTATGATGATGTGAAAGAACCCATTCGCCGGCAAATTGCTCTTGAGCAGATGAAATCACCAGCATCCGCAGCAACCTTTTGGGATGAGGCAAAGGTGGAATGGTTTTATGGAAACAATAAAAAGGCAAACTAAAAACACAGAAGCATTTCTGTGTTTTCTTATTTTTCAGCTTCAGCGACCTAGCGGCGAGACGCCTTCGCTTTCCTTTTTACAAAAATTTCGCAAAATTCATGTGCAAAATGATTGACAAAACAAGTATAAAACTGGTAAATTCTTTATAAATCCAATAAAAATACTCGGAATAGAGGTGCCCTAATGGTTCGTGTGGCAAATTCAGTGGCTGAATTAGTCGGCCAAACACCGATTGTTAAGTTAAACAGATTAGTTGATGAAAACAGTGCAGAAGTGTATTTGAAGCTCGAATATTTTAACCCTGGCAGCAGTGTTAAGGACCGTATCGCTTTAGCGATGATTGAAGCTGCAGAGGAAAAAGGTCTAATCAAGCCAGGTGTTGATACCATTATTGAGCCGACAAGTGGAAATACGGGAATTGGACTAGCGATGATTGCCGCAGCAAAGGGATACAAGGCAGTCTTTGTTATGCCGGAGACCATGAGCTTAGAAAGAAGAAATCTGCTTCGTGCATATGGAGCAGAGCTTGTATTAACACCCGGCCCTGAAGGAATGAAGGGGGCAATTGCGAAAGCAGAAGAGCTTGTAAAGGAACATGGTTATTTCTTGCCGCAGCAATTTAAGAACGAAGCGAATCCTGAGGTTCATAGAAGAACAACCGGTAAGGAAATTGCTGAGCAAATGGATCAATTGGATGCATTTGTCTCAGGAATCGGAACAGGTGGAACCATTTCAGGTGCTGGCAGTGTGCTCCGAGAAACATTCCCGGAAGTGAAGATTTATGCGGTTGAACCGAAGGATTCTCCGGTCCTATCCGGCGGCAAACCTGGTCCGCATAAACTCCAAGGACTTGGTGCAGGATTTGTTCCTGATACACTGAATACTGAAATCTATGATGAAATTATTCAAGTGGGAACGGAAGAAGCATTTGAAGCTTCCCGCCTTGCGGCTAAAGAAGAAGGAATTCTTGGGGGGATTTCGTCTGGTGCAGCCATTTCCGCAGCCCTAAAGGTAGCAAAGGAACTAGGAAAAGGGAAAAAGGTGCTTGCGATTATCCCGGATAACGGCGAACGGTATTTAAGTACACCACTATACCAATATGATTTAGAATAAACCATTAATAGAGGCTGTGGCGTTGTTTGCCGGGCTTCTTTTTTTTTGTGTGGAAAATGGGCGGGGCGGCACAAAAGCGAATCAGTTTAACCAATCGACGTAAAATACATATTTTATGTGGTCCAGATCTGCTTACGCCGCCTTTATTAGGTGACTAAGGCAAATTTATTTTCAGGATAGATCATGGCGTGGAACGCCAAATAAGTTTTATAAACTATTCCATGTTTCAGGTATGATACAATAAGTGAAAACAAGCATTGGGGGGATATGGAATGAAAACAGTTCAAGAAGAAATTCAGTGTGGCCCATATACCTTGGATTTTACGAAAAAAACTATTGTAATGGGGATATTAAATGCTACGCCAGATTCCTTTTCGGATGGCGGCAAATATAATCGAATTGAAAACGCAATTGAACATGCAAAAGAAATGGTGACAAATGGTGCAGATATCATTGATATCGGCGGAGAATCGACACGCCCGGGCTTTGCTGCTGTTTCCTTGGAGGAAGAGCTTGACCGGGTAATCCCGGTAATAAAAGCCATTTCCGGGCATGTACAAATCCCCATTTCAATTGATACATATAAAGCAGAGGTAGCGAAGCAGGCAATCGAAGCTGGGGCCCATATTATCAATGATATTTGGGGCGCAAAAGCGGATGAGCATATGGGAAAAGTTGCATCTGATTACAATGTACCCATCATTTTAATGCATAACCGTCACGAGCGAAATTATCAGCTATTTCACCGTGACGTGATCAATGATCTTTATGAAAGCATCGCCATTGTGAAAAAAGCGGGCGTAAAGGATGAGAATATTATTTTAGACCCAGGCATTGGTTTTGCGAAGGACTTTCAGGAAAATCTGCTGATGATGCAAAACTTAGATAAGCTCGTAATGCTCGGCTATCCTGTCCTTTTAGGGACCTCACGAAAAACGATGATTGGACAAGCATTAAATCTCCCTGTGGATGAAAGAATGGAAGGCACAGGGGCAACCGTTTGTTACGGCATTCAAAAAGGATGTCAAATTATCCGTATCCACGATGTGAAGGAAATGAGCCGGATGGCGAAAATGATGGATGCGATGATGGGGAAGGGTGTCGTAATTGGATAAAATATATGTTAATCAGATGGAGTTTTATGGGTACCACGGTGTTTTCCCGGAAGAGACTCGGCTAGGTCAGCGATTTGCTGTGAATTTAGCTGTTTCCGTCGATTTAAAAAAAGCCGGGGAAACGGATGAACTTGAGCATTCTGTCAATTATGGCGAGCTATACGAGGTATGCAAAGAAATTGTCGAAGGGAAGCCCTATAAGCTAGTGGAAGCTGTTGCGGAGAGAATTGCGGCATCCCTTCTGGAGAAATTTGCTCTTATTTCCGATGTTACGGTAAAGGTAATTAAGCCAGATCCGCCGATTCCCGGCCACTACCAGTCTGTTGCAGTAGAAATCACAAGGAGTAGATAATAGTGGAAAATACAGCATATATCGCCCTTGGCTCTAATATCGGAAACCGTTATGATAATATATTGGGAGCAATAAAACTTTTAACAAGCCACTTAGAAATTGAATTGGTAAATTACTCCTCTGTTTACGAAACAGATCCTGTCGGCTATGAGGATCAGGATTTATTTTTAAATATGGTAATCGAGATTCAGACGGTGTTAAGTGCAATGGAGTTACTTGATTTCTGTTTGAAAACAGAATTGGAGCTTGGTAGGAAAAGGGAAATCAGATGGGGTCCGCGGACGATAGACCTTGACATTCTCACGTTTAACCAAGAAAATATTGAAACAGAGAGGCTTACCGTTCCGCATCCAAGGATGCAAGAGCGGGCGTTTGTCATGGTGCCGCTTGTAGAAATAAATCCTGAACAGAGAATCCCCGGGGTGGATAAACCTCTTAACTTATTGTTGAATGAACTACCAGATAAAGAAGGAGTCCGAATATGGAAGCGGAAAAATGGGGAAGACGTATTCGAGCCTATCGAAAGCTAAAGGGTTATACACAGGAAAGCTTTTCGAAGGAAATAGGTGTATCGGTATCAATTTTAGGAGAGATTGAAAGAGGGAACCGACTGCCGGCAGGTGATCTGCTCGAAAGGATCGCTCATTCATTAAAAATAAGTATAGATGATTTAGCGCCAAAAGAATAAAAAACGCAGGTGGCCGTTTAGTGACATACAATCAGCGGGTGTTGGAATAGGAGGTAGTTGAATGTTAAAAATTGGCAATATTGAAATAAAGAATCCTGTTGTGTTGGCACCGATGGCCGGTGTCTGTAACTCTGCATTCCGTCTAACGGTAAAAGAGTTTGGTGCAGGCTTAGTTTGCGCCGAAATGGTTAGCGATAAAGGAATTGTTTTTAAAAATGAAAAAACAATGAATATGCTCTATATCGATGAACGTGAAAAACCGTTAAGCCTGCAAATTTTTGGCGGTGAAAAAGAAACGCTCGTTGAAGCGGCTAAATTTGTTGATCAAAATACAAATGCCGATATTATTGATATTAATATGGGCTGCCCTGTACCAAAGATTACAAAATGTGATGCCGGGGCCAAATGGCTTTTAGATCCTAACAAGATCTATGAGATGGTTTCCGCGGTTGTTGCTGAGGTTGAAAAGCCTGTAACCGTAAAAATGCGGATGGGCTGGGATGAAGAGCATATTTTTGCCGTGAAAAATGCCCAGGCCGTTGAGCGTGCAGGTGGAAAAGCGGTTGCTCTTCACGGACGTACCCGTGTGCAAATGTATGAAGGAAAAGCAAACTGGGATATTATTCGCGAAGTAAAGCAATCTGTAAACATTCCCGTTATTGGAAATGGCGATGTTCAAACACCGCAGGATGCCAAAAGAATGCTAGATGAAACCGATGTTGATGGCGTCATGATTGGCAGAGCTGCATTAGGTAACCCGTGGATGATTTACCGTACGGTGCAATATTTAGAAACAGGGAAGTTAATGGCAGATCCATCTGTTCGGGAAAAAATTGATGTCTGCATTCTTCACCTTGACCGCTTGATTGCGTTGAAAAACGAGGATATCGCAGTCCGCGAAATGCGCAAGCATGCTGCTTGGTATTTAAAAGGGGTACGCGGAAATGCAAGTGTTCGAAATGCTATCAACGAGTGTGATACAAGAGAACATCTTGTCACATTATTAAATGATTTGGTAATAGAATTAGAAGAAAAGGAACAAAACCAAGCAATTGTTGGCTAGGTTTGACTTTCAATTGCCCATTTTCTATAATACTTCTGATGACTAAAGGAAGCTGCCAGTACAATTGCTGGCAGTTTTTATTCTATATAAGGACATTTTTGATGTCTGAATTCATAAGTTTGTGTAAAATAATATAGTATGTAAAAAAATCGGTGAGTATTCTTTTGGTTTTACATAAAAAAGAAAATAATGGAGTTGAATTAGCATGAGTCAAGAAGAGTTAAATGATCAATTATTGGTCAGACGCGAAAAAATGAGCACCATGCGCGAAAATGGTTTAGATCCATTTGGTAAGCGTTTTGACCGTTCTCACTACAGCAGGGATTTGCTTAACCAATATGGAGAATTAGAAAAGGATGAGCTTGACGGTAAAAATATTACGGTTAGTCTGGCTGGTCGGATTATGACAAAGCGTGGGAAAGGAAAAGCCGGCTTTGCCCACATTCAAGATTTAAAGGGACAAATGCAAATCTATATCAGGCAGGATGCTGTTGGAGAAGAACAATATCAAGTTTTCAATTCTGCTGATTTAGGGGATATTATTGGAGTAACAGGAAATTTATTTAAAACTAAAACAGGTGAACTTTCGGTAAAAGTTCAGGATTTTACCTTTTTATCAAAAGCTCTTCGTCCGTTACCGGATAAATTCCATGGCCTTAAAGATGTTGAGCAGCGGTACCGCCAGCGTTATTTAGATTTAATTATGAGTCAGGAGAGTAAACAAACTTTTATCGACCGCAGCAGGATCATTCAATCAATGAGGCGCTATTTAGATAGCCAAGGCTATTTGGAAGTAGAAACCCCAATGATGCATGCAATTGCTGGCGGTGCATCTGCACGTCCGTTCATAACACATCATAACGCCCTTGATATGGAATTATATATGCGAATTGCCATCGAACTTCATTTGAAGCGATTAATTGTCGGCGGTCTCGAAAAGGTTTATGAAATTGGCCGTGTATTTAGAAATGAGGGTGTATCTACCCGTCATAATCCGGAATTTACGATGATTGAGCTTTATGAAGCGTACGCAGATTATCGCGATATCATGAGTCTTACTGAAAATTTGATTGCGCATATTGCTCAAGAAGTATTAGGAACGACAATGATACAATACGGTGAATACGAAGTCGACCTTAAACCTGAGTGGAAGAGACTGCACATGGTTGATGCTATCAAAGAATATACTGGTGCAGACTTCTGGAGAGAAATGAGTGTCGAGGAAGCACGTGAGCTTGCTAAAGATCACGGAGTAGAAATTAATAATAATATGCTTTATGGCCATATCGTTAACGAATTCTTTGAGCAAAAGGTTGAGGAAAAATTGATCCAGCCTACATTTATTTATGGGCATCCAGTAGAAATTTCTCCACTTGCGAAGAAATATGACGAAGATCCAAGATTTACTGACCGCTTTGAATTGTTTATTGTGGCTCGTGAACACGCAAATGCCTTTACAGAGCTTAACGATCCAATTGATCAAAGAGAGCGTTTTGAAGCACAATTGAAAGAACGTGAGCAAGGAAATGATGAAGCTCATATGATGGATGACGACTTCATCGAAGCATTAGAGTATGGGATGCCTCCTACAGGCGGATTGGGAATCGGAATTGACCGTTTAGTAATGCTGTTAACGAATTCCCCATCCATTCGTGATGTACTATTATTCCCATTAATGCGCCATCGTTAATAGATTTAAAAAAGTGCCGGTATTGCCGGCACTTTTATTTATATTCATGAAAGAAATATTCGAATATTTCTATTTTGATTAATTTGCAAAAAAAGAATAAAAAGCTATTGCACCTAGTCTCTAATGGTGGTATATTAATATCTGTTGCTGCGAGACAGTAACGTGTTAAAAAAAAGAAATCAAAAAAGTTATTGACTTTAGATTGATAACTTGGTAAGATTATAAAGTCGCTTTTGAGCGAATGAGAAATTGATCTTTGAAAACTAAACAAACAAAAACGTCAACAAACAATAACTATTAGTTTCAATTGAAACTAAGCCAACGTTTTATTTTATGAGCTAATCAA
>Ga0213826_1000194_pt1 | contig 54992 bp, 57 predicted proteins | sample MC6MC0899MG_FD_180668 | JGI IMG/M metagenome (GOLD analysis project Ga0213826, IMG submission 180668) | Enriched soil aggregate microbial communities from Iowa State University, Ames, United States - MC6-MC0899-MG | ecosystem: Environmental > Terrestrial > Soil > Unclassified | place: USA: Iowa...
TGTTCAGAAAGGGCTAGTACGGCCTGTTTTGCATCATAGATCAAATGGTCGCTATTAATACTGATTCCATCAGATGAATCTAAGAAATTATTTTCCCGAGCTTCTTCTGCAGAAGTGGATACCTTCGCCATCGCAATCGTTTCGAATACTTTGTTGGCCACGTTTTGCAAGTCAAATGGCACACCGTTTGGCAGGTTTTCTAAGTGTTTCATGTAAAGCTCTTTGTTACCACCACCGCCTGGAAGTAAACCAACACCCACTTCGACAAGACCCATATACGTTTCAGCTGAAGCCTGGATATGTGCTGCAGGCAGGCAAACCTCTGCCCCACCCCCAAGGGTCATCCCAAATGGGGCAGCGACAACCGGCTTCGAGCTATATTTCACTTTCAATAAGGCACTATGCAGGTGGCGGACAATCATATCAAGCTCATAAATATTGTCATCCTGTACTTCCATTAACATCATCGCCAGGTTCGCACCCACGCAGAAGTTCTTTCCTTGATTGCCGATGACAAGGCCTTTATAATTTTTCTCGACTTCATCAACAGCAAAATTAATCATTTGTACGATATCGAGACCAATCGCATTGTTAGGTGAATGGAATTCTAAAAGTGCAACACCATCACCAAGATCAATTAAACTCGCGCCGCTGTTCTTTTTAATGACACCTTTTTGTTTCTTGATTTTTTTAAGGTCAATTGCCTTTGGATTGTATTCTACCAGTCTATATTGACCGTTATGGTAGTAGAACAACTCGCCATTTTCTTCTATATAGAAGGAAGTATTTCCTTTATCAAGCATCTCCGTAACCCATCCTGGAACTTCGACACCAGCTTCTTTCATCTTTTGGACGGATTTTTCAACGCCAATGGCATCCCATGCTTCAAATGGACCCATATCCCAGCCAAAGCCCCATTTCATGGCACGGTCAATGTCAACGATTGTCTCGGCAATTTCACCTAACAGCTGCGCAGAATACACAAAGGTCGCTGTGAAGGTATTCCATAAAAATTGTCCAGCTTTGTCACCGGCGTAAACAAGCGCTTTCAACTTATTCGCAGTTCCTTTTTCCTGCTTGGCTAACTCGATTGCAGGTGTGGACAGTTTTTTCCGCGGTCCATATTCTAAAGTATTAGGGTCCAGTTCAAGAATTTCTTTTCCTTTTTTCAAAAAGAACCCTTGTCCGGACTTACTCCCAAGCCAGCCTTTTTCAATCATCGACTTTAAGAAGGCAGGAACTTCAAAAACTTCTTTCTCCTTCCCTTCCACTTGGTCATATACGTTTCCGGCAACATGATAGAATGTATCCAATCCCACCACATCAAGGGTACGGAAGGTGGCACTTTTTGCCCGGCCAATTAATGGTCCAGTGATCGAATCGACTTCACCAACACTTAATCCCGCTTTTAGCATTTCTTGAACAGTGACAAGGAGGCCATACGTACCAATCCGGTTTGCAATAAAGTTAGGTGTATCCTTAGCGACGACAACACCTTTTCCTAACACATCCTCACCAAAGGTTTTCATGAAGGAAAGAACTTCCGGATCTGTGTATTGCGTCGGAATCACTTCTAATAATTTTAGGTAGCGCGGCGGGTTAAAGAAATGTGTTCCAAGGAAATGCTTTTTGAAATCATCTGAACGGCCTTCTACCATTGCTTCAACAGATATTCCCGAGGTATTGGAACTGATAATGCTGCCTTGCTTCCGGTATTGATCGACTTTTTCAAAAACCTGTTTCTTGACTCCCAGGTTTTCCACAACTACTTCGATTACCCAATCAACATCTTTCAATTTAACTAAATCGTCTTCCAAATTCCCAGCTTCAATGAGAGAAAGGTTCTTTTTCGCTGCAAGTGGTGCCGGCTTTTGCTTTAATAATTTTTGGATGTTTGCTGCACTAATACGATTACGTACCTGCTTGTCGGCTAGTGACAAGCCTTTTGCTTCTTCTTCTTTCGTTAATTCTCGTGGAACAATATCCAATAATAGTGTTGGAATGCCGATATTTGCGAGGTGGGCAGCAATTCCTGCGCCCATTACTCCAGATCCTAGGACAGCGGCTTTTTTTATCAATTGGTTCAACATTGTCTCCCCCTTCAACCTTTGAATGAATACTCATTCATTTTTTTGTCAAAAAAAATTCACATTTGAATGAGTTCTGCTACTATTAACTATAAAATATTTCGAAAATTTGTGCAATCTATAAACGCGGAAAATTGAAATTTTTTTGAACTTTTATCTTTGTAAAATAAATCTTCCCGTTTGGGCATGCTATTTCTTGAGGTGATAACGATGGCGAAAATGAAAAAGAATCCTTCTAAAGCTGGGGTTAGTGCCGCCAGTGTGAAGGGCAATGGCGGTCCAGGCAACGAAGAAGCTCACTTGGATAAAAAAAACAGCCAGAATAATCAATACAAACGATAGGAAGTTAGGCTGAGTAATCAGCCTATTTCTGTTTTTGTATAAAAATACCTGCTGGAGAGACCATATAATCGTAAATACAACTTTTCAAATAGGAGGGTTATAATGCAGCAACAAAATATGAATATGCCAAACATGAACATGCAAAATCAATCAATAAAGATGCAGCAGCCACCAGGAATCATTTCAACTAAGGATTCACTTTACTTAACCGACATGATGTCATGGAATATACTTTCTGCGAAAAAAGCACACTTCTTTGCCCAACAATGTCAGGATCCTGAGCTGAAGGCAGAAGCAGAAAAGTGCGGCCAAATGCATCAGCGTCATTACCAACAGCTTCTTCAACATTTAGGCCAGCATGCAAGTCAGCAACAGCCGCTTAATAATATGCAATAAGAACGAAATGCGGAAGCGCCTTGCCCAGGGATTTATGACCTCGGGCCCCTAGGCTGCTTGCGCTAGACAATAAAGGAGGTATAATCGATGAACCAGAATCAACAAAAAGTTCAGAATCCGGAAACACAAGTTCCGAAGACACCGCAAATGAACGAGCGCGATTTCATCAATGATTTACTGACAACAGAAAAATATATGACCACTTCTTATAGTATGGCGCTCCATGAGGCAAGCCACCAAGGACTATATCAGGACATTTTGCAGATTTTTACGGAAACAGAACAATGCCAGCGTGACCTGTATGATCTAATGTTTAGAAAAGGCTGGTATGCCATCGAAGCAGCCGACCAGCAAAAGCTGCAGCAATCCTATCAGCAGTTTCAGGGGTATACAAACCAGTTTCCGAACGGCGGGACGCTGCAATAAGAAAAGCGGAAGCGCCCTGGTCAGCGGCGTATGGCCTTGAGCGCTCCAACTGAGATAAAAGGAAACACGAAGAGCCGGAGGCGCATTCGTGCTTGACTTATCGTAGGGCGCTGGAGCTGGACATTCTCGAAGCCAAAACTTATAAATTCTTATAAAATAATACAAAAACCCGGAGAACTTCTCCGGGTTACTCTGTAAAACCTTATTTTTGCACTGATTTCCGCTGCTGTTCATTCAACTGTTTAATTTCCTGTATCATTTGCTTCATTTCTTCCCGTGCTTCAGGGTAGAGCGAATTCCAATGATTGATTAATGCCGGCATAGACTTAGCGATATGAGAGTACAACACCCATGCCTTCACCTTTTCCTTGGTATCTTCATTAGATTCGCCAACCAATAGGTCACTATATTTTTCAAGCAAGGCTTCCAACTGCTCCACAAATACTTTCTCCATCATGACACCTTCCATCTTTGGCTATATGAGTACATGGGCATGTTTTGCAGCGTTTACCTGTCGGCAGCTGATAGGAAAAACAACAAGTTTTTCTTATTCTTACCTCTTCACCCCGGTCTTCTAAATAGGTCTTTTCAACAAAATATTTTTGCAGCGGGTTTCGATTGTAGCGACCAAACAATTGTCCTTCTGCTTCTAAAATTAAATAGCGGAAGTCGTCTTTAGCGTTAGTATTCCCACTATCCTTCAATTCACTTTCATAAAGCCAAAACAAGTAAACAGCGATATTTTCCCACAGAATTAATTTTGAAATACCGACTGTTTTTTCCAGCTTGGAGATAATCGGATCAATATTATTTGCAAAAAGGTCTTTTAGAACACTATTGCGCCATTCCGAACGATTCTGATTAGGCGCTAAATTTTGAACTGATGTATCTTTTAAAGAAAAGGAAGGAAGCCAATTTTCCCCTTGTTCAGCATGCTCCATTTTCACATTATCCAACGACACATTAAGCTTTTTATTCCAAGCGGTCATCGCATAAAGTGAAACCACCGCTAAAAAGGCATACCGTTTGATAAAAATGGATGCGGCAACTTTTTCAGCAGGGGCACCAATTATATCTGCAAAGTTTTTCATAAAGTCCTTAAGCAACGATTCATCAAGGAGATCCGCAGCCTTAAATGAATGTTCAAGGCTGGTATTGAACCTGTATTCTCTCAATTGCATAAGTTCCTGTTCCGATAACATATTAGCCATTCATCGCTACCGCCTTATCAAGGATACATCTTCCCTTTCCATAAGGGATACACAAAGGAGTCCCGAATAAAGGATCCATTGTTACCTCACAGTCCATGCCAAATACATTTTTGACAAGGCTGCAATTGATGACATACTCTGGCTTACCTTGGGCAAATACCTTCTTGTCCTTAATCGCAACGATATTGTGAGCATAACGACAGGCAAGATTAAGGTCATGAAGCACCATGACAACTGTCCGCTTTTTCTTTTCATTTAATTCAAAAAGCAAATCGAGTATTTCAATTTGATGTGTCATATCTAGATAGGTAGTTGGTTCATCTAAAAGGATGATGTCTGTATCCTGGGCCAAGGTCATTGCAATCCAGGCCCGCTGTCTTTGCCCGCCGGAGAGAGAATCAACCGTTCTTTCTTTTAGCCCCTCCAAACGAGTTGCTTTAAGGGCATCATTGACCTTTTTCTCATCTTCCTCTGACCATTGTTTTAGCCAGGTTTGATGCGGGTAACGTCCTTGTTTAACGAGCTGAAGAACGGTTAGCCCTTCCGGTGCGGACGGTGATTGCGGCAGAATCGCCATCTTTTTGGCAATTTCCTTTGTTGAAAGCTTGGCAATTGCCTTTCCTTCAAGCAAGACGCCACCGGACTTTGGCTTAAGGAGACGGGCGATTGAACGAAGGAGAGTGGATTTTCCGCAGCCATTCCCGCCAATAAAAACAGTAATTTCACCCTTTGGTATTTTCAAATCCAGCTCATTGATAATGAGTGTCTCTCCATAAGAAAGGGATAACTTTTTCGTTTCAATCGCATTCATCTTCATGCCAACTCCTTTATTTGTCCAGCTCCAGCGCCTAGGGGCTCGGGGTCATAAGCCAGGCGCTTCCGCTTTTCTATGCATTTCTCGTTTTAAAAAGTAAGTATATAAAGTACGGTGCACCAATTCCGGCAGTAAACACTCCGGCAGGTACTTCTAACGGTGAAAACATCGTCCTACCAATTAAATCAGCGACCATGACCAGGATTCCGCCCAACAGCGCTGATGTTGGAAGTAGTGCCCCAAAGGACGATCCCACTAGCCTTCTTGCCATATGCGGTGCCATTAAACCGACAAAGCCAATGCCACCGGCAAAAGCGACCGAGCTGCCAATCAAGGCGGTGCTGATCATTAATAGTAGAAAACGTTGTTTTTGTACCTTGCCGCCTAAGCCGGTGGCAACTTCATCGCCAAGCTCTTGAATATTTATCGTTCTTGCTGCCACGATGGCAATGATGAGAAAAATAACAGTCCACGGAACTAGTGTTGCTACGTTTTTCCAATTGGAACCATAAACTGTACCTGTAATCCAAATATTCGCTTGGCTTGCCTGATATATTGGCCCCATGATCATCATTAACGTCGTTAATGCCTGCATCAAGGTGGAAATCCCAATACCAATCAACACTAATCGAATCGGTGAAACACCATTTTTCCATGCAAGGAAGTACACTAAGAACGCTACAACTCCTGCACCTAAAAAAGCAGCTAACGGTAACCATGCGATGCTAACGGTAAGGGCATTATTTGAATCACTAAAGAAAGCTAAAAAACCAACAACAGCCACCGCAGCTCCGCCAGTAATCCCGAGAACATCTGGTGAGGCGAGTGGGTTTCGAATCATTCCTTGTAAGATGCCGCCCGCTACTGCTAAAGAAATACCCACCATTAAGGCGACGATAATTCTTGGAAGACGGAAGGATGTTATAATCAGCTTTTCCATCTCCGGGCCTCCGCCAAATAAAACTTTTACCACGGTAAGCGGGTTAATTTTCATATCACCTATACCAGTACTAATAACAAACACCAAGAATGTGACAAGGAGCAGGATGGTAAAAATAAATGCAGCTTTACGATCGATTAAAAAGGACAGTTTGCCCTTAAAAAGACGGACATTTTTATATTTGCTCATCGGCCATTGAACCCCCTTCTCGCAATGTAAATAAAGAATGGAGTTCCAATAATGGCAGTCATGACACCGACAGGTACTTCTGAAGGCATTAATATATATCTAGCGGAGATATCTGCTGCAAGTAACAGAATCGCACCAAGAACACCAGATAACGGAATGACCCATCGATGATCAATCCCAATGATAGACCTTGTAATATGGGGAACGACAATCCCAACAAAGCCAATTGGCCCTGCGACTGCTACGGAACCTCCGGCTAATAAAATAACAATGATACCAATGGCGATTTTAACAAGACCGGTATTTAGACCCAGTCCTTTCGCGACATCTTCCCCCATGGACAGGATATTCATTTTTCCGGCAATCAGAACGGCACCAACCCACCCAAGCCCGATGAATGGTAAAACCGAAACGAGCGTCTCCAGCTTTCGGCCTTGAACAGACCCTGCGAGCCAAAACAACACCTGCTCGAGTGCGGCTTCATCTACGACTAGTAATCCTTGGGTGAAGGAAGAAAACATCGCCGCTATCGCTGCCCCAGCTAATGTGAGTTTCATCGGTGTTAAACCTTCTCTTCCAAAAGAACCAATTCCATAGACGCTGATAGCAGCGACTGCGGCACCTATGAAGGCAAGACCATTGAAGGCTTGTAAATCATGTACCGAAAATAAGGTAACAGCAGCTACAACCGCGAAACCAGCACCAGCGTTAATCCCAAAGATTCCTGGTGAAGCCAGTGGATTTTTCGTCAATGTCTGCATGAGTACCCCGGCAATTGCCAGGCTTGCCCCTACTGCCGACGCTATTAAGGCTCTAGGAAGCCTTACAGTTTGTATAATAATATGTTCGTTTGATCCATTATAATTCGTAAAAGAATCGATCGCCGTCCGCCAGCTTGTATCTGTATAACCCAAAATGACACTGGCACACATTAACAGCAGCATGACTAATACGGCGCTTATAAATCCGAACCATTTTAATGATGTATTTTTTAATAGCATCTGCTTGAAACCCTTCTAACTTTTATTAGTTCATTAAATTTAGTCTATCTCTAATTGATAACTATTGTCAATGATTTTGAGAATCGTTTTCAATTAATTGTTGACAACTAGTGTCAGGCGCCTTATGATAAAAATGTCATTGAAAATGATTATCATTTACAATTAATAAGGAGGATACATACCTATATGAAAGCAATAAAAACATTACTCTCTCTTTTCTCGATCATGGCTATTTTCTTGTTAGCTGCCTGCGGCGGCACAGAGGAGAAAACAACTGACAAGAAAGAAGCACCAAAAACAACGGAAGAAAAATCGTATACCGTTGAACATGCGATGGGATCTACAACTATTAAGGGTACCCCAAAAAGAGTCGTAATTCTTACGAACGAAGGAATTGAAGCACTTTTAGCAATGGGAGTCACTCCTGTCGGTGCGGTTAAACCTGTTACAGGTGACACATGGTATGACCATATTGCCGATAAAATGAAAGACGTAAAAATTGTTGGTATGGAAAGTGAAGTAAACGTGGAAGCGATCGCTGCCCTAAAGCCTGATTTGATTATTGGCAATAAAATGCGTCAGGAAAAGATTTACGAACAATTAAGTGCGATTGCTCCAACCGTATTTGCAGAAACTCTTCGCGGCGACTGGAAGGAAAACTTCAATTTATATGCAAAAGCACTTAATAAGGTAGATCAAGGTAATGAAGTCATTCAAAAATATGAATCCCGTATTACTGATATCAAAGAAAAGCTTGGCGACAAAAAGAATCTGAAAGTCTCTATGGTCCGCTTTATGGCTGGCGAGGTTCGTATTTATCATAAGGATACATTCTCAGGGGTTATTTTAAATGACCTTGGCTTTGCCCGCCCGGAAAGTCAAAATGTTGATGATTTTGCTGAAAGAAATGTGACAAAAGAACGAATTCCAGCAATGGACGGAGACATCCTATTCTATTTCACCTACGAAACTGGTGACGGCAAAGGATCTGGATTGGAAAAAGAATGGATAGCTGACCCTCTATTCAAAAACCTTGAGGTAGCGAAGAAAGGTGAAGTTCACAAGGTGAACGATACGATTTGGAATACTGCCGGAGGCGTACTGGCAGCAAATTTGATGCTTGATGATATTGAAAAAATCTTTTTGAAAAAATAATGAAATGTTGTAGGTTAAGGACCGCCTTTGTGTTAGGCGGTCCTTGTTTATTATAGGCGGTTAGGAATATAATTCCGCGGGTTCTCGAATTAATTCCGCGCACTATTGTATTTTTTCCGCCAAACGCTATCAAAGCAACAAAAAAGAGCGAAAACTGAACTCGCTCTTAAAACAATATTATGCTGTTGTTGAAAACATGTATTTTTTATAATGATAACGTATCGAAAAGATCAAGCCCAGCCCAAGCATGTTGCCCATTAACGCGCTTCCGCCATAGCTAATAAACGGCAGCGGGATACCCGTGATCGGCAGGACACCGATGGTCATTCCGATATTTTGGAAAACGTGGAAGGTAATCATACTGATGACACCAACACAAATATACGTATAAAAATTATTCTTTGTTTCCATACCGACCTTTGTAATATGGTAGATTAATAAGAAAAATAAACTGATTAGAACACTCGCTCCAATAAAGCCATATTCCTCGCCGACAACACTAAAAATAAAATCGGTTTGACTTTCAGGTAAATAGACTTCGCGATTGCCGAACCCTTTGCCGCCTGTTTGCCCAGAGCCGATAGCGAGCAGGGATTTCGTCAGCTGATAGGCATCAGTGCCTTGGTAACTATAAGGATCAAGCCAAGAATAAATCCGGCGCAGCTGATATTCGCCCACCCCAAGATACTTTGCCAAAAAATCAGGATTCCAAAGGACAAAATAAAAAACTGTTCCAATCAATACTAGCCCGCCAGAGAATATCGGCACAAGCAGCTTCCATGAAATACCGGAAATAAAGATCATTCCGATTAAAATAGCTATGAAAACGAGCCCTGTCCCTAAGTCCTGCTTGATGATTAGTGCTAAAGGAACCATCGTGACAATCCCCATCTTAATTAACAGCCAAAAATCAGTTTGCATGGTCTTTACCTGATTTTTGTGATGATGGTCGTCGATGACCCGTGCAAGTCCCAGAATAATAAAGATTTTGACAAACTCAGATGGCTGCAAAGAACCAATCCCAGGAAGCACAAACCAGTTCTTTGCTCCATTGATGACCGGAGCGATACTTTCCGGTGCAACAATTAAAAAGCAAAGAAGGAAAATTCCGAACCCGTACGCATACCAAGTAAGCTTTCGTAATTGGTCCGAATCGAGAGTCATGACGGCTGCAATAATCCCACCGCCGACCGCGTACCAAACAATTTGCTTGATTAAAAAGTTTTCTTTGTACTGGCCGCTCGCTTGCGCACTATAAATGGCTAAACAGCTCGCTAAGAAAAGTAATAATAATATAAAAACAAGACTATAATCGAGTTTTGAAGTTGTGTTGTTTTTTGAAGTCATTTACGTTCCACCTTACTAAGAACTTGTACATTCCTTCATTATATTTTTAAAAGCAACAAATCTCAACTTCTAACCTGCTATTGGTTTTATTTACAAACTAAAATAGTTTCGTCTGACCTCGTCTGCCATCCATTCCAAATTATTCGGCACCTGTGGAATGCCGTATCCGATATAAAGCGGGGTGGTGACAAATCGGGAAACAATTTTCGCATAGATTTTATCGTCAATATGATGAAAAAATACATTATAGCTCGTTGCCCTGAACGGAAAATGGTTCAGGATATAGTGAACAGCTATTTGCATGTATTCCGAAAACTTCTCCTGATAGCCTGAATCCGGCATTTCGACATTAAATTCATAAAATCCAACGCGCGGCTTTGTTGACAGCGTAAACCGAACACCCTCAGACCTCGCAATAACGATTCCCTGGAACATTTCATGGGATACCTTCTCTTTATAGTCAATGTCATATAAACCGACAATCTGCATATGAGGATGGGCAATTGTCCCACCAGACAATGGCCCATGGTTTTTGAAAAAAATGACCGATCGATAGCTGCCGGTTCCCTCCATCTCTAACCATTGCTGCAATCCGAATCTAATCAATCTATGTAGATGGTCTTTTGAATAGGTTGATAAATCAGCATGGCAATCGTCTGTTTCAATTAACACAGTTTGATAGGCATTTTCCAATACTGGATATTTATTTTTCAAAAGAATAATAGGACCGTCCACTGTGATAAAGTCTGTAAGCTGTTCTCTTTCGCAAAACGGGCAGGCCTGTTCTTTGTTTCGAATACTTTCCGGCTTTTTGACACCAATTGACGTATTAAAATGCAGATGTGTAGTTTCCAAACATGGATCTCCTCTCAAAAAGGCTTTATTACTATTTTATGGGAGAAAGCAGATGGTTTGCACTTATTTTGTTTTGCAGTTGATATGTTCATGAACCGGCGAAGCGTTGCATATCTTTATTGTGTACAGGCTAACTATTATTTAAGAATGCGAGGGAATTTATGTTAACAAAACTAGAAGCATTTATCCTCGGGATTATCCAAGGTTTAACGGAATTTTTGCCGATTAGCAGTACGGGACATCTTTATTTAGGAAGAAATTTATTCGGCTTACAGGAAGCGGGGCTTTTGCTCGATACGATGCTTCATGTCGGTACATTGCTTGCTGTGTTTGTTTTTTATAAGGATGAATTTATCAAAATTATCAAGACTCCTTTTAGCAAATCAACCTTTTTATTAATTGTAGGAACAATTCCAGCCGTCATTTTCGGACTTGCCTTTAAAGATTATATTGATGAAATCTCGAAGACTGGGGTGACGATTGGCTGGGAGTTTTTACTTACAGGGTTATTTCTCTGGCTCGCCGATTCCGCGAAAAATGGCCATAAGAAAATGGAGGATATCAGTTATAAGGATGCCTTTATTATCGGTACATTCCAAGCGGTTGCGATTATGCCGGCGATTTCTCGGTCAGGTATGACCATTGTTGCTGCCCTATGGAGAAAATTAGACAGGGAAACGGCAGCCTACTTTTCATTCCTCTTGTCAACACCAGCGATTGCCGGGGCGATTGTCCTGCAAACAAAGGATTTGCTCGGGGGCCAAGGGGAGGAAATCTCTTTATCTGCCTTGCTTGTCGGCATTGTCGCTTCTGCCGTCTTCGGCTATATTGCGGTAAAATGGATGATTGGTTACCTGAAGAATCATTCGCTGAAGCCGTTTGCCATTTATGTTTGGGCACTCGGATTACTCGTGTTATTTTTTCAATTTACGGGTCAGTTTTAACAGTTTTTGGTCAGGCAGGGAGGTTTCGCAAATAAATCCATTGGTTTCGCAAATAAACTAAATTTCCTCAGAAACATGGAGCATTTACTGCATAAAAAGCGGCTCGAATCACTCGAGCCGCTCTCTTTTTTATCCCGCATTAACGGGCAGTAAGCCTCCCTCATTTCGAGACTTTTATGGAAAATGGGTACGTGGGGGATCAACTGCCCGTAAATGCCCGATTAGTTCAACTAACCATCAGTGGGAAAAACACCCACTGATGGAAGTTTCACTTTATTGTGTAATTATCTGTTTCGCCATTTCTCTTGCTGCTTCTGCTGCTTGTTCCTTCGCTTTTGCCATAATTTCCGGTACTTTTTTTGGAAAATGATCCATTCCCTCGGCAACGACAGTGTCTAAGCTCTCGAATCCTAGGAATTTAAATACCTTTTGTAAATAACGATCGCCCATTTCAAATTCAACCATTGGGCCGCTGGAATAAATGCCGCCGCGGGTTTGAATGTGGATGGCTTTCCTGCCGGTCAGCAGACCTTTTGGTCCTGCTTCCGTATTAGTAAATGTTTTTTCTACAATAAATAAGTTATCAATAAATTTTTTCAAAATTGATGGGGCGCCGAGATTCCAAATCGGTGTGACAAACACATAATAATCGGCAGCAATAAAGCGGTCGGCAAGCGCATGCATTTTTTCAAGCTTTGTCCTCTCTGCTTCCGATAACTGCTCTTTCGTATAGCCCATGAACGATAATTTTGCCCTGGCATATAATAGATCCATATCGATATCAGGGATATCCATATCATATAAGTGCCAGCGCTCAATTTCTACATCCGGCTGTGCTGCTTTGAACTCCTCTAAAAATACTTCCCCGATTTGCATCCCTTTTGATAGTTTAATGTCATTCTTTGGATTCGCTGTAATATACAAAAGCTTTGACATGTACATCCCTTCCCTTTAGCCACAATTTTTGCTTCTATTACTATACTACACCAAACATTCTTGCTCACTATTGAACAATAAGTGAAATTTATGAACAAATATTGAAGTTTGCTAGCATCAATTGAACAATTCGTGACAATTCTAAACAAAACTTAACGAAACTTAACAAAACTTAACAAAAGTCACATTTATTATGATATTCTTTTTATAAAATAAAAATTGGATAAAGGAGGGTGACTAATGGACGAAAAGGCCTATACTCCCGATGAGGTAGCGCAAATCTTTCAAATCTCAAAACATACCGTTTATGAGCTGATTAAAAGAGGTGAGCTGCAAGCATTTAAAATCGGGAATAAAATGAGGATCGAACATGCCGAATTAGAAAGATTTAAGGAGAACATGAAGGCTCCGGCAAAAAAACAGCCTGCGGAACAAACAAGCCCTGTAAGCAATACCAACATGCCAATCCGGCTTTCCGGCAGCCATGACTTTCTTGTCGAACATTTTGCCAAACAAGCAGCACACGCATTACATTTACAAATTCAGCCTTCCTTTATCGGCAGTTTAGAAGGTCTAATGATGCTGTACCGTGGTCAATGCGATATTGCAGCTATTCATCTTTTAGATCCGTCATCGCAGGAGTATAATCTGCCATTTATCCATCAGCTCTTTGTCTACGAATCTATCCTGGTTGTGAGATTAGCCGTTAGAGAGCAAGGCTTTATTGTCGCAAAAGGCAATCCGAAAAGTATTCTAGATTTTTCTGACCTCACGAGAAAAGATGTTCAATTTATTAACCGCCAAAAAGGGTCTGGAACAAGATTTTTACTAGATTCAAAGCTTTCAAGTAAGGGAATAGCTCCTAGTAAAATTAACGGATACGGTAATGAAGAATGGAACCATTTGTCAGCAGCTTCTTACATTAGCAGAGGTATCGCCGATGTTACCTTTGGCATTCATTCTGCAGCAAGCCATTTAGGGCTTGATTTCGTGCCGGTAGCGAAAGAACAGTTTGACCTTGTTTTCCGGTTTACCGATGAAAACAAACATAGCTTAACGGAATTAATTCATTACTTACAGTCTGATAGCTTCAAAAATAGCCTAATTGATTTAGAAGGCTATTCCATTCAAGATCTTGGAAAAATCATCTATCAAACAAGTCAAACGGAGGAACTCGTATGAAGAAAAACCGCTTATTAATTGCACTACTTGCTTTGATGCTCCTAGTTTTATCAGCTTGTGGAAACTCTGACACAAAAGATACTGCCGCAAAAGAGAAAAAACCGGCACCAAAACCAGTACCAACAGAAATGATTCTCGCTACGACAACAAGTACACAGGACAGCGGCTTGCTTGATGTATTGGTTCCAATGTTCGAAAAAGAAAATAACGTAAAAGTGAAAACAATTGCAGTCGGTACAGGACAAGCATTAGAAATGGGTACAAAGGGAGAAGCAGATGTCCTTCTTGTTCATGCTCCTGCAGCTGAAAAAGCGGTAGTCGATGCTGGTGATGCGATTAACTACAAACGCGTGATGTATAACGACTTTATTTTAGTAGGCCCAAAAGACAATCCAGCAGGTGTAAGCGGAGATGACATCAAAGCGGCTTTCAAAGCAATGGCTGAAACGAAGTCTACTTTCGTTTCACGCGGTGACGATTCAGGTACACATAAAAAAGAACTTGGCATCTGGACTGCTGATGGTATTCAACCAGCTGGCGAATGGTATGTATCAACAGGACAAGGGATGGGACAAACCCTGCAAGTTGCAGCTGAGAAAAAAGGCTATGTATTAACAGACCGTGCGACATGGCTGGCCCAAGAAAAGAATTTAGATACACTAAAAATCGCCGTTGAAGGCGGCAATGATTTAATGAATATCTATCATGTCATGCAAGTAAATCCTGAAAAACATGACAAAGTGAATAGCAAAGACGCAGAAAAATTTGTAAACTTTATGGTAGATGGCAAAACTCAAGACGTAATCGAGAACTTCGGTAAGAAAGAATACGGACAATCCTTATTCTTTAAATACACAGATTAATTTTTAACATGGATGGCGGGTGCCACTTAGCCTCCTTCCTATCATACTTCTAAAGGGAATCCTGGAGGCATTACGATAATGGAATTACTAATAGATGGACTGAAAAAAGCGATAGAAATGATCTTAGCGGGTGACAGGGAAGTTTTCGCGATTACCTGGCTGACACTTCAGGTCTGTCTCATTTCCATTCTGATTAGTACCCTCATCGGATTGCCGCTTGGGATTTTACTCGGATTAACTAGATTCAAAGGACGTAAAGTGCTCTTATTATTTATTAATATTGGTATGGGCCTGCCACCAGTTGTTGCCGGACTCTGGATTACGATGCTGTTATGGCGCTCCGGCCCATTAGGTGACCTTAGCCTTCTTTATTCACCAACAGCGATTGTAATGGCACAAATTTTAGTCAGCCTGCCCATCGTCACCAGCCTGACAAGCACAGCATTCCAGCAAATCAGCGATAAAATGCTGCTGCAAATTAAAGCGCTTGGGGCCACAAAGATACAGACTTTGATGATTCTTATTAAGCAATTAAAAATAGCCATTTTAGCGGCGATCATGGCTGGCTTTGGCCGTGTCATTGCTGAAGTTGGTGCCGCGATGATGGTCGGCGGAAATATTCAAGGGGACACACGAATCTTAACGACGACAATCGTGATGGAAGTTTCAAAAGGAAACTTTGACATTGCCTTAGCCCTTTCATTTATTTTATTATCGGTTGCCCTGTTGATAACCGCTGCGTTAACATATTTACAACAAAGGAAGCGAATATCATGAACCCGTTAATTGAGCTGAAAAACCTTACTTTTAACTCCAACAAGAAAACGATTCTTGATATTCCTGAATTTCAAATTTATGAAGGAGAATTTCTCGGGATAATGGGGCCAAACGGTGCAGGAAAAAGCACTCTGCTAAAACTGTTAGCATTTCTTGAACTGCAAACGAACGGTGATATCCTTTTCCGTGGACGGAGCATTCCGAAGGGAAATGCCCCGCTCGATTTACGACGGAAGTTTTCGATTGCCCTGCAGCAATCGTTACTTTTAGATGGAACCGTTTTTCATAATATTGCAATTGGCTTAACCTTACGAAAAGTTCCGAAATACATCATTAAGGAAAAAGTGACCCATTGGATGGAGCTGTTCGGCATCAGTCATTTGGCGAAAAAAAATGCCCTATATTTATCCGGCGGCGAGGCCCAGAGAGTCAACTTGGCGCGGGCGATGATTGTTGAACCAGAGGTCCTTTTTCTTGATGAGCCCTTTTCCGCTTTAGACTTTCCGACAAAAATTAAGTTAATGGAAGATTTCAAGGGCATTATCGAAACCGCCAATACAACTGCTGTTTTTGTCAGCCATGATCTAATGGAGATCAATTACCTCACGAATCGGCTGGCAATCATCGTGAATGGTGAAATTAAGCAATCAGGATCCACCCCTCGGGTCCTAGAACATCCTAATGCTTCTACTCAATCCTTCCTAAATGAGTGGAAGAAATTCTATCCCCTTGCTCGTTGAATTGCAGTTCCATCTGGAACTGCCTTTTTTTATTTGCTTTAAAAATCCATGAAGCATAAAATAGGAAATAAATATGCATCTGGGTTTAAAGGGGGAGTTTTTACAATGAAATACGCAATTATTACGGGAGCATCAAAGGGCTTAGGCGAAGCCATTACCAAGCGGCTTATTCAGGAACAAATCGCTGTTGTTTCGGTTTCTCGGACAGAAAATGAAGAAATCAAAAGTCTTGCCATTGAAAAAGGAGTGGATTATAAACACTTTTCCTGTAACCTTTCATTAGAAAAGGAAGTACAGGAAGTCTTTATGGAGATCGCCCATTGTATTTTTCAAAAGGATCCGAAGGAAATTCTTCTTTTTAATAATGCCGGTATGATTGAGCCCATCCAGACGGTTGGGAATTTAGATCAAACTCCGGTCATTCGGAACATCCAAGTGAATTTAATCGCACCCATTCTTATTACCAATTTATTTTTGAGCAAGGCACAGTTAACCAACGCGAAGGTAAAGGTGATAAATGTTTCTTCAGGTGCAGCGGTTCGTTCGATTGAAGGCTGGAGTGTGTATTGCAGCTCTAAGGCTGGATTAAATATGTTTACTCAAACCGCGGCTATTGAGCAAGCGGAAATGAAGACAAATAACAAAATTATCGCATTTAGCCCTGGCGTGATGGATACGAACATGCAGGAAACGATCCGCTCCTCCACTAAGGAAGCGTTTAAAGACCTGGAACAATTCAAGGAATTTAAGGAAAAGAACATGCTATTACAGGCAGATGTAGTGGCTAATGCTTTAGTGGATCTCGTTCTAAGCGATAGTATTGAAAGTGGAAAGATATACAATATTAAAGAACTACTAAAATAGTGTAAAGGAACCTCGCCGATAGGCAAGCGGTTAGGCGAAGTTGCACTTATGCCTGATCGGAAGGTCATACTTTCCGATTGGCTAAAAAGGCTGCTTCGAGTTGAGCAGCCTTTTTAATCTTTCTGCGGAAACCACAAGGTAATACTTGTTCCCTTATTCAACCTGCTTTTTACTTTGATGACGCCTTTATGGGCATCCATCAATGCCTTTACAATGGAAAGACCGATGCCGACGCCGCCTGTTTTGCGATCGCGGGATTTGTCGCCGCGATAGAAGCGCTCGAAAATATGCGGGATATCCTCCTCTTTCATACCTGAGCCTTCATCTTGAATCTTAAAGCCAACATACCCTTCTTTTTCCGTAACCACCGAAATCGTGACATTCTTTCCTTCCGGGGTGTATTTCAAGGCATTATTGAGGACATTGGATAAGATTTGCATTAAACGATCCTTGTCCGCTTCAAACATTTCCTCCTGAGCTGGTTCATCAATTTGAAGACCTACTCCCTTTTCTTTAAAAATAGGTAAAAACATTTCCCATAGTGCTGCTAGCACACTTCCTGCTTCCAGTTCCATTTTTTCAAGCCTGATTTGCGGGTTCTCAGCAGCAAGCAGTTTTTCTAATTCATTCACAAGTCGTACTAAGCGCATGAGTTCTTCATGGCTTACCTGTAGACGCTGTGGGGTCGGCTCCCAAATACCGTCCTGAAAGGCTTCGATTTGGCTTCTAAGTGTAGCAAGCGGTGTTCGCAATTCATGGGCAAGGTCACCGGTAAATTGCTTCCGCAGCATTTCTTCCTTTGCCAGTGATTCGGCAAGATTATTGAAGGATATCGCAATCTGCTTTACTTCAGTAGGCAAGCCTGATAATGGAATGCGTATATCAAGATTGTGCTGCTGCAGCTCCCCCGCTGCAAATGACAGCTTTTTCAATCCGGAGGTTAACTTTTTCGAAAATAGCATACTAAAGACAATCGCTAACACAATGGTTAAGCACACGGCAGCCAATATATACAATTGGATCGTTTGGATAAACGTGTATTCGTCGTCTATCAGGCCTTCAGGATAGATGGCTACAAGTTTGCCTATAATGGCATTATCGACTTTCAGCGTATAGGTTTTGGAGTGCCACTCTTCCCCATCCGGAGCCGGTTCGGTTAAACCAAAGCTATTCAGCATGCCACGAATGTTGGACGAATCCATTTGGACTTGGCCAAACCGATCATACAATTGAAAATAAAGCTGATCGGTCATCGCATGCTCGTGCAGCAATCCAAACACCGGGTCGTTCGTAAAATGGCCATTTTTCCGATAATCCTTCTCTATTTCCGTGATAATTCTATCAATCTTTTTTTCGCGATTACGGTCTAAATAACTATGAAAACTTTCCTCAAAACCATATTGGATAAAAAAGCTGACAATTATTATCCCAATCATTGAGATGAGGACTAAATAAAACAGGATCTTAGACCGGAGTGTTTGCAGCATCTAGTACCCCTCCAAATTTATAGCCCATCCCAAAAACGGTTACGATAAAATCTGGCTGTCTCGAGTCTGTTTCAATTTTTTTACGGAGGTTTTTGATATGGGTATCAACACTTCGTTCATAGCCTTCATAATAAATGCCTTCATCTTGAATCTTTTCGAGCAAATCCATCCGGCTGTAAACCCGGCCTGGATTGACTGCCATATTGGTTAGAAGTTTATATTCAATTGGAGTTAAGGTAACATCCTCACCGTTTACCGTAACTTCTTTCTTCATTAAATCAATGGCTAATTTTTTATTGTTGAATTCAAGACGCTCGACTTTTTCCGTCTTTTTCACACGCCTTAAAATCGCTTGGACGCGGACGACCACTTCCCGGGGGCTGAATGGCTTGGTTAAATAGTCATCGGCCCCGATGACTATCCCGTTGATGCGGTCATCCTCTGCAGATTTTGCTGTCAGCATGAGGATCGGTACATCCGACTCTTTTCGCACTAAGCGGCATACCTCTTCACCGGAAATATCAGGCAGCATTAAGTCTAAAATAATTAGATCAGGGTTTATTGTTTTGGCCTTTTTCAAGGCGTCAATTCCATTATCTGCACTATGAATTTCATAGCCTTCTCTCTCTAAATAGGCTTCGAGAACTTCTATGATTCTACGTTCATCGTCAACTAATAAAATCTTCATGAATCACCACTCCCCATACTATTACTATAGCATCTTAAGTCTGTGATTTTTGTAACTTCACAATTTCACCACAACTTCTTCATAACATCTTCAATTTTCCCCGCTAAGATGTAATTGTAGTAAGGAAAGAGGCGAGTAACCTCGAGAACCCCCACGTTTTTGAGTTATCGACTCTTTGATGAAGTACATGGTGATTGACCATCTTACTCATCCCAAATTTAACCTCTCTCTTAATATAGCAAAAGGTGCCCCGCATAATATCGGGACACCCTCTTTTTTTGATTGCTTATTCTTCTTTCTTTTTAACCTCTTCGGTTAATTCTTCAATACTTCTTCGAACATTCCCTTTGCCAGAGTAGTTCTCAATCAGTTCTTTTACATCAATCCCGCTTGATGCCTTTAATGACTCTTGCAGGCTCGCCATTAAGTTGGTCGCATAACTGGTAATTTTATTGGCACCGCCATTTTCTCCTGAACCGCCGCCAGTATCGACAACAGTAATTTTATCAATATTAGATAATGGAGCTGCTACTTGCTTCGCATATTCTGGAAGCATTTTGATAACCATATCGAGAATCGCCGCTTGACCGAATTGCTCGAATGCTTCGGCGATTTTTTCCTTCGCTTCGGCTTCTGCCAAACCTTTTAGGCGGATAATTTCTGCCTCTGAGGATCCTTGAGCCTTTTGTGCTTCTGCTTTGGCAAGACCATCGAGGCGAATCCGCTCTGCTTCCGCCTTTGCCATAGCTTCGATGCGGTACTTATTGGCTTCTGCTTCCGCGATTTCTTTTGCCTTATTAGCTGCTGCCGATTGCTCTACAGAATAACGGTCTGCGTCGGCTTTTTTCTTCACTTCGGAATCATATTGACGTTCGCGGCGTTGAATTTCTTTTTCTTCTAGTTCAATTTGTTTTTGTCTTTCAATAATTTTGATTTGCATTTCTTGTTCCATTACATCCTGCTTCGAACGTGCACTTTCAAGGTCGTACGCTTGGTCGGCCTTTGCTTTTGCAATATCCTGCTCGCGGCGGAATTCCGCTATTTTCAGTTGATTGATTTTTTCTGCTTCAGCAATTTCTGTTGCCCGCTCCAATTCATTACGTTTTGCTTCCTTAGAGGCTTCGGCTTTTTTAATCCGGGTTTCTTTTTCCGCTTCAGCAGTTGCAATATCAGCATCTCTTCTAACCTGAGCGATTCGCGGTTTACCAAGTGAATCCAGGTAGCCATTTTTGTCACGGACATCTTTAATCGTGAACGAAACAATTACTAGTCCCATTTTTGCAAGATCCTGTGAGGCAACTCTTTGAACCTCTTGAGAAAATTTATCGCGATTTTTATAGATTTCTTCAACCGTCATCGAGCCGAGAATCGATCTTAAGTGGCCCTCAAGAACTTCTCTTGCTTCATTTTCTCGGTCTTCCTTCGGCTTTCCAAGAAACTGTTCAGCAGCAGTAGCAATTTCACTAATTGATCCGCCAATTTTAATAATCGCGACACCATCGGCCATGACCGGCACACCCTGCTCGGTGTAAACCTCAGGGGTGGTAACTTCTAGTTTACTAGATAGCAAGCTAAGCGGTTTTGCCTGTTGGAATACTGGTAAAATAAAGCTACCTCCGCCGCGGATAATTTTGACTTTATTGCCTGATTCGTCTACGTGAACATTTCCGCTGCCGAGGAAGCTTCCTGTTACGATTAGAGCCTCATCCGGCCCGGCAGTTCTGTACTTTGTGATAAAGACACCGATTAAGGCAATTAAAATAAGTGCAACAATTCCAATAATAATCCAAATAATGTTAAATTCCATTTCTTAAAACCCCCTTATAAAAATTTCTCTAACTGATGATGAACTGTTACTTCAAGGACTCCATTTTTCACTTGGACGATAAGGACACTCGAACCATTTGGAATTTCATCACCATCAAAGCTTGAAGCCGGTTTTGCAATTCTTCCACTCGTGCTATCAATCATCACCTCGCCATAACCGTCTGTGGGAATCGCCGTAATGACAGTCCCAATCCGGCCTTGCAAATCAGAGTCTTTATAAACAAGTGACTCCTCCGCAGATGACAATGGAACGAGAACAAAGACATTTAATAGGGTAACAACAATTAAAGCGATTACTGCTGAGATTGCTAAAATGAGTAAATAATGTAGTGATGAAAGCTTTTCAAACAAGTAGCCGCTCGCAGACAGAATGGTCACGAAGGCAAAGATCAAGACAGGGTTAAGGAAATGCAGCCCGCCGTCCCCGGCTCCATGAAAATGAAACACATCTGCAAATAAAACATATAAAACCGTTAATACACCCGAAATGATTAGGCCATACAAATAAATCGTTTCTAAAGGTATGCTAAAGGGTTCCATGTGCATCAATCCTTTTTTGGGTTATGGTAATAATACAAAGGAAAGTGTACGGTAGGTCTGAGACTTTCATAAAAACGCAAGCATGGCGCATCCTTCCCTTCCTCCTGAGATATGTATGTTACGTAATACGAATGAAAATGTAAAAGGTTTCACTTCTTAAGACAATTTTATCATTTTCTGGCAATTAAGAACATTACAATCTTCGACAAATTTTGGAACATCTAATTTTGGAGGCACTTCCCTCCCTATTAAGGGCACTTAAACCCTTCTGCTTTTTTCCTCCTATTTACTGGCACATAGAACCTTTTTTACCTGAACGCCAGGCCAAAAATACGTAAAAAAAAGTGCCGTAGCAACTTGAGCTACAGCACCTTACTGTATCATATTCAAAAACTTCTTTGTTCGTTCTTCCTTTGGATTAGTAAAAATCTCTGCAGGCTTGTCTCTTTCCACTACAACACCCTGGTCCATAAATATGACCTCATCGGCAGCTTCACGGGCAAAGCGCATTTCATGGGTAACAACGATCATCGTCATCCCTTCAGCAGCAAGATCCTTCATGACTTTTAACACGTCACCGACAAGCTCAGGGTCAAGCGCCGAGGTTGGTTCATCAAAAAGCATGACTTCCGGTTCCATCGCTAACGCCCGGGCAATCCCCACACGCTGCTGCTGACCGCCTGAAAGCTGGGCGGGATAGTAATCCTGCTTATCACCAAGACCGACCTTTTTTAATAGAGCTGAGGCTTTTTTGCGCGCAGCCTCTTTAGTCTCCCGTTTTACAATCATTGGTCCTTCCATGACGTTCTCAAGGGCGGTTTTATGTGGAAAAAGATTATAGCCTTGAAAAACCATTCCGGTTAAACGGCGAAAAGAAGCGATATTTTTTTGGGGTACGTTTTTTGAAAAATCCAGGTTTTGACCCTCGATGGAAACAACACCTTTTGTAGGAATTTCCAACACATTTAAACAGCGGAGCATCGTTGTCTTCCCAGAACCGGACGGCCCGATGACAACTACTACCTTCCCTTTTTCAACCTCGAGGTCAATTCCTTTTAAAACCTCTAATTGACCAAATTGTTTATACAAACCTTTTATTGAAATCAATATAAATCCCCCATTCCCCGTCCAGTCTTAAGATGCGTAACGATCCAGTCTTTTTTCCAAAAATCCTTGGATAACGGAAAGGAAAAAGCAAATCACCCAATAGAGGAGTGCAGCCTCCGTATAGACCAACAAAAATTCATAATTGGTTGAAGCGATTTCCTGGGCCCGGCGAAACATCTCGGTTACAAGCACGAGTGAAGCGAGCGAGGTATCTTTTACTAGACTAATAAATGTATTCGATAAGGGCGGTAACGATACTTTTGCAGCCTGTGGCAGAATAATCCTCTTTAATGCTTGTGTATACGTCATGCCGATCGAATAGCCGGCTTCCCACTGACCTTTCGGGATGGAAAGAATCGCAGCACGGATCACTTCAGATGCATACGCACCAACACTTAGAGAAAAGCCAATGACAGCAGAAATAAATGGATCAAGAGTTATTCCGATATTGGGAAGACCATAAAAAATGATAAATAATTGCACTAATAATGGCGTTCCGCGAATAGCAGAAACATAGACTCTTGCAACAATTTGAAAAAACTTAACTTGAGAAATACGGGCAAGGGCAGTCAATACAGCCAAAATTAATCCAATAATAAACGATATAATCGTTAAAGGGATTGTGTTCATAATAGCACCCTCCAGCAGCGGCTGGAGGGAGGTTTTGGCGATATCGATTAATCTTGCTGTTCTTTCAGGGTCAGCAAAAATACTATTTAAGTACATCTACACCAAACCATTTCTCTGAGATTTTTTTGTATGTGCCATCATCGACCATGTCTTTTAATGCTTTATTGACAGCATCTACAAGTGTGTCATTTTTCTTTCTAAACATGAATCCACTGGATGAGGCATCATCGGCCGTAGCCACAATTTTGATCGGCGCATCTGGCTTTTGTTTTGTATAATCTAAAAAGGCAATTTTATCGTTGACTGTCACATCGACACGTTTTTGTGCAAGCAATTCAACCGCCTGTTGGAAACCATCTACACCAACAAGATTAGCACCATTCTTTTTGGCAATATCTGCATAGTTACTTGTTAACGATTGAGCAGAATTTAATCCCTTCATATCGGCAAATGATTTAACCTTATCATTGTCTTTTGAGGCGATTAACACTGCTGCAGATGTAATATATGGATCAGAGAAATCGTACTTTTTCTGGCGGTCGGGGCGAATACCCACCTGGTTTGCTACCATATCAAAACGCTTCGCATCAAGTCCGGCAAACATCGCATCCCATTGTGTTTCTTTAAACTCTGCCTTCACACCCAAATGCTTGGCTACTTCCTCTGCAACCTCAACATCAAATCCGGTTAGCTTTCCATTAGTATCATGGAATGTAAATGGGGCATATGTACCTTCAGTCCCAATGATCAGCTTTCCTTCATCTTTTACCTTTTTCAATAAATCCTGGTCAGCCTTTTCAGCCGTCTTGTTGTCCGTTTTAGTTTTATTTTTATCGGTAGTATTATCCTTACCGCATGCTGATAAAACAAACATAAAGCTCAGTAATAATGTGAAAATAATTGTAAGTTTTTTCATGTTGTATACTTAACCCCCTAATTCTGATTGTTTTTATAGGATTTAATAATCATATTATATCCCTTACATTCTGTCAAAAGAAAAAATCGAATAGAATAACTTTATTTTACCCGTTTAGAAAAAATAAAAACCTATCAGAGAATTTCTGACAGGTTAAGCTGATAATGCTTCTTTTTGTTTAATTTTAGTGCGCTTTTTTAACAGAGGCCTGTAAAAAATAATACCACTAGCCAACAAGATGATTCCATAAGTAAAGGTTTTTATGTCTGCTGTACCGGCGATAATGACCCAGACAGAATAAATCGTGGAAAGGAGTGCAACCATACCATCTGTGATTCTTGACCGATTATCCTTATATGTTTCTCCTGTAATAACCAATTTTAGCTGATAAATGGACGAAATAAAGTATGGCACCAAATAGGCTAATGTGGCAATCACAATGATGAAATCAAATGCACCAGATATCGACTTCGAAACCGTTGAAAATATAAATAACTGGCCAATTCCATTTGTCAACATAAGAGAAAATGATGGTATTCCCTGTTTATTTTCTTTTAAGAAAGCGGGTAAAAATAACCCTTGTTTTGCTGCCTGATAAGGTACTTCTGCGCTTAACATTACCCAGCCAATGGTGGAACCAAATAAACTGATTAAGCCAATTCCCGCGAGCACCTTGCCGCTTAGTGGCCCTAATACGGATTGAATCGCGTCAATCATTGGTTTGTCAGAGTGGATGAGGGTGCTTTGGTCTAACATTCCCATCACAAGCGTGCTGATTCCCATATAAATGGCTAAGGCAATAAATAATCCAAGAACCGTAGCCCGTTTTACATCAGTCTGTTTCTTCGCGCGGCCGGCAAACACAACCGCTGTCTCGATACCGATAAACGCCCACAATGTGTTAACCGCCGCATTGTTGACTTGAGACATCATCCCAAGGGCATGTCCTGCCTCGTCTGCCCTCATTGCTACAAACGGCAGGATATTACTTTTTTCAAAGGCAAATAAACCGATTATGATAAACAAGAAAAAACCGATGACTTTTGCCGCTGTCGCAACGAAGTTTAATTTTCCGGCACTTTCCATTCCGCGCAAAATGATCAAGTGAATTCCCCATAGCATAACCGTACAAATGATAAATGTTAGTCCATTGCCGACCATGAGTGTAAAGCCGCCAATAGTAAACCATGGGGTTTTGCTGGTTAGAATCGGAAAGAAAGTTGATAAATAACCGGCGAAGGTTGTAATAACCGCTACGATTCCGGCAAGATTTCCAATCCAGTAGCCCCAGGAAGACATAAATCCCGCTAGGATTGAAGCCTGTGAATCTTGTTTAAAAAGCTCCTTGGCATAAATTTGCGGACCGCCTGTTAAGTTTGGCTTACGTATCGCTAAATTTCCAAATACAAGAGCGATCATCAAAACACCGAATCCTGTCAATAACCAGGCCATGATGACCCCTGCCGGACTAGCTGCCTCCGATAATGATCTCGGCAGCATGAAAATTCCTGACCCTACCATATTTCCAACGACAAGTGCCGTTAACACCCAAAACCCTAATTTATTTGTCTTCCCCATTGTGAGAACTCCTCTCGATGCATCTATCGCTTGTATGATTTCCGTAATGATGATGTTACTAGAATACGCTCGGGAAATTCCTTTGTCAATGGAAAATTTTATTGTGATAAAGCATTAGAGAATTAAAATGACAGAGTGAAAAATAATATACCCTTTATGTAACTATTTAAGGAACTAAATTCAAAAAGAGACTGCCTCGCGATTAGGCAATCTCTTTACTATCGCTTTTCTTATTGTCTAGCTCCATCGCCTAGGCGCTTTTGCCTTTCTTATTGTCTAGCTCCATCGCCTAGGGGCGCTTTTGCTTTTCTTATTTCCACCAATCATCAAACATGTTCACAGGAAGTCTGCGCTTATGTTCCGTGAGGATATAGCGTTTTTCAACTTTTTCCGCGACTTCGATGGAAACAGGCTTCCCTTCAAGATAGTCATCGAGTTCATCATAGGTGATTCCTAGCTCTGTTTCATCCGCCTGCCCAGGTTTTTGATCTAGCAGGTCTGCGGTTGGAACCTTTAAGTAAAGTTGTTCGTCTGCTCCCAGTTCTTTCAGCAATGCTTTTCCCTGCCGCTTTGTTAAACCCGACAATGGGAGGACGTCGGCGCCGCCATCCCCATACTTTGTATAGAAACCCGTAACCGCCTCTGCTGCGTGATCCGTGCCAATTACGAGCAGCCCTTCCATGCCGCCGATGGCATATTGGGCAATCATCCTCATTCTAGCCTTGACGTTACCTTTTTGATAATCGCTTATCGAGGTGCCTTCATAGCTCACGTCGTATTCGCTTTGCACTTCATCAACGGCCGCTTTAATATTAAACGATGTTTCCCGATCAGCCCGAATAAACGCGAGAGACATCCTGGCGTCATCCTCATCCTGTTGGACGCCGTATGGAAGACGAACAGCGATAAACAAAGCATCCGTACCTTCTTTTCGCAGTTCCTCTACTGCCAGCTGAGCGAGGCGCCCGGCAAGTGTTGAGTCTTGGCCGCCGCTTATTCCTAACACATAGCCCTTTGCCTTCGTGTTAACCAAGTAATTTTTCAAAAAGTCAATCCGCTTGCGAATCTCCTCTTTTGGTTGAATGGTTGGAGTGACATGTAATTCCTTCATAATCTGTGCTTGCAAACTCATCCTTGAGCCCCCCTAGCTAAATTCATTAATATATGTACTTTATCATAAATGCCTTTCATTCATCATCTTATAAACATCCTTGGCAACCTGGTGGATGTTAATCCTTTTGTCGCGCACATTCAAGAGAATTGCGATTGAGGTTTTATTATTAAAATAAACATGAAGCGATTCCCATCCTCCTACGACACCCCTGCTATAAACCCTAGAATCTGTAACATAAAGTCCTAAACCATAGTTTGATTTCGGTCCCGGAGTCAGTATTTCCGTTAAACTTTGTTTAGAAACAAGCTTTCCGCTCATCAATGCTTCATCAAATAAACATAAATCAAGGGATGTGGCATAAATATCACCGCATCCAAAAAGCATAGTAGTGTTCAATGGCTTCGCCGGGATCAATTGGTTTCCAAGCTTTAAATAGCCTGTTGAATAAACAGATTGCTCATCCGTAATAAAACCCGAATGCTCCATCGAAGCCTTGTTGAATATATTCCTCTTTATGTATTTATGAAGCGGTTCCCCGGACACTTTTTCCACAATAAGCCCGAGGACTAAATAATTGATATCATTATAATCCCATTGTGTCCCTGCAGGAAACCTGAGCGATTTTGTATTGATTCCTTTCATAATGTCCACTGGCTTCTTATTTCCTGAATGCCAACGAGGGGCTTGGATTCCAGATGTATGATTTAACAAATGGATAAGTTTAATGTTCCCATTTGGAAAATCTGGAATATAGGTTGACACAGAATCTTGGATGGCTAATTTCCCTTGATCCTGGAGCTGCATAATCCCCGTCGCCACCATCAGCTTCGTAATGGAAGCAATCGGATGGGCTGTCAATGGCTGATTTGTGATTTTCCATTTCCTATTGGCATACCCCACTCCCTCTTGAAAAAGAATATCATTCTGCTTTACAACCGCGATGCTGCCATTTACATGATGAGAAATTAAATAGTTTCTTATTTCTTGTTGAATACTGTTTTCTGGCTGATTATTTTCATAGTGTGCTAAAACATCATCATTCGATTTCAGTATCTTTAAACTATTTTGGCAGCCTGAGATCCCAATGAAAATAGAAGAAACTAATAATAACCAATGGACAAGTTTAGCTCTCATATCAAACCACATCTTCCTCTTGCCAGTTGTCTATTTATGTGCTTATTATGTATGATTAAACAATGCGTTACTCTATTTTTGCTATTTTTTAAAAAGGATTTTCGTTTAGAGAAATAGTTTTAGGCAAAAATTAAAAAGAATTTAAGAACTATTGGAGGTATATAAAATGGAAGCGAAAACGTGTAATGAATCAAGGGTAGTGAGAACGAGCAGAATTTTCCCGAATGACGTCAATAACCATAATACCCTGTTTGGTGGGAAGTTAATTAGTGATATTGATATGATTGCCTCTATTTCGGCAACAAGGCATTCTCGAGCAGAATGTGTGACGGCCTCGATTGATTCTGTCGATTTCCTGAGTCCGATTACACCGAAGGACTCCGTTTGTATTGAAACCTTTGTAACATCGACAGGCAATTCTTCCATGGAGATTTTCGTCAAGGTCATTGCAGAAAATCTAATTTCAGGTGACCGAAAAATTGCCGCAACCGCCTTTTTAACGTTTGTCGCGTTAGATGAAAACGGAAAGCCTACAAAGGTTCCAGGCATTATCCCAGAAACCGAAGAAGAAAAAAAGCTCCATGAAACCGGTAAAGAAAGAGCAGAAAAGCGGAAAGAGCATCGAAAAAGCAGTAAAGAACTGGCGAGTGTGTTTACAACTCATAAACCGTGGGAATAAGAAAAGCGGAAGCGCCTCCGACTGGCATAAGACGAGCCGGCGAGAAGGCTGTTTTTTAGCCTTCTTGACGGATTGGCTTATGACCCCGATCCCCTAGGCGCTAAAGCTAGACAATACTCAAAGTTCATTGATTTATAAAATGCAGAAAAGGTTCGCGAATTTAACGCGAACCTATTTCAATTTCTGAAGGTCTTTTCTGCTTGGAGCATGGGGCGGTGCCTGAGCCCAGCCTCGGTCAATCATGATATTAAAACCCTTTTCAGAATAAAGCAGAATCTCAATGATAAACTTTTGATAATAAGCAGCTAAATCCGTTCGAATCGATAAAGATAAAGCATGGCCCAGAAGCGTAATATCAACAGCATTCAAAGAATGGAATAGTGACACAACAAGCTTATCAGAAAATGGGCTAGCCGTTGCCTCCGTTACTTCCATTGCAATTGGGACATTCCCCAGCAGTTCTTCCTTCATTAATATATCATTAAAAACTCGGAGTTGTTTTTCAGAAATTGACTTTCCATCTTTAATATAGCTATGAATTTCTTTGTCCTTAACGACTTGAAGTAATCCCATGCAGATTAAAATTGAAAAATAATTCCGTTCCGTATTGAAAAAAATCTCCGTCAGTTCTATCGAATTTAACGGTCTTTTCTCGCCAAAACCTTTAATATAAGATTTCTTTTTAATATATTCCACCTGTTTTGGATAGGGAATCATTGGCGGTCGGTCATAGATTCCTTTGGAAAGCAATAAAGTTGTTGTCGTTTTATATATTTCCGTAGCCTGTTTTACCATGGTTACAAAAAAATCCACCACATCTTCTCTGGCCACATTGACGGTTAAAAAACTTGTGTTAATCATTTTCAATCGGCTCATCGAATAGACAAAGCTGAGACCAAATGTATCATAGAATAACGGCGGTGCAGATAAATCGATATCTTTTTCACCAAAACCTTCTGGTATTGGAACCCCTTCATTTTCAAAGATCTGAGTAATTTGTTGTACATGAGCTTCAGAAAATTTTAGGGATTGCTGCAGTACGGTTTTAATTTCTTTATCCTGATTATGATGAAGAAAGTATTTTAATAAACAAACGCCCATATTCTCTTGTAAATAGGTGCCCCATAATCCACCAATCTCCGCACTAGATAATCTTGCAGTATACAGCCATGACGTAGTAATCCTCCCGATAAAACATTTTAGGATTAGATTCCCATTCACAACAGCTATTTATTCAAATACTTGAAGTACCTTTCCTATTCTTTTGGCGATTCACTGCGGTTTTGCCAAGTCATTACACCATCCTCTTCATCAATCTCAATCGTGACATCGACAACCCCTTTTTCCGCCATAATTTTTTCCTCCAAACGGTCTTTAATATCATCGGCCGCAGCAACCGTTAATCCTGGATCTATTTCAATTTCCAATTCAACGTGCAGGTCTTCCCCCTCTTTAATGACGGTTATGTCTTGAATATCCAATACATCAGGATCTTCCATGACTAGTACTCCGATTCTGTTTTCCATTTCCTCATCGGCCTGCCCAATAACACCCGCAGCATTGTCTAAAAAGACCTTCCCCACCACAAAAAACATCATTGCACCAATAACCATGGAGGCAATCCCTTCTAATTGATGAAAATTTGTGAAATGAGAAATGACCACAGCGAGAATGGCTAACAAGCCTCCCAAGGTTGCAACAAAATCTTCCATGAAAACTAGCTTTGTCGCTGGTTTTGCCCTTCCTAAATTGGCAAAGCTCTTTGTAAAAACACTCAGACCACTTGCTTTAACATCAATGTCATGTAAAATTTCTTTCATTGCTTTAAACAAGACAAAGGTTTCTAGAATGGTTGCCACCGCTAAAACAAGAATATTTATCAAGAAACCGCCGGACTTTGTTGGATGTACAACATGATGCCATCCTTCTTTAATGGTTTCAAAGGCCATAATACCGACAATCAACACTGCGCCCAAAAGCACTAAATTTACTAAGCGGCCAAATCCATTAGGGAATTTTTCAGTCGGGGCCTTTTTACTTAAAGCAGATCCGACAAACACAAAAAACTGATTGGCGGCGTCCCCGAGACTATGCATTGTTTCAGCAAACATTGCGACATTCCCTGTATACAAAAAGGCAACACCTTTAATAATCGAAATAATCGTATTAATAATGGCAGCGAGCATGGCTGATTTATTTCCACGTTTTAAAAGCTGTAATAATTCTCCCATCTAATCCTCTTTTCTTTTTTAAAATTATTTTGGTTAATTTTAATCTTTTCTAAAATACCATATTTCATTAATAATTGGTGGAATAAAAGGAATTTTTTCCATCGATGTCGGGAAAATCGCTTGTAAAGTGCCTCTAGCAACCGAGTATATAAAAAAAATTAAGCTTCATAACAAGATAGGAGTCAAACGTAAAACCAGTATTTGTTAAAAGTTATGACCCTCACATTATGTGAGGGTCATGTTGGTCTTTATACGTTTTTCAACACCAAAAATAAACGGTTATTTCTTTCATTTTGTTCTTCAGCCGATGCTAAATCATATTTTTTCAAGAGATGGAAAACCTCATTTAAAAGATCCTGGGTATGCTCTTTGGCAAAAAACTGATTAAATAACGACTTCATCTCCTCAGGTAAAAAAGCTGCTTGAGATTCGTATTTACTTTTTACATCCTCCTGCGAGTGATCTAACTTACATTCGCTCATCTTAACATTCCTCCTTACCTTATGTAATACCTCTAGAATAGCAGAAATCAGCCAAAAGAAAAAAGCCCATTTGGGAGGACTTTTTCTCTAAACTTTCTTATTATCCGTCACATCTAATACATCCAAAAGGAACACAAACACTGGTATTCCAATAATCAGGCCCCACACTCCAAAAAAGTGCTCAGAGAAAATCAAGACAATGAATGTATAGAAGACAGGAAGATTTGTTTTTGAACTCATTAAATTAGGGTTTAAAATATACGCTTCAATAGCATGAATAACTGCTATCGCAATCCCGACATAGAGAACCTTCATAATGCCGCCAATGCTATAGGCAATGATCACCAGTGGAATTAATGATATGATCACACCAGCAACCGGGATTAAGCCCAAAACAAAAATCATAATCGATAAACCGCCAAGCTGCGGGAATTTAAGAATCCATAAGAAGATGGTTGTAAGAATACAGTTTACCAAAGCTATGATTAATTGCGCTTCAATTACTTTACCGAACGTTCCAACGAATTTGCGGGCGAAAAATTCAATTTCCACATAAATGGAAGAAATTTTACTTGTTCTAAATTTCTTTGTAAATTCAATTAAGCGTGGTTTCTCTAATAAGCAAAATAAGCTTAACAACAGGGCCAATAAAACCTGCAAGGTAATTTTACTAATATCAGTAAAATATTTGATTAAGAAGGTAAAGCCCTGCTCCAGGTAACTGGAAATTTTATTTCCTTCAATCTGGCTCACTACATAGTTCAAGATGATATTATCATGCTTCGCGGTGTAAAAAGCAGTTAATTGCTTAATCAATTGCGTAATTTCACCGGCAATCATTGGCAGGTACATCACCAAACCGTATGAAAACAAACCGACGATACAGGAATACGATACAATCACAATCAACCTGCGATTAAGCGGGATTTTCCTTTCAATGAATTGAACTAACCGATCCATTAAAAAAGTAAAAATAAACGTGAGTAAAATTAAATTAATCATCGATCTCATCGCATATAAAATGATCGCAATCAACACAAAAATGGCTATTCGTTTAAATCCACTGCTCTGCAAAAGTTTATTTATCATGCAATTATCAAACCCCATTATTTTTACTATTTACCATGTGAATATTATATCAAAGCTCTAGGTAATCTGTCCTTTTTAAAATGCTATCTTGCACTAAATTGAACAGGTGTCATCGAACTGTCGATTGCTTTACAGTCATAGCCTTGTTTACTTAAATAGTCAAGCAGTGCCGGCAGATGAGCAAGTGTTTCCTGTCTTTCATGTAAAAGAATCACGATTGGTCCATTATGGTCTGCCAATTTATTTAATTGTTCAATAACGCTGTCGACGTAGCGCGCATCCTTATAATACCAGTCCTTGCTGTCAATATTCCAATCCCACATTAAATATCCATTATCAGCAACTGCTTGGCGATATTCCGCTGTCATATTCGGAACGCTTCCGTAAGGAGTTCTCATAATATACGAATCGACACCGGATATTTCTTTTAACGTGTTCCGGTTCTGTGTTAATTCCGAGATGACAGAATTGGCTGATGCATAAAAAAGTTTCTGATTGTGGGAAACACTATGAAGGCCAACTGTCTCTCCATTTTGAACCATCAACTTTACCGAATCAGGGTATTTTCGGATATTTCCATCAATCATAAAAAATGTCGCTTTATATTGATACTGTTCCAAAAGTGCGATGATCTCACCTGAAAAAGCTGCTGGACCATCATCAAATGTTAAATATATCGTTTTATGGTTTCCCTCTGGCAGCGTATTATTTTGCTCTGTCCCGCTTGCATTGGATTGCTTTTCCGGTGATTGAGGAGTTCCTGTTTCTTGTGTGGCAGGTTGTGCCGCGGCAGTATCAGCAGGAGTAGACTCTGTCGCTTTCGCTTGATCTTGTTTATTTCTCCAAACTATCGCTTTATCTTGTTGTTTTTGCATCCTTTTCTTTTCAAGGTTTAAATCCTTTGTGTTCCTGACAATCGATTCTGATGTTATTCCTTTGGCTGCTGCACGTTTCATATTTTCATTTTTTCCGTGATTACTAGATTCGCTTGTAGCTTTCGCCTGAAAATAATTGCTTATAAATATCCCTGCAAACAAGAACCCAATCGCAATAAAGACAATTACTGTCCCTCTTGCCCACCCGCTTTTTAGATTCCCCATTATCCATTCCCTCTTCGTTGTTTTTTCCTTCCTACATTATAGACGAATTTCTGCCAAAATTGTTTCTAATCTATTAAAAATATTACAATTCTATTAAAATAGATGGATATTACTAGTAAAATCGACACTAAGTTTTGACAAAAACATAGACTCCCCTTTTTCACTCAGAATTTACAACTTTTTACCAATCCATTATACCAATCTTTAATGGAAAAAGGAGCAAAGGGAGAAAAATAAATCAGAAATTTCAAAAAGGGGTACAGGCAAAATTTGTCACCTATTGACATTTCATTAAATGCCTTGTTACACGGTTATGCAATATCTTACTCATTCATCTGTATTAAGACTGGTAAGGGGCTGTTCCCATCAGTCTCTTTTTTTGCACTGACTGCCATCCCATTTTCCTAACATTTAATATGTTCACTATTTATACATACCAATTGAGAGTAATTGGCAATATGATGTAAGTGAAGAATTTTATAGAAAGTGAGTATTGCCGATGAATAAAGCGATGAGATTGCAAATGATTTCAAGACTTATCTCTGAACATGAGATAAAGACGCAGGAAGAATTGGGGCAATGGCTTTATGATAGCGGCTTACAGGTGACACAGGCGACGATCTCCAGAGACATTCGTGAATTGAAGCTGATCAAAATTCCTACTAAAGATGGCCGTTTGAAGTATAGTTTTAAAATGGACCAGGACCATTTTATTACAGAAATGCTGCGCCATAAATTGAAGGATGCCCTTGTTGGGATGGAGGTCATAAATTATTTTGTGATCATTAAAACGCTGCCAGGTCATGCCCATGCATTTGGGGCGCTGTTGGATTCGATGGAGATCGACGGGAAAGCAGGAACCATTTGCGGAAATGATACCTGTTTAATTATTAGCCGCTCCCCTGAAGAGGCCGTCAGCATTGAGCAGCAAATAGAATTATATCAAAAATAATCACTTGATAAGGAGAGAGTTCGATGCTCAACTCGCCAGTGATCAATATGGATGTACTTTCTGATTTACAGCAATTTGATATTTTTTCCTGCCTGTCCGCTAAAACATTAAAAAAATACCTGCCTTATTTTTATTTCCGCAGTTACAAAAAGAACCAGTGTCTGTTTATGCAGGGTGATCCGCGCGAAAAAATCTTTTTTTTGCTTGATGGTTATGTGATGTTTGAACGTGCCAGTGAAGAAGGCAGTATGCTTTATTTGGACTTTATTAAAAAAAATCAATTGTTTCCCACAGGCGGAATTTTTCAGGATAAAGTCTACCACGACACGGCCATTGCCGTTACCGATGTTCATTTGTACTTCGTCCAAACCCATATCTTAGAGGAGATACTTAAAACCAATCCAAAGCAACTACTCTATATTATTTCGAAACTATCAGATATTCTAAACCTTCATCAGAAACGCGTGCAAAGAATCCTCATTCCTAATGCTCAGGAGCGCGTGTTACATTCGATTCAATTTTTAATGGAAGATCTCGGTGTGAAGGATGGCGATGAGGTTGTGATCCCCTGCCCTCTTACGGCCACCCACATTTCCAAGCTATCTGGAACAACAAGGGAAACGGTTAGTTTACTTATTAACCAATTAAAAAGAGAAAAGGTTATTTCGGTTAAGTCTAAAAAAATAAGAATCCATCAACCGGATTATTTTAAAGAAATTTAGATACATATATGAGGCTGACTCCATTATTCGAGTCAGCCTCTTGTTTGCTTCCATAATTTTCTTAATTTTAGAACTTTATCTGTGAACTTATTATGACATTCAGCCATTATTCAAGATATTACTTTTGAATAGACAGATTTTCATAGAAAAATACATATTTATACAAGTCCATTTATGTGAGCGACAAAAAAACGTTAAGATTATTACATTTTGTTTGTAAGGGCCGTTACAAAAGAAAGGGCTTGCATCACTTAGAATGAAGGTGTAGCAAGGATAGTTCAAAAAAGGAGGAAATGAAATGAGCAGTATAGCAGAAATCACTTCTCAGCGGGACGTCCAAAATAAATTAAAGCACCCGATCCATGTTACCTCAGAAATCGGTACTTTAAGAACTGTTTTATTGAAACGGCCTGGTAAAGAAGTAGAAAATCTAACGCCTGAATATCTGCAGCGACTATTATTCGATGATATTCCTTATTTACCGATTATCCAGAGAGAGCATGATTATTTTGCCGAGACATTAAAAAATCGAGGCATAGAAGTCCTATACCTCGAAAAATTGGTGGTTGAAACATTAAGTAATCCAAAGATAAAAAAACAATTTGTTGATGATATTTTACGAGAAAGCAAGGCAAATGTCAACGGAGCTGCCAAAGTGTTAAAGGAATATCTCCTTTCTTTTTCTACGGCTGATATGGTTGACAAAGTTATGAGTGGGATTCTAAAAAAAGAGATCGAACCAGAGAAAAAATCTCACCTTTACGAATTTATGGAAGATCACTATCCATTCTATTTAGACCCAATGCCAAACCTTTACTTTACCCGTGACCCGGCAGCAAGTATTGGAAACGGCTTATCGATTAACAGGATGCGGGAGCCGGCACGAAGGCGTGAATCGTTATTCATGCAATACATCATTAACCATCATCCGCGATTTGCCGGCCATCATGTTCCTGTCTGGTTAGACCGTGACTTTGGCTTCTCGATTGAAGGCGGCGATGAGCTCGTTCTTAGTGAAGAAGTAGTGGCCATTGGTGTTTCCGCCCGTACCTCTGCACGAGCAATTGAAAAATTAGCACTTAATCTTTTTAAAAAGCAAGATTCAATTAAAAAAGTTGTGGCCGTGGAAATTCCAAAATGCCGTGCCTTTATGCATCTTGACACCGTATTTACGATGGTAGATTACGATAAATTCACGATTCACCCTGAAATCCAAGGTCCACAAGGCAATATGAATGTCTACATTCTGGAAAAAGGTGTTGATGATGAGCACGTTAACATCACTCACCGAACAAACCTTCAAGAAACATTAAAAGAGGTTTTAAGATTAGATGACCTCATCTTAATCCCATGCGGCGGCGGTGATGAAATTGCAGCTTCCCGTGAGCAATGGAATGATGGCTCCAATACATTAGCCATTGCACCAGGCGTCGTTGTCACATATGACAGAAATTACATTTCAAATGAATTATTACGTCAGCATGGAATAGAGGTCATTGAAATCTCAAGCTCAGAATTGTCCCGAGGCCGTGGGGGCCCACGCTGCATGAGCATGCCGATTGTCAGAGAGGATTTACACAAATAATTTTATCAAAAGGAGAAGGATGACTATGTTAATCACTGTACCTCAACTTTATGGAAAAAGCTTTCTTTGCGAAAAGGATTTTTCAAAAGAAGAGTTTGTTTATTTAATCGATTTAGCAATGAAATTAAAGGATGAGAAAAAGCATGGCATTCCGCACCGCCATTTGGAAGGTAAAAACATCGCGTTGCTTTTTGAAAAACCGTCTACCCGTACTCGTTGCGCTTTCACTGCTGCATGTACCGATTTAGGCGCGCACCCTGAATATTTAGGAAAAGATGATATCCAACTTGGTAAAAAAGAATCGATTGAAGATACGGCAAAAGTTTTGGGCCGCATGTTTGACGGCATCGAATTCCGCGGCTTCGAGCATAAAAAAGTTGAAATGTTAGCAGAACATTCCGGTGTGCCGGTTTGGAACGGCTTGACTGATTTATGGCATCCAACGCAAACCTTAGCTGACTTTTTAACAGTGAAAGAAAACTTTGGCCGCCTGGAAGGAATTAAATTTGTCTATGTTGGCGATGGTAGAAATAATGTGGCCAACAGCCTGCTCGTTGGCGGCGCCCTTGTTGGCATGGACGTTCGAATTTGTGCACCTGAATCATTGTTCCCTGCTTCGGAAATTGTGGAGTTGGCAAGGGGCTTAGCTGAAAAATCTGGCGGGCTTGTTACGGTTACTGCAGATGTTGAAGAAGGTGTGGCCTCTGCTGACGTTATTTATACCGATGTGTGGGTATCTATGGGTGAAGAAGAGAAGTTTGCTGAAAGAATTGCCCTTCTCTCTCCATATCAAGTCACAATGGACATGGTGAAAAAGACAGGCAACGACAACATGATTTTCCTACATTGTCTCCCTGCCTTCCATGACCAAGAAACAAGCTACGGCAAGGACATTTTTGAAAAACATGGACTTACAGAAATGGAAGTAACCGATGAAGTCTTCCGCAGCGAGCATTCAAAGGTATTTGATCAAGCTGAAAACAGGATGCACACGATTAAAGCGGTAATGGCAGCAACGCTAGGTCACTTAGAATAAGAGATTACTTTGTAGGAGATATGGTCTTGAGGCCCTGTCTCCTGCATTTGGAGGAATAACATGAAAAAAATTTCCGAAGCGTTAATTCTAGAACTCCGCAAATTTGAAAAAGATTATCATCAAGCGTTAGCGCAGCTAATTGAAATCCCGAGTGTAATTAATGAAATCGAGAGAGATACCCCTTTTGGCAAAAATATCGACTTGGCACTAAGAAAAACTCTAGAGATTTGTGAACAACTGGGCTTTCGTACCTATTACGACCCGAAAGGCTACTACGGCTATGCCGAGATCGGTACCGGCGAAGAAATGATTGGCATCCTTGGACATCTTGACGTCGTTCCCCCAGGCAGCATGGAGGAATGGGAAACCCCTCCCTTTCAAGCAACAATGAAAGACGGAAAAATGTATGGCAGAGGTACACAGGATGACAAAGGCCCGACACTTGCCGCCCTATTTGCCACGAAAGCGGTGATGAATCTTGGGGTTACATTTAATAAACGAGTCCGATTTATCTTCGGAACTGACGAAGAAACGTTGTGGCGCTGTATGAATCGCTATTGTGAACTCGAAGAAATTCCGAGCATGGGCTTTGCTCCTGACTCTGTCTTCCCGCTCGTTTACGCCGAAAAGGGTCTACTCCAGCTGTTGCTACAAGGGAAAAATGAAACAAAGTTAAGGCTCCAAACAGGCAATGCCTTTAATGCGGTTCCTGACACCGCAATATATACCGGTGAAAAGCAAGCTGAATTAAAGGCTGCATTGAACGCGTTAGGTTTCTCCTATGAAACGACCGAAAATGAAGTAATTGTCATTGGTAAAGCGGTCCATGCCCAGGTAACGGAAAAAGGAATCAACGCTATTAATCGTCTCCTAATCGGATTGAAGCAGATTGGTTATACTTCTAAAACCATTGAGTTCATCAATAATTTAGTCCAAGAAGACCCGTATGCAGTGAAAATTTTTGGTAACTGTGAAGATGAAGCGTCAGGAAAATTGAAATTCAATGTTGGAAAAATAGAGTTAAACGAGGACATCGAAAGGTTGTCGATTGATATCCGCATCCCAGTGACTGCAGATAAACAAGTAATTGTGAATACAATCACAATTATCGCCAAGGAATACGGCTTAGATTACAAAGAATTCGACTATTTAAAATCGATATATGTACCGACGGAGCATTTTTTAATTAAAACATTAATGAAGGTGTATCAAGAGGTAACAGGAGATATCGTTTCCGAGCCAATTTCTTCAGGCGGGGCCACCTATGCTAGAGCGATGGACAACTTTGTGGCTTTTGGAGCTGTTTTTCCACAGCAAACGAAAACTGAGCATCAACCAAATGAAAACATCGATCTAGAGGCAATGTTTAAAGCCATGCACATATATGCGAAAGCAATCTACCATCTATCCCGCTAGAACTAATTTTATGGGGGAATTTTCATGAAAAAATTAAAGATGCCTACTGCTTATACGTTATTATTTTTGATTATTGTTGTCATTGCAGCATTTACCTGGGCTATCCCCGGAGGAAAGTACGATACGAAAGTGGATAAAGCAACACAGCAAGAAATCCCGGTAGCTGGTACGTATCATCAGTTACCTAGTAAAGAGCAGACTCCTCAAGGTATATGGGAAGTATTAAATGCCCCGATTAACGGATTTTTTGATGCCAAAGATATTGCGTTATTCGTTTTAGTCATCGGCGGCTTCCTTGGAGTTGTCATGAAAACAGGAGCGATTGATGCAGGGATATCCCGTGTTATCCGAAAATTGAAAGGCCGCGAGCAATGGCTGATCCCGATATTAATGGTCCTTTTTGCGATCGGCGGTTCGACCTACGGGATGGCCGAAGAAACAATCGCCTTTTACCCGATCCTCATTCCTGTGTTGATTGCAGCAGGATATGACGCGTTAACCGCGGTATCCATTATCGCTTTAGGTGCTGGCATTGGCTGTTTAGGTTCGACCGTTAACCCATTTGCAACAGGTATTGCCTCCGGATTTGCCGGTGTTTCCATCGGTGACGGGATGGGGCTACGCCTCATCATCCTTGTTGTTTCCTTAATCGTGACGATTATGTTTGTCATGCGCTATGCCAAAAAGGTTAAAGTTGACCCTTCCAAATCATTGATTGCCAATATGAAGACGGAAAACGAGAAGCATTTCTTAACACAAAAGACTGAGGAAATTGAATTCACTGGTCGTCGTAAAGCTGTTCTTTGGGTATTTGGGTTAACATTTGTCGTGATGATTTTAGGGGTAATCCCATGGGCCTATAAATTTAATATTACTATTTTCGAAGATTTGGTCAAAGCATTAGGAAAGATTCCGTTCATCGGCAAAGTACTCGGTGGCATGATCCCGCTTGGTGACTGGTGGTTCGGGGAATTAACGATGTTATTCCTAACCTCTTCCATCATCATAGCCTTTATTTTCAAAATGGGTGAAGAGAATTTCACTAGTACATTTATTAACGGTGCACGTGATTTATTAGGTGTTGCGATTATCATCGGGATATCCCGTGGGATTACTGTTGTCATGGACGCCGGCGGAATGACAGCCACAGTGCTCAATTGGGGCGAAGGCATGCTAGATAATATGGGCTCCATCCTATTTACGAATCTATCATTCTTGTTTTATTTGCCATTATCCTTCTTAGTTCCATCAACTTCAGGACTGGCAACGCTTTCGATGCCGATTATGGCACCTTTAGCCGATTTTGCCGGGATTGGGAGGGATTTAGTGATTACCGCTTACCAAAGTGCTTCTGGGATTGTGAACCTACTTACACCAACAAGTGCCGTAATCATGGGAGCACTAGCGATAGCACGGATTCCATATAGCACATACCTCAAACACGTTTGGAAATTGGTTTTAGGATTATCTGTCATCGTCATGGTGATTATGAGTGCAGCCGCCATTATGAGCTAAGATATAAAAAAAAAGAAAGAGGAGACCACGATATGAAAAGACAAAAAGTCGTCATTGCCTTAGGCGGAAATGCCATCCAGTCTGGTGATGCAACAGCAGAGGCTCAGCAATTAGCTCTTGAAAAAACAGCTCGCCAACTTGTCAATTTTATCGAGAAAGGCATTGATATTATCATTTCCCATGGTAACGGACCGCAGGTCGGGAATATTTTACTGCAGCAGGCTGCCGCCGATTCCGTAAAAAACCCAGCAATGCCGCTTGATACATGCGGGGCGATGAGCCAGGGCATGATTGGCTATTGGATGCAAAACGCCATGGATAAGGTTTTAAAGGAACGCGATATTTCGAAAAATGTCGTGACGATTGTGACCCGTGTGGTAGTGGATCAAAATGACCGTGCATTTTTAAATCCAACCAAACCGATTGGCCCTTTTTACAGCGAAGAAGAAGCGCGAAGAATCATGGAAGACACAAATACCTGTTTTAAAGAAGATGCCGGGCGCGGCTGGCGGCGGGTTGTTCCTTCACCTAAGCCTGTAAGCATCCGTGAGCATTCGGTTATTAATTCTCTCGTCGAACAAGGAAATATTGTCATTTCTGTCGGGGGCGGCGGGATTCCTGTCGTAGAAACAGAGGATGGCTTTCTCGGAATCGAAGCGGTGATTGATAAAGATTTTGCTTCACAAAAGCTTGCTGAGCTTGTTGATGCCGATGCGCTCATGATTCTCACTGCCGTCGATAATGTATACATTGATTTTAATAAACCAACACAGAAAAAATTAGAGGATGTAAGTATTGAAGAGTTACAAACTTATATCGCGAGCGGGCATTTTGCTTCTGGCAGCATGCTTCCTAAGGTAGAAGCGGCCATCAATTTTGCTGAAACAAGTCCTGAACGAAAAACAATCATTACCTCATTAGACCAAGCGTTTAATGCGATCGATGGAAAAGCTGGAACAGTCGTCAGCTTATATGGTGCACAGGTATTTGCATAGCAAGACAAAACCTCTTTGAATCTAAGTTCAAAGAGGTTTTTCTTTTTTAAAAATGATTGGACTGGTCTTCAATCTTAGTTTTTATCGGCAGTATCGATTGTTCCACTTTTTCATATTTTATTAGCACGGATTTAACAAAGCCAAGCTTCGGAACAACCCAATAGGAAAAGGAGGCTGCACAAATTCCGATTAGTGCACCGGTAAGAACATCCCCAGGATAGTGAACACCTACCCAAATACGAGAGATACCTACAAAGCAGGCAATGATAAGCCATGCCCATCCTTCCTTTTTACGAACCAGCCAAAACGAAAAACAAATTGAAAAAAACACGATCGAGTGGTCACTTGGAAACGCATTGTCAACCGCATGTGCAATAAGCTTGTTTACATGTGGCAGCTCGGCAAATGGCTGGGAATGGTAATAGATTGTTCCAGCCATTTTTCCAAGGACCTCAGCTAACCCAACGGCAAAAGCACTCTGAATGACCATCATTCTATTTTGGTTGGTTCGAGTAAACCAATAAACTGCAATACCTAAAGCTAAAACATAGATCATGTAATCTGCCATGAAGATGGCGATTGGATTTAGGGAATCATGCTGTTTTCCTAAGTCATTGATTGCTCGAAAAACATCAATATTTACCTGCGAAATAGTCATTTATTATGTTTCACTCCTGATTGATAACTTTTTAAGTGGCCTTTCTATTATCGGGCAATAAGGTTTAAATTGTCCTTAACCATTTCTTAATTTTATCTTAAAATACAACTATACCTACATAATGAATGAAATGGAATGGACTTGAAGACTAATTTAAACTAAACCCTTAGTGGTATTTCCTATAGTGTCAGCCACTTAAAGAAAACTCGCAATTGGCGAGGCTAAGTCAGAGGTGTTCTTGCCAGAAAGAAAAAAGCAGAGAAAAGGATTTCTCTGCTCTGCTATTTTGATCCTAGGGCTTCTTGCTTCGCTTGTTGTTTTTGATTGTAAAGCGGCAAAATGAAAAGTAATCCGATGATAAACAAGACGGCCGATGTTTCAAACGCAGTCACCAATGAGAATTTCTCTTTTAATATACCTGCGACACTCATCGTGATGACCATTGATCCGGCGAACAGCGGGCTTAAGATCCCGTTCACTCGGCCAATAAAGGCCTCTTCTGTTTTTTGCAAGATCATTGTATTGATCCCGATTTGAATACAAGGCATCATCAGGCCATTACAAAATTCAGCGATTAATGTAATCCATAGGTTTGTCGACCAGCCCATAACAGCGATGCCGATCCCATTGACAAGCATTCCAAATACAAGCAGCCTTTGTGGAGCGACATTTTTAGCAAAAATCATCGCTGCTGCCCCGCCAAGAATCATCCCGACACCATTGACCATTAGCAGCCACTGAAGGTTTTCCTTTGGCAAGTCTAATTGTTCTGTAACAAGGAAAATGGATAACGGATTAATGAAGCCAATCCCCAGACCTGCAGCCATGAAACACAAGCCCAATAAACTTAATTCTTTTTTTCCAAGAACATATTTAATACCGCTTTTCATTTCTTGCAATAATGTTGATTCACTTACTTCATCTAATGGACGATCCTTTGGCAGGAATGCTAGTGCACCCGCTGAAAGCAAGAAGGCGAGACCCGTAATTGTGATCGAGATATCAATACCAAACGATTGAAAGACGAATGTTCCAATAACCGGGCCTAATACCATGAATAAAGCAAAGACGGTTTGATAAACAGACATTGCTTGCTGCACTTGGTCTGCCGACAAATGCATTTTAAACAATTTCATCCCTGATGGCTGGGAGAATTGTGAGAGAATGGCTGAGATTAAGGTCGCGAAAAATACTACTTTCCACGTTCCAAAAACAAGTGTAATCAGCACGACAAAAATGGATACTGCACTTAAAATATCGCACCAGACCATTGTCTTTTTCGGTGCCCAGCGGTCCGCAAAGGTCCCGCCGATAAAAGAAAAAATAAAGATTGGCGCAAATTCAGCCACCGAGATCATCGAGACTGCAAAGGCGTCGCCGTTGGTCTGTTCCATTACAAACAGTAGCACGGCAAAGTTCCGGACCCAAATACCTATCTGTAAAAATAATCCGGACATGATTATTGCGAGAAAGACACGGTTGCCAAATAAACCTCCGGTTGGTGCTGTTTGTGTTACATTGCTTTCCATATAAAAACCCCCTACGTAAATTTCTGGTAGGAGGCGGCACAATACAATTTCAAAGCGGCACAATATCCCTGACAGAAGGGACACAATGATCTTATCGATATGTAAAAAAGTACAGACAAATCCTATCCAGAAAAAAGATTATATTTTTTTCATGAGAAATAGGATTATAAGATCATCGTTCCAAGGTCACCCTTCCGTTTTTTGTAAGATTTATTCTATATGATTCCGAGTATGAAAGCAAGTATTTTTTTATGCCAATTTTACAGTAATTTCCGCATGCATTATATTTTATTCCGATAATGTTCGATTAACCGCCATATTTAGGATTCGAATTCCATTGACAATGATTCTCATTATCTATAAAATGACGAGTATAGACATCACATCGGAGGGGGATACAACATGTTTAACATGCTATTTGGGTTGAAGGATATTCACACAGTTCTTGCTAATCAGCGAAAAATCGGCGGTGCAGCGGAAGCAGATTCGATTCGCTTATCATCTGGTGAAACCTACCTAAACCCCGTGTTTACCAATGTTGATATCTCAAAAGGACAATATTTTTCCGTCGGTTTTATCGATGAAGATGGTGCTAACATCATCGTGCATGTCGATCAAATTGCCGTCATTAAAGGCTTGCAGCACAAACTGATCTGCCAGCTAAATAACACTTTTATTAAAGAAATCATGGTTCGCGATACATTGCAATACTTACAAAGATTATGTGAAGTAAATGCCGGTTTCGTAACCCCAACTTTTAAAAAAGAAGCACTGAAGCTTGTTCAAGATATCAGTGTGAAAGAACTTAAAAATAACAATATTTCACTGCCGTTCCCTGTTGAAGATAAATTAGTTCGTTTACATGCCTAACTGAGGTCCGATGATGGACCTCTTTTTTATTAGAGAATCTCTGCCTGACATGCTAGGCGATACCCGTTGGCGATTTCTTTATTTAGCTTTTTAAATTCTTGTTCGTTTGGCTTGGATAGTCCCTTTCCTTGGACAACCTTTACTGTACACTGGCCACAGGTTCCTTTTCGGCATTTAAACTGGAGCGGCTTTCCCTGGTTAAGAGCAGCATCAAGTAGTTTTCCTTTTTCTGGCGAAATCTCAAATTGATTGCCCCCCTGCTGGACAATTATGTTTACTGGCTTGCTGGCTGGCGCCGCTGGACTTTCTAATTCCTTAACGACTGATACTATTTTTCTAGGAATAAGCGATCCTACAGTAAAATCTCGCTGCCCCACTCGTTATTCCCCTATAAATTCCAGAGTGCAGATGGCCGAAGGTCGTTTAATACGTAATACTACCGTTTCATACACCCGGAATGGGTGGTTCATCCCTTCCTGCCCCATATAGGCGGTATCGAAATCTTCGGAAACGGCCAGATCCAAATTGTTCCTTCCTGTATTTAGAATGACTCCTGCTCTCCCTTTTAACACAGGTGATTGGAACACTCCATCTGTTACCAGCTCGCGAATATGTTCGATTTCTAATACATTTGTATCCCTATGTACACGGTGGATAAGTGAATAAAGCTCCGGTGACAACACAAGGGCAAACGGGCCATTATGGTTCATCTCAAGGAGTTTGCTTCTTGCCTCGACAATATCCTGAAAGGATGTACCTGATTCAAACCATTCGCCAATCAAATGGGTAAGGCGCCCCTGTACATTCATTAGACCAGGGATATCATATTCTTTTGCCCCGTGAAAAATCATTTGATCCTCTAAATTGGCGACATCGCGGGCAGCGTTTGCTGCCGCTGAAAAATCAATCGGGATATCCAACACCTTTGCCTGTTCTAAATCACGCCAAAACAGGATGAAATCCTTGTACAGCAAAGGAATGGTATGATTGACGCGCTTACTTGATTCGAAAGCAGTATCAAAGGAACCTTGGATGTCCATTTTAGCTTCAATTGTTTCTGTATAAATATCGTTAGCGATGCTTTGCATTCCTCGTCCAAGAGGTCCATATAATTCGATAAAACAGCGGCCAACCAACTGCCTTCGTGCTGTTTCAATGACCGTTTTATCTAATTGGTCGAATTCTTGATCAGAAATTGGTGAATCCGGAAATATTTGTGATTTGTTCATGGTTTTTTCCTCTCTATTTTTATTTTTGGGCATGTTTTGGGTTTTCGGTTTAGCTTTTTGTATGTGATTCCGCGGACTTTTGTGTTTATTCTTTAAAAACCTAACGTAAGCTCCCTACCGTAAACCCCTTTTTATATTTGAACTGAGCATCCGTAACTGGAACTTTCGAAGCAGGGCGGTCAAGATGGTCATGATGCTCATCATGATGGGCATGCGGGTCAACGTAATCATGATCAAAGCGGCTATTAATCTCGTTTAACATTGCTTTTACCTGCTGATAATCATGATAAGATACCTCACGCAATTGATTTAACATCGTGCTCCGTTCCTCATCGGTAAAACGAAACAGGGCTAAATCAAGATGTTCGACGAAATTATGCAAGCCGAATTTTTCAAGATTCAGCTCTTGTAGAAGACGATTAAATTCATTATTAGTTGGAGTAAAAACTATCTGGTCTTTTTCCTCAAATTTTTGAATAAGCGGAATTAGCTCTACTAAGCGTGAAAGCCGCTGCTCTTCTTCTTCAAAAATATGATGATAATATAGGCGCTCATGGTCATCTGTGGCATTTTTTATAACCGGATCCAGCATCTTCATAAATTTTTCAATAGCATCAAAGGTAGTCGTAAAAATCCGATAGAATATCTTCAGTTCCTCTTTCACTTACCTGCACCCCCAAAATTCAACTACCTGTCATTATTGACATGGAATTAATATTTAAAACAACAAATTCATATAGAAGACCGAATAACTCCCGTTTTTAGAAACATAATAACTATGGTTGTTCAATAAAAATAGGAGGTTTTTTGAGATGATGCAAAACCAACAAGGGCAAATGCACCAAAATATGCATACCGGGACTGTTCCGACTCAGATGAACCATGGAGGTCATGAAGTATTCGATGTACATGAAGTATTATCGGGATCAGTTGGCACAATGGATCAGTATATGATGTTACGGCAATACGTAAAAGATCCAGAATTACTTGATATTCTGGATCGTCAATATCAATTTATGCAAGATGAATACAATATTACGGTAGACTGTTTCAAAACCGGACAAGATCCTTCAAAACCGACTCAGAGCTATAAAATGAAACAAGGAAATGACTTCGTTTATGGGCTGCAACCTTCTCAGCCGAAAAAACCGGCGCAATCTCCAACAGAGCTTACAGATGCCTGCATTTCAGGGATGATGCTTGGCTCTGCAAAATCAGGAGCATCAATGAAAACAATGGCAGCATGTGAAGTTACCAATCCAGTGGTTCGCCGTGTGCTTGCTGATTCTGTACCAAATTGTATTGAAATGGCGTATGAGCTCTCTATTTATCAAAATAAACATCATTACTATCAGGTACCGCAGCTTGCCCAGCAGGATATGCAGCAGCTTCTAAATGCTTATGCACCTGCACAAGGAATGCTGCAAACTAACAATATGAATATGAACACTAACACGAATATGCCTCATTAGTGGTTTTCTCAAAGCTTCTAAGTAAAGTGAAAATGCTACCTTTCTTAAATCATTGTGATTAAATGAAGGGTAGCATTTGTATAAAAGAACTATTCTATCTACTTTAACATCTTTGTTTGTATAAAAAATTTAGTTATTATGAGTATTTTATGCCAGCAAGCTTAATATTGTTTTTATCATCTGACCCACAAGGTGTTACCGCATAAGTCATTTCACATTTTGGGCAGTTCATAATAACCGTTTCTAATATAAATGTTTCTCCACACTCACATCTAATCTCGTGCGCCACTGTTGGTGCAAAGTTTTCTTTCCCTTTACTTTTAACATGGTCAACGATGTCTTTCCCATCTTTTAATTTTGATGTACAACCACAGCTCATTAATAACCCTCCAAGGATTTAAAAAGTTTAATTACATATTATAAATTAAGGATAGCATAGAAACATTTAAATCAATGTGTCAAAAATTAAACACATTATGAATTTTAAAACAAAAAACATTAATATCCGGAGGAAAGTACCGTAAATTGAAAGACTTCAAAAATATTCGTCGGCAATAGCCCCCATTGCAAGCTCTCGCTAATAGCTATGAATGCACCACCGAATCCTATGCTTAAGCCTGGACTGAATGCGTCAGTAAACTGTAGATTAGCAGATATCTCTCCTTCTTCTCCGAGATTCGCATGCTGCAATGCTATCGCACCTGTAGTGGGATGAAGTGCTGCTAAAACTTCCGCAGTAGTTAAAAGTGAAATAAGAAAAAACACTAACAGAGTCTTTTATTACAAAATAGTTGTTTCAACCTTGCTGTATCCCAGCTTCTTTCTTTAATCCATTTTGGTAAAGTTCATAAAAATGATGAGTGGGGCCATTGCCCCTTCCGATTGACAAGGAATGCTGAATTGCGATTGTAACATATTCCTTTGCTCTATGTACCGCCTCCTGTAATTCAAACCCCAATGCGAGGTTAGATGCTATTGCGGATGAATAGGTGCAGCCTGTGCCATGCGTATTTTTTGTCTCAACACGCTGTACGTCAAACGAATAAAATTTATCCCCGTCAAACAGTATATCCAGCGCATTTCCTATAGCATGACCACCTTTTATAATGACATTTTTACATCCCATATTATAAATGGCTACCGCAGATTTTTTCATATCTTCAACATTATTAATTTTTATACCAGCAATTTTCTCCGCTTCAGGAATATTGGGCGTTAGAAGGTCTGCTAACGGAATAACCGTTTTAATCAGTGTGTCTATTGCATCAGGGTTCATAAGCGGACATCCGTTTTTAGCAAACATAACAGGATCAATAACAATATTGGCTGGAGAATATTTTTTTAACCTGCCTGCGACTGTTTTCATGGAAGCGGGCTGTGAGAGCATACCAACTTTCACAGCGTCCACATCAATATCCTCAAAAACAGCATCAATTTGTTTTTCAATCATATCCGGCTTGACATCCTGGATGTCAATGACGCGGCTCGTATTTTCGGCTACCACTGAAATTATGACACTCATTCCAAAAACGCCATGACCCGAGAAGGTTTTTAAGTCGGCTTGAATGCCAGCGCCTCCACTACAATCTGAACCGGCAATACTTAAAACTTTTTTCATATCTTAATCTCCATTCTGATAAATTAATCTTTTGTACAGCATGGTTATATCCGCTATCCCCGTAAATGGCCTATAACACAGCCTTAAATTAAAGGACGTTACATATTTACATGTCTAATTTGTAATGGCCTTACTTCTGAATTATAAGGTTAATACCCTGCTCCTTTACTTTGATAAGGATTTCACTTTAACGAATGAATGCTAATTCTTTTTTTGCAATAGCATCCTTTAACCATTGAGGATGCATTTTCAATAAATCGTGCGGTAGTTTTTGGAGTTTAAAAAACTTAATTTCAAGTGACTCATCTAAATTACATCTAAGTTCGCCACCAGTAATTTCAGCAAGGAAACAAGTTGTTATAAAATGTACTACTTTACCACTTGGATAAGTAAATACTTGTGAACTTGGGTCAGAGTAAACACCAATCAGCTTTGTAATTCTTATATCTAAATTGGTTTCTTCTTTTACTTCCCTTATAGCTGCTTCAGAAACTGTTTCCCCTTTTTCTATATGTCCTGAAGGAATACCCCATAGCCCTACATCAGCTCTTTTCTGTAACAAGACTTGATTCTCATCGTTCAAAATAATAATAGCAACACCAGCTTTTATTTCATCAATTCTCTTCATATAAAAAACCTCCTTCAAAAATAAAAAAGGTCCGAAAGGAAAGATTTCAACGCATAACAAATACGCTGAACCTTTCCCCTCGGACCTTTTATGTCAATAGGTGCCTTTTACATTTGTAAAAGATGTAGCCCTCGGTCACATACCTAAATAAATAGAGGAACCCTAGCTACAATTTTCCAGTTCATAAATTACTATTTTTAGTATTCCGCATTATTTTACAACGAAAATTTTTATAAGTAAAGGTGTTCTTTTATTAACCCGCTTGTTTAGCGGACCATGTAGCAAGAGAAGCAGATTACTTCCTTGATATGATTTCTGTCTTAAAGCAAAAATTAAAAATGAAACAACAAGCAGTACAAATGTCATAAATCATTTATTTCACAAAAAAACAGGAAGATATCTTTGATTAATCCTTTAGGGCCTATTGGTCTATTTTTTTGCTAAATTAAATAAAGTAATCATAGCGATCCATTCTGAAAAAAAGTACGTATTAATTTTCGACCATTTTCATAAAGTGTAAAAAAGAATATGGAAGGTGGTAAATCGTATGGAAATACAGGTTACCGGATTTGTTGTTCATTCAGCTGATTCAAATTTGGAATCTGAGCATTCTCATACTTTATTTCTAACTTCATGGGACGGAAGACCAATTCATAGACATCATTTTGCAGGAGTAACCTCTTTTAATGTTGGGCACGATCATCGATATGCTGGTACAACAGAACCTGCTCCCACTGGAGTGCCCCATACCCATAATTTCCATACTGTTACTTCCTTTAATGACGGGCATAAACATGAAATTCGAGGCGTTACTGGTCCTGCTGTCCCTCTGCCAAATGGTGGACATTTTCATCATTTTCAAGGTGTAACATCAGTTAATGGGTCCCATCCTCATTCACATAAATATAGCGGCAAAACTAGTCCTAGCGAATAGAAATATCCTTAAAAAAGTCAAATTATAATTTGATGCCCTGATGTCCTCTCTAATGCCCATTTGCAAAATATTATTTCACCTCAGCGCCTGTTCATTCCTTTTTAGTTCCAGTACATATGCTATTACTACCGCCGATCCAGATCACATATAATTACCTCTGAAGAAGCATATGCATGTATTGCAGATGCTTCTTTTTATTTTTCGAAAGTTTTTAATCAGTGTACTGATTTTTTCCCTGAACTATGAAGTTTGTCCAATCAATACTTGCATGATGAAATATATATACATAGTAGAGTGTTTTTCCTCTAATATTCCAATAGGTGGTGAAAAGTTATGTGTTGGGGATCATATGGTTACGGAGGTTACGGCTATGGTGGCGGCTATGGCGGAGGTAGTACTTTTGTACTAATCGTTGTATTGTTCATTCTATTGATCATTGTAGGAACTTCTTTCATGCGCTTCTAAATTATACAGAACACAAATAGTTTGTAAGACAATTGAAAAAAGGACGACTCTAAAATTTTGGAATAAGATTTTAAGTCGTCTTTTTTGAAGTCAGGTGTTTCGCTGGCTGCCTTCTTCTTTATCTATCAGGCTGCGAACGAAGTAACTCCGGTCAAAAAAATTGTAATAGCAAAGCCAAGGAGAAAATTGGTATCTCTATCATCTTACTGGACTTCCTTTTATTTTGAGTGGGCATACTTTTATTTTAGCAACCATAAGCGGTAGCGGGTATATTGAATCTTAATAAAAAATAGAAACATTGCAGTTAAAGTACCAATCGCTAATTTTAAATAACCAATTATCTTTTTCTAAGTGTAAAATATATATAATGTCTAATTCAGTTATAGTAATCAAGCATAAAGTTCATGAGTCCGGAACGTCTAAGGGACAGACCGGACCACACTTTCACTATTTAAGCGATTCTAAGCAGGGGAGTATTCAACCCGCTTTTCTTTTGCAAGATATAGCCCCTCTTCGTCTAAAGGGGTGAATACCCGAAATTTTCTTAATTGCTTTCCATAAACATGGATCGTGATAGCTGGTTTATTACCTACCCCCTCCAAGATATGACAGTCTGCTGGAGGCAGTAGCTTTCCTGTATTCTGCTCGTTTACAATGATGGTATCAGTATGCTGTAACTTAACAATATTGCCCCCAGATAATTCCTCTAATCGTATATAATTAGTCACTTTAACCTTTCCCGCGACAACTCCTTCTGCTCCCCATGTATCATCGTGATCATGAAGAGTGGTCCTCTGGCCGGGCTTCCAGACTAGCGCGATCACTTCGAAACGATCCTCTGGGTCACAATACAACAGATGCCGCGAGTACCCTTCCTCACTTGGTCTTCTTTTCTCAGAAGGAAGCCATGATTGGGATTGAATTAATTTACCAACTAACCTTTCTGCTTCCACAACACATTCGTTATCATTCTGACTCCGTTCCACCATAACCGTCATATCTTGAACAAAATTTTTGAAATCATAATCATTCGTGTGCATTTTAATTCCTCCCCAATATTCTTATGTTTTACTTTCCTGTATGGGAAAGTTGCTTGACTGCTTGTTCTAACTGAAGTAGAGCTTTTTCCATAGTAGAGCGGGGACATGCGATGTGTTCTACCCTTTCCTTTAAGGCTTTAATCACTGCAGGGGCGGCGCCTTAAAGTCCATATCGGCCACCCACATGGGCAGGATATCATTCACACCAAAGCGAGTCTCAAGGTCATCCCACTTTTCATAAGCTGTTTTCATCCGGTTAATTTCCTGATTTAAGTTGTAATTCATTTCGCATCCCCCTATCTAGCTAATTACTACACCAAACTATATCGCAAAAATCATGCCAAAATAAAAATTGCCCTTAATAACCAGGGAATGCTGTTGTTTTTGTTGATACAAAACTGTTTGATCATTTTCATTCATTGGAATAACCCATTGCTTTTGCTGGAGTCTTAGCAAATGTGAAAAAATTCATCTCACATCTGAAAAAAATCCTTCCTTGTACAAAAAAGTAAAGGAAGGATGAATACATAATTGAACTATTGAATTATCTTACTCGCGATTCTTAAAGTCACATTTCTAAAATACAGATTCATAAATTCAAAGCGTCTGCATTTTTTATAATCATATAGATGGCTACGGTGATGACAACAGCAGAGAATATATAGTTAAGGGTTTGTCGTTGTTTGCTTAAACGCTTTGCAACGAACGTACCAAAGATGCCCCCTATAAATCCGCCGCATACAAGTGCCAGTACTACGAACCAATTAACAAATCCAGAAAGGCTGTAATTTAGTGCCGTTGTAAGCCCAAAAGTTCCTACAGAAAACAAAGATGTACCTATTGCTTCAACGATAGCCATATTTGTGGCAGCTAGTAAGGAGGGAACAACCAAAAATCCGCCGCCAATTCCAAAAAATCCAGAGGCTAATCCTGTCATAACTCCGAATAGGGTTAACTTTTTTCCATTAAATTTATCCATTTAACTCATACCTTCTGTTTCTGTATTTGCTACCTGTTTTACAGTCTTTTTGGGTAGGATCATTTTAATGGCCATAAAAATCATAAGTAAGGCAAAAAGAAACAGCAATTGCTTGCTCGGTAAAAGCTTGCCAAGATAAGAACCAAAGAAGGCTCCAACTACACCTGGTATAGCAAATACGATTGCCGGTCTCCAATGAACATGGCCTGCGCGTGAATGAGGTATAAGATTCAGGAAGGCATTAATGGAAACAGCTAGGGCTGTACTGCCGATCACTATATGCGGGTCTTTCACCCCGACCACATAAAGCAAAAGTGGAACCGCTAAAATGGAACCGCCACCACCAATAAGTCCTAAAGTAAAGCCAATAATTCCGCCTGAAGCAACTGTGAGAATCCATTGAAGAATCGTCATTCGATAACTCCTTTTTACATTTCACGATGTGCTAGTTAATATCGCAATATTTGTTCCGGCTTATAATCTTTTCCCTTTAGCAGTAAGCTCAGTGGAATTTAATGCTCTATTATTCTCTTTTACCCATTGATCAAACCCGCCTGTTAAATTAAGGACTTGGTCAAATCCATTTGCTTTCAATAAACTAACGGCAATGGCCGATCTTGCGCCTGATTTACAATTGACAAGAAGTGGTTTTTCTCTAGGAATCTCGTTCATTCTGTCTTTTAGATGTCCAAGCATGATATGGTGAGCCTGCGGAATATGCCCTGCCATCCATTCACTGTTCCGACGAACATCAAGAACATAATACTCATCAAGCCTATCCATAATCTCTTTCGGTTCAATTTCTTTATAATCTGCGGCATCCATTTCGTTCAATTCGAGCTGTTCAATGAACGTGCTATCCATTGCATCTTTAACCTGATCAAGTCCAATCGATCGTAATGCTTTCAGCGTTTTCGCTTCATCTTCCCCACTTACCAATAAATAGATCGGCTGATCATATTCAAGCAGCCATCCGGCCCAAGTCACAAAGGATTGATTGTAGGGTAGGTTGATGGTTCCCGCAATATGTTTTTCCGCAAATTGCTTCGCCGGCCGGGTATCTACCACAATACCGTTTTGGGTCCATTCCTTGACGACGGTTAACGAAGTTTGTGCATGGAGGACAGGCTCAAGATTTTCTATTAGTGTCGTCCCTTGTTTATTTAGTCGTTTCATGATTCCGAAATATTTTGGCGCCTCAGGCTGCCCGGAAAGTAATGCTTCGATAAATAGATCTTCCTCATCATAATGCAACGCCCAGTTGGCTAGCTTTTCATATCCAACCGTTGTCGAAGGCACTGCCCCCAGTGATTTCCCGCATGCACTCCCTGCTCCGTGCGCCGGCCATACTTGTAAATAGTCTGGTAGCTGTTTAAATCGCTGCAAGGATTTAAACATTTTTTTTGCCAACGAATAGGCCGAACCATTTACACCGGCAGCTTTCTCTAGTAAGTCAGGACGGCCCACATCTCCTGCAAAAACAAAGTCACCTGTAAAGAGGCCAATAGGGGCTTGGACTGCTGCGCCGCCGTCTGTCAATAAAAATGAAAGATGTTCCGGTGTATGCCCTGGAGTATGAAGAACTTCAAAGGTTAATTTCCCGATTGAAAAGCTATCCCCGTCTTTGAGCAATTGGGAATCGTACTGATCGAAAAACTGATACTTCCAATCGGCATCC
>Ga0213826_1000196_pt1 | contig 53800 bp, 51 predicted proteins | sample MC6MC0899MG_FD_180668 | JGI IMG/M metagenome (GOLD analysis project Ga0213826, IMG submission 180668) | Enriched soil aggregate microbial communities from Iowa State University, Ames, United States - MC6-MC0899-MG | ecosystem: Environmental > Terrestrial > Soil > Unclassified | place: USA: Iowa...
CAATTTTCATAACTAAGCGCTTGTCATATCGGCTACGCTCGTTCTCCCGAACTGCATAATCAATTTGTTCTGTTTTTTTCATACACTTGTAATTTGTGTATAGCTAATTCAGGACAAGTCACGGTTTCGCATCTTAGCAAAATATTTGATAATCAGTCTCTTTTTTCTTTACTTTTTACAGACAAAAAGTACCAAAAGTCTTTTTTTGCCGCGATTTTTTAATCGGTCGAAATCCACTTTTGAAGCTACCAGATCGAAACGGTGTTTTACACCCCGATCTGATTACGCATCCGCTAAAGCGAGACAAGTCATGCAGCGATTCGACGCTTCCCGATGCTCGAGACAGGCTGATCAAAACATCATACCGCTGGTTTACAATCAATCCTTGTTTTCATTTAAATTCTTGAGCTTGTTACTATTCTATTGTCAGAGTCTGTTTTAACTTAATAGCGCTTCATTCTCCTACTTAGACTATTTTGTTTTCAATCAAGAACTCTGCATTATAATAAGTATTACTGTATTGTAACGCTGATTATATTGTTGATAATAATCTTTTTGAAGCTCCTGCGTTGTACCGTAATTATTTTAACATTTGATTTGGAAAATAGAAATAAAGGCAATACTTTTAGAGTTCGAGTAAAAAAGTTAAAATACCCAATTTATATAGTGCCAAAGCAATGTGGTACTGTATATACGGCGGTGGCTTTTATGTATGGCAGACTATTACAGGTATACAAAACTGTAAGACTGTTGCTGTATATACTTTTTGGTGCAGGAGCAGCAAAAAGGAAAAGGTTGCACCACATTAAGGCGGATGGGTTATGGCGGTATGTACAAATTTCGTTCTCATAGATAAGATTTTATGTGGTTATGGAACGATGTTTCTGGAGTATAAAGAATTCTTTGCAGAAAAAGCAAGGAGCGGTTTCACACTTTAGACTCATGGGCGACCAAACCCGTGTTTAAAACCTAAAGGTTAAAAAGTTACTACCTAAAGCATATGTGAAAACCGCCCATGCCGTATACGAAAGTACAAAACTTTTTAGACATGGAGCGATTTCACGATACTCTCGATAGTAAAATTGGTCGTTTTGAGTCGAGATAACATCGTTTTTAATTTGCCTTGTAAAGGCTCATTATCAATTCGCTAAAACAAATATAACACTTTTTTATTTACATGCAAATAATTTTTTAATTAAAAACTAAAAAACATTTATATAAGTATTTTATGAACAAGAGAAATTCCATATATAGAGAGAGTATAGGCCACAAATTAAAAGAATATCGACTTAAGAATTTTTTATCAATTGATGATATTATATTTATGACCAAAATATCTAAAAGCTCAGTTGTAAAAGTTGAGAAAGGAACTGCTAAAAACATAGATTTATACGTAGAATACGCAAAAGCTGTACAATACCCGCTAGCTACTCTGACAGACTTTAATATCCCTCTTAAACCTCTAAATAAACTACCAAAAGATAGATTGGAAAGAGTTAATTTAACAGCTAAAATCAGAGAACATATTGTAAAAAGTAATTTTCTTATTAAAGGCAAAACTGTTTCGGAAATAAAAGATGAACTAGTTATACTAAAATTAGTATCAAAAGAAACTACATCCGTTGCTGTTGCTGGTGTAATGCGTAACCTTAATGATGATGGATTGGTAACAACTGGTAATAAGGTAGGGAGAAAAGTGGTTTATTTTAAAAAGAATTAAGAATAAATAAAAACTAGTATTAATTTTATTTAAACAATTGAAACTGAATATAGGAAATCTATACAAATGCAACCAGCACTTCTTAAAAAACATCACTAATCCCGTAATCTGTAGTAAATATTTTTAAATTTGTGTTAAATACGCAATAAAAAAGACAAAACATGCGTATAACACACCTAGTTGGAATATACCTGTAAATTTATGCGTGTATAAATAAGTTAGGTGCAATTTATAAACAACCCCGCTTTTCAAATGACACTAAAAGGAACTTGGTTTATCTTAGGAAATGGAATCTATTTTGAAAAAGATGAAATAGAAATTCTGCCGTATTTGAAACTTAGAAAAGTAGAAAAACTATCAGTTTTTGAATTAGCAGGTTTGGGAGCAAAAGGCTTTCAACAATGGTCATTAATTGAACCTTTTTGCTACTTGAAAAATAACTTTGAAATTATAAGTTCAGAAAACAATGCTACTTCCGGATATGATATTTTAAACCGCGCATGGTTGTTGAACACACTTTTAGTTTTGAGAAAAAAAACAAGTATTAATTCTATTGCGCTCTTAAATCAATCATGGAATACATTGAAAGAAGTTGGAGAAGTACAAGCAAACCTTTGTGACTACCATGTCAAAATGCTTAAAATTACTGACCTGAACGAACTTAAAATTGAAGAAAAAGATATTAGCTGGATTAAAGAAAATTATGAAACTGCAAATATGTTGGCAAATAAACATGAAAAGTTTAGGTATTCGTTAGAGGTAATAAACTCATGGAGATATTGTATTGACATCAAAAGTGCAATAGCCATAATTTGGGCCGCAATTGAAAGTATTGTAGACGTATCGTCTGAAATTACATATCGTCTTTCACTAAGTATATCGTCATTACTTTATCAAAGAGGAGATGACAGAATTAAAAAGTTTCAAGAAATAAAGAAATTATATGGTTTACGATCCAAAGTAATACACGGAAATAACTTGAAAGAGAATGAAATGGAACATGCTTTAATTAACTCATTCAATTTACTTTCTGAATTAGTAATTTATATGATTGAAAACAACCGAATGGTAAATGTAAGTGATTTTGAATCAGCGATATTTAAATAAACTGCACCTAACAGCCGTTTGGAGCAATGGCTGGTTTAGTTTTTCTTAGTCGGAAACTACTAAGTTGAAATTTTGCTTATCTTTAGAACAAATTATTAAAAAAATCGCCACTGACGCCAAGCGGCGGCACGTTAGCGGAAATATTAACCAAACAAAACTATTTACACAACATATGTCAAGAATCCATTTTTTAAACGTATTAGAAGGAGATTGTAATATAATTGAACATGATTCTGGTCGAAAGACTGTTATTGATGTAAGTAATGCATACAACGATTATGATACAGATGAAGAAATTGCAGTACGAAATTCTCAACGAAGAAGAGATATGTATGAAAGGACTCAAGTACCTTCAGACAAAAAAGATTACAAACAAAAAAAAACACCTGATAACCCTATTCAATATTTAAAAAAAATAAAAATTAATGAAATATTCAGGTTTGTTGTTACTCATCCAGACATGGATCATCTTGATGGAATAAAAGATTTGTTTTCAGATTTTTCTATTATAAATATGTGGGACACTGATAATAAGAAGGAGATTTCTAATAAGGCAAATTCTGGGGGGTATAATATGGATGATTGGAAATTTTATAAATCTATTAGAGATGGTAAAATAAATCCTACAAAAAGATTGACATATTTTTCAGGTAATTCAAATTCATATTACAATGAAGACTATATTCATATTCTTTCACCAACCACAAACATATTAAATCAATGTAATCAAAAAGCAAATTGGAATGATTCTTCTTATGTAATATTATACACACCTCCCAAAATTGGTGGCGGACATTGGAAATTACTTTTTGCAGGAGACAGTGAAGACTTAACTTGGGAACATATTTTAGAAAATTATTCCGAAAAAGTAAAAAATGTTGATATTTTATTTGCTCCTCATCATGGAAGAGATTCTGGTCGTAATTACGATTTTCTAAAAATTGTAAATCCAAAAGCTACTCTTTTTGGAAACGCTAGTTCTAAACATCTAGCTTACAACAAATATAACAGTAATGTGAAAATAACGAATAATCAAGCTGGATATGTCGTTTTAGATATTAGCAGTGAGTATCTTAAGATTTATGTGAAAAATTTAGAATTTGCTAGAGATTTTAGACATAAAAGAAATTGGGAAGGTGAACCTCAATTTAATAGAAATAATGATGCATACTTCCTTTGTCAATATAATGCATAATAAATTAGAAACATGAATTTTAAATCTTACGATATATTATCATCACTTGTTCCTGGATTTATAATGCTATTGTGTTATTTGCCTTTTTTGGGCTTTGAATACAACAAAGACTATGTAATTGGTTATACAGCAATAGCATTTGGATTAGGTTATTTACTTAATATCATTAGTAGTTTATTAGAAGAATTCTATTTTTTTACTTGGTGTGGGCGTCCATCATGTAACTTACTTGAAGGAAAAGGTATGTGGAAAATAAAACAATACAATCATTCTAAACTAAAAAATCATTTAATTTCTAAAACTGAAAATCCAACGCCTTGTAACAAAGAATTATTTAGCATAGCTATGCGAACAGTATTTTCTACAAAAGATACAAGAATGGAAGACTTCAGTAATAGTTACGCATTTTCAAGAACTATGCTCACTTGCTCAATCTTATCAACTGTTGTAATAATAGCAAATTATTATGATGATTGGAGAGCGTATTTATCCTTAATAGTTGTCATACTATTTTGGTATAGAGCAAAACAAAGAGGTTATTATTTTTCAAAAGAAGTTTTACAAATTTACTCTAAAATTGAAAACATATAAATACTTCCGCTAACAAGGTATTGCCAAAAGCGGGGCTGAACGGCTTCGATTGAGCATTTATGCAAGTTTCAACAGCAGTAATTCTATTGAACTTTTGTGCTAAAAATCCGCCACATCGCCAAGCCTAAAAACGTTAGCGGTCAGGCTAAAACGACAAAACACAGAGATAATCATAAAGAAAAATTTATGCCAATAGAAATAAAAGAAATAACATCGCTGTCAGATTTTATTCAAAAAACAACGGAATTAGGCACTGAACGAAAAATATGGTTTAGGGGGCTTCCTGACGTTGATTATGATTTAAAGCCATCAATCTTCAGGGCACCTTTTAACCCTGACCTAGAGAAGGATTTCAATACCCAATTTCAATCTAGAGCAATTCCATTTTTAAAAACAATTCCTAGAGACCCTTGGGAATGGCAATTTGTAATGCAGCATTTTGGTGTGCCAACTAGACTTTTGGATTGGACTGTTTCCGGTTTAGCTGCATTGGCGTTTGCAATAATTTTTCGCGAAGATAAATCAGACAGAGACAAACATTTTGGCAAGGATGCTGGAATTTGGTGTTTAGACCCAATCAAACTTAACTCATTAGCAAGAATTGGCTTAGCCGAACCTGAGAAAATACCTGACATATCGAAAGAACAACAAATTAAAACACTTTATGATTTCAATTCGAAAGTTCCAACATACCCTGTTGCAATAACAGGACCTTTGAACAATGAAAGAATAGTAGCACAAAAAGGGGTGTTTACATTATTCCCAAATTCAGCCCCTTATCAAAACTTGACTGAAAAAGAGAAATCAGATGAGTTTCTAATTAAATTCATTATTAGGAACGAGTTTGTAGTTCCAATTAGAAAGGAATTAGGGAGAATGGGAATGAGTGAAAGCACTTTGTTTCCTGACCTTTCTCATTTAGCATTAGAATTAAAAAGAGACTTAACCGAAGCATAGTTATGTATAGAATATTCAAAATAAACGAGCTAGGTGAGCAAACTATTAAACACCTATATTCAATTAAGGAACAAATTGATTTTTTTCCGTCATACCAAAGATTCGGTAACATCTGGAGTCTTCAGAAGAAACAACTTCTTATTGATACTATAATCAACAAGTTTGATATTCCAAAGTTTTACTTGAACTATTTCATTGAAAGTTCTAATGAATTAAATGTCAACAATTCATTGTATGCTATTATTGATGGAAAACAAAGACTTCAAGCAATATTCGACTTTCTAGATAATAAATATCCATTGTCGCCTAACATCGTGTTTTTAGACGACCCAAGAATTCAACTGGGTCGACTTAAATATCAAGATATTCTTTTACATTATCCGCATATTGCTCCAATCATTGAGAATTACATTCTTGATGTAATTTTTATTACGACAGACGAAGAAGACCGTCTTGAAGAATTATTTCTTCGTCTTAATGGCGGTGTAGCCTTAACTAACGCAGAAAAACGAAATGCCATTCCTAGCTATTTAAATATTCGAATTAGGCAAATTATAGGAGAACACAGGTTTTTCATTGATAAACTGAAATTCAACAACCCCAGATATCAATATAATGACTTACTATCTAAGCTCTTTTTTATTGAATTAAATAAACGACTAGTTAATTTAGGGAACAAGGAACTTGAAGATTTTCTGAGACTTCACAATCAAGACGACCAATCAAATAATCAACTAATTGAAAATTCAATAAGAAATCTTGATTTGCTATCAGAAGTATTTTATGACAAAGACATTTTGCTAAAATCAAAAGGTTTAATTCCTGTTTATTATCAGTTTGTCAAGGACAAAATAAATATTTCAAATCCAAATCAAATAAGAGCATTTTTCGAATCATTTGAACAAGCTAAAATAAATAATAGACAACTTGAAGAACCGTTTTCACTATTGCAAGAATTTGACAGATTAAATCAACAAGGTGTGCATAGAGAAAAATCATTGGTTAGCAGATATAGAATTCTAGAAGCATATTTCCAAGAGTTCTTAGCGACAGGAAACTTAAATCAGAATATTTCAATCTCTGATATTGAATTAGATGACAGTGAAAACTTTGATGAATTTTAAACTTAGAAGTATTGTGCAGACAAGAAGCACAGCCGGTAACACGGGTTCTGCGTCAGGCGGGGTGACGTGCAAACTTGGAGCTTTGTGCTCCTATTCAAGTTCAATGTAAGTTGACAGTTTTGTGCTCCGAAACCCGCCCGAATGCAAAGCCCGAAAACATTGGTGGCAAGGCTAACAGACACTAGTCACTCACAGACAGGCAAATTCAAAATAAAGGAAAAATGAAAATAGTTTTTATAATAATTGGACTGATAGTTTTAGCAATTGCAGTTTTTGCTGTTTACAGACTTGTAACTGTTAAACGACAGAACAACAAACTTAACGCAGAACGCTTTGACAGAGTTAAAGAACTATACGACAAACTTGAAAGTGGACAAGAAATTACAGAAAATCACGTATTGCCTTTTGCTAAAAACATATTGACCAGACAAACTGCATTTCAACTTTTAGCTGACCACGACAAGACAAATCTTTTTCCTAAGGAATTCAATAATTTAATTTCGGGTGCTGAAAGTAATCTTGCAAATTGGTTAGAATTCCCTACTGAACTTGATGCTTGTCCTGACGAAATGGAGCATATTAAACGTGTAACTTTTGACTTTGACGGACAAAATAACTTTGTACATTATGAAGTATTTAAATGTAAAGTGAACGAGCCACATTGGGTTGCAAAAGACGGTTGGTTTTTAGGTGTTGTTGGACCATATTTTGACGACAGCAAACCTTACGACTTTCCACAAGCGACATTTAGCAGAATAAGTAGTACGATAGACAAAGTAACGCCAGACGGAGAAGCAAAATGTGTTCACGAAAACATTGCAAACAGAAGATAGAAAGAAGCCCAGCCACCAACATGGGTTTGCAATAGTGGGGCGAAACTGCAAAGTTCACTGGTTGTTCTTCGGTTCAACATTTGTACAAAATTGAAGATTTGTACTTCGATTGCCCCACCATCGCAAAGCCCCGAAACGTTGGGCGTCATTATAACAGAAATACCGTGATAAACTTTAAACTTAAAAACTTTGACGAAATAAATCCAGTTGGACAAGAACCTAACTTGAGTTTGAGTTGGTTTTGGCTAACAGATGGCGATGTGTTGTTGATAAAATAAAGATCTAACGTTTCGTTAGAAACATCGATGCCGCAATAGTTGATTTTCTCATTCATTTTTTATACTTTTATTCTTTAATAGAAAGAGCTGTTCGTGCGATGAAACCAACGATCCTAGCACGAACTTTTTGTTCAACTAAACTGTACGGTTTTAAGCAAGAAATGGGCAGGGATAATCATGTTAGCGAAGCTTAATGCTTAAAGGGTTTGCCTATCTTATTCTGCTCATTTGGGTTCTTTCTTTTTATAAATTTTATATTGATAAATATAATGCTTTGCAAACATAGGAAGGGTTTGCCAAAAGCGGGGCTGAAGTGCTTCGATTGAGCATTTGTGCAAAGTTCAACATTAGTAATTTTATTGAACTTTTATGATAAAAACCCCGCCTTCGGCAAGACACAAAACATTACCAGCAATATTAAAACGCTACCCTCACAATAAACCAACAGAGTAAATGAGAAAAACACTATTTATCTTTTTTTTAAGCTTGGCTTTCCAAGTGAATTCACAAAACCTATTCCCCGTAAAATTAGACAACTGCAATACTGAAAGATTTTGTCTTGATTGTGGAGATAAAAAGGCTGGTTATGAAGAAAACGAGTTTTTAAAATTACAAGATAAGCTCAACAAGGAATTGAAGTTGCAAGGAATAAATGGTACTGTGAAATTTCAAGTTCTTGTAAATGCAAAAGGTCGTGCTTGTGTTTTAAGTCATACAGACCAATCAACCAATCCAATTTCCACAAAAATTATAGAAGAACTTAATAAGTTCAAAAAATGGACACCTGCTGTAACAAGTGGAAAAAATGAAGAGAAATCTTCCATCAATTTAATCTTTGTAATCAACGACAATAAAATTTCTGGGGAGATTGAACGAGTTAATATGAATGCTTTCAAAAAATCATTTGATAATCCAAACAGTCCAGAGATTTATAACAAAACCCACGAGTATAAAAATGAAAATTTAAAAAATTACAAAATGACTGTTTGGAATTCCAAAAGCTCAAATCTTCCAAACAATATGAACGACAATATCACAATTGATAAAAACGGACTTATTTGGCTTACCGTAGATGAAGGGTTAGTAAACTTTGACGGAAAGGAATTTAAAAAGGCAGAACAAAACATTACAGACAAAGGAAAATTCTTTGCCTATTACGCATTGGCAACTGACAATAATAATGTGAAATGGGTTTATGGTAAAAACAACATTTATAGTTTTGACAATACAAAATGGACAAAGTATGACTCAACCGAAATCGGAATAGATGGAGCATATGAAATTGTTAATAATCAAAAGACAGGAGAAGTATTTTTCTGCTCTGATGAAGGCTTGACAATTTACAAAAACGGAAAATGGACAAATCTAAATAAAACCAAACTCAAGGACTTGCCATCAAATAGAGTAACTTTTGCAAAGAGAGATTCAAAACAAAGAATTTGGATTGGCACTTTTAGTGGGACAGCAATGGTTGATGAAAATAATCAAGTAACAAATTTTGAAAATACAAATACCATTTTGAACGGAAAGTGTATTACATCAATGGACGAAGATGAAAATGGCAATCTTTTTTTTACGCTTTATGAGTTTGACAGAAAAGAGGAAGGAAAGGTAAACAATGATGAAGGAATTGCAATTCGATACACAGACGGAACTTTCAAACAGTTTACGACCGAAAATTCAGGAATGCCATTTAATCATGCGAATTGCGTACTTTACGACAAAAATGAAAAAGTTCTATGGATTTCGACCGACAGAGCAGGTTTAGTAAGATATGACTTAGAAGATAGTTGGGAGAATTATCACAACGAGAATTCCGATATTCCAACATCATACATTTCTACAATGGCATTTGACAACAAAGGAAACTTATACTTAGCAACAAGACAAGGATTAGTAAAAATTGAAAGAAATTAATGAATACTGTTGTTAACATCAGGAACTTTTGCTCAATTCCAATTTTCAGAGCATAAATATAGAATATAACCTTGTTTAAGCCTTTTTAAGCAAGATTATTTTTTTAATTTCGCAGGTCACGAAAAGGAGGGCCAAAAACCTACACACTAAATTATTTAGTTTTAGGATGTTTGATCATACCGCCAACATACATGAACAAATCAGGGAACTGCTGTTTAAAAACTGTTTCTTTTTCAAAAAACAATTCAATTAAAACCGAAACCAACTCCAACCTATCTGTAAACGCATAATCGCGTATAAAACCCATGTGACTGATTCTTTCTTTATTTTGGTACACGTCTATCCATTCATTAATTAAGCGAAAACCTTTTTTAAAACGGTCAGCATCAGGATGCTTTGCATAGCTCTGCAACATTTCAAAACACAGTGCATGGGTAAACTCGTGCAAGGCTACATCTTTACCATCTTGGTTATAATAAATATCGCGTTCAAATTCATCTAATGCCAGCATAACAGTATTCAATTTAGGATTAAAATGCCCGGTATGGGTTTCGTCCAGATGCGGGAAGTACTGTGCTGTAGGATAAACCACCATTTTATCGAAGGTATTGATTAAATAATTTTTATACCCTAATGTAAGTTTTACATAACTTGCTGCAATGGCAACTTTGTGTGCGTTGGTTAGCGGTGCGTTTTCTTTAACTGCAAATTCGTATTGATTTAAAAAGTTTAAAATACGTTTGCTAAAATTAAGTTTAAACTTATGAGGCAGTTGGTTAAATAGCGAAAACACCTTTGTAATATCACCCGCAAACTGATATATCACCTGTTCTGGAGTGAGTTTTAAATTGAAATTTCCTTTAGGTGTATTTAAGCGATAGCGGTCGTAAAACAGTCGTGAACCGGTAAAAAACATATTTTTTTTGTTTAAGATAGTAAAAAAACAGTGGAAATAAAACTTAAAAATTATCCGTACAACTCACATGATGTTTAAGTAAAACTATTTGTTAAGTATGCTATTTTCTTAAAACCAGTTTTAATACGTTAATAGCAAAATTTTTTTGCATTAAAACCCTACCTTATTAAACGTCCAATTCTTAGCATCTATTAATAGTAACTGATTGCTCATTACATTTAAATCACAGATAATCTGCAGGGTTTGCATTGCCATTATACTTCCTACTATTCCGGGCAAAGGACCTAAAACCCCCAGACTATCGCAGTCGGCTAGATTTTCTTTAGGCGGTTCGGGGAAGATATCGCGTAAGTTTTTACTGCCTTTGTGGTTGAATACCGCTACTTGTCCTTCGAATGATAAAATACTGCCATATACCAATGTTTTGCCAAGCCGTACACAGACATCGTTAACCAAATTTCGTGTTTTAAAATTATCAGAACCATCGATAACGATATCGTAAGGAATGATGATATGCTGTACATTTTCAGACGTGACTTTTTCATTTATCGGAATGAAATTCACATCGCTATTCAATGCTGAAACATATGAAGAAGCACTTTCCACTTTTGGTTTGCCTACATTTTTCTCTTGATGTATGACCTGACGGTTGAGGTTGTGGATTTCCAACGTATCAAAATCAGCAACGGCTAAAGTTCCCACTCCTGCTGCTGCCAGATACTGAATAACCGGACTTCCCAATCCGCCTGCTCCTATGACCAGAACCTTTGCTGCCCGGATTTTTCGTTGCCCCTCTACCCCAATTTCTTCGATAAAAATTTGTCGGCTGTATCGTGTAAAATTATCTTTCATTTTCTTCAAGCATTTGAATACACCGTTTCCCAATCTTTCATGATCGGATCATACCCGGCTTCAATAATCAGATTTCGTATGGTTTCCATACTGCGATCGTCGCTCGTTTCAAACTGCTCCAGCGATTGCTTATCTACCACATAGCCTCCCGGATTGGTTTTGGATGCTGCACTCATTGAGGTTGCTCCCAAAGAAATAATATGATTTCGGAATTTTTCGTTTTCCCGGGTTGATATGGAAATTTCCAGGTCATGATTCCAAATACGATAGGCACAGATCAATTGCAGCAAATCACGGTCTTCCATTATGAAATTTGGTTCTATGATCCCCTCTGCCGGTCGCAATCTTGGAAAAGAAACGGAATATTTAGTCTGCCAATAGTTCTTTTGTAAATAATCGATATGTAACGCATTGAAGAAACTATCTACCCGCCAGTCTTCCAAACCTAACAAAACTCCCAAACCTATCTTGTGCATTCCTGCCTGTCCGATTCGGTCAGGCGTGTCCAGTCGAAATTCAAAGTTGGATTTCTTCCCTTTGGGGTGATAGGCTTTGTAAACATCCTGATGATACGTTTCCTGATAAACCAGAACGGTGTGTACACCTGCCTCTTTCAAATCTTCATATTCTTCCGTTGAAAGCGGTTGTACTTCGATGGAAATATGGGTGAAATGTGAACGCAGTAAATTGATCGCATTCTTGAAATAATCTACGCCCACGGTTCTGTTGGCTTCACCACTGACCAATAAAACGTGATTAACCCCCATGGCTTTAAGTGCCGTGGCTTCGAGCATAATTTCGGTGTTAGACAATGTTTTTCGCTTGATTTTATTGTCCAAACTAAAACCGCAATAGGTGCAAATATTCTGACACTCGTTGCTCAGGTACAGCGGAGCGTACAACTGAATGGTTTTACCAAACCGTTGTTGTGTTAGCTGTTGTGATAGCTGAGCCATCTGTTCCAAATAAGGTGCAGCGGCAGGCGACAGCAAGATCAGAAAATCGCTTATCGTACGTTTGTTTTTGGACAACACAAATTCCACATCAGCGGATGTGCTTGAATAGATTTTTTCTTTAACCTGTTCCCAATCGTACTGTTTAAAAAGCTGTTCAAAAGAATACGACATATCAATCAAATAAAAAGGCGGTTAAAGGACTTGACGCACGGGCTACAGACTGTACACTCCCCAATCCGGCCAGATAAGCTTTTCTGCCTGCTATCACTGCTTCTTTGAATGCTTCTGCCATCTGGACAGGATTTCGGGCAACCGCAATGGCTGTATTCACCAAAACCGCATCGGCACCCAATTCCATGGCTTTGGAAGCATCAGACGGCGCTCCGATGCCTGCATCTACGACCACGGGTACTTTACTTTGTTCGATAATGATTTGCAGAAAATCAACCGTGAGCAAACCTTTGTTGCTCCCTATTGGTGCTCCCAAGGGCATGACAACAGCTGTTCCCGCATCTTCCAAACGTTTGCATAATACAGGATCGGCATGAATGTAGGGCATTACCACAAAACCCAATTTTGCCAACTCTTCTGTGGCTTTCAGCGTTTCGATGGGATCGGGCAGCAAATACCTCGGGTCGGGATGTATTTCTAATTTCACCCAATTGGTTTCCAATGCTTCCCGTGCCAATTGTGCCGCCAAAACCGCTTCTTTGGCAGTACGAGCCCCGGATGTATTGGGCAATAAATTTACATTGGGAATCTGTAAAGCCGATAATAAATCACCGTCTTTTTTGTTTGTATCAATGCGTTTTAATGCCATGGTTACCAATTCGGATTCAGAAATTAGAACCGCTTGGGTCATATCTTGTAAACTGCCAAACTTGCCCGTTCCTAAAAACAAACGTGAGGCAAAGGTTTTATCTGCTATTGTTAACTTGTTCATACTGTTTGAATTTGTGGAATGATGAAAGGATCTTGTGTTAACAGACCGGATAATGCTACACCGTATATTCCTGTTTTTTTAATACTTTCAATGTCATTGAACTCGATACCGCCAATAGCGATAATAGGTGGATATTCAATATTTTTGTCCTGCAAAGATTGCAGAATCGCCTGATAGCCTTCCATGCCTAAAATCGGACTTAATTTTTCTTTGGTTGCAGTAAATCTGTACGGTCCCAAACCAATATAATCACAGCCTTCGGTTATTCTTTGCAGTACATTTTCTAAGGTATTTGCGGTGCCGCCAATGATTTTATTCGAACCTAAAAAAGCCCTGGCATTCGCAATGCTTTCATCGTCCAAACCCAGATGCACGCCATCTGCATCGATGATTTTTGCTACTTGTACCTCATCGTTTATAATAAAAGTTGCCCGATAGCTTTCGCATATCGTTTTTATTTTTTCGCTGAGCTGTAACAACTCTTTCTGGGCAGCTTTTTTCCAGCGAAGCTGAATCCAATTGCCTCCATTATCCAATACTTTTCGGATATTTTGTTCCTGTTCCAAAGCGGTACCGCCTTGCGAAACATAGTGTAATCTGCTAATCATGATGATGTCCTAATAAAGAATGATGACTGTTTAAATACTGTTCTACATATTTTTTTCCTAACCGGCAAGCTGTTTCCAAACCCTGTCCTAATGCAATTTGAGCAGCAATGGCAGCGGATAAAACACAACCTGAACCATGCTTTGGAGAAACGGAAACAGCATCAGGCAAAATCGCGATCTCGTGACTTCCTATTTTTAAAATATCTACGCCGACTTGCTCTTTTCGGTGTCCGCCTTTGACGAGTACGTTATTACTTTGGGTCAGTACCGATTCAAGCAGCTGATACTCATTAAAATTGGGTGTCAACAAATCAATATCGGTTAATGCTTCAGGTAATTTCTTTACATCATCTTTATTGAAAAAGGTAAAACCGGAGGAAGATTTAATGACCGGATCCCAAATGATAAAGGCTTCCGAATTATTTACTTTGACGGTATCCACGATGCTTTTCAAAAACATAAAATCTTTGACAATGCCTATTTTGATCACTTTAATAGCGTACCGATGCATCAACATTTCTATACCTTTTTGAACCGTTTGTATATCCTGCCATTCGATAGCCATAAAATGATCTTCGGTTTGAATAGTATTGGCTGTAATGACCGCCATTCCGTGTGTTTTTAGTTGCTCGAATGTTTTTACATCTGCCAACACACCTGCTCCGCCACAAGGATCGAAACCAGCGATACTTAATACTATGGGACGATTTTCCTGCATGATAAAAATGTGTTTAAAGGATTGTTACTTTGCCAAATACTACCTAATAAAGCGATGCCATCTGCTCCGTTTTCTAAAACTTTCCGGCAATTTTCTGGATGAATACCGCCTAAGCCGATAAGTTGAATAAGAGGATTATTCTTTTGCTTTAATTCATTCAAAACAGTATTATTCACCCCATAGCCCGCTTTGGAAATGCTTGGAAAAACAGGCGATAAAAAAGCATATTGCCATAATTCATCGAGCTTATTAAAATCTTCGATACTATGTACGGAGGTGGACAATTGGTAACCTTCGTAATTCAAATACGATTTTCTGAGACGGTCGTCTTCCCGAAAGTGCAGCCGATTGACACCCAATTCTTTTGCCAGATTAAAATGTGAGTGCAATACAATCCGACTACGGAATTTCTTATCGATTCCATCCAAATAGTTCTGCATTTCATTGTCTGAATATTCATATTTCCTAACATGAAAAAGATCCAATCCATTTTCAAAAAATGAATTCACATATAAAGTTTCGTTCGCAACCCTTGCTTCAGGAGAGATAATCACGATCATATATAAATTTCTTTTCCCTGATCGATAAATTCCTGAGACATTTCCAGCATACCTTTTTCGGTGGCTTCCCGGATTTCCTGTGTGATCTTCATTGAGCAGAATTTTGGTCCGCACATGGAGCAGAAATGAGCCACTTTGGCTCCGTCTGCCGGTAGGGTTTCATCGTGAAATTCGCGTGCAGTATCCGGATCCAGCGACAGGTTAAACTGGTCTTCCCAACGGAATTCAAAACGGGCTTTACTCAAAGCATTGTCTCTATATTGTGCGCCTGGATGACCTTTTGCCAGATCTGCCGCATGAGCTGCCAGTTTATACGTGATTACGCCATCTTTTACGTCTTTTCTATTGGGCAGACCCAAGTGTTCTTTTGGAGTTACGTAGCAAAGCATTGCACAGCCGTACCAGCCGATCATCGCCGCACCAATGGCCGACGTGATGTGATCGTACCCCGGAGCAATATCCGTTGTTAACGGACCAAGCGTATAGAAAGGAGCTTCATCACATGCTTCCAGCTGCTTTTCCATATTTTCCTTAATCATATGCATAGGAACATGACCGGGGCCTTCAACCATGACCTGTACATCGTGTTTCCATGCGATTTTAGTCAATTCACCCAAGGTTGCCAATTCGGCAAACTGCGCGGCATCGTTGGCATCTGCAATAGAACCCGGACGCAATCCGTCGCCCAATGAAAAGGCAACATCGTATTGCTTCATGATTTCGCAAATTTCTTCGAAATGCGTGTACAAAAAATTTTCTTTATGGTGGTACAAGCACCATTTTGCCATGATGGAACCACCACGAGAAACGATCCCCGTTACCCGATTTGCTGTCAGGTGAATATATCGTAACAAAACCCCTGCATGAATAGTAAAGTACGAAACACCCTGCTCTGCCTGTTCGATCAACGTATCTCTGAATATTTCCCAAGTTAAATCTTCGGCTATACCTTTCACTTTTTCCAAAGCCTGATAAATGGGCACAGTTCCAATTGGCACAGGTGAATTACGGATAATCCATTCTCTGGTTTCATGGATGTTTTTTCCAGTAGATAGATCCATAATGGTATCTGCACCCCAACGGCAAGCCCAGACCGCTTTTTCTACTTCTTCTTCGATACTGGATGTAACGGCACTATTGCCGATGTTGGCATTGATCTTCACCAAAAAGTTTCGACCGATAATCATTGGTTCGCTTTCCGCGTGATTGATGTTGTTGGGAATAATTGCACGTCCGGCAGCAATTTCGTCACGAACAAATTCGGGAGTAATTTTAGAAACAGGTGTATTTGCTCCAAAACTATTGCCCAGATGCTGGTGATCCATACCTTTGGTGGCGGCCTGTAATTGCTCGATACGCTGATTTTCCCGGATAGCAATGTATTCCATCTCAGGTGTGATAATGCCCTGTTTGGCGTAATACAACTGGGTTACATTTTTACCGTTCTTTGCCACTTTTGGTTTGTGACTGTATTCAAAACGGAGTTCGTCCAGCTTTTTATCAGCCAATCGCTCTTTACCATATTCGGAAGTGACTCCTTCCAATATTTGCACATCGTGTCGATCCAAAATCCATTGCTCCCGGATTCTATCCAGACCTTTACGAATATCAATTTCGATATTTTCATCGGTGTATGCTCCAGATGTATCGTAAATGGTAATGGGCGGATTGATTTCGATTTTGCCATTGCTCAATTTGGTCGGACTTAATGTGATTTCCCTCATAGCGACTTTGATCGGATGTAATTTTCCGTCGATGTACACTTTCTTGGAATTGGGAAAAGGTGCTGTTGAAACAGTTTGCTCGTTCATAGTAAATAAGATTTATCCGCCTTGCGTGGCAGTGATGATCAATATTGTGTCGTTAGATTGTAGTTGAGTAGAGCCCCAGTGTTTTCGAGGAACAACCTGATTGTTGAGAGCAACGGCAATACCTTTTTCCTTCTTAAGATTTTCGGACAAGAGTAATTGTTCCAGCGATTCCGGTGGGTTTTCAAAAAACTTTTTTTGGTGATTGATTGTGAGTTCCATTCCTAAATTTTAATGATTAAAAACTTTAGGAATGTCCACAAATGTGCAGAATAGCACATACGCAAGACAGACTACTTTTCCCTACGCTGGTATGATCCAGATCAGGTTCAAAGGGTAAAATCTCAGTCTATAATTACTTATAGACACCCCTAAAGTTTAAACGAAGATAATGAATATTTTGTAATTCGGCAGTATTAAAATTACAGGCAGAAAAATTTTAAGGTTTACAGTATTGGATTACAATTAAATAATTGGGCTGCTACAATGAACCAACGTTATGAAAATATTTAGTACCTAGACTACCTTCAGGGCATCTTTGTTTTAGAAGATTTTATATTCCCCAAAAAGTTTATTCTGGTTGTTTATTTTCTTAAAACAAATTTCATAACTTTCTCCAAGTTGTTATTAAATTCCTGTACCCAGCCGGCTTTGTAGATTAACAACATAAAGGTGCCTGCGAAGAAACTGCAACGAACGATAAAATCGAACATTCCAAAAACGCTTAAAGGCAAAGCATAAGAAATTGCAAGCAAAACCAAACTGCTTACAATGGTTTTTATGTAATTGACATTTATTGGAAGGATATTAAACTTACGGTAAGTAAACCACAACTTGGTAAGGTTAAAAACCAGCATGGCAAAAAATGATGCCCATGCAACGCCGATGATTCCGTAACTGGTCTGTGTTAAAACGTAATAGTTTAACCCAACATTTAAAACGGCAAGTACTACTATTGCTATTAAATTAAAGCGGTAAAATTTTGAGTAAGCAATGATTTCGGTATTAAAACCCGTTGCCATATTTAATACCACATTTCCTCCTAAAATGTATAATACAGGTAAAACTGGGAGTAGTTTATCGGAAGTTGGTAAAATCTCAAAGAAACCTTCCATTCCCAAAAGCACACAGCCGTATAGCAGAATACCTATAAAAAACAGGTTCTTGGCTACATCGGCATACTTTATCTTTAAAACTGATAAATCGTTTTTCTTTAAAGATTCGGATATCAGCGGACTGTACAATGCAAATACTCCGGCAGCTGGAATCATTAAAGCATTTGCCAGATTCACACCAATATTAAAATCTCCGTTTGCTGCATTCGATATGAATTCTGGTATCATTACAGAATCAATTCTGAAGGCAAAAAAAGATCCTAAACTTGCCGAAAACGCATATAGACTGTACTGATAATATTGCTTTTTGGGTATCTCTTGAAATAAATCTTTATAGTTTAAAGTATATACTGGTTTAAAATATCTGAACAAATACAATCCGATAGCTAACAGCATAACTGCAAAAGAAACTGTATAGAAAATCAATCCTTGTGCTTCTGTAAAACCGTAATATAAGATCAATACAAAAGCTAAGGGTAACGTAATTTTAGGAATGATTTTTTCGTAAAAAGTAGGAATTGAAAGTTTTTGGAGATTGGTTGCCTGTCGTTTGAACAAATCGACATACGCCAAACAGATCGCTATAAAAAATCCGTAAATAAAATACTGCTTGTTTTCCAGCCAATCAAACCAGTAAACAACGCTTACTCCAACGACGCAGAAAAAAATCATCCAAACAATTGAAATCATGCTGTACGAAAATAATTTCCGCTGCAGTAGATCGTTTAATTTAGGTTGAAAGTTTAATAACGCGGTTGATGCCCCCAATACCATAGTAGGATACAATATCTGTGCAAAACCATCGATAAAACGAATAATTCCCAGCAAATCTTTATCGTACGGATAGATAAAAAGCGTGGACACCGTGCCAATGAGTACGCCGAAATAATTTATCAGCGTAAACCATAAAGCCTGTTTGCTAGAAAACTTGGTATCCATTTTACATTTTTTACAAATATAATCGTTAATCTTTAAATTGATTTTAATTACTTTTACCAATCACAATTTTCTATTATGTACGAAAAAACCTATCCGAGACAACGCTTTAAAATCACCATGGATTTTTTGCTGGAACACATTTCTAAAGATGCAAAAATTTTAGATTTGGGTGTAGAAAATCCGCTGTCTGCATTGATGAAAGAGGAAGGATTTAACGTACAAAATACCACCGGAGAAGATTTAGACGAAAATCAGCAGGCGTTGAAACAAAACGATTATAATGTATTGACCGCTTTTGAAATTTTTGAACATTTGTTGAATCCGTACACCGTTTTAAAAAACTGTAAGGCACATAAAATTGTGATTTCGGTTCCGTTGCGTTTATGGTTTTCCCCGGCTTATCGTAGTAAAACAGATTTTTGGGACAGACATTATCACGAGTTTGAAGACTGGCAGTTGGATTGGTTACTTGAAAAATGCGGATACCAAATTACGGCTCGAAAAAAATGGGCGCATGCAGTGAATAAAATCGGAATTCGACCATTGTTGAGAAAGTTCACTCCGCGCTATTACATGATTTTGGCAGAAAAAATTTAGCATGAAGGTTTATTGCGTAATCCCCACTTATAACGAAGAAGCTTTTATCGCTCAAACATTAAACTCGTTGGTGCAACAAACCGTTGTGCCCGATAAAATTGTGGTGGTTAACGACAATTCTACCGATAGAACAGCTGATATTATTGCTGATTTTGAAAACAAATACGCTAATATTTCCCAAGTTTTCAATGTGTCTGAAAACAAGCATTTGCCCGGAAGTAAGGTAATTAGAGCGTTCAATAAAGGTTTTGAAACATTAGACGATTCATTTAATATTATTGTGAAATTAGATGCCGATTTGATTCTTCCTAAGAATTATTTTGAACGAATTATTGAAACTTTCAAACAAAACAGCCGAATTGGAATGGTTGGCGGTTTTGCGTATATCGAAAAAAATAACGAGTGGATTTTAGAAAGTTTAACCGATAAAGACCATATCCGTGGTGCTTTTAAAGCCTACAGAAAAGAATGTTTTATTGAAATTGGCGGTTTAAAACCTGCTATGGGTTGGGATACGATTGACGAATTATTATGCCGTTTTTACAATTGGCAAATTATTACTTTAGAAGATTTAAAAGTCAAGCATTTGAAACCAACTGGTGCTACCTACGATAAATCAGCTCGATACAAACAAGGCGAAGCTTTCTACACTTTAGGCTACGGTTTTTGGATTACCGCCATTGCCAGTTTAAAATTAGCGTTACGCAAACAAAAACCTTTACTTTTTATTGACTATTTAAAAGGATTTTTTAAAGCCAAAAACAATAAAACTCCGTTACTAGTAACTGCAGAACAAGCTAATTTTATCCGAACATATCGCTGGAAGAAAATGAAAGAGAAGTTGTTTTAATTAAAAACAAAAAAGGAAAACTTATGGAGTTTTCCTTTTATAATTATTATTTTATTTATTATTCGTTTCGATCAAAATCGACAATTGCAATATCATCTTTAATTCTTAACGTGTAATAGACGTTTTTATCTACAATAGGAAACTCTTTCATTTTTGCAAGAATATCCAAACGCTCCTGATCGCCAATGTAAACGCTTGATATATTATCAAATTTATTCAATCTGATAATTCCCCAACCCCAACCGTTATTTTCATATATCGGTGCCAATTGATAAATAAGAGGCATGGTGCTGAAATTAATCGTGATATTTCGACGAGCTGTTTTATTCACGCCATTAATAATAACCTTTGGTTTGCCATGCTCAAACAATTTAGGAGAAAGAAGATTAATGATATAATCAGAAAATTCATCTTGATTTTTTAAGTAAATAGCCAATTGTGACGACATTAAAAAAGAATAATATATAAACGGTGTAAACGACACAACTGTAATAATGTTTTTATAATTACTGTTTAATGATATTGCAAAATACAATCCGTAAATTCCTACAGCCCAGCCAATCATTGCTCTTGGAACCCAGCGTGGTTCATACACAAACATATTTACACCTGCCATAAATATTAAAATACAGAAAATCAAAACAAGAGTAATAATTACTTTTGCAATTAAAATTTTATTAAAAAGGGTTTTAAAATTATTCTTAAAGTAAATAACGATACTTAAAACACTAAAAAAAAGCAGAATATAAAAAACGAATCGGTATGATGAAAACATTAAGAGTTTAACCAAATCAATCATGCTGTAAAATCGTTCTTTCAACAGCATTTTTAAGTTATCATCAGTAAAAATAAAATCAGCTCTTCTGTCTTTCAATAAGTTTAAATCTAACAACTTTAAAACAACTTTATAACTAAAAAAACCAATTACAAAACTTGCCGCAGCTGTAAGCAAACTTATTATTGCTGTTTTAAATTGATCATTCCAAACATCTTTAGCCAGAAGAAAACACAATATGATACAATATGACAAAGCTGAGGTTTGATACAATCCTAAAGATAAAAACACGCCTATTATCGATACCGCAAAAAATATTTTTTTGTTATTGTAAAACAAAAACGGAACGGCAATACATAATATGGATAAACTAATTGGAATACAATCAAACCGATACGATAAAATTTCCAATAAAAACGGACATGTTAACAACAAAAAACTACCTATAAAAAGCATTAATTTGTTGCGAACACCAACAGAATACGAAATTATAAAACCTGACAACGCCAGTATAACCGCACTTATCATATTTGAAAACGGGTACAAACTGTAAACAACTTCTTTTTGAAAAGACAATAAATGCATTATTTTTGAACTCACAAACCTTCCGTCATGATCCCAATTGTAACCCGCAACTGTTCTATTTAAATCATCTACATAATGTGTATTTGCTAGAACAATGGGTAAAACATATAAAATTGACAGTATTATTATAGATAAAATATACGTTTTATTATTTTTAAGAATTTGGATTTTTTCTGAAAATTGTCTTTCGTTTAAGAAATCTTTCATGTGTGTTATTCCGATTTATGTTTTATAATATACCGCGGTCTGCGTTTGCTTTCTAAATATGTTCTTCCTAAATATTCACCTAAAACGCCAATTCCAATAAGTTGGACGCCACCAAAAAAGAGGATGGCAACCATTAACGATGCGTATCCTGATGCACTTATTCCAAAGAACAGTTTTTCAATAATGATTTTTAATCCGTATAAAAAAGAGATGAAAGCGATAATGCTTCCAAAGTACGTCCATACTTTTAAGGGCAAGGTAGAAAAAGACGTGATTCCCTGTACTGCCAAATTCCATAATTTTATGTAGTTGAACTTTGTTTTACCTTCTGTCCTACTTGGTCTGCTGTAATTAACAACAACGGTTTCAAAACCAACCCAGCTCATTAACCCTTTCATAAAAAGCTGGTTTTCCTGTAAACTCACAATTTCATTTACAACCTGAGGTGTCATTAATCTGAAATCGCCTACGTTCTCTTCCAACTTTAAGGTCGACATTTTATTGTTCAACCTGTAAAACCATTGTGCCGAAAATCTTTTTACAACGGTATCGCTTCCTCTGTTGGTTCTACGTGCCAAAACAACATCTGCTCCTTTTTCGTAAGCGGTAATCATTTCGAAAATCAATTCAAAAGGATCCTGCAAATCAACATCCATAGGAATCATTAAATCGCCTTCGGCATGTTCCAAACCTGCAAACAAAGCGGCTTCTTTACCAAAATTCCTAGAAAAAATCAAAGCTTTACAGTTGGCATTTTCTTTAATCAATCTGTTTAAAATAGTCGGTGTTTTGTCTTTACTTCCGTCATCAACAAACAAAACGCTTGCAGCATATCCTTTTTCAAACAAAGTTTCTTTGAATTTTAGAAACTCGCTAAAAAAGGTATCAATACTTAATTCTTCGTTGTAAACTGGGACAATTATACAGATTTGCTTCATAAATGGCTGTAATTAGAGGCAAGCCAAAAATACATTTTTAAAATTATATCTTTTGCTTTTACAGGATCAAATTATAATTTTATTTGGTAAATTAGCAGATTAAAATAGTGTTATGATTAAAATGTTAGCTAACATTGGGAAGTACTTCATTATGCTGGGCGAAATTTTCCGTCGTCCTACAAAATGGCGTCTTATGAGAAATCTTATTTTTAAGGAAATCGACGAATTAATCATCGGTTCCTTGGGAATTGTAGCATTTTTATCGTTTTTCATTGGTGCGGTTGTAACCATACAAACCGCCTTAAACTTAAACAATCCCATCATCCCTAAATATTTAATTGGTTTTACGGCAAGGCAGTCTATTATTTTAGAATTCTCGCCAACGTTTGTATCAATTATTATGGCAGGTAGAATGGGTTCTTATATTACATCGAGTATAGGTACCATGCGGGTTACCGAACAAATCGACGCTTTAGAAGTTATGGGTATCAACCCGTTAAACTATCTGGTTTTTCCTAAACTTATTGCGTCTATCACCTACCCTTTCGTTATTGCTTTAAGTATGTTTATTGGTATTTTTGGTGGATACATTGCCGGATCTTTAGGCGGATATTTGGCTCCCGAAGAATTTGTAAAAGGTCTGCAAGACGATTTTCAGCCGTTCCACGTGATCTATGCCTTTATAAAAACTGCTGTTTTCGGCTTTATTTTAGCCACAGTACCATCGTTTTACGGTTATTATATGGAAGGTGGTGCGCTGGAAGTTGGTAAAGCATCAACAAAAGCATTCGTTTGGACATCGATTTCCATTATTATCTGTAACTATATTCTAACTCAAATGTTGTTAACCTAATGATAGAAGTAAAAGACTTAAAGAAATCTTTTGATGACAAAGAGGTTTTAAAAGGGATTACCACGACGTATGAAGCCGGTAAAACCAATCTGATTATTGGTCAGTCGGGCTCGGGAAAAACCGTAATGCTTAAAACATTGTTAGGTGTGCATTTGCCAGACAGCGGACAAATTTTGTTCGACGGAAGGGATTTTGCAACGTTGGATCCGAACGAAAAACGTACATTGAGAACCGAAATGGGAATGGTTTTTCAGGGAAGTGCCTTGTTTGATTCTATGACCGTAGAAGAAAATATCGGCTTTCCGCTAAAAATGTTTACCAATAAAACCAATGCCGAAATACGCGACCGCGTTCAGGAAGTTATTGATCGTGTAGAACTGATTGATGCCAACAAAAAAATGCCTTCGGAAATTTCGGGTGGTATGCAGAAACGCGTTGCTATTGCACGCGCTATTGTTAACAATCCTAAATACTTGTTTTGCGATGAGCCCAATTCGGGTCTTGATCCTAAAACTGCTATCGTAATCGATGAACTTATTCAGGAAATTACCCACGAATACAATATTACAACGGTAATTAACACCCACGATATGAACTCGGTTTTACAAATTGGCGAACATATTTGTTTTTTAAAAGACGGAAAGCTGGTTTGGGAAGGTACCAGCAAGGAAATCATGGTAACCGACAACGAGGATATTGTAGATTTTGTTTACTCGTCTGAATTGTTAAGAGAAATACGCCGTTTTCATAGCGGAAAGAAATAATCGGGATTTTTTCTCGATTTTTTGTTCGATTTAAATTGATAAATATGTTTTCGTTTTTTAAAAGCAGTATCGAAAAAGATTTGATAAAACTGGGGTTTGAAGAATTGGTTAAAGGCTATCGCCAAAAAGTAAAAAGTAACGAATGGACCAAGCAACAGTTCAATGATGCTTTAAAAAATTTACACGCCAAAAACAAAAACCAGATCAACAACATTGGAAATGTAAATGTAGCAACCCGACAGTCTTTTGATGTGGATGATTCAATTGTTCCTCTTAATCTGCAAAACATTCAACAGGAATTTATAGATTACGATTACATTTACAGCACCTTGCTTTTTGAATACAACAGCAACAACCGTATTCACACCAAAGCGTTGTATCAGCTTGATAAATTGTTGCACGAAAACTATCCCGATGCTGTTATTTTAGAAGAAGATCAACAGAAAATAAAACAGCTTCATTTACGCGATTTAATCTACGAAGCTACTTTACAGTTCACAGCTGAAAACAAGGATTATTTAAAAACGGTTTTTAACGAATTATTAAATAGATATAAAAACAAAATCGGAGAATAGTGAGTCTATTTTCCGATTTTTTCATTATAAGTTTTTTCTAATTCTTAAGAGAATTATTTAACCGCTTCTGGTGAAACTTTTGTTTTTAGAAATTCAAAAACATCATTTGTTTGTCTGGTAAATAAACCTATCTGCTCTTCGGTTCCGTCTGGTAATAAAATCTTCATAGAAATAACTTTAAAAAAAAGAAAACCTCCCTTTTTCATAAAACTTACTTCATCATATCTGAAAGAACAATTTTGCCGTTGGCTTTTTGCAGCCAAACCTTTGGTTAAATTATCCATTTGATTTGGCACAAAGGCAAACTCCTCTTCATAATAAGTAATTTTTCCGGTACTTTGTCCGCCAGCATAGTTTAATGTGCTGTAAACAGTGTCTCCTACTTTTATCATATCTCTTTATTTTTTATCCAAATTATTCCAATATCCTTCAAATTGATCTAAAACCGCTTTTGGCAGATCTTCCGGATTAAAATCGTAAGTATCAAACATGGGATTGTAATTGGTTTCAGCCGAACTTTCCATTCGATAAAATTTATTTTTATAGATCAAAAGCAAAACAACGCTCAACTGTTCGTCCATGTTGTCTTTCGGGTGTTTAGAATACACAAACAAAACATCAGCCTGACCGTCTTTATCGGCATCGAAAAAAGCTTTACGTGCATCCCAAACAGATGTAATAATTCCCGGTTCGGCAACCTTGTCTTCTGCAACAACTTTCCATTCGTTATTGACTTTTTTAAACTGCTGAATGTACAATTCGTCTTGTGCGCTGCCGCGTTCGTTTTTAGAAAATACATAATAGTTTTGCTCTTTTGGTGTAGAAATATCTTCGACCTGCAAAACACGCTTGCCCTTGAACGGAAAGCCCGAATGTTGAAACTTTTCTTTATTTACAGCCGTATTGGTAATTTGAGAAAATCCGAAATTAACAAACAGCAGACTTATAATTAAAACGATCTTTTTCATTTTTTAGATTAATTAGTTAATAAACGTAATCAGTGCTTCTTTGTTTTTAGCCGCTTCGGCAAAAATATGCTGTACAGATAAAAAACCTTCAACCAGATAATCAAACGCATCGTCGCCTTCGTTCCAAATAGATGGATAAATATCTAATTCGTTCATTTTTTCAGGATTGAAATTCTGCTTTAAATCTGCTACTGTAATTTTTGAGATTTCATTATTCAGTTCAACAACTTCTTCCGGAGTAAGATAATGTGCCGGACCCAAACCTAAATCCTGATCCTCGTCTATAATTTGTCCGCTGAATAAAATTCTTGTTAGATGATGCTCTGTAGTATCTAAACTTTGCCCTGTGAGCAGAAAAATAATTCCATCCCAAGTTTTGTCGATATCTGCAAACTTTTCGTCTTCATTAATTTCGTCGGCGTAAAGTTTGTCTTCTAATAACGAACTATCTTCTAAATACGCTTCAAGCTCTGCATTTGTTACTCGAAGTAAATTTCCAATCATTCCCATAGTGTGGCTTATTTTATTTGGTTAAACATTTTTGATACTTCTCCATGGCTTTCAAGCGCAACAATCGTAAAAACATAACTATCTGAATCTATATCCAATATTTCCAGCGAAAATCCTTTTGGTTTCAATTCTTGGGTATCGATCTCTTCCAAAATTTCAAATGTTTCGTTATCTTCATATTTACACTCATCTGCTAACGCAACACCATAGTTTTTTGCTTTTAAAATGCGGTTTATAGCAAAACGAACTTCTTCTTCATCTTCTTTCCAATCAACTTCTGCCATTTGGTCGTTGTCTATAAGCGTATCAACCAAAACAAATTTGGCGGTAAGGTTTGCTTTAGCCGGAAAAGTTAATCCGCGTTCAGACAAGATAAATTCGTTATCGCTGTCATAAAACGATTTCGGATTTTCGAATGCTTGTTTCAGTTTCTGTTTTAATTCGTTTTTTAACGCTTCTGAAACCACAACTACTTCTGTTATTTGTTGATAGTGTTGTAAATCAGTCGGAGTATTTAACGGTAGTGGTTCGTTTTTGTCGATGGCTTTTTGTCTGAAAAGTTTTGAAAAGAATCCCATATATGTTTTGTTTGATTTTTTAAAATACTATTATTTTTTGATCTGTAATTTACAATTATTTTACAGCAGGCGGAGCTAATTCGGGTATAAAATTAATTTCTTGGTATGTGTTTTTTATTTCGGAATACTCTTCTTCTGTTATAGGGATATAGATAACGGTGCTGTTATATTTTATTCCTTTTAAAGATTTTTCCAAAGCTGTTTTAGTGATCGGATTTTCGTTTAAAGAAAGTACCTTTACTTGTTTAAGTTTTAACAGTGGCGATGGGAAAACAGTAAATTGATTGTTTGACAAATCAATGTGTTTTAGATTTTTTAACCTTGAAAAAGATTTTGGAAGTGAAGAAAGATCTGTATTTGTAAATGCTACTTTTTCTAATTGCGAAAGTGCATCAATTTTTTCCGGAATTGTTTTTATTGCGCCACTAACCCACAATACATTAAGATTTTGGAGTGAAATAATTTCTTCAGGAAAAATATTGATATTGTTTGCTTTTAAAATTAAAGTCTTTAAATTATTTAGGTTTGAAAAACTATTGGGTAAACCTTGTATTTTGTTTCCTGAACATTCAAATAATTCCAAAGCGGTTAAATTGTCTATATCAAGAGGAATTTGCGACAGGTTGTTTCCTGTTAAATATAATTCTTTAAGATGATTGTTTTTTTCTATTTTAGGAAAATGATCCAGATAAATATTACGGCCAATTGTAATACTTGTAAGATTTGGTGCATTGTTTAAAAGATTTTTAAGCAACAATGTATCCATACTTATTTTGTTACCTCGGTTTTCAATTGACACACTATTTATCTTATCAAAATCTAACTTTTGAATTTCTTCAAACGAGCCATAGTGAACAGGCTTTTTTTCATTTATTTTTGTTACAAGTGCATAAATTTTTACTCCTCTCGTAGGATCTTCAGGATATTGTGCCTTACAAACAATTGCAGTAAAAAACAATAATATAAGTATTCTCATTTCTTTCATTACTTTGCTTTTATTTTGCTTTCTTTTAAATCAGAAATAATTATTGTCAGTGAAATTTATTGACTGCTTTTTTTATAATCAGCAGAATGTGTTTTAATTAATTTTCCGTTTTTTGAATACTCTTTGCGTGAGCGACCTTTTTCGGATACCGTTTCTATTTCATAAGTACCATTGGGATTAGTGGTCTTTTTTGTAACATCGCCATTTACATAGGTTGTTTCTTTAATTGATATTCCGTCTTCGTGGTATATTTCTACTATTTTGGAAATACCTTTTGGCAAATTCTTCCATGCTTTTTTATAGGTGATTCTTTCGGCATTGTACCCAATTTCTTCACCTTTGGTTTCATCGATAATACTGCACATATACAATTTTAAGCCGTTGTTGTCGTATCTGCAATTATTTTCATAGATTATTTTTCCTTTGTATTTAATTTTCTCTGTAATTTTTTGATTGTTTTTTAGATAATAATTAGATACAATAGAGTCGTTTTTTGCAAATTCTTCCACAACTAACTGATTCAAATTCATATTGTATAAATCGAATTTTTCAACAATATTTCCTTCAAGAGTGTATTTATATTTATACTTGTGATATTTACCTTCGATAATTCCAAAAGGCGAACCTTGTTCATTGATTTCAAAAAGCATGGTCATTTCGGTATTGTCTTGCTTAAGCTCAACTATGTATTTACCTGGGTTAAATTTTGAACTGTCTTTTTTTATAAAGTATATTTCTTTACCTACTTTATCATGATCATCAATTCCTACATTAGTGGAGAAATCGGCATAGTCAATTTTTGTCTGCGAAAACAGACTTTGTGATATTAAGAATAATAGAATTAGATGTTTTTTTATATGTTTCATCTATCTGTTTTTTTTATTTCTTAATTGATTTATGCTACGCCTTCTGCGATTCCTTCTTTAATCGAACCAAAAAGTTCTTTGAAAAATTTAATCCTACTGCTTCATTTTTAATTGTAATTTTTATTTATTTTTCTCTTTTTACCAACAAGTTACATTAAATAACTAAATCTTTTGATAAGTAAATCTAAATTAATGCCAATGTTTTTAAACGTAAAACGAGGAATTAAAAAATTCCTCGTTTATACTAACAACAATAATCATTCTTTTTTCAATTCCCTACCATTTTATAAACACTACGCTTTTAAGATTTGCTTTTGCCCAATACTAATCTTAACCGTTTGTATTTATAAGTCAAAATTAATACAGATCCACCTATCTGTTTGTAGTACTTTTTCTGTAGAATTTGTAGAATTTGTTCTATACAATACTGTTAAAAAACGCCTTGAGTTGATTTTATTAGGCTTTACATACCTTATCACGGTTTATGAGTATTTTGTTAAAATGGCTATAAACAGCGATTGATTGCCCTTGTTAAACACTCTAAATTTGGATAACAACATTTAATTATTTACATCATGAAAAAATTAGTACTAAGTGCAGCAGTAGCTTTCTTTGCAACAGCTTCGGCAATGGCACAAACAAACGTTGATAATTCTACTCAAAGTGGAAGCAATCAGACAGGAACAACTAACCAAACTGGTAGTGGAAATGACAACCTTTTAACTCAATCAGGAAGTAATCACACTTCTACGGTTGATCAACTAGGAGACAATAATGATGCTATTACTTCACAAACAAATTCAGGAAGTCAAAGCACAATTAATCAAGATGGTGACGATAACTGGGCATCAACTACACAAACTGGCACAAACCAAGCAAGTACCGTTATGCAAGATGGTGATAATAACATTGCATCAACTACACAAAGCGGAAATGGAAACATGAGTAGTGTGGATCAAATTGGTAACGGAAATAACACTACAACTACCCAATCTGGAAACAATGATTCTACATTAGATCAACTTGGAGATTCTAACATGGCTACTATTTCTCAAACAGGGGAAAATACGTCTATGGCAATACAAGATGGAAACGGAAATGATGTAATTGTAACACAAGGTGGTGTAGGAAACTCTTCTGACTTATTGCAAGAAGGTGACGGCAACATGGCTACTATTACACAACAAGATGGCTTTAGACCTTTAGACAATAACTATTCTATTGCAGAGCAAGATGGTGACGACAATACATTGTCTGTACAACAACTTGGTACTGGCGGAAATACTTCTGATGTTTTACAAAGAGGTGACGATAACAAAACAAAAATTGTACAAAACTCTACAAACAATGCAGATGTAGTTCAAAGAGGTGATAGAAACGAAGTTGATTCTTATCAATTTGGTACAAATAATGTTGAAATTACTCAAAGAGGTAACGACAACTACGCTAAAGAATATGCGAGAGGCGCAAACAACAGCACTACAATTAACCAACTTTTTGGTAACAACAATAGTGCAAATGTTCGCCACACTGGTCCAGGTGCAGCTACAACAGGTAGTAATAACGATGTAACTGTAACCCAATCTTTTGGTAATAATAACGAAGCGGGTATTGTTCAATTTGGAAGTGATAATACAGTAGCTATTACACAATCTTTTGGCAGCAGAAACTTTGCAGATGTTGATCAAATTGGCGATGGCAATACTACTACTATTAGCACTACCATAGGATCGGATAATGACGCTATTGCTTTCCAAGAAGGTGATTCAAATACTGCTACTATTACACAATCTTTGGGTGGCTTTAATATGGCAAATGTTTCACAAATGGGTGATTCAAATATAGCGTCTGCTACACAAGCTATAGGGAATTCTAACGAAATAATGATTGATCAAACCGGTAACAGCAATAGCGGTACGGCTATGCAAATGTTAGGTTCTGACAACATGATTAGCTTAACGCAAGATGGTTTAATGAACACTGCTACAAACATGCAAATGGGATCAGACCACATGGCTACAATTTCACAAACTGGTGGTAGCCACATGCACACTGGTATGCAAACTGGTACAGGTAATACTTTAACTGTAACACAATCTAACTAATATCATTTTAAAAGATATTATTGTTTAATTGTAAAAAAAGCTGTTCTTAATAAATTTACTAATACTTGTGATTTTTATTAAGACAGTTTTTTTAATTCAAAGTAGTATATAAAATCTATCTAATTAATATATCATGAAAAATATACTATCAACCATTTTCGCACTTTTAGGAACACTGACTGTTAGTGCACAACAAGCAAATAATTCTTTAGCCAATAACAAAGAATTGCAAAAAGTACACCCTGAAACTTTAATGCTTAACGCATTAAATAATACACAAGGTACATACATTGTACAAACGGGAAATTATAACGAGATTACTATTGAAGCCCAGCAAATGCAGGTAAATCAAACGGGTGATCATCAGCTTTTGTATTACACGGAAACATCGAAATTAGAACCTTCTAACATGAATATTAATATGGGAGGTGCTAACAATTACATTGAAATTTACGGCAATAACAGCATTATGGAAAACATGTCTATTAATGTGCAGGGAAATGACCGTAGCGTAATTATAAGAAATTACTAATGAACAAGTTTACAGCCCTTTTATTGTTTTTTAGCTTTTTCTCTATTGCTTCTGTGGCTCAGGAAAACAGAGATAGTTTAATTGTGGCAAAAATTGAGGTGGTTCAATCAGAAAACACCTTAACATTTCACCCAACGGTTCAAAACAATGGTGTTTATCATTATGAACTGGATTATTTGCTGCTTGTTAAAAAAACCGATGCCAACAAAAACTTATCGGTAAGTCAGCAAAAAGGCAAATTTACGTTAGAGCCAAACCAAATCGAAAGTTTATCATCCACAACCATTAACCAAACATCAAAACAAAAAGTAACAGCGATTTTATTTATTCGCGACGAAGTTGAAAACCGATTAATAACAAAAGATTCCATTCAAATAACAACTAAAGAATTAAGACCAATTAAAGAATCTTCTTTAAGCATTATGAAAGGAATTGTTGTAGATGATTCTAAAACCAAAATGGGCAGAGATTATTACGATCTTTTTTATTCAACCTACAACCAATATCCAACAAAATTCGATTTTATAATAAACATTACCGAATTACCACACAGAGGCTTATCAAGCATTATGCAGGTTAAGGTAGATCAAGACCTCATCCTTGAATTTTTTACAAATCCCGACGAAGAGTTTATCAAAGAGCAGGTTGCTACTACCTTTCAAAGATTAATTAGTTACGCAAATCACAGGGGAAAATTGAAAAATGAGTTCACTTACTAAACAGCTACAAAAATGAAAACTATTATACCAACCATACTTATACTACTTTTTGCCGGCACAACTGGTTTTGCACAGCAATTGGTATATACACCCGTAAACCCAAACTTTGGCGGAAACCCGCTTAACTACAGTGGTTTATTAGCATCGGCAAATGCACAGAATAAATTCGATGACAATAAAAACTCGTCAAACAGCAGTTTGTTAGACAATTTTTCTGAAACTGTAAAAAGACAGATTTTATCGCAACTTTCACGAGGTTTGTTTGAAGACAGCGATAAGCTGGAAAATCTGGAAGAAGGTACTTTTGAAATTGGCGATTTAATAATTTCTATAGACGAAACCAGAACGGGAACCGTAATTAGAATTATTGATAACAAAACAGGCGAAACAACCGAAATTATCTTATAAACAAGCACACAACAAAACATGAAACTATCTAAAATACACGGTCTGCTTGTTTTAATTTCTTTGGTATCGCTTCAAAGTTGCGGCGTGTTTTTTAATCCACCTACCGGAATAGAAGAACATTCTGTAATTGGAGAAATAACAGCGTCTGAAAAAGATTTTAAAAAACTACCCGCTCCGCAAGATCCTATTGTGGTGGGGGTTTACAAGTTCAGAGATCAAACCGGACAGTACAAAGCATCAAACATGGGTGCCAACTGGAGTACTGCAGTACCACAGGGTTTAACCACTATTTTGATAAAATCGTTAGAAGACAGTAAATGGTTCTCTCCTATCGAACGTGAAAATATTGGAAATTTATTGAACGAACGACAAATTATACGAACTACTCGTCAGGAATATTCAAACGGTCAGGGTGCAGACAATCTTCCGCCCTTGCTTTTTGCAGGTATTTTGTTAGAAGGTGGTGTGATTTCGTACGATACAAACATACTTACAGGTGGCGCTGGTGCTCGATATTTTGGTATTGGCGGATCTAGCGAGTACAGACAAGATCGTATCACGGTTTATCTGCGTGCTGTTTCTACCAATTCGGGCAAAATCTTAAAAACTGTTTACACATCTAAAACCATACTTTCGCAATCTATAAACGCCAGCATGTTCAGATATGTTGATGTTGAACGATTAATGGAAGCCGAAGTTGGTATTACCAACAACGAACCGGTGCAAATGGCAGTTACCGAAGCTATTAACAAAGCCGTATATTTACTGGTTTTAGAAGGAATTAAAGACAATGTTTGGAACACCAAAAACGAAGATAAATCTAAAGCCGATTTGCTGATTAACGAATACAATCAGGAAATTGTTGAAAGTAATAAACGTGTTGCCGGAAAAGGCGTTTGGGATAAAAATCGCAGATCTACTTTCTCATTAGGCGGTTCTGTAACGTTGAATTCTTTAAGAGGCGATTATCCGGATATCACAAAAGAATTAGGTGCAACAGGTAACTTTAAATACTTGTTTTCTGATTATTTTAATTTGAGTTTATCTTACGGATATCAAAATTTGGGATCGCCCAAATACTTTAAATCGCAATTCACTTCAGCAGAAGTCGATATGGAATATCTAATGCTACCTTTTAATAACTTCACTCCTTATTTTTCCGCAGGTATCGGATCAATAAAAGATATTAAAACAGATGATAAGAAACTTCAGTTTAAAACACAGGTTGGTGCAGGATTAGAACTTTTAGTTGCCAAAAATGTAGGCATTAGAGGTTTTGCAAAATACCACATGGGCTTTAACGACGATTGGGACAATATGGTATCGGGCAAAAGAGACGATCATTTTTTACAATACGGCATTAGCTTACAGGTTTATCTGGGAAAATAACAACAATATAACTTAACACATGAAATCAATATACTTTTTTATACTAACTTTGCTTTCACTTGCTTTTGTAAGCTGTAGCGAAGATACTGTAGACGGAAACGCAAAAGGAACACTAACCGGAAGCGTGCGTTTAGAAGCATCGAACGAACCACTGGCAAACGTTAAAATTACAACTACACCTGCAACTACAACGGTTTTTACTGATGAGAAAGGTAATTTTGAAATTTTAGGAAGCATGCCAATGGGCGATTTTTCTGTTCGTGCAGAATTGAAAGGATACGTTACCGAATATCAGGCAGTAAGCATTATTGAATACGAACAAAAAGTGCAGATTGTTTTTGAAATGATTACCGATGAATCGTTGAATTCGCCACCAACAGTTCCTACCCTTATTGCGCCAAACAATTTGTCGACCAATTTAACCAACAATGTAGAATTGGAATGGGATTGTACCGATCCTGATAAAGATACGCTTATGTACAAGTTGATTTTCACTAACAACCGTACCAATAACCGTGTGGAAATTCCGAACCTGAAAACCAAAAAAATCACAATGACCGAATTGGATTTCGGTACAACCTACACTTGGCAAATTGTGGCATCAGACAGTATTAACGACGATGTTTATAGTGAAGCTTTCCAGTTTACCGTTCGTCAGAATCCGGAATACCGTTATCATTTTGTACGAAAAGGTTTGGGCAGCTACAACATTATGGCTACCAATTTAACCGAATTTATAACAATAACGCCTTTAAGCAGTTCTACCTGGCGACCGCGTAAAAACAGTACGGCTAATAAACTGGCATACTTGCAAACATACAGCGGACAAACGCATCTTTTCACATCTGATTTAGATGGTCAGAATGAAGTAAAAATCAGTCAGACACCTGTGAACGGATTCCGAAGTGACCAATTATCGTATGCATGGAAACTTGATGGAAGTGAGTTTATTTTCCCGAGTTTTGATAAGTTGTACAAAATTAACAGCAACGGTACCGGGCAAACGCAGATATATCAAACAACAGACGGTCATTTTATATCGAAATGTGCATGGAGTAACGATGGATCTAAAATTGCAATTAATACAAATAACATCAATGGTTATCAGGCAAAAATAATTATTTTAGATGCTAACGGAAATGTGTTACAAACGATTTTTCAAGGAAATACCGGAGCTGTAGGCGGATTAGATTTTGATGCTACCGGAACTAAATTGCTTTATACGCACGATGTTTCTGGTAACGAAGACTGGCAATACCGCCAATTAGATACCCGCATTTTTGTGTACGATTTTAACAGCAACACGCACAAAGACATTTCGTTTGTAAGTTTAAAACCTATGGGTACGATTGACATTGATCCGATGTTTTCGCCAAACAGTTCAGAAATCATATTTACAAGTACATCTAACGATATGATTTCGCAAAAGAATATCTATAAAATTAATTTGAATGATGATGATGTTCGTGATTTGATTATATCAAACGCAGAAATGGTCGATTTTAAATAATAAACTCTTTTAATTTTTAACCACATAGAAACTAGTTTAATATATATGTCTATGAATCTATCTATGTGGTAAAATTAAACCTTACAAATAAGCACAAAATAAACCGCTATTTTCATAGCGGTTTATTAATTTAGTTAAGTGTTGTGTGTTTTTACAATGCGTATAAATTACTTTTAATAGCAACCTTTACCATAGATGCCGTATTTTTAACGCCTAATTTGTTTAATATTTTACGACGATGTGTTTCAACCGTATGCAGACTTAAAAAAAGATCTTCAGAAATTTCGCGGGTACTTTTACCATCACAAATATATCCCAGTATTTCTTTTTCACGGTTTGTTAGGTCAGAATACAAAAGAACATCATGCTCCAAATCGGTTGTTTTTTCTTTAATTAAATCGTTATTTTCTACCGAATGAAAAAAGTATTCCACTATTAAGTTCCAATATTCGCGCGATAAAACTTTGTTTCCCTTTAAAATCTTTTCAACAAAATCTATAAACTGATCCGATAAAATATTGTTGTTAATCACGCCCATAACGCCAATTTCAAACAACAGCTTTACATCGCTTATATTAATGTTTGATGTTATTATCAGAATTTTAAAATCGGCATTCAGCGTCATTAAATGTAAAAGATGGTTAAAATCTTTATTTGTGAATTTAACCACATCGTATATTAACAGTTCCGATTGATTTTTAACTTCTGTTTTTATTTTAATCAGGTCCTGTAAATTTTCCTTTCGAACAATCTTTGCATCTGAAGAAATCTTTGTAAGCATTAAATTCTCAATTCCCTCTGAAAAAATAGGATTGTTGATTATTGTATACACTTGTAATTTTTCGTTCATATTATTATGTTTTTAGGTAAGCGTTAAAACTGCTTTCAACTTAAAAACCTTATAACAACCATTTTTTTTCTAACCAAATAAAATGCACTATGCTGTTTATCAGGGATTCTTTAGATTAATTGTTCTAAACCCAACTTGTGCAATGCGTGAAAGATAGTTTCTGTGATAGTTTCTGTTATAAGCCCTTAAGTATATTACCAAAATTGTTAAAAAAAAGCCAACGTGTTAAGGTAGAAATTACCTGAAATAAAAAAACAGGTAAAAATACCTGCTTTGATGAGTTTGTTAGTTTAACGAGAGTTCTTCGAGTGTTACAATATGTTTTTGAAGTGCATAAACAATGAGCCCAGCAACGTTACGAACACCTATTTTTGTAAACAGATTGTTCTTGTGCCCTTCTACAGTACGCTGGGTTATAAATAAATGTTCACCAATTTCTTTTGCTGTTTTTTGTTGGCACAATAGTTTTATAATTTCCTTTTCGCGTTCGGTTAGCAATTCGTCTTCATCGATCATTGGTTTTGATACTTTAGACGAAATTTGTTCACGCAGAATTTCCATTTGATCTTTATTTAAATAAAAACCATTTTTATGAACCTGCTTAACGATGTCGAGCAGTTCAAACGGAGACATCCCTTTGGGTAAAAAACCGGCAACACCTTCTTTAGTCATAAATCCTATGGAATTATCCTGATAGTGCGATGACACAACGACAACCTTTAATTCGGGATGATTTGTTTTAACATGTTTAAGTACTTCTAGCCCATCTATTGTTTTCATTTTTAAATCGAGCAGCAGAATGTCTATTGGCTCGGTATTTTTTTCTTCTAAATAATTGAATAACTGGTATCCGTCTGTAGTATCATATACCACCTGTGTTGACTGATCCTGGTTAAAAAAACTCTTCAACAATGTTACAATCAGGTAATCATCGTCTACTAGTGCTAATTTTATTTTTTCCATTCTTTACAAAAAAAATAAAACGGGTTCCTTTTTCTTTTGAACTTTTGTATTTGTATTTAGCATTTAAATTATCAGCCCGCAGGGCGATATTTTGTAAACCAATGCCATTTTTTACTGTTGAACTGTTAAAGCCAATGCCGTTATCTATGACTAATAACACTATAAATTTATCTGTTATACGTAATTTTAAATTAACTTGCGATGCTTGGGCGTGTTTGTGTATGTTGTTAAGCAATTCCTGTAAAATACGTACCAATTGCAATTTTATGGTTTTATTTATGGGTCGATCTGTTCGAACATCAACATCAGGATCAATATGATAGAAACTTTTCCAACTTTTTAAAATTGTTAACAATATGTTTTCTAACGGTTTTTCTTCGTATAAAGGCGGTGATAATTCATGCGATATCCTTCGTGATTCATCAATTGCTGTTCCTAATAAATGATCTAACTCTTGCTGATTGGATCCTATTGCGGCTTTCAAGCGTATAACGGTTAGCGTACTGATGATGTTATCGTGTAAATCTGCAGCTATGCGAATACGCTCATTTTCTTGTGCTTCTAAACTTACTTGCAGTAAAGAACGCTGATAATCCATTTTAATCCTAATCTCTTCGTCTTTAGACCGAAGTACTTTTCTGTACGATATGTAAAAGACGCTTATCAAGGTACCTACAAGCAGTATCATTACCCCTATAATGATAACAACCCAGAGAAGTAATGTGTCAGAATTCTGCCATTTTTCCATAATTAGTGCCCATTGAAAATTATAATTTTAATTGTGGCTTTTTAAGATTTCTAAACAGTATAAATCCTAGTGCAGCGTAATAAATGATATGTAGTATTGCATAACTGGAATAAAACAGTGCAAAACTTTTATCGGTAAAAGACTGGTTAATGATAAAATTTTGAATAACCGTATATACTAAATGAATTGAAAAATAAGTTAAAAAAACCATACTCAGCATTTGATTGCTCACGTTAAATTGCTTAGCATCTTTAAGTTGCTTTAAAAGATTTACAACAATTAAACCTAACAATAATAAGTTAGCTACTGTTTGAGCTCTAGCTTCATAATTTAATATTCCTTTTGATTGAAAAGTAAATAGATCGTACAATAAATATACACTGCTAAGGATCATTAAAACCCACACTATTTTACTTTTTAACCAATGCTTGTTAATGAGATAACCTATTAAAAGTAATTCTATCAAACGAAACATAATTCCAAGATGCATTGTAGAAAACCCTTCAATAAATCCTTTCTTTAAAAGAAAAACAATTAAGCTTGTAATTAAATCAGAAAAACAACAAACCAATAAATAATATGCTACTGTTTTTAGTACTTTACTTCTATTATTTTTTAACACAGCTATACTTATAATACTAGATAGTATAAGTATAGCTGTGTTTACATAACTAAAACTGTAAAATATAAAAGCGTAGCTTTCCATAATAATTTATATTAACTCTAAAAGATAATATTTTGCTTGATGTGTTAATGGAGGATATGCCTGTACTGCATCATAAAACAATCCATTGTTATTATCAAAAACCAAATCTGCATTTTTTATATTAGAATTTTCTATATTTTTCTTTAATCCAAAATAAACAGTATAGTTTTGCGCCTCTAAACTATAAGTTGGCATTTTAAATCCCTGATAAACAGGTATAGTATTGTTTAGCCAATTTGTATAGTTTGTATTCCAATCTCCAATACGATTTATAGCATCATTAGCCTGAATGTATTGTGTAGGTAATGGAAATGTATAACTTTCATACGTTTTTTCTGTTAGTGTTGTAATATCAGTATAATGAAGGTCTACTATTTTTATATGCTTTCTTAAACTATCTTGATAAATTTCTTGATCATAAACTTCCGATATTACTGCAAATTTTAGTTCACCATTAAGAATACAAGCATAAGCATGTAAAGCATTACCTTGAGGGAACTGTGATATATCTAAATTGAAAGCATTGTAAGTATCAAATTGTTCTACTAATTCATCAGGTGTATTTCGTAAACTATCCCATCTACGAATACCGTTTAAAATTTCTTCTAAACTGTAATCAACTATACTATTTGTTTGTTTAATAGAACTATTTTCTTCTTCTGTAACAATGCCTATATTACTTTGATCGCTGTTGCAACCAAAAAATGTAAACAGAAATATTATCAAAGAGTTTTTTAGAATTTTCATAATAGAATTTTTAGGTTATATCAAGCTTAGAATATAATATTGGCTAGCATAAGGATATGGTGGCTGACTCCTAATAGTATCATAGTAAACTCCTGCATCACTCATTAAAACTAAATCCGCAGCTTTAACATCGGGTGTTATAATATCATCTTTCAAAGCAAATAAGGCTGCATACTTTTGTGGTTGTAAATCTGTAGTTGGTACGTGAAACGTTTGATACATACCAAAAGGCATATTAACAACCTGATGAATCCAATCAGAAAAAGTATCTACCCAAGAATTAACACGAACTACAGCTACATCTTCTGGAATTTCTTGACCTCCTTCCTCAAATGCCATTACAGTAGGACACCAATAACAATTAGAGCTTAAAACTCCAGGTGGAGAATCTACATCATTCGCTTCTGATATTACATAAAATCCTAATTCTCCATTTTGAACGGCTGCATAGGCGTGTAAAGGTACTGTTTGAGGAAAAAGAGTCATATCCAATTCGAATCCCAACTTGTTCATAAATAAATCAATTAACAAATCGGGTTGGGTGCGCACAGCCTCCCAATTTTGCAGAGAAGTAATTATCTCTTCCATTTTTAGTATGTTTTTAGGTTTTCATTAACAAAACTAAACATAAAATTATATTAAACGATATAATTTTAGCAATAATATTCGCTAATTTATTGAATGTTATCAAACCTGCCTTTGAAGTATTTACGTAAGCGTTGCAAGGCATCATTCACTACGTCGATTTTTATGTTTAAAACCAATGCTATTTCCGAAGGTTTTAAGTCCATTTTATTTAAAATTACAATGCGTAAGTTCATTTCGCTTAAATCAGGAAAGTTTTCAAGCAAAACATTATAGTAATCGTTTTCTTCTTTTACAAAAGTATTTTTTAATGCTAGCCAGTTGGTTCCTGACATTTTTTGCTGATCTAATAATTCCTGCAAAAATACTTTTGCCTGATCTTTAGTAACGGTATTGGTATTTAGTTTATCAAGTTCTTTTTCTATAAGGTCCATTTGTTTGTTTTGATCTGACAAATAGCTTTGATACGATTTCAAGGTAAGATCGTATTCATTCAATTTACTTTTAGACTGTAACTGATTGATTTTATACTGCAAGATATTTTTCTGATATAACGCTTCTTTATTTTTAAAACGCAACTGAATAGATCGAACCATAAAAAACACCACCACAATGAAAAACAGCACACTTCCAAAAACAATCCACAGTTTTAAATTCGCTTTTTCTACTTTATCTTTCTCTGCTTCTAACTTGGCATAAAACTGCTCCTTTTGAGTTTCCCAACCAACCAATTTTATAGCTTCCTGACCATCTTTTGTCACAATATCGGCTCCTAACACATCTAATGCTCGACGCGCTTGAAGTTCTAAAGCAGTATCATTTGTTTTTAATGCAATTGAAAGGTTAATCTGTGCAATTTCATAAGCGTGACTTTTTAAATATTCCTTACTTAAAACATACTCGTTTGCTAATGCAAGCGTTTGCTTCGCTTTATCAAATTCATTCGTTTCAACATATACTTTACTCAATAAAATCTGTGCATACATAGTGTTTCTGTCCGCATTGTTTTGTATCGATATTTCTAAATCCTGCTGTAAAAGCAAAATGGCTTTCTGATATTCTTTTTGATCGAAATGAATCAATGCCAAATCGCCCAACGTTTTTGCATAACGTACTTTATCGTTATTTTCTAACGATACTTCTCTTGCCTTTATAAAATAATTACCGGCATTTTCAACAGCTCCCATTTTATAGTAGCTCAACCCGATATTGTTTAAAAACGTAGCGTAAAGTTTAGAGTTTGATGGTGTAAATGTTAGGGCTTTTAAAAGATAGTCGATGCTTTTTTGATGCTCGTTTACACTACCGAAAAAATAGGCATTCTTTTTATAAACATCTGCCGGTTGAATAAGATTGTCAATTGTATTTTTATCCAACAAATTAGATGATTTTATAAAAAACGGCATCGCTTTTATGTATTCGTTATACGAATAGTAAAAAAAACCGACCTGCGTATTTACATAAACCAGTAAATTCTCATCATTGATTTTCTCGGCTTCGCTTAATGCTTCCAGGTAAAGCGAAATACTTTCGCTATTTATGTTGTCAAAATTCTTTGAATAAGCTTCGGCTTGTAAAACCTTATTAACCACCTGTAAAACCTGACTGTCGTGTGTTTTAACCGTTTTTGCTTTACGCAGATAATTTTTATTAATGGTAGCAGGTTCTAAAATCTCTTTATTTTCATTAATAAAATTATTGACCAATTTAGTATTAGTATTGGCAGAAATACTGGTGTTGCAGAAAAGCAAAAAGAAGCTTATTAAAAAACTACAGCAGTAATTATTTAATAAATAAGGTTTTAGAAAATTATTTTTTAAAAGCATTTCCGTGATACACTAATATTGTATTTTAAATAAATTTACTACAATTATTTTTACTATTTACACGTAATTTTACTCAAAACTAACATTCAGGTAATATTACGCACAAAAAAAAGTCGGAATTTATTCCGACTTTTTAGCATTCATTTTAGCAACGATTTGCTTTATTTCTTGTTCTCTCTTCTTAGGATAAATCAATAAAACATCGTCTTTATCTACAATAATAAAATCGTCTAAACCACCAATAACCACCAATTTATTCGGATTTGTACGAATAATGTTATTTGTTGCGTTTTCTACAAACAAATTTCCGTTTACCATGGCATTGTCGCATTCGTCTTTAGGAAGTTTATCATATAATGATCCCCAAGTTCCTAAATCGTTCCAATCAAAAGTAGCAGGTAAAATAAACACATTATCTGCTTTTTCCATCACGGCATAATCAATAGAAATATTTTCGGCTTTGCTGTAATTTTCTGTAATAAACTGTTTTTCTTCAGAAGTATTGAAAGTTGAATATCCTGCTTGAAACAACTGATACATTTCGGGCTGAAACTTCTCAAATGCTTCTAAAATTGATCGAACATTCCAAACGAAAATCCCCGAATTCCAAAGGAAATTTCTTCGTTGAATAAACATTTTTGCGGTTTGATAATCCGGTTTTTCTCGAAACTGAACCACCTTTTTAATCTGGCGGGAATCTAATTTGTTGTATTCGATATATCCGTAACCCGTATTTGGAAATGTTGGAATAATCCCTAGAGTCATCAACACGTTATCGGATTCACAACTATCAAACGCACGCTGTAAATTCGACACAAACTGTACTTCGTCTTCAATCCAATGGTCAGACGGAGCCACAATCATCACTGCATCGGGATTTTGTTTTTTAATTTTCATCGATGCATACAAAATACACGGTGCCGTGTTGCGCATATCGGGTTCTAAAACAATTTGCTCCTTGGTAATCATGGGCAATTGTTCTTTTAGAATATCGCTGTATTTATCGTTCGTTAAAATTAAAATATTTTCTTTAGGAATAAGTTGACTTAAACGCGTAAAGGTTTTTTGAACCAAGGTTTCGCCCGTTCCTAACATATCGTGAAACTGTTTGGGAAATTCGGGTGTGCTAACAGGCCAAAAACGCGATCCCACGCCGCCTGCCATTATTACTGCATAATAGTTTTTATTCATTTGTTAGGCATTCAAAAGTTCTACCTGCATATTAGGTTTAAACAAATATACTTGGTTATTTTTTATATCGGTGCATTCAAACAGTTTCACACGAAGTTTTCCTTTTTTAAACACACGTCCGCTTTCAATTCTAAAGATGGTTCCCAAAGGCAATTCGTCTACAAAAACTTTATTTGTTGGGGCATCGAATTTTTTAAGCTGCATTGATAAAATAGCATCGGTATCGCTGCTTGCCGACGGATTTTTAAAATGACTTGCCACAAAAGGAACAACTTCAGCCGGAAAAACCTGCGGATTTATAAAAGGAAGCATTAACAACCGAAATGTTTGTTTCCATTCCAACCCATGCGGTTTTATAAAACGACCATATTTTTGAAAAGCTACCAAATGTGCAATTTCGTGTATGGTTGTTATTAAAAATCGATACTTGTTCAGCGTGGCATTTACCGTAATTTGGTGCGATCCGTCGGGATTTTTTCGATAATCACCATGACGAGTCAAACGTCCATTTACAATTTTAAAATGAATGTGGTATGCTTTGATCAGTTCAAAAACTGCGTCAACCGAATTTTCGGGTAAATATGTAGCTAAAACGTTTTTCAATTAAGGTGTACTTGATGAAACTTCTAAAACCTTTCCGTTAAAGAAACGATTTCCATTTAAGGCGAAATCTTTAATATAAACCGCCATTTCATTTGGGTAAACATTTGCCTGATAACCTGGAAATGCCTCTTGAAGCATCTCGGTTTGTACCGCACCCAACGCCAAAACATTAAACGCAACGCCTTGTTCTTTGTATTCTTCTGCCAATAATTCACTCAACGTAATTACCGCGCCTTTGCTTGAGCTGTACGCCGCTAAACCAGGAAACTTAGAACTGCCACGAACGCCGCCCATACTGCTTATAGTAACAACATGGCTACCGTTCTTCATTAATGGCAAAACGGCTCTTGTTAACGCTGCAACGCCAAAAACGTTTACTTTGTAAACATATTCAAAATCGGCAGACAAAATTTCTGCAAATGGTTTATTGATGATGGTTCCTGCGTTGTGAATTAAAATATCGATGTTTTTAAACTGATCTTTCAATGCCACTGCAAATTCAGTTACAGAAGCATCGTTACTTAAATCAACCGATTTGTAATAAACATTTGGCAGTTTTTCTAATTCAGGATTGCTGTTTCGTGAAAGTGAGATAACCGTATGACCTTCAGCAGCGAATTGTTTAACCAATTCTGCCCCAATTCCACGGCTTGTTCCTGTTATTATGATGGTTTTCATTTAAATTGTTGAATCGTTGATTTGATGGATTGTTTAAGATAAGATTTATCAGTCTAATTCATTTTTATTTCTTTTGTATCTGCGTTGATCATTTTTGTTACAACCGGAAGCATTTCTTGTGCAACGGTGGTCATAAATTTAGTATCCATAATTTGAAATTCATCTTTTGGATGATGGTAATAATCGAAGTTGGAAAAATCGAACGCAGAAACTGTATGAGCCGGAATTTTAAATTCTTCGTAAAACGGATAATTATCTGACGCCGCAAACAAGTTATACTTTTCAGCTCCTTCAGACATACCGATTAATATATTTCCTGCATATTCATTTAATTTTGCAGCCATGTTTGACTTGGTGTATCCTGTTAAAAAGAGTTTGAAATCGTAATTCATTGGCACACCAACCATTTCAAAGTTCAACATGCTGTAAACATTCATATTTTGCTGTTTAAGCTTTTTAGCCAAATGTTTCGATCCTAACAAACCTTTTTCTTCGGCAGAGAAAAACACCACTAAAATACTGCGCTTGTTGTTTTTTGCTTTTCCTAAAAACTTTGCAACTTCAGCCAAAACCGTAGTTCCAGAAGCATTATCGTTTGCTCCGTTGTTGATATAATCGCCTTCAAAACCTTTTTCTGTAATTCCGATATGATCGTAATGCGCACCTAAAATCACAAATTCGTTTTTTAGTTTTGGATCTGTACCTTCGATATATCCAACCACATTAAATGAATTTTCGATATTAGTAAGTGTATCTTTATAAGTAGAAAAATACGGTTTAACGTTCGATTTTTTTAGAATTTCTTCCAGATAATTTGCTGCTTTTTCAATTCCTTCGGTACCGGGATCGCGTCCTTCTAATTCATCTAAAGTTAAATATTTTAAAGTTGCACTTACATCGGATTCTTTTACTTGATAGTTAAAAACATCGGGACTTTTATTAGATTTACAAGCAACTAAAGACAACGATAAAGCTGCAAACAGAAGAATTTTTCTCATTTTTTTTACGTTTTAAACAAAAATACAAAAAAACCCGTTCTGAAAAATCAAAACGGGTTTATATAAATAATATTCTATGGATTAAGCCAGCATGGTAACCGGATTTTCTATAAAATGCTTTAATGTTTGTAAAAATTCTGCTCCTGTAGCACCATCAACCGTTCTGTGGTCGCATGCCAACGTAACTTTCATAGTGTTACCCACTACAATTTGTCCGTTTTTAACAACAGGTTTTTCAATAATTGCACCTACCGATAAAATTGCAGAATTTGGCTGGTTAATGATCGATGTAAATTCTTCAATGCCAAACATACCCAAATTAGAAACCGTGAAAGTTGAACCTTCCATTTCTTTAGGTTGTAGTTTTTTGCTACGTGCTTTACCTGCCAAATCTTTAACTGAACTACCAATCTGCGTTAGACTCAACAAATCGGTATGATTAACAACCGGCACAACCAATCCGTCTTCAACAGCAACAGCCACACCAACATTTACATGATGATTGATAATTGTAGCGGCTTCTGTCCATTGCGAATTTACCTGCGGATGTTTTTTCAATGCCATTGCACACGCTTTCACAACCATATCGTTGAACGAAACTTTGGTATCTGGCAATGAATTGATCAACTTACGCGATTCCATTGCATTATCCATATTAACTTCGATCGTTAAATAATAATGTGGAGCCGTAAATTTAGATTCAGCCAAACGACGCGCAATTGTTTTACGCATTTGCGAGTTTTTAATTTCTTCTGTAAAAACTTCTCTCGTTGGAACTGCTTTTGGAGCTGAAGTTGATGCCGCAACTTTCTCTTCTGATTTAGTTTCTGCTGATGCAGTTTTAGCAGATGGAGTAAAGTTTTCAACATCGTTCTTTACGATGCGTCCGTTTTCACCTGATCCTTTTACATCTGAAAGATTAATGCCTTTATCTTGTGCAATTTTTTTAGCCAAAGGTGAAGCAAAAACTCTGTTAGAATCATTTGTAGATGAAGAACTTTCTGTTTTAGCAGAAGTTTCCTTCTCTGTGTTTGATTCTTTTTTATTATCTGATTTATCTTCTGATGATTCTTCTTTTTTAGCTTCGGTTTTAGCTTTAGGTTTAGATCCGCCTGACAAAATACCAGAAACATCGGTTCCTGCAGGACCAACAATGGCTAAAACACTATCAACCGGTGCCGATTCGCCTTCTTGAATACCAATGTGCAACAAGGTTCCCGCGTAAAATGATTCGAATTCCATTGTAGCTTTATCTGTTTCAATTTCAGCTAAAATATCGCCTTCTTTTACTTCATCACCAACTTTTTTCAACCATGTAGCAACCGTTCCTTCGGTCATTGTATCACTCAAACGAGGCATAGTTACCACACTAACATTATCAGGAATTTCCGAAGCGGTTTCTTCCGATTGCTCTTCTTCTTTTACTTCCTCTTTATCAGATGTATCAGCCTTTGAATCAGATTCTGTTGACTTTTCTTCTTTAGTATCGGCTGGTTCATTTTTTTTTCCTTCAGAAGAAGATCCTTCTAATAAAGACTTATAATCTTCGCCTTCTTTCCCGATAATTGCCAAAACACTGTCAACATTTGCTGTTTCACCTTCCTGAACACCAATATACAAAAGGGTTCCCGAATGAAACGATTCAAATTCCATTGTAGCTTTATCAGTTTCGATCTCTGCTAAAATATCACCTTCAGAAATTTTATCTCCAACTTTTTTTAACCAAGATGCCACGGTACCTTCTGTCATGGTATCGCTTAAACGAGGCATTGTAATAATTTCAGCCATTTTTTATAATTTATGAGGGATAAACGGATAATTCTCTTGATCGTAAACTACATCGTACATTACGTTTGTTTCAGGATATGGAGATTCTTCTGCGAATTTTTCACATTCTGAAACTAAATCGCGAACACGTTGATCTATAGTTTCGATCTCTTCATCAGTTGCCCAATTATTTTCTTTGATCACATTTAAAACTTGTGTAATCGGATCTATTTTTCTGTATTCTTCTACTTCGTCTTTTGTACGGTAATGTTGCGCATCAGACATTGAGTGACCTCTGTATCGGTACGTTTTCATTTCCAAGAATGTTGGACCTTCGCCGCGACGTGCTCTTTCCATAGCATCGAACATTGCTTCTGCAACCTTAACCGGATTCATAGCATCTACAGCATAAGAAGGCATTTCGTAACCTAAACCTAATTTCCAAATATCGGTATGGTTTGCAGTTCGCTCTACCGAAGTTCCCATTGCATAACCGTTATTTTCACAAATGAATACTACAGGAAGTTTCCACAACATTGCCATATTAAATGCCTCGTGTAAAGATCCCTGACGTGCTGCACCATCACCAAAATAAGTTAATGATACTCCACCAGTTTCCAAATATTTATCGGCAAAAGCCATACCCGCTCCTACAGGAATTTGCGCACCTACAATTCCGTGACCACCGTAAAAACCGTGCTCTTTAGAAAAAATATGCATAGATCCACCTAAACCTTGAGAAGTACCTGTTGCTTTCCCTAATAGTTCAGCCATAACTCGGCGAGGATCAACCCCCATACCAATTGGTTGCACGTGGTTACGGTAAGCGGTAATCATTTTATCTTTTGACAGATCCATTGCGTGTAAGGCTCCGGCTAAAACTGCTTCCTGTCCGTTATATAAGTGTAGGAAACCACGCACTTTCTGCTGAATGTATAAAGCTGCTAGTTTATCTTCGAACTTGCGCCAGAACTGCATGTCTTCATACCATTTTAAATATACTTCTTTAGTAATTTCTTTCATAATGTGGATACTATTAGTTACCAATTGATGATTAGTTAATTTGGCAATAAGCAAAAATAAGACTTCAAATGTATATCTGAAAATAAAATAAGTTATTTTTAGTTAAAGCTTGTTATTTATATAAAAAAACTGAAATCCTACTCGGTAGGATTTCAGTTTTAAAGTTGATAAAAACAAACGAGAGGCTTTAAGCCTCTCGTTTTATTAAAAAATTATTTCTTGATAATCTTTATGAATTGTGAACCTGCATTGGTATGAACTTTTACCATGTAAGTTCCTGCTGATAATGTAGAAACATCAAGTCTTACATCGTTTGCGTCAAATTTTTGAGTTTTGATTTGTTTTCCTAAGATATCATAAACTTCAATTAATTTAATTGCTTCTTTGTAAGAAACTGTTAATTCAGAATCAACCGGGTTTGGATAGTATCTCAAGGATGCTAAATCTAAATCATTAACTCCTAAAGCAATTTTAACCGTTACCGCCATTGGTAAACTAGCACAATTTCCAGTTCCAATAAGTACACCATAGTATATTTTACCATCTTGTAATGGAGTATACGTAGGCAAAGGATTGACATTGTTTACAGCATCGTTGTAAGAAGCAAACCAAATTACATTTGTTTCGTTTGCTTTCAAATCTTTTACTTCACCATAGTCAACAATTGTTTGGTTACTGTTTCCTGTTGGCGAGTTAGGTCTTGCATTAACTGTAATATAAACAGCAGCTCTTGCAGTTTCACAACCGTTTTCAACTAAAGAAATATAATATGTTCCAGTGTTTATAACGTCGTTCTGTCCCATATCCGTTGTTGCAAATGCAGACGAATAAATTTTATAATTTGTATTAGGACTTGGGTTTAATGGAAGTGATGATACTGTTGCATCTCCACAAACATTAATCGGATTAATTACTGGAGCATTTACACTTAAAATTCTAACGCTAACTGCTCTTTTAGGAGAATCACAATCACCAATAGACTGACCTACATAATACGTACCAGTTGTTAATGGTGTATTATTTGTTAAAGGAGTGTCAGATGAACTAAAACCATACCAATAAACATTAGCACCAGCAGTAGTAGGAGAAGCCATTAAACTTCCAACAGTCGCTGACCCACAGAATGACTGAATAGTTGTAGCTGTAGGCATTGTTAAATTTTGAACAGTAGAAACTGAAACTGCAGTTCTTGTAGACTCGCAGTTATTAGCTTTTTGTGCGATGTAATATGTTCCAGTCGCTAACACTGTTGTACTTGCTAATGGTGTAACATCATTTATGTTTTGATACCAATTAACCGTTGCTCCTGGTGTTGATGATACCGCAATATCTGCAATAGTTGAAATTCCACAAATATAAACATTACTTAATGATATTGCAGCAGGTGTTACACCAACACTTACAGTAACTGCAACTCTACTTGGAGAAATACAAACTCCGTTTGTAAATTCACCATAATAAGTACCATTATTTATAGGAGCATTGTTAGCTAAAGCTGTACCTGCTGAAGCAGTTAAATACCACTGCATTTGAAAGCCTTGAACAACATTAAACGTTAAATCGTTAACTGTAGCTGATCCACAGAAACTTTGTAAAGCTGTAGCTGTTGGTACTGGAGCGATAGGATTAATAACTACTGTAAACGGAACTCTTGCAGATTTACATCCAGAGATTTCCTGCTCTACATAATAAACACCAGATGTTGTTATTTGTGTAATTGCAGTGCTTGATGTTTGGCTTGCATAATAAATTAAAGTACCATTTGGATTTTTGCCAAAGTTTGTTGTTGAAACATCAATTGATCCGCATTTATTAAGGTTAGTAACAACAGGTGCTTCTTTTAAACCAACACTAACAGTAAAGTTCTTTTCTGCTTTACAACCAAATTGATTTGTAATCTCAACCTTATAAGGAACATTTAAACTATTTGCTGTGCCTTTTAAATATACTTTACCTGAATTAACTGTTCCATCATAAGGTAAAGTTGCAGCTTGATCGTAATACAGATTAGCAATTGGTGTCCATGTAACTTGATAATTACTTACTGGTGTAATTTTAACATTATCAATATACCATCCTGGAAACTGCGTGTTACCATCTGCACCAATTTTAAAACGTACTTTAAATGTACCTGTTCCAGTAAAATCAGCAGCTGGAACTACAAATTTTTCAGATTTCCATGGAACTGTAGTTGGAACTGTAGTTTGTTGAATACTATTCCAATCTGCATAAGATGTTCTTGTAAAGAACATTGCTTGTAAACTAGTATTTCCAACAGGTTTTGCTAATGTTGTACTAGCTGTACCAGTGTAATCGGCTGGTAAAAATGGTTTCCAAGTAGTTCCATTATCAGTTGTATATTCTAAATAACCATAATCCATTACGCCAGCCGTAGTAGCCTGAAAAGCAGCTATATGGTCAAATTCTACAACAATTGACTTTAAATTAAACATATTAACAGATGTTGCTAAATCAACTACAGCATTAGTTTGTGCAGCATACGTAGTTTTTAAACTCCCTGTACCTTCAGAAAATAATGTAGTTTCGCTAATAAGTGCATCACCTGCAACACCATTACTTAATGTTGCTCCAACAGTATTACCATTGAATAAGTGTTTATTTGGTGTGTCATTAACAAAATTATCAATTTTAAATTCCTGAATATCATTTGTACATAGTTTGTAATCATTTAACAACTGTAACATTTGTGGAGAAGGATTATTTTCTACAGAAATAGTTTTTTTGATTAAACATCTTTGTCCTCCTGTGTTTGACGCAGTTAAAACATAGGTCATATTCGTTGTTGTATTAAATGTCCAACCAACATTTTGATCTCCAAGAATTGCATTCGCTGGATTATTTGGATGTTGTGGATCATTAGCAGGATCATTTACATCGTTTGGATCAATTGTTGTCCATTCATAAGTATCATAATCACTAACGCCTGTTAATACGTAAAGTTTTGTTAATGGATTTCCACTACAGTTATTAACTATATCTGCAGAAAGATTTAAAGTTGGTGCATCTGTGAAGACAACTTCAACTACTTCTGGTTGACCAAAACAACCTTCAATTACATCAAAATAACCATTTGTTCTAAAAACTGATCGTGTACCTGTAGCAATAGCATTTATAGTAGCTAAGTTATCTGTATCATTTTTTACATACAGTGTACGATTAGATGATGTAGAACTAAACGAAGTGTAGATATTTGTAGTTGCAGCAGGAACTGATGTAGCTGTATTGTTTCCATATGTAATTTGAACAACAATATTTGAAACCCCATCCCACATAAATGCCTGATCTAACTCAAACATATTTACATCATTAGTAACAAGTAATTGGCTTCCCAAATTTTTTACCAACGTTAATCTATTTACAGGAACAAATTTGTTATCGGTAGAAAACTCTTCTAATAACGTCTCTCCCATGTGTAATGTAAAGTTATCTCTTTGAAGTGTACCTCCATTAGTTCCTGTTTTAAATCCAAATGATTTAATTAGACCTCTATCAAAACCTAGAGCTTTTAACTCATCTGCTAAATAGATATATTGGATTTTCTGTGATTTTGCATTTGTAAAAGGAGTAACATCTGTTGCTGAAGTTAAACCTGAACCTACTTGAACAACATCAACCAAAGAGCCTGTTTGGAAATTACCATGATATACTTTATAAGTTTCAGATTCTGTTACTTGTGGAATTGTAAGCGTATTCGTTTCTTGGGCTACTAATTCATTATCTTTATACCAAAAACTTAATCCGCCTCCGGTTACTCTTAACACTTGTTCTTGGATACCACAAACATTGTATGTAGATGGTACAGTAAAAGTTGGTGGCAAACATGCTGTTGTAACATCTATACCTGTCCAAAAACTACTATCTGTAGCACTACAATTAACTTTTACATATACCTTATAAGTTGTACTTGACGCAAGACCAGCAATTGGCAAAGGTGAAGACGTTACCGGTGAAAGTGGCGCAACTGTAGAAGCTTGTGGTGTTGTTGCTACCAATCCTGCAGGACCACTACCTGGCGCCCCACTTGTTCTTACTTCCCAATCATAATTTAATACACCAGAATTTGAATTAATCCAATTTAATGTAAACCCAGTAGGTGTTTTATCTGTAACATATATTTCGTCAGGAACACTACAAGTTGGTGTTGCCCCTTGAGTTACCGATATATTATCTAAATATAAATAATTATCTGCCGATGCGCTAGTATTAGATACTAATAACCTAACATATAAAGCACCTGGTTTTGGTGCAAATGTAGAAGTGATTGTAGTACAGTTAACGCTTGCTACATGGTTAGTAAGATCAATTGTGTTGAATGTATTCCATGGACCACTGGTTGTATTTGACCACTGCCATTTTAAATCTATTTGATTTGGAGATCCAGCAACAGGTGGTTGTGTACCAATATTAGTATTAAATAATAACCATTTATAATCATACGAAAAAGTAATTACACCTCCTGTAGAAGTAAATAACAATGGTGATCTTAAAGTTGCATTTCCTAAGTTCTGATTACCTTGTAATCTGGTTCTTATAGAATGTGTACCTTGACAGAATCTTTCAGTTGTAACATTAAAAGTATTTGTAACCTGAACCCATGGTGCTACAGAGGTATTGCCATCCCAATTAATTGAATATGGCTGAGCCCAATGCACAAAAGGGATTAGAAGTAAAAAAGCCAGTATAAATTGTCTCATAATATTGAATTTATTTTTAAACCAAGAGCAAATAAAATTGCTCTTGGCTAATTTAAAATTATTTTTTTACAATTTTCACAAATTGACTATTTTCCTTAGTTTTTATATTCAGCATATAAGTACCAGAACTTAAGTTGCTAAAATCTAATTGAACAGTTTGGTTATCAAAATTGCGTGTTATTACTAAACGACCGTTTAAATCAAACACTTCTACATTTGTAATTGCATCGGTGTAAGTAATTGTCAACAAATCGTTAACCGGGTTAGGGTAGTATTTCAACTTACTTAAGTCAAAGTCATTCACACCTAAAACAATGATTGTTTCAATTGGTGTTGGTAAACTTGGACATCCGTTTGCACCTATAATTACCGCGTAATATGTTGTTCCGTTTACTAACGGCATATTTTGCGCCAGCGGATTGTTGCCTTTCATTGCATCATCGTAAGTTGCATACCATACCACATTTGGTTGGGTCATTATTAAATTACTTATTTCTGCATAATCTGTAAAAGTCTGTGGTGTTACACCAACCGGACTGTTAGGTCTGC